>ENA-UOUL01005603-UOUL01005603.1-bioreactor-metagenome-genome-assembly--contig:-NODE-5603-length-10765-cov-3.196388_pt1 | contig 10765 bp, 9 predicted proteins | sample MGYA00249838_ERZ747220 | MGnify/ENA primary metagenome ERZ747220 (study PRJEB28778, sample SAMN05720191) | bioreactor metagenome | isolation source: Anaerobic biogas reactor | place: USA:Washington...
CCGGGTCCAGGAGAGCGAGCTCAACCTGGCGATGATCCGCGCGCTCGGCGGCTCGCCGACGCCCATGGCGTTCGGTGAGGTCTACACCGCGCTGCAGTCCGGGGTGCTGGACGGCGCGGAGAACAACGAGGTCTCCTTCTTCACCCAGAAGCACTTCGAGGTGGCTCCGTACTACACGAACTCCAACCACCTGGTGGGCCTGGACTACATGGTGGCCAGCACCGAGATGCTCGAGGGCCTGGACCCGGCCGACCGCCAGTTGCTCGAGGACGAGTGGATCAACACCTACCAGGACCACACCCAGCTGTGGGACGCCGCCACCCAGGAGGCGATCGACGGGGCCAAGGCCGGCGGGGCCCAATGGATCGAGATCGACCAGGCGGAGGTCCAGGAGGCCCTCGCGCCGCTCGCCGACGAGTTCCTCACCACGCCGACGCAGCGGGAACTCTACGACAAGATCCGCGCCGCGGCGCCGGGGCAGGAGGGTTGACGTGGAACCGATCAAGAAGGGTCTCGACCGGGTGCTGCAGCTCGCCTCGGTCGCCCTGTTCGCACTGTTGGTGCTGGTGGTCGTCTGGCAGGTGTTCACCCGTCAGGTGCTCAACAGCCCGAGTGCCTGGACCGAGGAGCTGGCCCGCTACACCTTCGTCTGGGTGGGGTTGTTCGCCACCGCGCTGGTCTTCTCCGAGCGCGGCCACATCGCCGTGGACTTCGTGGTGAAGAAGTTCTCGCCCGCCGCGCAGAAGGTCGTTGCGGTGGTGGTGCAGCTCGCGATCATCTTCTTCGCCGTGGCCGTCCTGGTCTACGGCGGGATCCGCGCCGCAAACGGCGCCTGGAACCAGTCGCTGAGTGCCTTGCCGACCCAGGTCGGGGTGATGTATCTCGCGATGCCGATCTGTGGTGCGATGATCGCCTTCTACGCGATCTATCACCTGCTCGCCGTCCTGCGGGACACCGAGGAAGCCATTGCCGTCGACGAAGACCCCCAGGTGGTGTGAGCTATGGACCCCATTGCCATCGCAGCCGTCGTCCTGGTCGGGACGATCGCCCTCGGGATCCTCTTCTCGGTCCCGATCGCGGTCAGCATCGGCCTGGGTTCGTTCTTCGCAGCGGTTGTGCTGCTGGACTTCGAGAAGGCTGCGCTGGTCTCCTCCCAGCGGCTGTTCACCGGCATCAACTCCTTCACCCTGCTCGCCATCCCGTTCTTCGTGCTGGCGGGCGTGCTGATGAACACCGGTGGCATCGCCGGGCGATTGATCGACTTCGCCAAGGTGCTCGTCGGCAAGATGCCGGCGAGCCTGGCCAACACCAACGTCGTGGCCAACGCGATGTTCGGAGCGGTCAGCGGCGCGGCCGTGGCCGCTGCGGCCGCCATCGGCACAGTCATGACGCCCCGGATGAAGGAGGAGGGCTACGACAAGTCGTGGTCCGCCGCGGTGAACGTGGCCTCGGCGCCGGCGGGCATGTTGATCCCACCGAGCAACACCTTCATCGTCTACTCACTCGTGAGCGGGGCCTCCGTCGGCGCCCTCTTCATGGCCGGGATCATCCCCGGCCTGATCTGGGCGGTGGCCTGCATCGTCATCGTCATGCTGACCTACCGGAAGTTCAGCAACCCGCAGCCAGGCCAGTGGCTCCCGCTCAAGGACGCGCTGCTCGTCTTCTGGCGCGCGGTGCCCTCCCTGCTGATGATCATCATCGTCATCGGCGGCATCGTCGGCGGCATCTTCACCGCCACCGAGTCCTCCGCCATCGCCGTCGTCTACTGCCTGGTCCTGGGTTTCATCTACAAGACCATCAAGCTGTCCGATCTGCCCAAGGCGCTGCTGGACGCCGCACGCACCACCGCCATCATCATGCTCCTGGTCGGTGTCTCGACCGCCCTGTCCTTCGTGATGTCGTTCTCGCACATCCCGGACGCCGTGTCCGACGCGCTGCTGGGGCTGACGGACAGCCCCCAGATCATCCTCTTCCTGATGCTGGTCATCCTGCTGCTGGTCGGCACCTTCATGGACCCGACCCCGGCCATCCTGATCTTCACCCCGATCTTCCTGCCGATCGTCAGCACCTGGGGCATGGACCCGGTCCACTTCGGCACGGTGATCGTCTATGCCCTGAGCATGGGCGTCATCACACCCCCTGTCGGCAACGTCCTCTTCGTCGGTGCGCGGGTGGCGGGCATGGGGATCGAACCGGTCGTGGGCAAGCTGGTCTGGTTCCTGCTCGCCCTGTTCGGCGGGCTGTTGCTCGTGACCTACATCGGGCCGTTGTCGCTGTGGATCCCGGATGCCCTCGGCCTCCTGAGCGACTAAGCGACTGAGCGGGGCGGGCTGCGCCTGAGGGCGCGTGTGCCCGTCCGATACAGTGTGCCGTGGTGTGCCGGGAAGTCTGGTCGGCGTCATGTCGCCGAGCCACGAAGGACACCGATGTCTGAGGACCAGCATCCCCCGCAGAAGCCCACCACGCTCGGCCGGGGGAGTTACTCCGAGGTCGTCCGGATCAGCGACGTGCTCCGCAAGGAGACGGTCGGTGGCATGCTCCTGGTCACGGCAGCCGTGGTGGCGATCATCTGGGCCAACTCGCCCTGGGCCGACAGCTACTTCTCGCTCCGGGACACCGAGATCGGCTACGAGCCCTGGCACCTGCGGCTGACCCTCGGCACATGGGCCGCCGACGGACTGCTGGCGATCTTCTTCTTCCTGGTCGGCCTCGAGCTCAAGCGCGAGATCATGATCGGCGACCTGCGTCAGTGGGACCGGGCCATCGTGCCCGTGGCCGCAGCCTTCGGTGGCGTGATGGTGCCCGCACTGATCTACGTCGCGATCAACTGGGGGAACGGGGAGGCCTTGCGCGGGTGGGCGATCCCGACCGCGACGGACATCGCCTTCGCTGTTGCCGTCCTGGCGATCATCGGCTCGCACCTGCCTCCCTCGCTCCGGATCTTCCTGCTCACCCTGGCTGTGGTCGACGACCTCATCGCGATCCTCATCATCGCGTTCGTCTACTCCTCCGGGATCAGCCTCCCGATGCTGCTGTGGTCGCTGGTCCCGCTCACGGCCTACGCCCTGCTCGCACGTCAGCGGCGGTCACTGTTCCGCCACCAACGGGTGTTCTCCTGGGTCCTGCTCCTGCCTATCGGGGCCGTGTTCTGGGCGTTTGTTCACGCCTCCGGCATCCACGCCACCATCGCCGGCGTCGTCCTCGGGTTCACCGTGCCGGCTCGACTGAGGCCGGACAAGGGCGAGCCGGAGGGCGAGCACGAGCACGGCCTGGCCGAGGTGTTCGAGCACCGGCTCCGACCGATCTCGGCCGGCTTCGCCGTCCCGGTCTTCGCCTTCTTCTCCGCAGGCGTCGCGATCGGCGGGCTGGACGGGCTCGGCTCCGCGCTGGGCTCCAGCGTGACGATCGGCATCATCGCCGGACTGGTCCTCGGCAAGCTGATCGGCATCACCGGCACGACCTATCTCGTCACGAAGGTGAGTCGCTCCAGCCTGGACCCGTCTCTGCGCTGGATCGACGTGGTCGGGGTCGCCGGCCTCGCCGGCATCGGGTTCACGGTCTCTCTCCTGGTCGCCGAACTGAGTTTCGGCGTGGGCACAGTGATGGGGGCCCAGGCCAAGGTCGGCATCTTCCTCGCATCGCTCCTGGCCGCGGTGGTCGGGTCGATCATCCTGACCGCGCGGAACCGGCACTACCGACGCGTCGAGGAGGCCGACAGCGTCGACCTCGACGATGACGGCATCCCTGACGTCTATGAGCGGAGCGACGGCTGAGGATCCGGAAGCTCCAGGGTCAGCCGCTGGCCGCGATCTGCGCAGCTAGGTGCCCGGCGCCGTAGCCGTTGTCGATGTTGACGACGGCCACGCCAGGCGCACACGCGTTGAGCATCGAGAGCAGCGGAGCAAGCCCGTCCAGGGCTGCGCCGTAGCCCACCGAGGTGGGCACGCCCACTACCGGTGCGGAGGCCAGCCCCGCCACCACGCTCGCCAGGGCCCCGTCCATGCCAGCCACCACGACGATGGCCGACGCGGCGGCGATCTGGTCGACCCGTGCCAGGACGCGGTGGAGTCCCGCCACTCCCACATCGACTACCAGCTCTGCAGGGCGGCCCAGGTGCTGGGCCGTCAGCCACGCCTCCCGCGCGACGGGGATGTCCGCGGTCCCGGCGCAGAGCACGAGTACGGTCCCGCCGCTGGGTTCCGGCGCCGGCCCCGGCCAGGCGACCATCCGCGCGACCGGGTCGTGGACGGCGCCGGGGAGCTCACGGCATACTGCCTCGGCCTGGTCGGGCGAGGCCCGGGTGAAGAGGATCGTGCCCAGCGGCTCGTGCCCGTTGGAGCTCGAGCGGTCGCCCACGGCCCGTGCGATGGCCACGAGGTGGTCCATCGTCTTGCCCTCGCAGAGGACCGCCTCGGGATAGCCGCGGCGGGCGGCCCGGCCGAAGTCGAACTCGGCGATGCCCTCGAGACCGCCAGACGGCGCGCTCGGTGGGGCCTGAGAGCGCAACACCGTGCGCCCGGTCGCCTCTGGGGCCGCCACACCGTGCGCCCGGTCGCCGTTCCGTGAGTCAGTCACGGGTGACCAGCGGCATCGTGAAGGCGCCGGACTGGATGCCGACGAGGTCCAGCGCCACGAACCGGAAGCCGGCCGCGCGGACGCCCTCGACCAGCGCGGCGCGCACCTCCGGATCCGCGGCGCGGGCCAGCTCGTGGTCGGTCAGCTCCAGGCGCGCGACGTCGTCGTGGTGGCGCACCCGGCAGTCCGAGAAGCCCAGCGCGCGCACCGCCGCCTCGGCCCGGTCGATCTGGCTCAGCTTCTCCGGGGTGACCTCCTTGAAGTGCGGGATCCGCGAGGCCAGGCACGGCGCGGCGGGCTTGTCCGCGTTGGGCAGCCCGAGCGCCGCCGCCACCGCGCGCACGTCGGCCTTGGTCAGTCCCGCGTCGGCCAGCGGCCGCAGCACCAGGTGCTCGGTGGCCGCGCGGGCGCCCGGGCGGTCGGGCCGCACGGCGTCGTCGGCGTTCTCGCCGTAGCTGATCGCGCTCAGCCCGTGCGCCACCGCGACGTCGTCGCCGATCCGGGTGAACAGCTCGTCCTTGCAGTGGAAGCACCTGTCGGGCCCGTTGGCCCGGTAGGCCTCCGACGACCCCTCGTCCGTGGGCACCTCGACCACGCCGACCCCGATCTGGCCGGCGATGTCGTGGGCGGCCGCCCGTTCCGCGGTGGCCAGGCTGGGCGAGACACCGAGTATGGCGACAGTCCGGTCCGCGCTCAGCGCCCGGACCGCGACGGCCAGCAGGGTGGTGGAGTCCACGCCGCCGGAGTAGGCCACGCCCAGCCTGCCCTCGGCGGGCAGGTGCGCCGAGACCCGGTCGATCAGCGCGGAGACCTCGGGGGAGACCTCCTGGTGGGCGTCGACCCGTTCCGCGATCTGCAGGGGCGGGCCGCTCCCCACCAGCAGGTTGGCTGGCGCCGCGCTAGCGGCCCCGCCCTGGGTCACCTCGACCACGGGCAGGAGCCGTTCGACGTCGACCACTCAGACCTCCACCTCGCTGCGGTCACCGGACCACAGGGTGTGGAAGGTGCCCGGCTTGTCGATGCGCTGGTAGGTGTGCGCCCCGAAGAAGTCGCGCAGACCCTGCACCAGCGAGGTCGGCAGCCGCTCGGAGCGGACGGTGTCGTAGTAGGCGAGCGCGGCGGAGAAGCCCGGCACCGGCACCCCGGCGGTGGTGGCCACGGCCACGACGTGACGCCAGGCGTCCTGGGAGTTGCCCAGCTCGGCCGCCACGCTCGGGGCGGCGAGGAGCGTGGTCAGGTTCGCCCCGGCATACTCCGCCCGGATCCGCTCCAGCAGCTTGGCGCGGATGATGCACCCGGCCCGCCAGATGCGCGCCACCTCGGAGATGTTGACGTCCCACCCGTAGGTCTCGCTGGCGGTGCGGATCTGGTCCAGGCCCTGGGCGTAGGCGACGACCTTGGAGGCCCACAGCGCCTGGCGCACCTGCTCGATCAAAGCGGTGCGGTGCGAGGAGTCCACGCCGTCACGGTGCGGGCCCTTGAGCGCGGCCCGGGCCGCCTCGCGCAGGGCGGTGTGCCCGGAGGTGGAGCGGGCGAAGACCGACTCGGCGATGGTGTTGACCGGCACGCCCAGCTCGAGGGCGATCTGCACGGTCCAGCGGCCGGTGCCCTTCTGCTCGGCCTGGTCGGTGATGACCTCCACGAGGGGCCGGCCGTCGACCTCCTGGTCGAGCACCTCGGAGGTGATCTCGATCAGGTAGGAGTCCAGGTCGCCGGTGTTCCACTGGCGGAAGACCTCGGCGATCTCCCTGGCCGTCATGCCCGCCGCGGACAGGATGTCGTAGGCCTCGGCGATGAACTGCATGTCGGCGTACTCGATGCCGTTGTGCACCATCTTGACGAAGTGGCCCGCGCCGTCGGTGCCCATGTAGGCGCAGCACGGCTCGTCGTCGACCTTGGCGGAGATGTCCTCCAGCAGCGGGCCGAGCGCGGCGTAGGACTCAGGGCTGCCGCCCGGCATGATGCTCGGGCCCTTCAGCGCGCCCTCCTCACCACCGGAGATGCCGGCGCCGACGAAGTGCAGGCCGATGCCGCGCAGCTTCTCCTCGCGGCGGCGGGTGTCCTCGTAGTGGGCGTTGCCGCCGTCCACCACGATGTCGCCCTCCTCGAGCAGCGGGATGAGCTGGTCGATGACGGCGTCGGTGCCGGCGCCGGCCTTGACCATGATGATCATCTTGCGCGGCCGCTCGAGCGCGGCGACGAACTCCTCGAGGGTCGGCGTGGCGACGAAGGCGCCCTCGGCACCGAAGTCGGTGCTGAACACCTCGGTCTTCTCGAAGGTGCGGTTGTAGACGGCGACGGTGTGGCCGCGGGAGGCGAAGTTACGCGCGAGGTTGGAACCCATCACCGCGAGGCCGATCACCCCCACCTGGGCGAGTGGAGCGGCTGTCGTGGTCATCTGGCGCCTCCTGCTGAGAATGGTGGGGGAGTCTCCCCGCCAACTCTGGCCCGGTCGGCGCGGAAGAACAAGTGGAGGCTTGCCGACGGATGGCCGGGGCGTCCACCGGTTGCCCAGAGTTGCCCTGAGCCCTAGACGTCCACGGGGGAATCGGCTTAGGTGGATCTATGTCGCCCACCGGACTCCACCAGGACCGGCTCCTCCCCGCCGATCCGAGCACGCGTCGCATCGCCCGGGAGATCTACGCGGCCGCCAAGGACCTGCCGATCATCAGCCCGCACGGCCACGTGCCGCCGGAGTGGCTGGCGCAGGACACGCCCTTCGCCGACCCCACCTCCCTGCTGCTCTCCCCGGACCACTACATCTTCCGGATGCTGCACGCCGCCGGGGTGCCGCTGGCCGAGCTCGGGGTGGGCGGCGCCGAGCTGGACGAGGCCGGCGCGCGGCGGGCGTGGGCGCACCTGTGCCGTCACTGGGACCTGTTCCTGGGCACGCCGGTCCGCTACTGGCTGGAGGACGAGCTGGTCGGCATCTTCGGGGTCACCGAGCCGCTGTCGGAGGAGACCGCGGATGCCAGCTACGACCGGATCGCCGAGGTGATCGCGGGCGACGACTTCCGGCCCCGCGCCCTGATGGACCGGTTCGGCATCTCGGTGCTGGCCACCACCGACGACCCCTGCGACGACCTGTCCCACCACGCCGCGCTCGCCGCGGACGACTCCTTCCACCACCGGGTGCTGCCGACCTTCCGGCCGGACAAGTACCTCGAGCCGGGCCGCGCCGACTTCGCCGGGTCCGTCGCCCGGCTCGCCGAGGTCTCGGGCGAGGACACCGGGTCGTATGCCGGGTTCCTCCGGTCGCTGGAGAACCGCCGTCGCTACTTCGTCGAGCACGGCGCCGTGTCCAGCGACCACAGCCATGCCGACGTGGTGACCCTGACCCTGGACGACGCCGAGGCCGCCCGGATCTACGCCGCGGCGCTCGCCGGCACCGCCACCGAGGAGGAGGCCACGGCGCTGCGCCGCCACCTGCTGGTCGAGATGGCGCGGATGGCGACCGAGGACGGCCTGGTGATGACGTTGCACCCCGGGTCCTACCGCAACCACCACACACCCACGCTGGACGCCCACGGCCCGGACACCGGGCACGACATCCCGATCCAGATGGAGTTCACCCGCGGGCTGCAGCACCTGCTCAGCCGGTTCGGCACCGCCGAGGGCTTCCAGCTCATCCTGTTCACCCTCGACGAGACGGTCTTCAGCCGGGAGATCGCGCCGCTGGCCGGCTTCTACCCGAGCGTGTATGCCGGGGCGCCCTGGTGGTTCCTCGATGCACCCGAGGCGATCGGCCGCTACCGCTCGGCGGTGACCGACACGATCGGCTTCTACCGGACCTCCGGCTTCATCGACGACACCCGGGCGTTCTGCTCGATCCCGGCCCGGCACGATATGTCCAGGAGGCTGGACGCCGCCTTCCTGGCGCGCCTGGTCGCCGACCACCGGGTGCGTGAGGAGGACGCGCACCGGATCGCCAGGGACCTGGTGACCACCATCCCCACCCGCGCCTTCAAACTCTGAGGAGAGCCACCATGAGCCAGCCGTCGCAGCCCGAGACCACCGGCAGCGCCGCCGACGCGTCGTCCGGGCCCGTGGAACTGACCCGCGCGCAGCACGGGCGCGCGCCCTCCCCGGTGCGGATGGTCCATCTGGGGATAGGGAACTTCTTCCGGGCGCACCAGGCGTGGTTCACCGAGCACTCGGCGGACGCCGCCGACTGGGGGTATGCCGTGTTCACCGGGCGGACCTCCACCGTCACCGACGACCTGGCCAAGCAGGACGACCTCTACACGCTGCTCGTCCGCGAGCCGGACGGCGACCGGCCGGAGGTGATCAGCACGCTGAGCAGGACGCACACCGGGTCCGACGTCGCGGCGCTGCGCGACTACTTCGCCTCGCCCGACCTCGCCTTGGTGACCAGCACGGTGACCGAGGCCGGTTATCGCCGCGCCACCGGGGGAGGCCTGGACCTGGCGGACCCGGCCGTCATCGCCGACGTGGAGGCGCTGCGGGCCGACCCGGCCAGCGACAGCGTCAGCACCACGCCCGGGCGGCTGGTCGCGGGCCTGCTGGCGCGCCGCGCGGCCGACGTCGGGCCGATCGCCCTGGTGCCGTGCGACAACATCCCCGACAACGGGGGCATGGTGGGGCGCGTCGTGCGCGACCTGGCCGCCGAGGTCGACCCGACGCTGCTGGACTGGATCGAGGACAACGTCTCCGTCGTGACCACGATGGTCGACCGCATCACGCCACGGGCCACCGACGAGGACCGCGCCACGGTGGCCGAGCTGCTCAACGTCGTGGACCGGCAGGTCGTGGTCACCGAACCGTTCTCGGAGTGGGTGCTCTCCGGTGAGTTCCCCCGCGGCCGGCCGGAGTGGCCAGGAGCCCAGTTCGTCGAGGACGTCAGCAAGCACGAGCAGCGCAAGCTGTGGCTGCTCAACGGGTCGCACTCCCTGATGGCCTACGGCGCCTCCATCCTGGGCCACGAGACCGTCTCGTCCGCGATCGCGGACGAGACGGTGCGCGGCTGGGTCGAGGAGTGGTGGGACGTCGCGGCTGCGAACCTGGACGTGGAGGGTGTCGACGACTACCGCGCCGCGCTCGTGGAGCGCTTCTCCAACCCCCGGATCAAGCACCTGCTGGCCCAGATCGCGGCCGACGGCTCGCAGAAGGTGCCGATCCGGTTCGGCCCCGCCCTGGCCGCGGAGGCCGCCGCGGGGAGCGTGCCCCCGGGCGCGACCCGCCCGGTGGCCGCCTGGATCGCCCACCTGCACGGCCACGGCGCCCCGGTGACCGACGCCCAGGCGGACACCGTCAGACAGCTCGGGGAGGCGAACGCCGACGAGGCGGTGCGCACCGTCCTGGGCTGGATGGCCATCGACCAGCCCGCCCAGGAGCTCGTCGACCAGGTCCTGGCGCAGGTGGGGGAGTTCGAGGCGCACCGGGAGGGTTCGTGACTCAGCACGCGGTCGTGATGGGGGTGTCCGGGTCGGGCAAGAGCACGATCGCGGTCCTCATCGCCGAGCGCGTCGACTGGGTGTTCGCCGACGCGGACAGCTTCCACCCGCCCGCGAACATCGAGAAGATGCGCGTCGGCATCCCGCTGACCGACGCCGACCGGCGACCCTGGCTGCTCGCGCTCGCCGAGTGGATGGCCGAGCAGTCCGAGCAGGGCAACTCCACGGTGCTGGCCTGCTCGGCGCTGCGCCGCAGCTACCGCGACCTGCTGTCCGGCCGGACCGAGGTGGGCTTCATCCACCTGCACGGCCCGGCCGAGCTGATCGAGGCGCGGATGAAGGCGCGCGACCACTTCATGCCGCCCAGCCTGCTGACCTCCCAGTTCGCCACCCTGGAGGAGCTCCAGGAGGACGAGGTCGGCGTCGTCCTGGACCTGCAGCGCTCCCCGGAGGAGCTGGTCGACGCCGCCGTGGACTGGCTCGAGCGGGGGCCCCTAGAATCCTGCGGCCCCCAGGGCTAGGTTGGCGGCATGACCTGGTTCAGCCACGAGGCCAAGCCCATCGACCGCGCGACGATCGAGGGACTGATCGAGCAGACCCTGACCGAGGCCAAGGACCGGCTCGGCATCACGGCATACTCCCGGGTCCTGCTGCTCCCGCCGGACATCACCCGCGCCCACGCGGGGGTCGGTTGGATGACCGAGCACTTCTACAACCTGCTCACCGAGCAGGGCGCCGACGTGCACCTCATCCCCACGCTCGGCCAGCACGTGCCG
>ENA-UOUL01005604-UOUL01005604.1-bioreactor-metagenome-genome-assembly--contig:-NODE-5604-length-10765-cov-2.542010_pt1 | contig 10765 bp, 8 predicted proteins | sample MGYA00249838_ERZ747220 | MGnify/ENA primary metagenome ERZ747220 (study PRJEB28778, sample SAMN05720191) | bioreactor metagenome | isolation source: Anaerobic biogas reactor | place: USA:Washington...
TGCCGCCCGACAGGGTGGAGACATTGACGTGGACACTCGGCGTGCGGACATCGAACTGCTCCACCAGGTCCTCAGACGCGGCCAGGATCGCGCCCTGCTGCATGTTGAGGCCCTTGGCAAATGGCGGCAGGTAATAGGTGTTCAGCGCGACGTTGTCGGAGACCGGGAAGCTGAGCACCAGGCCGTGCTTCTGCCGATCCTCTGGCACGTGCGCGACGCCCTGCTCGGTGATCTGGCGCGGGTTCGCCTTGCTGACGTCCTGGCCAAGGATGCGTATGGAGCCCGCGGCCGGTGGCCGCAAGCCCGTCAATGCGTACACCAACTCCGTCTGCCCGTTGCCCTGGACGCCTGCCACGCCAAGCACTTCGCCGGCCCGAACATCGAAGGTCACGCCCTTCACGACCACGTTGCCGCGATCGTCCAACGCGACCATGTCCTGAACTTCGAGGACCGGGTCTCCGGGCACGGCTGGCTTCTTGGCAACGACCAGGTTCACATCGCGACCGACCATCAATGACGCCAGATGCTGTGGATCCGTTTTAGACGGCTCAACGGTGCCCACCGTACGGCCAAGGCGAAGCACGGTGATCCGGTCGGCCACCGCCATCACCTCCTTGAGCTTGTGCGTGATGAAGATGATGGACTTGCCCTGTGCGATGAGCGACTGCAACACCTCGATCAGATCCTCGACTTCCTGTGGGGTCAATACAGCGGTTGGCTCGTCCAGGATCAGGATGTCCGCATTTCGATAAAGCACCTTGATGATTTCAACGCGCTGTTGCAGGCCAACCGGCAGATCCTTCACGTACGCGTGAGGATCGACTTCCAGCCCGTGCTCCCTGCCAATCTCCTCTATTCGGCGCGCCACCTGCTCCCGATCCAGGACTAACCCACGAGTGGTCTCAACGCCCAGCATGACATTCTCCGTGACCGTCATCACGGGAACCAGCATGAAGTGCTGGTGCACCATGCCGATGCCACGTGCAATGGCATCGTTCGGGCCCTGTATGTTCACCTTCTCGCCGCGGACGAGAATCTCACCCTCATCAGGCTTATAGAGGCCGTAGAGGATATTCATCAACGTGGTCTTGCCCGCCCCGTTTTCACCGAGCAGCGCCAGGATCTCGCCTTGCTCCAGAGTGAGGTCGATGTGGTCGTTGGCAAGCACGCCTGGGAAGGCCTTGGTTATTCCGCGCAGTTCCAGTACTGGTGGCATGCCATTCTCCTGCTCTAGATAACACAAGGGGCCAGAGGACGCAATGCATTGCATGCCCCTGGCCCCAGGTTTACATCAGCTTACAGTCCCAGGACACCATCGACGGTGATCTTGCCGGAGATGATGTCGGCCTTGATCTGGTCCAGCTCAGCCTGCAGGGTCGCCGGGACCTTGCTCTCGTAGTCATGGAACGGCGCGATGCCCACGCCGCCGTCCGACAGGGTGCCCACGTACGTGCCGCCCTTGAAGGTGCCTTCCACCACAGACTTGATCGCCTGGTGGACGCCAACGTCGATGTTCTTCATCACGCTGGTCAGGAACACTTCCTTCAGATCGGGCACCGTCAGGTACCAGTCGGCATCCACGCCAATGATCATGCAGCCCTTTTCCTTGCAGGCTGCCGCCGATCCCTGGCCCACAGGCACCGCCACCGGCATGATGATGTCCGCACCTTCGTCCATGAACGACTCGGCCGTCTTCCGGCCATCGTCCAGCGACTCGAAGTTGTTCACGAACACGCCCTCGTCCTTCGCCGTCTCCCAGCCAAGAACCTCGACGTTCGTGCCCTTCACCTCGTTGTGGTACTTCACACCGGCCTCGAAGCCCTTCATGAAGATCGTCACCGTCGGCAGCTTGATCCCACCGAACGTCGCGACCACACCCGTCTGCGTAGTTGCCGCAGCCGCATAGCCGGCCAGGAACGCCGCCTCGTCCGTCTGGTAGCTCAGCCCCAGCACGTTATCGAGCGGCGTGTCCGACCCGCAGTCCTTGCCCACGACCGCACCCGGCCAGCAGTCAGGATAGACGTAGTCCACGATCGCAAAGTTCAGGTCCGGATTCGCCTTCGCAGCCGTCGCCGTGTCAACCGCCAACATGAACCCGACCGGCACGATCAGGTCCAGCTTCTCGCTCACGAACTGCTGCATGTTCTTGGCGTAGTCCGACTGCTGCTGCGACTCCAGGTACTTGCCCACCGCCCCGAAGTCCTTCTCCGCATCCTTGACGCCCTTCCAGGCCGATGCATTGAAGCTCTTGTCGTCGATGCCGCCCATGTCCGTGATTTGACCCACCGTAATGGCGGCAGGCTTAGCCGCGGGCTCAGGGGCCTTGGTCGGTTCTGCAGCCGGCGCCTTGGTCGGTTCGGGCGCCTTGGTTGGCTCGGCAGCCGCAGGGGCCGCAGTAGGAGCCGGCGCTGCGGTCGGGGTGGCCTTGGCGCCACCGCACGCACTCAGAATCATGCTCAGTAGAATGAGCACACTCACGATGCTGAACAGTCTGTTTCGCATAACTAGAATCTCCTCCTGAATGGAACTATGTGGAAAAACCGAAAATCGGGCAGAGGACAAAGTTTGGCAGAGGAGCGCAGCGCCGAGAGGCTAGACCACGGACGCCCTGCCATCCGGATGGGACACCTCCTTTCCGTGAAAGCTCACCAGCAGCCGCCACGCTTGCTGGGATACAATGAGGAACGTGCGTCAGTCCTTGTGCCAGAGGAAGAAAAACGCCCTGGCACGGCAGGTTGCAGCCTGTGGCTTGGCAGCGCCAGCCCATTCTGACGCGCCCGCCATAACTGCACGTATTATACGCGAGTTATTATTGCGTCGCAAATTACATCTTTCATAGCGGAGCAGTGGACACCCACTCCGGGTGGCGTCTTGCGCCGCCACGGCATCTTCAAAACCTTCACGATAGCTTTGACACATCAGACTGTGGGCGATATAATTATACCGAATTGTTGAGAAATCAAGGGGCAAGAAGCATGGCGATTCGGGAAATCATAACGTTGGGACATCCTACGCTCCGGCAGAAGGCGCGCAAAGTGACCAGGTTCGGGCCTGAGCTCAAGCAGTTGATCGATGACATGGTTGAGACGATGCGCGTCGCGCCTGGCGTCGGGCTGGCGGCACCCCAGGTGAACATCCCGGAGCGAATCATCGTTCTAGAATTGCCAGCGGATGAAGAAGAGGGACTACCGGCCGAGCTATACACCTACGTGAATCCGGAGATCGTCAAGGTCTCGCGCGAGACCGAGGCAGGCGAAGAGGGTTGCCTTTCCATCCCGGGCTATCTGGGCGAAGTAGATCGACACGTCGAGATCCTGGTGCGCGGGCAGGACGCATACGGCAAGCCGCAACGCATCAAGGCCTACGACTACCTGGCACGCATCTTCCAGCATGAAATCGACCATCTGGACGGCGTGCTCTTCATTGACAAGGCGGATCCGGCCACCATCCGCAAGCTCACCGCCGAAGAAGCTGCCACAGCAACAGGCGAAGCCGCGGAAGCTGCTGCACTGATGGATCGCTCGGAAACACCCGCCCAACAATAATAGTAGGGGCGCAGCATCGTGCGCCCCTACTATGATCTTACGACACGCGCTCCAAGGGAGCGCAGCTACCTCTTTCCCTTAGGCGATCACATCCAAAGTCTTCTCGGTCTGCGGATCGAAGAGATGCATGTTGTCCATGTTCACCATCATTTCGATCGTCTCACCGACGCGGGCGCGCGTGCGCGGGTCAACGCGAGCGACGAACTGCTTCTTGCCGCTCAGCAAGTAAAGGAAGATCTCGTTGCCCATCAACTCCGAGACGTCGACCTGTGCCGTCATGGGTGCAGGTAAGATGCCCGGCGATTCAAAGCCCTTCGCATGGACATCCTCGGGCCGGACGCCGAAGATGACCTTCTTACCCTTATGCTGGATGTAGTCAGCCCTCTTCGTCTCAGGCACTGCCAACTTGAATGTGCCGCCGTCGACGAACAGTTTGCCGTCCTGCTCCACAAGCGTCGACTCGAAGAAGTTCATCGAGGGACTGCCGATGAAGCCGGCGACGAAGATGTTCATGGGATGATCGTATAGGTGTTGCGGTGTGTCGATCTGCTGGAGCAGGCCATCCTTCATAACCGCGATCCGGGAGGCCATGGTCATGGCTTCCGTCTGGTCATGGGTCACGTAGATGAAGGTGGTGCCCAGGCTCTGATGCAACTTACTGATGCCAGCGCGCGTCTCGACGCGCAGCTTGGCGTCCAGGTTGGACAGCGGCTCGTCGAACAAGAACACCTTCGGGTTGCGCACGATGGCGCGGCCCACCGCAACGCGTTGGCGCTGACCGCCGGAGAGCTGCTTTGGCTTGCGATCGAGATACTGGCCAATACCCAGGAGTTCGGCTGCTTCCTTGACCTTCTTGTCGATCTCGGCCTTCGGAGTTTTGCGCAGCTTCAAGCCGAACGCCATGTTGTCATACACGCTCATGTGCGGATAGAGCGCGTAGCTCTGGAACACCATGGCAATATCGCGGTCCTTGGGCGGCACGTCATTCACGACGCGGTCGCCGATGAGGATGCGGCCATCGGAGATCTCTTCGAGGCCCGCAAGGAGACGAAGGCTGGTGGTCTTGCCGCAGCCCGAAGGGCCGACAAACACCAGGAATTCCTTGTCCGCAATGGAGAGATCGAGGTCATTCACGGCGATCACATCGCCGTAGCGCTTGTAGACGTGTTCGTAGGTTACACTGGCCATGAGTGTGTTTTCTCCTTGTGCATTGTAGCAGATTGAGCGATATGAGAGTCAGTCTCGGCAAACAGAACTGTTCGGTCGAGTGATCGTCGTTCCCGATTGGAAGGCTAGGCCACGCCTCCGCACATCCAATGGCCAAGACCGGGTCGCTGCGAACATCTCGGGCGCTAACGCCGTAACCGCTTTGCCGTGACTATATGACAAATCTACAGGTAACTGTGAGGATCAGGCTGTGGTTTCCTTGATACACCTCCGCAATGAGAAGAACAATCAAGGCTCCGAAGAGGTGACGACTCCGTCCCAAGCAAACACCTGGCCGCATTCCAGCGGGACGGCAGATACGGTGAGTCTAGCATGCCTTCTTACGTAACGCAAATCTCGATTTGAGCAGGACAGCGCAATTGGGATGGGGCAATGAGGCGTTATAATGTCCTCTATGTCCGCGCCTTCTTCACGCTTCAAACTGCCGCCGGACGCTGCCTTGGCACTGGTGGCAGTGGTCGTGCTCGCCTTGTCAGCGCCGCATGGTCTGCTGGACAAAGCAGATCGTGCGGCCTATGCCGTGTGCCACCGTTTGGCCGATCACAGCTTTGTGATCGGTGGGAGACAGCTGCCTTTGTGCGCGAGATGCAGTGGCACGTACCTGGGCGCACTCGCAGGATTGGCCGTGCTCGTCCTTCTGGGCCGCGGAAAGGCCGGCCGCTTCCCCTCACGACCGCAGCTCCTGGTGCTCGGTGCATTCATGCTGGTATGGGCCATCGACGGTACCAACTCCTTCCTTTCCTTGATGGGCTGGCCTCATTTGTACGAGCCGAAAAACCTGCTGCGCCTTGTGACCGGTACGCTGGAGGGCATCGCAATCGCGGCGGTGCTCCTGCCGGCACTGAATCTGACGCTTTGGCGCAAGCCCGGCCCCCAGCGCAGCGTCGGGAACTGGCTGGACCTGGTCTGGCTGCTGGCAGGCGGCGGAGTAATGATTCTGGCGGTCAGCAGCGAGATGGACGCGTTGTTGCTTCCCCTTGCGCTGCTCAGCGGCGCAATGATCCCAGCCCTCTTGGGCGTACTCAACGCAATGCTTTACCTGGCAGGCATCCACCGCGAAGGCTGCGCCGAACGCCGGCGCGAAGTTGTCGCTCCCTTTCTGATCGGACTTGCCCTCGCACTGGTTGAGATCGTCCTGATCGGTATTGCCCGCGAAGCGCTGACCGCGCGCTTCGGCCTGCCGTTCTAAGATCGGCAGTGCTATGGTATGATACGGTTGTCGCGTAACGGTCAGGCAGCCGTCCGGCTCATGCCACGCGATAAGAGCATCTTAGTGCTATCTTACTAACAGGTGTTTGATCGCCAGCTGCGGCCGTGCATTCTTTTAAGGAGGACATTATGGATTTCGGCAAGGCCTTCACCTTCATGTTCGAGGATCCCGATTGGCTCAAAAAGTTGGGCATCGGAACGCTGGTCGGCTTGGTGGGCATCGTGCTAAGCCCGGTTCTGATCGGGCTTGTCCCGCTCGTTGCGCTGCTAGGCTATACCGTGGATGTCATCCGCAATGTGATGGCAGGCCGTGAACATCCTCTGCCCGAATGGGAGGACTGGAGCGGTTTTCTCAGCCGCGGGTTCAAGGTTCTTGCAGCGATCCTCATCTGGTCTCTGCCGGCGATACTGCTTTCGATTCCAATGGCCATCGGCGGCGCAATGCTCGATCAGGGTTCGGGCAGCGAGGCAATCGGCATCATGATCATGGTGTGCGGTGGATGTCTGCTGTTCCTGTGGACTCTGTTCGTCACGCTGTTGAGCCCTGCGATCTACGTGCGCATAGCTGCAACAGACCGCTTCTCGTCGGCGTTTGAGCTCGGCCGGATGTGGGCATTCACGCGTGATAACCTCGGCAACGTGATCATCGCGCTCCTGCTGCTCATCGTCGTCAGCGTCATTGCATCGTTCGTGGCCGGCTTGGGTCTTCTGGCGCTCATCATTGGCATTCTGATCACTATTCCGTTTGCGACGCTCTGGCAATACCTGGTGCAGGCGCACCTGTTCGGACAGATCGGAAAATACAGCGTTACGCCTGTGGACTGAGGCTGGGCAGGGGTCGGGTTTCACCCCGACCCCTTCAAAATTGGGAGCATGGGGATGATCGACGTCCTTGCAGCTTTCGGCTTATCAGCCGCGACAGGACTCAACGCCTACCTGCCGCTGCTGATCGTCGGCCTGATGGCGCGCTTTACGGATCTGATCACGCTGAGCTCACCCTGGAACACTCTGGAGAATCCTTGGGTGCTCGGCGTTCTCGGCGTGCTGCTGGTCATTGAGACAGCTGCGGACAAGATTCCGGCCGTAGATTCGGTCAACGACGTGATCCAGACGGTTGTCCGGCCTACTGCGGGCGCCATCCTGTTTGCGGCCAGCGGAAATGTAATCAGTGATATGAGCCCGGTCCTGGCGATGATCCTGGGATTGCTGGTGGCCGGAGGGGTGCATGCGGCCAAGAGCACCGTGAGGCCCGTGATCACGGCGACCACCGCCGGACTAGGCAACCCGGTAGTCAGCACTGCCGAAGATGTCGTGTCTGGCGTGACGGCATTCACCGCTGTCGCCTTGCCAGCGGTAGCAGCGGTGATCGTCCTGCTGCTGCTCGTGCTAATCGCCTGGCTTCTCGTGCGCCGCCGGCAAGGGCAGGAAGAGACCTTGCTCTAGCGATGCCCAAAGGAAGGACGCGCACTACTTCCCTGCAAGTGGCGGGAGCGCTGCTCGTCGGCGCTGTCTGCCTGTGGTTTTCGTTGCGCGGCGCCGATCTGGCTTCCTTTGGTGCTGAAATCGCGTCTCTTTCGCGTCCCCTGGTGCTCCTGGCGATGGCCTGTGTCCTTCTGGTGGCTGTCCTCAAGGCGCTGCGCTGGCGGTGGCTTTATGGACCTGCTCTTCCCTCCCCCACCTGGTCAACACACTTTGCCATCTTGATGATCAGCCAGATGCTGAACCTGGTGATACCCGTTCGCCTGGGTGAGCTGGCACGCCTCGGGTTGATGCGCCAGGAAGGGCGACAGATCGGCGTGACATTCGGCACGATTGTTGTAGAGAAATCGCTCGACCTGCTGGCCGTAGGACTGATTGTCCTGCTGGCCGTGCCGTTAGTTCTCATCCCCCCGTCCCTTGAAACACAGTTCAGCACGGGTGGGCTGCTCCTGGGCGGAGCAATCTTCATCATGCTGATAGCGATCGGGCGGTTTCAAGAGGTTCTGATCGATCTGCTTGCTCGCATCCCCGAGCCAAAACAAGAGCGATGGGCGAGGTGGCTTGGGACAGTGCGGCGCGGTATTGTGGCCGTCTTGTCGAGCATGGGTTCCTTGAAAGGAAGGCGCCTCACACGCGTCGCCGCGCTGACTGCCGGCATCTGGCTTCTGTCGTTGCTGACGGTCCAGATCATGTTCCTGGCATTTGATCTAAGTCTCAGCTGGGGTGCACCGCTGGCGCTCATGCTGGCCCTCACCACCAGCAACTGGATGCCAACGCCACCGGCCATGATCGGCGTGGTGGGCGCAGTGACAGTGGCTGTCCTGTCGGCCTTCGGGGTGGATCAAACGCGCGGCCTGGCGCTCGGCACCGTGCTGAACGCGGTACTGGTCGGTCCCCCGGTGCTCATGGGCGGTGCAGCGCTCTGGAACCGGCTCTGGCAGTTGGGTGCAGCGATCAGCCTGCACTCCTTGCGGCGGGCAGCTGGTCTCAGCGACGACAAGCCGGAAGTGAATGCCCAGCCACAGGATGGCAACCATGAGCGCACCTGAGACGCCACGCCACTCGGTGATAGTGCCGGCGTACCAGGCTGCTGAGACTCTGCCGGCATGCCTGTCCGCGCTTGCCGGTCAGACCATCTCCCCCAGTGACTATGAAGTCATCGTCGTCGATGATGGCTCGACCGACAACACTGCAGACGTAGCGCGTGCGGCCGGCGTCACGGTCATCACCCAGCCCCATGCCGGTGCCGCGACCGCGCGGAATCGTGGCGCGACCGCCGCTCGCGGCAAGCTGCTGCTCTTTACCGATTCCGATTGCGCACCGGTCCCCGGCTGGATCGAGGCGCTCAGCATCCCCTTTAGGGATCCCGAGGTTGCCGGCGCAAAGGGCACCTACCTGAGCAGGCAGCGCGACCTGGTCGCCCGCTTCACGCAGCTCGAGTATGAAGATCGCTATGATCGGATGGCTGGTTCGCATCGTATCGATTTCATCGACACGTACAGCGCCGCTTACCGTCGCAACATCTTCCTACTCAATAACGGCTTTGACACTAGCTTCCTCATCGATGAAGATCAGGAATTCTCGTTCCGCCTGGCGGAAAAAGGATACAAGCTCATCTTCGTCCCGGCGGCGCAGGTTTACCACCAGCATAACCGGACGCTCGCCCAATACATCCGGCGTAAGTTCAGAATCGGCATGTGGAAGGTGCGGGTGACGCGGCAGCACCCCACGCAGGTAGCGAATGACTCCCACACACCCGAATCACTCAAGGCTCAGTTGCTCCTGGCTGCTATGGGCCTTGCAGCCCTTGCAGTGACGGCGACCGCCAGTCTGGCTCTTGGCAGTGCCTGGCGGCTTGGGCTGATTGTGACGCTGGTGACTTTCCTCGCCTTCGAGCTCACGGCCATGCCCTTCCTCATGAAGATTGCACGCCGTGATCTCTCTGTACTGCCGGCCGCGGCCGGGCTGGTCTGGGTGCGTGCCCTTGCACTCGGCGCCGGTTTCGCTGCCGGGCTGGTGCGTTTCCGCCGCCGCGTCGCCGAGCCCCGCCCGCCGTTGTCCGTCATGCAACGCGTGGCAAAGCGGGCGATCGACCTTGCCGGCGCCCTGGTGACCCTGGTGCTGGTTGCGCTGCCCATGGCCATCATCGCCCTCATCATCAAGGTAGACACTTCAGGCCCGGCGTTCTTTCGACAGACCCGCATCGGTCAGAAAGGGACACCCTTCCGAATCTTCAAATTTCGCACCATGGTGAGCAACGCCGAGGCCGTGCTGCCGCAGTTGCTCGATCTGGATGCGCTGGCCGCGCCCGCCTTCAAGATTCCTGACGACCCGCGCGTGACTCGGGTTGGCAGGTTCCTGCGCCGCTGGAGCCTGGACGAGCTTCCACAGCTGTTCAATGTGCTGGCAGGAGAGATGAGCCTGGTGGGGCCGAGGCCCGAGGAAGCGGCAGTGGTAGCCCGATATACAGATGACCAGCGCCGCCGGCTTGCAGTGAAGCCCGGGATGACCGGGCCGATGCAGGTGAACGGCAGGGGAGATTTGTCATTTGAGGAGCGGCTGCAGCTGGAGCTCGACTACATCGACCACTATTCATTGAGGCGTGACATGGCGATCTTCCTGCGCACCCTCCCCGCTGTCTGGAGCGGCCGAGGCGCCTACTAAAGGGCGCTTGTTTCGCTTCCCCTTTTGTGTATAATAACGTCTGTGAATAATCATCACCTTGCCCCAGATCTTGCGCAGAAACTGGACACCCTGCCCGAACGGCCGGGCGTCTACATCTACCGTTCGTCTGACGGCAAGATCATTTACGTAGGCAAAGCAGTAATTCTGCGCAACCGGGTACGATCCTATTTTCACGAAGCAGCCCGCCACGAGCCGCGCACCCGGCGGCTGGTTACAGAAATTGCCGATCTCGAATGGATCGTCACCGACACCGAGCTAGAGGCCTTGATCCTTGAAAACGAACTGATCAAGCGTTACCGGCCCCGGTTCAACGTCCGGCTGCGAGACGACAAGACGTACCCCTACATCAAGATTCACTGGCAGGAGGATTTCCCAAAAGTCAGCATCGTGCGTCGCATGGAGCGCGATGGCGCCCGCTACTACGGACCATTCACCTCAGCCTATGTCGTTCGCCAGACGCTCGACGTGTTGCGGCGGGTGTTCCCCTACCTGGATTGCACCCGCGAGATCACCGGACGTGACCCCAAGCCTTGCCTTTACTTCCACATCAAGCGCTGCGCCGGGCCGTGCATCGGTGCGGTCGACAAAGAGGGTTACCGGCAGGTGGTCAGCGGACTGAG
>ENA-UOUL01005606-UOUL01005606.1-bioreactor-metagenome-genome-assembly--contig:-NODE-5606-length-10757-cov-2.442135_pt1 | contig 10757 bp, 10 predicted proteins | sample MGYA00249838_ERZ747220 | MGnify/ENA primary metagenome ERZ747220 (study PRJEB28778, sample SAMN05720191) | bioreactor metagenome | isolation source: Anaerobic biogas reactor | place: USA:Washington...
ATCTAAATTTTTGGCTACCGCCGATTATAATTATGTGCTGGTGATAACTTCCGATATTCTATCCAAAATAACTGATTATACTGACCGCAATACCTGCGTACTTTTTGGTGATGGGGCCGGGGCGGCTGTCCTTGGTCGGGGGAATTCTTCTGGGGATGCAGGTATTCTCAGTACTTACCTGACTGCTGATGGCAGGGGAGCAGATTTATTATATATGCCGGCTGGCGGCTCGGCTTTACCAGCTTCGGAGCAAACGGTCAGGGAACATTTACACTATTTAAAAATGAATGGCCGCGAGGTGTTCCGTTTTGCCAGTAAGGCCATGGTAGAAGTTAGTGAGAATCTGCTGGAAAAGGCGGGGTTAGGTTATCAGGACATAGATGTCTTTATCCCTCATCAGGCCAATATGCGCATTATAAAAACGGCTATGAAAAATATGCAAATAGCTGAAGCCAAGACCCTTATTACTATTGATAAATTAGGTAATATGTCGGCTGCTTCCATACCGGTAGCCCTGTCCATGGCAGTTTCCGAAGGCAAGGTTAAACCGGGCGATGTGATCTTAATGGTGGCCTTTGGTGCCGGGCTTACCTGTGCCGGAGCTATAATTCGCTGGGGGTGCAATTAGAATGCAATTGAGAACACCTTTGTGTGATTTGTTAGGTATAGAATACCCCATAATTCAGGGTGCTATGGCCTGGATAGCCGGCGGCCGGCTGGCTGCAGCTGTATCTGAAGCCGGAGGATTAGGGGTAATAGGTACTGGCGATGGAGACCGGGCCTGGCTGGAAAAGGAGATAGACCTTGTGCATCAGTATACCCAAAAACCCTTTGCCGTTAATCTTATGCTGGTCTCTCCCCATGTTGAAGAGATTGTTGATTTGGTGATTAAGGCAGAGGTACCGGTGGTAACAACTGGAGGGGGCAATCCGGGACGCTATCTGGAAAGGCTCAAAAATGCTGGTATCAAGGTGCTGCCGGTAGTAGCTTCGCAGGCTCTGGCACGGCGCCTTAGCCGGCTGGGGGCTGATGCCATTATAGCTGAAGGCAGCGAATCCGGCGGGCATATAGGGGAAATGACTACCATGGCCCTGGTGCCAATGCTGGCAGATGTAATAGAAGTACCGGTAGTTGCCGCTGGTGGAATAGCTGATGGGAGAGGTTTGATGGCAGCCCTGGCTCTGGGAGCGCAGGGGGTGCAGATGGGTACCCGTTTCATTTGTGCCCAGGAGTGTAATGTTCATTCCCGATACCAGGAGAAAGTAATAAAAGCCGGTGATCGGGATACAGTGGTCTGCGGTCTTTCCACCAATCATCCGGTGCGGGCTATCCACAATCGCTTTACCCGGGAATACCTGCAACAGGAGTTTTCCGGTTGTAATCGGGAGGAGTTGGAGAAACTGGGTAAAGGGCGTTACTCTCGGGCCGCTTTTGATGGTGATATTGATGAAGGCAGCGTTCTGGCCGGTCAGATATGCGGGTTGGTTAAGCAGGTTGAGCCGGCGGCTGCTATTGTAAACGAGCTGATTACTGATGCCCTGCGGGTAAAACAGCAAATGGAGGATATAAAATGCCACGTTTAGCTTTTGTTTTCCCGGGTCAGGGGGCACAATATTTGGGGATGGGCCAGGAACTGGCCGTGAATTACCCTGAGGCGGCGGCCATTTTTAACCAGGCTGACCAAATTAGTCCTTATCCGGTAAGCGAGCTCTGCTTTGCGGGACCTATAGTAAAGTTAAACTCTACTGAATTTGCCCAACCGGCCTTACTTACTACTAGCCTGGCTGTTTTAGAGGTAGTAAAAAAGCAGGGCATAAAACCTGATTTAGTGGCTGGTTTAAGTCTGGGTGAATACACTGCCCTGGTTGCTGCCGGATCTATAAGTTTTGCCGAAGCCCTGCCCCTGGTGCAAGAGCGAGGTCGTCTGATGCAGGAGGCGGTTCCACGGGGTAAAGGGGCTATGGCGGCAGTTTTAGGACTGGAATACGAACTTGTAGCCGGTGTTTGCCGGCAGGCAGGAGGCATTGTCGATATTGCCAATCTTAATTGTCCAGGTCAGTTAGTAATTTCCGGTGAAAGAGGAGCAGTAACCAGGGCAATGGACCTTTTAAGGGAGAAGGGCGGCAGGGTAAGACTACTCGATGTATCTGTACCCTCCCATAGCCGCCTGATGACTAATGCTGCTTATAAGCTACAGGAGTATCTAAACAAACTGGATTGGGAAAATGCTACTCCGCCAGTTATTAGTAATGTTACTGCTCGCGAATACTCTCCGGAGAAGAGCGCCGATTTGCTGGTACAACAGTTGTATTCTCCGGTACAGTGGGAGGCCAGTATACGTTATATGGCGGAAAGGGTGGATTATTTTATTGAAATTGGGCCGGGGACAACTTTATCAGGTTTAATCAAGCGCATAGTTCCAGGCCGTTTATTAGGTAATGTCCAGGATATGAAATCATTGCATAAAATCATCAGGGAGGTCGAAACCATTGCAAAATAGGGTAGCGATAATCACCGGCAGTTCGCGGGGAATAGGCCGGGCCACGGCATTAGCTTTTGCCCACCAGGGTTATCGGGTGGTAGTCAATTATCATCGTAACCGGGAACAGGCCGAACAGGTACTGCAAGAAATCGAGGCCCTGGGTAGCAATGGTATCCTGCTGGGGGCTGATGTATCGAAGGCCCAGGAGGCACGGGATCTAATTGAAAAGAGTGTAAAAGAATTTGGCCGGGCTGATGTTCTGGTTAATAATGCCGGCATTAACCACGACCAATTGATGCTTAGGATACAGGATGACGAATGGGAAAGGATGATAAATACTAATCTGAGTTCAGCTTTTTATTGCAGCAGAGCCGCAGTAAAACACATGTTTAAAAAGCGTTTTGGCAGAATAATTAACGTTTCATCAGTAGTCGGTGTTAGTGGCAATGCCGGTCAGACCCATTATGCCGCTGCCAAATCCGGACTATTAGGGTTAACCCTGTCCATTGCCCGGGAGTATGGAAGCCGGGGAATTACAGCTAACGCAGTGGCACCAGGTTATATTGAAAGTGATATGACAGCTGGCTTAAGCCCCGACCAGCGGCAACAAATACTCTCCGGCATTGCGGTAGGAAGGTTGGGTAAACCGGAAGATGTCGCTACCCTGGTACTATTTCTGGCCTCGGATGCAGCTGCCTATATTAATGGACAGGTCATCCGGGTGGACGGAGGCATGCAGGGGATTTAAGCAATACCACATTTATTATTTGAAGGAGGAAATAAATCAAATGACAGTATTTGAGGAATTGGTCAAGATAATTGCCGAGATTAAGGACATCCCCGAGGAGCAAATTACAATGGAATCAAGTTTTGAAGAAGATCTGGAAGCTGACTCCCTGGATATAGTAGAAATGCTTATGCTGCTCGAAGATAAATTTAACATTCAGATACCGGAAGAAGCAGCCGAAGAGTTAAAGACGGTGGGGGATGCCGTTAAATATGTAAAAGAATTATTGGGATAAGGGGTAGGGGTGATTAAATGTCACAACGACAACGCCGGGTAGTTATAAGCGGACTGGGAGTAATCTCCCCTATTGGCCTGAATAAAAATACGTTTTGGGATAACCTGCTGCAGGGAAAAAGCGGTATAGGAAATATTGAAAGTTTTGATTGCTCGGCTTTTCCTACCAGGATTGCGGCGGAAATAAAAGATTTTTCGGCTTCGGACTATGTTCCTCGTAAAGACGCCCGCCGTATGGATCGCTTTGTTCAGTTTGCCTGTGCCGCCAGTCAAATGGCAGTGGAGGATGCCGGGTTAAAGCCTATATTAAACCGGGTAGGGGAGCGTACCGTAGAGCGTACCGGAGTGATTATTGGTTCCGGGGTCGGAGGGATTGCTACATTTGAAGAGCAGCATAAGAACCTGCTTGATAAGGGTGCAGGAGCTATTAGTCCATTTTTTATACCTATGATGATTCCTAATATGGCATCGGGTCAGGTAGCTATAATGCTGAGGGTAACCGGGCCTAATTCCTGTACCGTTACCGCCTGTGCCTCAGCAACCCATGCCATTGGCGATGCCTTCCGCACTATCAAACATAACCAGGCTGATATAATGCTGGCTGGTGGAAGTGAAGCTGCTATCACTCCTATGGCGATAGGAGGCTTCTGTGCTATGAAGGCCCTGTCTACTCAGAACCAGGAACCGCTAAAAGCTTGCCGTCCTTTTGACCTGAACCGGGAAGGCTTTGTCATGGGCGAAGGTGCCGGGGTGCTGGTTTTGGAAGAAATGGAACATGCCCTGGAGCGAGGGGTTACCCCTTATGCCGAACTGATTGGCTTTGGCTGCAGTGCTGACGCGGTGCATATGGTTCAGCCGGATGTTGAGGGGAAAGGTGCTGCGGCTGCTTTTCGTATGGCTATTAATGATGCCGGTATATCACCTTCGGCAGTTGACTATATTAATGCTCATGGTACCGGTACTCGTCTTAATGACCAGATGGAAACGACCGCCATAAAAGAGGTTTTTGGGAATCACAGTTACCAGATGGCGATTAGTTCAACCAAAGCGGCAACCGGGCACATGCTGGGGGCAGCCGGAGCTGTTGAATTAATTGCTGCCGTGCTCAGCCTGGTTGAGCAGATAATACCTCCGACCCTGAATCTGGAAGTGTCGGACCCGCTCTGTGACCTGGATTATGTTCCGCTTAAATCCCGCCAAAAGAATTTAAGAATAGCAGCTTCTGACTCACTGGGTTTTGGTGGACATAATGCCGCACTGGTGGTAGAGAAAATGAGGTGAGCAATACCATTATGGATATTGAACAAATAATGAAGATCCTGCCCCACCGTTACCCGTTTCTGCTGGTAGATAAGATATTGGATATAGTTCCGGGTGAAAGGGCAATAGGAATTAAAAATTTATCGATAAACGAACCCTATTTTGCCGGTCATTTTCCGGGTCGTCCGGTAATGCCTGGTGTCCTTATGATCGAAGCTATGGCGCAAGTAGGTGCCTGTGCCTTGTTAACCGTTGAACAATATCGCAATTACCTGGCTTTTCTGGCCGGGGTGGACCATGTTCGCCTGCGGCGCATGGCCGTTCCCGGAGATAGTTTACTGATAAAAACGGAGTTGCTAAAAATTAAAGGCAATATTGGTAAAGGCCGGGGGCAGATATTTATTGACGATGAACTTCTTTGTTCGGGTGAATTCTGGTTTTCCCTGCAGTGAGGAGAGGAATAGCGATTACTTTTATGTTTGGCAAAAAGAAATACATTCCCATAAAAGCAACAGTCGAACCACGAAACGACATTGTACCCGGGCTGGGACAAAGCTGTACGAGCTGTGGAAAATGGTCTACCCTGGAGGAACTATCCGGCAATTACAGAGTTTGCCCCCGGTGTAACTGGCACCTGGCCCTGTCAGCCCGTCAGCGAATAGAAATGCTATGCGATCCCCATAGTTTCGAAGAGCTTGATGCTGATATGGTTTCCAGCAACCGGCTTAATTTTCCCGGGTATGAGCACAAATTGGCCCAGGCCCGTGAAGAATCGGGTTTACCTGAAGCCATCGTTACCGGTAGAGCCCGGCTGGGGGGCTATCAGGTGGTTCTGGGGGTTATGGATTCCTACTTTATGATGGGGAGCATGGGGGTAGTAGTGGGCGAAAAGGTCTGCCGGGCGGTGGAGGTAGCCATAGAAAATGAAAATCCCCTTATAATCTTCAGCTGCTCCGGTGGAGCCCGGATGCAGGAGGGTATTTTCTCTTTGCTGCAGATGGCTAAAACGGCTGCGGTACTGGAACGGTTTCACCAAAAAGGGTATTTATATATTTCCGTGCTTACCAACCCTACTACCGGCGGAGTACTGGCCAGTTTCGCTTCCCTGGCTGATATTATTATATCTGAACCCGGAGCACTTCTCGGTTTTACCGGTCCCCGGGTAATCAAACAGACCATAGGTGAACGCTTGCCGGAAAACTTCCAGCAAGCTGGTTTTCTACTGGACCATGGGATGTTGGATTTGGTAGTGGAGCGCAACCGCCTGCGGGAGCAATTAATTCTATTGCTAAAACTTCATCAGGGAGGAGAACCATGGTAAAACGCCAGTTTGATTATGAACATAAATACCAGAGTTTGAAACAAAAAGTTGATGAACTGAAGGATACTTCCAGCAACCTGGAATTTGATTTGTCCCGGGAGTTTGAAGAATTGGAGAAGAAGATGAATGGTTTAAGGGCTCATAAATATGAGCAACTGACTCCCTGGGAAAAAATCTTGCTGGTACGCCATCCGGATAGACCTACTACCCGGGATTATGTGGAAGCACTCTGTGACGAGTGGATTGAATTGCATGGAGACCGGTACTTTGGTGATGACCGGGCTATCTTGGGCGGGGTAGGCAGTTTTAAAGGCAGAGCTGTGACTATCCTGGGACATCAAAAAGGTAACGACACCGGCGAAAATATTCGCAATAATTTTGGCATGGCTCATCCCGAAGGATACCGGAAAGTAGAGCGCCTGCTGCTGCAAGCGGAAAAATTTAAGCGACCGGTATTAACATTTATCGATACCTCCGGTGCCTATCCTGGAGTAGGAGCAGAAGAAAGGGGACAGGCCTGGGCCATCTCCCGGGTTTTAATGACTTTATCGGCTTTGAAAGTGCCGGTAGTGGCAGTAGTCACAGGCGAAGGGGGGAGCGGCGGGGCTCTGGCCCTGGCGGTATCTGACCGCCTGTTGATGTTTGCTCATGCGATTTTTTCGGTAGCTTCCAGTGAGGCCTGTGCATCCATCCTGTGGAAAGACCCGGAAAAGGCTGAGGAGATGGCCTCTGCCTTGAAGATTACAGCTTCCGATTTATATGAATTTGGCATTATCGATGAAATCATTCCCGAGCCTCCGGGAGGAGTCCAACAGGATCTCAACGGTACCGTCGCCATATTGGGCAATAGTATTAAAAAACACCTGGATCAACTACTACCCCTTAAAACCGAAGAACTACTGGAACTGCGCTACCAAAAATTGCGAGATATTGGCCTGGGTAGTTCATTCGTAAGTAATATACATGAATAAAATGCAGCATATGAAGTGGTGTTGCCGAAACTCACTTGTCATTTTGAAGGCAAGTTAAAAGAAAAAATCTGGCTGTTATTATCATAACCCCCGCATCAGTAACGACAAATAAGGTCATATTAATAGAAAACAGCGCTCTTATAATTTGAGGGGGAATTATGATTCGGGGGATTTTATCTAAAATAATTGGCAGCAGCCGGTTTATTACGGTTTTTATTATTCTCAGCCTGGTTCTGGGCCTTTACAGCTATTACCTCCTGCCCAAGCAAGAGAGCCCGCAGGTTTCTGCCCCGGTAGCTTTAATCAGCATCATATATCCCGGGGCGTCACCCCAGGAAGTTGAAAGGCTGGTAACCCGGGTAATTGAGAGCAATATTCGTAAGCTTCCTGCCTATGATTTCAGTGAGTCTTACAGCAAGAATAGTGTTTCTGTGGTAGTGTTGCAACTGCAAAATGATGCCCCGGTGGAAAAATCCTGGAATGAATTGCGCCGGGTTTTAACCGATACCCAAAGGGACCTGCCTCCGGAATGCCTGCCCGTCCAGACTAATACCGATTTGGCAGAAACTACAGGAATTATTATCAGCCTCTCTGGGCAGCATTATAATCCGGAAGAACTGGCGGCTATGGCCGAGAAGTTCAAAAAAAGGCTGGAGCAGGTAGAGGGGATAGCCCGGTTTGAAATCTTTGGCGAAGACAAAAAGCAGATAGGGGTGGAAATCGACCATACTATCCTGGCCCAGAGCGGCCTGTCTTTGGAAGAATTATTTAAAATTCTGCAGGCTCAGAATGTAGTAATTCCACCAGGAGCTATTGTACATGAAGGCATTAAGACTAATGTTCGAATTCCAGGCTGGTTTGATTCTCTGGACGATATCGAAAATTGTATTATTGGGGTTTCTCCAGATGGGAAGGTAAAAAAACTAAAAGACATTGCTAGTATCCGCTGGGAAGTTGAACCTGACCGACCCCTGACCAGGCACAACGGGCAATCGGCTCTTCTGTTAACCGGGTATTTTGAAGCCGAAGAGAACATTATCCTGGTAGGAGAAAATGTCCAGGATGAACTGGAACAACTAAAAAGTGAAGCTCCTCATGACCTGCTGATAGAACAGGTTTTATTTCAGCCTGACGAAGTAAACAAAAATATCTACCGTTTCTTGCGTAATCTATTGGAAGGCATAATTCTGGTTATAATTGTAGTCTTGCTGGGAATGGGGTGGAAAAATGCCCTGGTTGCTTCCACTGCTATTCCACTCTCCATAATGCTTACTTTTATGGCCATGTATTTGTTGGGAATCAAGGTACATGAAATATCGATTGCGGCCTTGATAATTGTTCTCGGTATACTGGTAGATGATGCTATCGTAATGGTAGACGCTATCCAGGTAGGGTTGGATAAAGGCCTGAACCGAATGGAAGCGTGTTTACAGGGTCTTAAACAAGCAGCCATTCCCATTCTTACAGCCACTCTGGTCATTATGATTGCCTTTTCTCCTATTTTTGTGCTTCCCGGAGCACCGGGGGAATTTCTTAAGAGTCTTCCCCAGATTGTTTTGATAGCACTGGCTGCTTCATATGTGGTAGCTATGTTTATTACTCCGGCGATGGCTTATCGCTTTTTCGGCCCGGGCCAACATCGGCGTGACGAGTGGCTAAGGAACTTTTTTGCCTATTTATTGCGTGAAAGTATGGCTAGAAAAAAGACTGCCATTATTTCTTCCCTGCTTATTTTTGGCCTGGCTGTATATGCTCTTACTTTTATGGGTTTGCAGTTCTTCCCTTCTGCAGACAAAGACCTGATATACATTGATATTAATGCTCAGGCAGGGTCTACCCGGGCCAAGACCGAAAAATTGCTGGTACAGGTGGAAGATATTCTATCCCAGGAAGGAGAAGTGCTGGCCTATACCAGTTCAGTAGGCAGTGGTGTACCCAAGTTCTATATAACGCTGCCGGTTTCCCCCCAGGCGCCGGATTTTGCCCAGGTTATGCTGCGCATTCGTCCTCAGCGGGGTGAACGTTTTCAAAACAACGAGGAACTGGCCAGTTATCTTCAGGAAAAACTGGACAGCCAGATTAGTACCGGTAGTATAAAGGTAAAATTGTTGGAAAAAGCTTTTCCGGTAGCGCCGGTGCAGGTGAGAATAAGTGGAGAACAACGGGAAAACTTGCGCCAGATAGCCGATTTGATTAAAAGCAAACTGAAACAAATACCTGGGTCCCGTAACGTGGAAGACGATGCGGAAAAAGAAATACAACAGCTGGTTGTTCAAGTAGATGCGGAGAAAGCCAGCCGTTTAGGAATCAGCAACTATGATATTCAACGCCAGACCAGTCTGGCCCTGGAGGGTGCACGAGCTTCTGTATTACGCCAGGAAGGGGAGCAATATAATATCCTGTTGCGCTCGGATATAAGTACCCGTCAGCAGTTGGAGAACCTGAGTATCAAATCCGCTTATTCCAACCGTAGCGTTCCTTTGAAAGAAATCGCCAGTATCGAGGTTAAACCGCAATTATCCAGTATTAAAAAATACGATGGTCAAAACTCTATTAAGGTAAGAAGCGATATTAGGCCAGGCTACAGTGCGGTAGAAATAGAAAAGGAATTAAAGGACAAATTATCCTCGGCCAATTTATTAGGAGCCAGTCTCCTCTATGATGGTGAGTACAAACAAATCAAAGATAATTTTGGCATCTTGACCCGGGGTGCACTTTTTGCCCTTTTCCTGATTTATTTGATGTTAGTAATGCAATTCCATTCTTTCATTCAACCACTGGTTATATTTCTAACTATCCCTCTGGCCCTGGTTGGTTCGGTGCTCGGTCTTCTGCTTTTCCGTCAACCTCTTTCTTTTATGGCCTTTATCGGTATGGTAAGCCTTACCGGATTGGTAATTCGCAATGCTATCCTGCTTATTGCTTTTATAAATGATGCTCGAGCGCGAGGATTGACAGTGGAAGATGCCTGTAAAGATGCAGTAGAAAGAAGATTTCGCCCTATTATCCTCAGTGCCGTGACCGCCACCATAGGCCTGGTACCCCTGGCTTTATCCGGCAGCAGTCTCTTTGTCCGCTGGCCATTGCTCTAATCTTCGGCCTGCTGGTAGCCACCCTGCTTACTATGGTTATAATTCCAGTAGTCTACAGCCTTCTGGTGTATGAGCGTATGGAGGTGGAGGCGTAACCAAGTACTTGATTTATTACAAATTCCGATAACCCCCCTTTCACATTTTTTTTTGCAATGATGGTGTACTACTTTTGCATAAGACTTTTTATCAGAGCTGATGCATAGTATAATAAGTGAAAAAGTGGTACACATAAAAGATGAGGTGATAAAATGGGTCGGCAGAATGTTACGCTATCACTTCCCGAAGATGTTTTAAGGAAAGCCAAACACCTGGCTGTGGATCGCGATATGTCTTTATCAGCTCTTTTGAGCACATACATCCTTGATATGGTTGCAAGGGAGGAACAATATTCAAAGGCTAAAGAGGATAGTATTCGCCTTATGGAGGAAGGTTTTGATATGGGCTCAGCAGGAGAAACAGCATGGAAGAGGGAGGAACTTCATGAGCGAAGTTAAAGGCCGGCAGTTCATAGACACCAATATTCTTGTTTATGCTCATGATTATTCTGCTGGAAGCAAATATGAAATAGCCAGAGGTTTACTTAAAAATTTGTGGGAAGAGAAAAATGGCT
>ENA-UOUL01005611-UOUL01005611.1-bioreactor-metagenome-genome-assembly--contig:-NODE-5611-length-10753-cov-2.658955_pt1 | contig 10753 bp, 7 predicted proteins | sample MGYA00249838_ERZ747220 | MGnify/ENA primary metagenome ERZ747220 (study PRJEB28778, sample SAMN05720191) | bioreactor metagenome | isolation source: Anaerobic biogas reactor | place: USA:Washington...
TCGGCGCCCAATGGCGGGCGCCCACATCGTCAAGGGGAGCAGACCATGAAACGTCGCACACACCACTGGGGACTGCTGGGACTGGTCCTGTGCGTTCTTCTGAGCTTCGGCGGCACCAGCGCGTCGGAGGGCGAACAGCTCGCCGCCTACGTGCCCTCGATCCTGGAAAGCCCGGGTTCTCCGAGTTTTACGAGCCTGTCGGGCCTGTCGAGCCTCTCGAACCTCCCGGCCGCGGATGTACCCATACATCGCCCGATCTACCGCCGCCACAAGCCGGTCCAACTCGCCGGGCTCCCCTTCCACGACCAACTCAACCCGCCCATCGGGCAGGTTACGGACCCACCCGCTCACCGAGAAGCGGGCCGCTACCCGCTCCGTCGTGTAGCGGAAGCCCACACCCTGGACCGTCCCGCTGTACAGGACCGTGCGGCGAATCGCAGGCAGCGGCTCACCCATGGGCCATATCCTCCGCCCCCCGACGTCTCAGAAAACGGCAGCAAGTTGCCTGTCTTCTGGCGTCAGTTGCGTTTCTCGACGTCTTCGAGCTTCTGGCGGAACTTGTCGGCCTGGTCCTTCTTGAGGAGGAAGACCTCGTTCTTGCCTGCCAGGGCCGCGTACCTGCTCTGATCGGGGTCGCCTTCGGGGCCGGCCGCGGAAACGATCACTTCGATCCGGCGAGCATCCTGAAGCCCGATCGACACGCGATCCGTGCCCTCGAGCAAGCCATACCGCCCGAGTTCCGCCGCGGAGTAATCAACGTAGCGATGCGTCCTGATCTCCCGCAATCCGGTCAGGATATCGGTCACCTTCTGCTTGTCGATGGGGACAACCGGATCCTCCAGGTACCGCCAGTCATCACCGCTCTTGCGAAGCGTGAGGGTTCCATCCGGCGAGCGGAACGCGATCTCCACGACCTCGTCGTTCTGGAAGCGAGTGACCTGACGATCGCGCAGCTCGGCAGTCGCATCATCGAAGACGCGGTCTTCGACCACGTAGATCGTGTCGCTGTCAGGCAAGGCAGCATAGGTGGTACCGTCCTTGCGACTGAGGTGTACTCGAAGAGCGACAGGCGTGGCCACTGTTGGCGCTGCCGGCGCCGCGGGAGCGGAGGCCGGCTGGGTCTGGGCTTGCCGCTCAGCCAAGAGCTGGTGAAGCATCTTGGTGGCTACCGGGTTCTCCTGCGGATTCTTCTTCTGGAACTCCAGCAGCTCATGCAAGACCTTGATGTCGCGTTCGGGATCGCTCGTCGGCTGCGTGCCCGCAGCACCCGCCGGCTGAGTAGCCGCCACAGCCTGAGCCAGACGCTGTTCGAGCATCTGGGTGGCCAGCGGGTTCTCGTCGGGGTTGCTCTTCTGGTATTCCAGTAGCTCCCGCAGGACCTTGATGTCGCGTTCGCTATCGGCGGCGGGTGCCGTCTCGGCTGGTTGGCTTGCGGCAGCCTTGGGTTCTTCGCCGACCACCGCGGTCTCCGGAGCGGCCGCGGGCGGCTCAGCCCACAACACCAGCGAAACCTGCGGCTTATCAAGCCCGACGTCCGCCTTGCTACCCGCCGCGACTACGCTCTTGGCCGACAGCGACGAGAAATCCTGAAGAAGGTTCCGCACCGCTTCCTGGTCGGCGGGGGCCTCGACGGGCTGGCTCATGAACCACTGCGCACCCTTCTTGGCCAGACGCACACTCGTTGTGGCGACTCGCTCGATCTCGATCTCCTTGACCAATTCGCTTTTGAACGACATGACCAGCCGAGTACGGTAGGCAAGCGGCGGCTGGAGAAGCTGGGCCACAGCTTCTTCGCGGACGGCGGCCATCCCCTCCTCGGCGGGATTGCGGACATAGACCATCTTCCCGCTGGCGGTCGGCGGTCCAACCAAGAGCGTCACCGGCGTCAACTCGCCAGTCTGGTGCAACACGACCTTGGCCTGCGGACGGTCCCAATCGATCATCACCAGGGTACCGGACGGATCGACGAACTCGGTGGCCTGCATATCGCGCACCGCCTGAAGCAGGTCGGAAACGAACGTGTTGTCGGCTTCCGTCTGATCGTCGAAACGCCATTGCCCCTTGTCGTCGAGCGCGAGGGCCAGCGGCCCACCCGGCGTCTGTGCCTCGATCTTGCGAACCAGCGTGGTGTCCACTTGCACAAGGGCCTTGGCCCGCAATTGGGCAACCTCGGGGCTCAGCGAGTCCAGCGTATTCTGGCGGATGGAGAATACCCACGGAGCGGACTCCAGCCGAGCGAAGTAAGCTTCGCCCTTGGTATCCGTCGCCCCCCCCACCAACAGGACGTACGTGCGAGACTCGACGCTGGGTTGGGTATCGGCCGGCTGGGTGTCTGGATCACCCGGCTTAGCCTTGGCCGGCCGAGCCTCCTCCGTCTGCACTGTCAGTCGCAGACGCGGGGTTTCCAGGCCGTAGGGACGATACGAGATCGGCTCATCGTCCAGGAAGGAATCGACATAAAGGTTCGTCAGCGGCCGAAGCATCTCCTCCACTTTGCTCTTGTCCGCTCGGGCACGCTGCGGGCTTTCCAGAACAAAGGACTCGTCGGGCTTGCGAACCAGCTCGAAATGGCGCATGCCCTCGGCTTTGACGTGGCGAACGTCGCCGAGGTTGAACTTGACGACTCGCTTGTCACGGTAACTCTCCAGCCGCTTGTCCAACTGACGCGACAGGTCGGTCTTGGCCAGGAAGATGGTCGCGGAGTCAGGCCGCTGAACGAAGTTGCCCGTCCCCACGGGGGCACGCGCGCCCACGCGCACCTCAGCAAGGGCCTTGCCTTGCTTGAGTAACTTGACCGTAGCCACCGGCTTATCCAGCCCGCTGACCGCACCGCTGGGCCGATCCGCACTGTCTTCGGAATACTGGCGATCGTACTTGATTCCGGCGACGGCCTCGGCCAGGGCGTCGACCTCGAAGCGAGCGGCCGGCGCCTTCAGCGGAGCCTCCATATCCCACTCCTCACCCGCCGAGCGGACAAACACGAGTGTTGTCCCGTCGCGACGGATGAGCTCGATGCGGTCGAAGCCTTCCGGCTTGGGATCGAACAGAGCGCTCTCGGCGTCGGCGGCCTTGGCCTCCTCAACCTTGGGCGCCCACGGCTTGATCACAAGGACCATGATCCCAGCCAGGACACAGACCAAAGCCAGCCCTAAGGTTGTTTTCGTATTCATGGTTGCCTATTTTCTCCGAACAAACCACATGATCACACCAGCCCCGACAACGGCCGCCGTCCAGGCAAAGTTCATGAACCAGAGGAAACTGCGACTGCCAGGCTCGATGGGGCCGACGATTGGCACTTCCGCCGGGCCGGCCGCAATGAGGTCCGGCCGATCCGCCAGCCAGTACAAAGCATTGACGAAGAGATCCACATTCTCCGTCGGCGGCGGGTCGGTCATCAGCCGGGTCGCCTTCTCACCGAACCGCACGACCCGCTGCTGCAGGTAGTCGTCGCGGACCGACAGCGCGTTGCCCATCACCACGATCTTGCTGTTCTTGTCGGAGTTCTCGCCCGACAGAATCACCGGGAACGGCGGGGCTACGGCTTGCTCACTGCGAGTGAACGAGCCGTCCCGCGCTCCGGTCTGGAGCGCCATGAAGATCCGCTCGATATCCTGCTCCGCCCAGAGATCGGTGGCTCCCTTGGGGGCCTCGAGCACCGGCTGCAGCTTGACATGCTCGGGCACCTGCTCGGCGATGTTGATCGGGCAAGCATCCTTGATAAGCATCCGTCTGGCCCGCAGCGGGTAGCCGATAGCGTGCTCGGTGAAGCTGTTGAGCTGCATGTACCACCACTGAACGACGTTGATCCCGTAGCGGCCGGGCTCCCGGCGATCCACCACGCCGCGGATAACCCGTCGCTGCGTATCGACGTCCACGCCCCAGTCATCCCGCAGGATGGGCCCCCAGCCGTACTCGATGGGTGGGCCAAACTGCATGGGCTGCTGCATCCACAGAGCAAGGAAGAGCCCCCGGCCTTTCTCGCCGAGCACCCGTCGTGCGATCTCGGCGTCCTGCGGTGTGAAGGTCTTCTGCTCGCCCGAACGCATGAACGGCGGCGGGGGCGGAGGCGGAGGCAGGAAGATATGGATGATCGGGACGCCTTCCTCCGTGGTCGGCAATCGGTCCTTGGCTCCCTCCTCCGCCAGGTTCCACTCTTCCACCTTGAACTGCATGGCTTCGAGTTTCTCACGCAGGAAGCGGATGGACTCCAACGGCATAGGCCCGGTCATGGGTCTCTGCATCTGCCGCATCTGCGGGGGCACCTGCTCCTCGAAAGTGACCAGGACCACTTTCGCCACGGGCTTGTCGGCAATCATGGCCAGCAGGGCGTTGGATACCGCCGTGTCGCCGTCGAATACGCGCGGCGTGGCCCCATCCTCGGAACCTCGCATGCCGCCCATCGGATCAGCGAGCGGCCAAGTCTCGTCGAAGGTGATGACCTTCACCTGGTCGCCGCGCTCGACCACGATGATGTTGTCGTCCCGCAGCCGGGTCGCGATTTCGTCGAGCTTGAGTTCCGGCAATTCCGAAATCTTGGTCGCGATCTCGTTGAGCCGCGTGAGCGGTTTGCTGTAGATCTCGCCCTCGCCGCCCCTGGCGAGGAAGTCCTTTGACGCATCGTCGACCCGCGCCGCCTCATCAAGGATGGCGGTCAGGGTATCGCTCCACTGCTTGAGGTTCTCGCCGACCGACACGCCGATGCCCCGAAGCTGCCGAACCACGTTCTGGAGCTGGTCCAGCGGAATGTTGGGCTCCTGCAGGATGCGGCGAAGCTCACGGCCACTGGTGCTGAGATCCTCCGCCGTGGAGGTCAGCAACATGGGCAAATCCATCACGAAGATACCGCGCTGTACCTGCCACTTGGGATATTGCCGGATGGCGGGATAACTGGCGACGAAGGTATCGACCCGACGGGCCTCCTCGTTCAGCCAGTCGGCAAGCTGCAAAGCCGCCTTGGCGAACTCCTGGAGCGTCGGCTTGGGATCCTCCGGAATGCTCGGATCGGTGGGCTCGCCGGCGATCTTGCGCAGCTCGGCGAGGCGTTCGGCCAAGTCGGCGTTGCGTTGCCGAGTCGTCTGGGCAAACTCGTTGCTCGGGTCGCCAAGGGCTTTGACGAGCTTGTCCATCTCCTTGAGCCAGTTCTGGGCCTGCTCCAAGTGCCGCTTCAACTCGTTGTTGGCGTCGCGAATCTTGGTGTTGGCTTCCTGGTATCGCGGCAGACCCTCACCGCGGACGAGGTCATCCACATCACGACGGGTATCCTCGATGTTCTTCAGGTCTTTCTGCAGGACGGCGGCGATGTTCGCGAGCGTCGAGAAGCCCGACAGCCAGGCGTCGCTGTTGAGCAGCCCGGCAATCATCTCGCGCTGCGGGCGGAGCAACTCCGCCAACTCGCCCCAGACCGCCTGGGCCTGGGTGATGACCTCGTCGTACTGCGCCGCCGCCGTCCCGAACTTCTTCTGGATGCGGTCGCGCAATTCCGCTTGGTCGTTGCTGCTGCGGATGTGCTGCACGGTGGCGGAGCGTTTGTGTTCGCGGATCTCGGTGCAGAGATCCTGGACCTTGGGGAAGAACTCCTTGCGGGCGGTGCCCGGGGCGTCGGAGGCGTACACCGTCGTGATGCTCAGGTCGTCGCCCGCCTGGTCAAGGACTTTCTTGGTACGATCGGAGATACGATGCCCCGCAAGCCCGCCGCTCAGGTCGGCCCGCGTGCCGCTGTGGTGGGCCAGCAGATTGACCGCGACCAGCAGGAACACCGCCAAGAGCACCATGACCGCCACGTTGGTTCCGAAGAACAGGCGACGGCTCGCCGCACTGGGATTGGACACGTCTTTTACCGCCATCGTCGAGACTCCATGACTTTCGTGGCCAGGAACAGGAAGAAGATGATGCCCGATCCGAGGAAGATGACGCTCCTGGAATCAATGATGCCCTTGGTGAAGTCCGCAAAATGCCAGAAGATATTGACATAGGCACACACGTTGCGGAGCCAGGCGTAACCCGCATACTCGGCGCCGGCATCGACCAGGAAGGTGAAGATCGCCAGGATGATGATCGCCAGAATCGCGGCCAGGAGCTGGTGCCGGGTGCAACTGCTCGCGAAGATCCCGACGGCGATGAACAACCCGCCGAGCAGGATCATGCCCAGGTACCCGACCAGCACCACCGTGCCGACGGGAGCGGCGTGCGAGGCCATCAGGACCACATGCAACAGCGTCGCGGCCAGGAGCACAAGGTAGAACAGCATCGCGCCCAGGAACTTGCCCACGACGACGGCGGCGTCGGTGACCGGCGCGGTCATCAGCGTCTCGATGGTGCCGTTGGCGTAGTCGTCGGCGAGGGATCGCATGGTCAGCAACGGCAGAGCGAAGACCAGCAGGCCCGCCATACGCTCCATCAGGGCTCGCAGGCTTGCCTCCTGCCCGGGCACCAGGGTCTCGTTCATGAAGAACCACCCCGTCACCCCAAGGAAAATCGCCCCAACCACATAGGCGATGGGCAAATAGAACAAGGCCGCCAACTCGCGCTGAGCGAGGGCCCAGACCATGGTCAGGCTGCCTCCCCCTGTGCTTGTATCGGGCCCCGACCGCATCGCGGCGGCCGCGCCCCCCACCGTCTTGATTCCCGCTTGCGTCTCAGATGACATGGTACTCGAACCTCTGTATGACTAACTCGCGGCGACCAGTTTCTTCGGGGCCGCCCCTTGCGCTATCTCATACTCCGCAGGCTTCCCGCCCAAGCCGACCAGACGAGCCTTTCGGGGCCGTTCAGAGCGTCGGCGAAATCGCGAGTCACTCGGCGGCCTCGGCTCCGGCCGCCTTGGCGGTGATCTGCGTGAAGAACTCCTCGAGACTGCCGACCTCGAGCCGCAGTTCCCGCAACCCCCAGTTGCTCCGGGCAGCCAAGGCGGCAATCTCCTCGCGGACATCGCGGCCCTCGTCGCTGCCGATATGCAACCGGTTCCAGCCGTCGGCCGCGTGCACGTCCACGCTCTTCACGCCGGCAATCTTGCGAACCCCGTCCTGCACCTGCTGGACCGGGCCGCGAATCTCCGCGATCAGCCGCGAAGCCCCGACGATGCGATTGCGCACCTCGCCGATCGAACCGCTCGCCCGGATCTTGCCGCCGGCGATGATAATCAGCCGTTCGCAGATCGCCTCGACTTCCGGCAGGATATGCGAACTGAGGATGATCGTGTGCCGCTTGGCGAGATCACCGATAAGCTGGCGAGTCTTGCGGATCTGGTTGGGGTCCAGACCGATCGTGGGCTCGTCAAGGATCAATACCTGGGGATCATGCAGCAGGGCATCCGCCAGCCCGACTCGCTGCTTCATGCCCTTGGACAACTGGCCGATCGGACGTTGGATGAACTCGCCCAACCAGCAAGCTTCGGTGACGCGGCTGATGGCCGCCGCCCGATCACCGCGCGACATACCGCGGAGCTTGCCGCGAAAATCGAGGTACTCGCGCACACGCATCTCCGGATACAGCGGGTTGCTCTCGGGCAGGTAGCCGATCCGGCGGCGGACCTCCATGGACTGGGTCAGCACGTCGTACCCTGCGACGGTGGCCGTCCCGCTGGTGGCGGGGTGATAACAGGTCAACACGCGCAGCGTCGTGCTCTTGCCGGCCCCGTTGGGCCCCAGGAAGCCGACGATGTCACCCTTCTGGACACTGAAGGAGACGTTGTCGACCGCCTTGTGCGCTCCGTACGTCTTGGTGAGTTGTTTGACTGTGATCATGTTGTCGCCGGTTCCCCAGTTTGACCCTGAACCTTTACGCCCGGCCCGGCCGATGAGCAGGTTGCACCCGCCATCCGGCCCAGGCGATCACCTTGCGGCGGCCACCAGCAGCGCCGACACGCATAACTATCTGTAAAGAATAAGGTTGCGAAGACCAGACGGTGACCTCGCCAACCCGCGTCGTTGCTAGCTACGCTACCAAAGCGGCCTGGGTTCGCGCCACAGCAGAAGCCTGCGGATCTTTCACCGTGCTTCGCCTGCCCACCCCCGCCGCAGAACACTCCTGATTAGCGGGGATACGACGGAATGTCAAGCCCCGCAACGGCTTGAGCGCCCATAAGGGGTGCATCCGCCGTTCCGTGGCAAGTTGCCAAAGGCGAAGTATCGAGGGTGGCATGGGTCGGTACTCCGACCCGTGGCCAAATGCGGACAGCCACTGGTCTGGGTACAGACCAGTGCCACCCAGTGCCCCCGAAATTCGGATGCACCCCTTCGCCTGCGGGGCGGCCGTGTCGATCAGCCGGCGGCGGCCAGGGCCTCCTGGATGACCTTGAGGCCGGTGCGGGCGACGGTGGTCGGGTCAGGGCTGTAATCGAAGGGCTCCAGCGAGATCCAGCGGTGGTAGCCGGTAGCCACCAAGGCGGCGACGGCTTGCTTGAAGTCGATGGCAGCCGGCTCATTCGGGCCGATCGGCATGCCGACCCCTTTGCCGCCTGCCTCGTTGGCGTGGAAGTGCTTGGCCCGTGCACCGAACCGCTGGATGGTCGTCAGCACACCCTCGGGCATGAACGACATGGCCTTGGTATCGAGCATCACGTCGATGTTCGGGTGTCCGATCTCGTCCGCCAGCCGGGTCGCCTCATCGAGCGTATTGACGAAGTTGGTCTCCGCGGGGGCCAGGGCCTCGATACAGAGCGTGACATCGCGGGCGGCGAGCGTGTCGCCGGTCGTCAGGAACACCTCCTTGGCCCGCTTCCAGCCTTCCTCGAAGGTGTTAGGCGGCTCGGTGCTCCGCTGCTTGGGTGATCCGAAGATCATCACCCTGCCGCCGAGGTCGCCGCAGAAGTCCGCCAAGTGCTTGATGTAATCCGCCGCTTTCTGGCGAACCTCGGCGTCCGGGGTGGTCAGGTGCAGTCCCTTGGGCGAGACGAACAGCCAGTGAAGCCCGACGATTTCGATGCCGGCTTCGGAGGCGGCCCGAGCCATCTCTCTGCGGCGGTCGGCGGATATCTCCCGCACATCGTCGGCGATGGTGAAGTGAGCGAGTTCCACGCCATCGAAGCCCAACTCGCCGGCAAGCCGGATCACATCTTCGATCGGCTGATCCCGCCAGGGCTCGGTGCACGTCGCTATTTTCAGCCGGGCGGTCGGCGCGAGTTGTTCGCTCTGGTCCACGCCGGTTTGCGTCGCGGCTTGGTCGGCCGGTTTCTTGGCCATGCCGTCGGACGGCTTAGATCGATCGCACCCTGCTAGCATCGCTGCCGCCCCCGCGGATGCCACTGTTTTCAAGAATGCCCGCCGCAGGATGAATGGATCCGGTGTCATGCGATTTGCCTCTGGTGCCACGCGCTTGTCCTTGCGGATGGGGTAACCCTGGGCTCACCCGCCGTCCGCAATCCTTATGCCTCGGTATCTTAGCGGGCGGCCAAGACAGGGGGTAGTCACGGCGCGGACTCGGGTACAGAGAAGCGCCGGACGGCTTCGAGCAGTTCACGTGGATCCCAATGAATCAGCGAATGAGAGTCTCCCGCAATTGGCGGTAGGACTCGTGCAGCTCAGGGGCAGCCTGACGGAAATTCTCCTCCGACTCATAGGTCTGGACCATCTCCGCACTGCCCTGACGCAGGTGAACGGTGATCCGCCCGTCGGTGTGCAGCTCGAAACGTATGGGCGGCTCCGCGGTCTCGGGCTGCGGTTGCGGCTCTGATTCCTCGGGCAGGGGCGCCTCTGGCAGCTCGAGTTCCTCCATCGGCCCCTGGAAGAACCGGTCGTACCATTCACGCCAGCGCTGATCCCACTGGCCCTCGCGGATCGCCGCTTCAGCTTCGGCTCGCCATCGCCGGGCATTCTTGCGGAACTCGTCGATCTGCGCCCGCCATTCGTCGAGCGATTTCTCCAGTTCATCCCAACTGCGGCTATCGTCGGGTTTGGGCAGTCTCGGGGGCCAGGACCATCGCCCTCGCGGGTTGGGGCGACGGAGAACGGCCCGTTCTTGCCGCGACGACTCCAGCAAGTCGTTGGCCTCCGGATCAACCTTTCTCAGCTCTTCGATATCACGATAGGTTTTCACCTCGGCCGATCGTTCGCCGTCCGCATCCCTATACCTTTTGACCACGACGGTGCCGTCTGCATGGCGCCGGACCTGCAACACGCTCCCATCCTTCTGCACCCGTCGGCACTCCACGGCCTCCTCGACGGGCTCGGGGAACAGCCGGTCGACATACTGTCGCAGTTGACCGGTCCAGCCAGGCCCCGGCGGTAGCGGGCCGAGATCCTCGACCTCCCAGCCTCCAGGGCCGCGTCGCAGAATGCGGCCGTGCAGTCCCGGTGCGGCCATGGGCGGCTCGCCGTATTTGAGCTCCTGTGTCGGCCAGTCCTCCGGCTGGGCGTCCAGCCGAATCTCGACGGCTATTCGCTGACCCTCACGGTACAGGGTCAGAGCCAGAACGTCCCCCGTACTCTTGCCCTGCACGACGCGTGAGAAGGCACGCACGTCGCTACTGATCGCCTCGCCATCCGCCTCCACGAGCACGTCGTACTGCCGCAATCCCGCTTGGTCCGCGGGACTACCCACGAACAGGTTTCGTACCATCAGACCCTCGGCGAGCTTGAGCTGGCTGGCGAGTGGGGGAGGCACGGGCTCAAGCTGTACGCCGATCCACGTCGGTAATCGGGAGGCCAGCGGCTGACCGCTGAACGCTGAAGGGCTTGCGAGCAGGCAGATCGCCGCGCTCGCGGCAACAAGTGATGGGACGGTTCTCATGGCTTGATCTCCTCAATCGGCGTACGGC
>ENA-UOUL01005613-UOUL01005613.1-bioreactor-metagenome-genome-assembly--contig:-NODE-5613-length-10749-cov-4.449963_pt1 | contig 10749 bp, 18 predicted proteins | sample MGYA00249838_ERZ747220 | MGnify/ENA primary metagenome ERZ747220 (study PRJEB28778, sample SAMN05720191) | bioreactor metagenome | isolation source: Anaerobic biogas reactor | place: USA:Washington...
CTTTGCTTGCCTTGTAGGCCCGCGCCTTTTCCAGCGCAGCTAATGTCGGTACAGGGAAAGCCACCAGAAACGATGTCAATGGGCAAGAGTCTGTGTCGATCAAGTTCAACTGCTGATACATCTCGCACGTCCTTAAATTGAATCGCCTTTGGAAACATCTTGCTCAAACAGTAGCGGCAACAGTCGTCGATTTCACACTGTGCAACGGTTTTAATACCACATTGCTCGGCTGCGTAATCGCCGATTCCCGACCCGGTGAATAAACTTAGGTGTCGCAATCACGTTGCCTCCGGGAGTTCGTTGTGTTCCACTCCGTCGAGCAACCGCCCGGCGGCCTTCTTGCTTTCTCCCCGAACCAGCCGTCGTTCATTCCTTGATTCCTTTGTCGATCCGTCTTAGCAAACTTTGTCCCAACGCCGCCGTGGCGTCTAAGTTGTTTGGATCCGCCCGCTTCCCGTTAAGCCACCCCCGCAAATCTTTCGCGCCGTCCGGCAGAAACGTCCAGCCGACAAGCCGCTGCAATCGGTTCGATAGCTTAATGCTCGTCTGAATCGCGCCATATTTCCCGGGGTAGCATTGGTTGCAGCAACGGCAACGCGGTTTATGGTTTTGCAATACCGTCCGGTCCTTTTCGTCGCGTTCGGCAATGATGATAATTTTCCTATTCTGCATAGGACGAATGAAACGCACTAACTGCTCGACGCCGCCTATGTTTTGCGGACGGCCGACGACCGCCAATCCGAGCGTGATGCCCGCCGCAACATCGCTCGCCCCTTCGACGATCAGCAGTTGGCCGCTGAGCGGCATGGTATCGGAAAATACTAGGCCGCGGCGGCTTCCTGGTACACACAACTTATTGCCGTCGGCCAGTCGGCGCGACACGCCAGTTATGTATCCTCTCGGCGTCCGCTCCGGCACCGTCCATGCCTCCCCGTCCCATCCGCAGCGGATTTCGTCGAGCGACCTGTAGGCGACTGATAGTTGCTCGGCCAACCTGTCGGATTTTCCGCCTCTATCCTGCCACCAGTGACGACATAGCGGCGCGAATCGCATATGTAGCTCGGCGTCAGTCAATCGCTTGGCCTGTTTCTTTCTCGCCGCCATTATCATGGGTTTCGCTCCTTCTCGCTTATGCAGCCAGCCGCCGTTCTTCGCCGGTTTGTCGGATTCGCACCGCATGCAGTTGATGACCGTTTCGCCGATGCAACACCACGTCGGTTTGCCGCATATCGGACACGGCTGCTTCCGCGTCACTCGCATCCATTCACGCCTGTCATATGTCGCTACCATGCTGTTGTGTTTTCCTGTCTTAAGGCGCGGACAGACAACGTCCGACCAATTGTTGGTACGCTGAGCGCAGACCGGGGCAACAGAGGTATTTTCAAGCCTCTACGGCCTGTGCAACCCAAATTAACAACCGCTCTCGGATACGCCGGATGGCTCTTTTACGCCTGCCGTCACGCGCCACGGCCGCAGCGTTCCCGTTACATTTCGCCCACCGGGCGGTATCCAAAGCCGCGATACTCCGCCGCATTCAAGGCGGCTATGTGGCCGGCTCACGACACACCGGCGTCACACATTACTCCTTGGGCACCAGCTTCTTCGGCGGCTCGGCCGTCAGCAGTTCCAACACCGTGCCGAGCGCGTCGCTGGCCTGCTCGGCCGCCTTGCCGGCGCGATCCTGAATGTTGTTGGCGATCGCGGTGCAGAGTCCCCTCGCGCTTTCGAGATATTCTACGTCCCGCTGAATCAGCTTAATGCTGGTCATTTTCGTTTTCCGGTCGTAACGCACGTTCATGGGTTTCTCCATCAATAGTTAAGTGAGTTCATTCATTGGCACCGACTCTATTTTTCGATACCAGTCGCCGGTGTCTTTCGGCATTAGCGGCAAGTCGCGCGGCGGCCAGTAGTGATGTTCTATGCAAAACAGCGCCTCGGCCTGCCGGAATGTTTTGCCGGCCCGCTTCATTCGGTAATACATCGCCTCCCATTTCGCCGCCGTGTCGTAATGCTTCTTTCGCCGACGCGGTGTGTAAATATCGCCCGTCATGGGTATCAGTGAGCCGTCGATTTGCACCACCATCCGGCTCTTGGTGTGCGATTCATATCCGCAGGCCGGGCACTGCCGGCCGAAGTCTCTGACTTTGCCGCAGGCCGGACATACTATCGGTTCATGCTCCAACCTCTCACGCATTCGCTCCTGTCGTTCCGACGTGACGCGGTGGCCGGTCATTTCCAGCGACCACTCACGATCCTCATTCAGCGAGCCGTGGCGGTGCCAGTTGCCGCCGTGGTCCTGGATCGTCGCACAGTCTTTGCCAGCGAACGCACGTAGCAGCCGCCCGCCGCTTTGCAAAAATGAAGTGAGACTTCCAAACACGGTGGCGAAAATGCCATGCGACAACCAAGGGGCGTCGATACCTTCTCGCAGCACAAACCGATTGCAGACGACTTTAATGTCGCCGGCCTTCGAGCCGTCCATGATTTGTTGCCGCACTTCCGGGTCGCTGTTGTAAAACTCGCCGTCAACCCATACATCTGTTCCGTCTATATGAGCGGACGGCACGCCGGATTTCGTAAACTCCTGTGCAAAGAATATCGACCCCTTCACATCGGGCGCGAAAAGGATGGTGGGCCGCTGTTCCGGGTTTAATTTTCTGTACCAGTCCTTCACGCGGCCGAACACGCCGGGCCGCATTATGGCCTTGGCATTTTCCCGTTCAGATAAATCCTCTCCGACAACGTAATTCTTTATATGCCGCAGGTCAGGTTCGTCGGGGCCATATGTGTGGGCCGCAACTAAATATCCCTGCTTGATTCCTTCCCGCGTCCCGCCGGCAATGATTAACTCATCATACAGATTGCCAATGTCCAGCGGCGTGGCGGTGTAGCCGACTATCGCGGCCCCGCTGGCGATATGGTCGGCCATTATCCGTTGCAGCGTATCGGCCTTCTGGTTGTGCGCTTCGTCGATAAGCACCAGCGTGGCGTCATGCAGGTCGCGTGATTCCTTGCGATAGACTTGGCTCAGTTCTGTCTGCGTCATGCAGATTTGCACGTCGCGTAATAATGCCCGCTCGTGTCCGCTAGCCCGCTTTCCGGCGTCGATTCCGGCCGCTTCAAGAAAACCGACGGTCTGGTCGAACAGCATACGGCGGTATGTATAGAGCGCCACCCGCCCATTGTTTTTAATAGCCCACTCGATCATATCGGTCATCATTTTCGTTTTGCCCGAGCCGGTCGGCGAGGTAACACAAACGCGAGTCGCGCCGCCATTGATAGCCGCAATGGTTTGCTCGTATGCTCGCACTTGGTTCGGGCGACGTTCCATTTACCGCACCGCCTTCCGCCACTCACCCAACGACTGAATGGCATTTTTCAGGTGGCTTACCACATCGCGGTGAAACTTGGCAGCCGGCGTGCTTTTATGCAATACGTCTGCCAGTCGCAAACATGCGCCGATATCGGATTCGAGTTTTGCGAATTGTTGATGTGGCACTTTTTGCCGTCCGCTGGGCGGCGGCTTCTCGGCCTTCGGCATTTTCCCGGTCGCGACGGCCTGCTTCATTTTCTTCGGCGGCAGCTTGGCCGCCTGGAGGACGCAGGATTTTGTGAGCGGCGATTTACCGGAGAGGATTTTGGCCTTGGCCTCTTCGCCGACAGTCTCAGCTATGGCGTCAACCGATTCGGCGAATTGGCCGTCGCGTTTGATTGTTTTTGGATTTACAAAGTATTCCTCAGCCAATTTTTCGGCGCATGACTTACGGATCGGGGGGACAAAATGTCCCCCCGATTTTTGGTCGCCGTGCCCGCCGTCCTGGCGCTTCTCGGAATTGTATCTTTGTCCACGTAGATATGCCTTCTGTTCATCCGTCAGATTCCGTCGGCCCAACTGGCGAGCGATGATCCAGTTCACCGCGTCGGCCCGGGTTTCGAGCCGAATCGCCCGCGTCTTGAATGGCAAGTTTTTCCGCCGGCAAATGCGGTAGCGGTTGTGCCCGTCCAGTATGATGCTATCGTGATTGGCCCACACCGTAATAGGCTCATTGCAACCGTCGTCCACCAGGCTGGATTCCAGCAGGTCGCCCTCCTCGGCCGTCAGGGCCGGGCATAGGCCGGCAAACTGTTTGTCGATCGTTAGCTCCGTCATGTCTTGTCTGCCTGCATTATATTTTCAGCGATAACGTAATTGAGTCCTTTCAGGACATGATCCCTTGTCGCGTGCGATGCAGCCTCGCAATTCTTCCACCAGTCCCGCAGCCCCTCCGCCTCATCAGGTTTGCACTCCTTTATGTGAGCGTGGGCTATTTTGTCTAAACATTGTTCGCACAGCAGCATCAGCTTATCCTTCTGCATCTGGTCAAACTTAGCCGATCTGCCGACGCGATCGGCCAGCCGTGCGAGGTCGATGTGGTCGTTGCGGTCGGCGGCGGCCTCGATCATCAGCCGCGCCTCCTCGAAGACGTCGCCGCCTTGCGTCTGCGGCTTGGCGGCCGGCTTTTTCGGTTGCGGCTTGGCGGCCGGTCGCGTCTGCCGTCGCTGTTGGGCCGGCATGACGGCGTGCGGCAGGGCGTCGGGGTCATCCTGATCGCCGGTCGGGATTTGAAAGAGCGCCCGCATGAATTGTTTCAGCGTATACGATTGCGCCGAGCCGTATGCCTGCGCGCCAACGGCCTGCACGTCAACGGAGCGATTGACAGGTCCGTACATTCCGCCGCCTCGGTGTCCGATCCAGACATGCCAGCGGACGCGAAGGATCGACGAGTCCTTGCCGGCAGTAGACACGGTTTCAGTTTCTGCCTCATCGAGAATGAAAAACAGCCCAGCAGCGGCGCATAGCGGCCCGACGGCTTCGAGAAATGCGTCGATGCTGGCGTAGTTGTATCTGGCATATTGGTTGATGTCGCCCTTGGCGAGTTTTTTTACATTCGCCATCACTTCCGCTATCGCGGCGGCGATTTCCGGCGGCATGGCGGCCGGCAAGGTGGTAGGCATCTCGTCCATTGTTTTTTCCTTATCTCAGGTGTGGCGGCAGTGCCGCATATTCCTCTTCAAGAGTATCGCGGTGAAACTGATCGGCGCTTCGCGGATCGCTTGGCGGCAGGAAGTTTGCCGGCGGCTGGCCGTCCGCCGGCAAACCGTGTCGCGGCGGCGGCAACCGGCGCGACTCCGACACCATAATGGCCGGTCGGCAGCAGATCGGCGTGCAGTGCGGGCAGGGCTGGCCGTGGTCGTCGCGCGAAAAACGGCCGCACCGCCAGCATGATGTAACGTCACCGCCGCGTTCGTTCGCTTCTCGCCACGTTTCCCAACGGTCAATCATTTTCCGATTTTTCCGGCGGTATCACGCCGTCCTGCCGCATCGCTTTGACAAACTCCTGTTCGTGCCAGTCGCCCGGCGCGTCGCCGTGTAGCTCTTGGTGCGTCAGCCTGGCCACCGAGCAGCCGAAGTCGAATAATTCGCCCTCGCGGCGCGATAAGATTAACATGCTGAATCCTTTCATTTACGAAAAATCCCCGTAGCCGTCTCCGTCTCCGTAGCCGTCTCCGTCTCCGTAGCCGCATCCGTCTCCGTAGCCGTAGCCGCATCCGTCTCCGTCTCCGTAGCCGTCGCGACGATCAATCAATGTGTTTGTTCCAGGCATCTTGGTTCACCTCGATCGTGTGGATGAGTTGAGAGACGCGAGCCTTAACGTGACACGCATCGCCAAGTTTCGTGTTTTCGCTCGGCCCTTCAATGAGCGATCCTAGGTGCCCTGTGGTTCCCCATCGAATCAACGATCGAGCGCCGATAATTTCGATATTTTGTTCCGTCTCGCGGAATCTACCCACATAAATAAATCCGCGTTCCAGGACAACGATTTTTATCTCGCCGCCTTCGGCGGGAACGTACTTCACGCCATCGATAATAATTTCATGAGCCATAGCATTTTCCCTTAGGTATTAGTTAAATCCCCGCCGCCCGACGAGTGCCGGGAAAAACGGCGGGGTACTGCCATAGAGCGGCGGACGAGAATCGAACTCGCCCCGACTACCGGCACGGCTGATTAGGCCGCTGCATGCCTCGTCGTTCGCGGCGCGAGAATCACACGCACCGGCCCCGACCACGGGGTCCGCCGCAATTAGAATAAAAAACGGTAAAAAGTGTCTTAAATCACCCTCGCAAACATAATCAATATGTGAAAATGAACGGCCTGGCGACCGGCCAGTTTGGAGTTTCGATTCGCGCGAGAACCGCGAGAATTTTACCGACGCGTTCGACGCGGCCGTTCGTATGTTGTTTTTTCTCAAATTCTCCATATCGAAACTCCGCTGATCAAAATATCGGCGCTAGGAAAATCTGTCAAGCGTAAATCGGGAAATTCCCTACGATATTACAGAGTTTTTTATCGTAACACAAAAAGGCGGTACAAACGCCGTAGAGCGATTCTGACGGCCGGTCGAAAAATAGGTGTCAAACATCATGCGAGGCCGCCGGAACGCAACAGGCGCAATCCTGGCGGGCCGAATTGGCGGAGGTAGGACAGATTCCTAATACCAGCGGGTGGAAAGTGGGCAAGTGTTACGGAATCGTCAAATCGTAATACCGAAAGGGGCGATCGACGCCCAAAATTATTTTCTGAAATTTTCGGAATTTTGGCTGATTTCGCTTGACGGCATATACCGAGATGGTATAATAGGGACAGCGAAAGGAAAAACGATGAAAACAAAAACAACCAGAACCGAACGAAAAAAAGCCCGCTCGAAACACCAACCGACCGGCTGCTGGTGCCGCCCCGAGAAACGGCTGGCCATTTATCTCCGCGACCGATTCACCTGCCTGTACTGTCTCGCCGATTTGCACGGCGCTGACCCGGCAGACATCACCCTCGACCATTTAGTGTGCCAGAAGGACGGCGGGAGCAACGACGAGAGCAACCTCGTGACGGCCTGCCGCCACTGCAATTGCAGCCGGGGCGATCAGCCGCTGGCCCGCTTCGCCGGCCGCGAGACCAGAGCGCACATCCGACGCAATACTCGCCGATCGCTGCGGCCCTATCGGAAATTGGCCAAGGCCATTTTGGCCGGCGAAATCGAATACGACCGAGACCTGGAGCAATAATTTTCGCCCGCCGGCCGGGCGTCCAGGCCGGGGAACCCGCTGCCGAGTGCGGGAGGCAAAGGAGAATGATGATGCTACAAAAAATAACATCTCGGTTCGACGGCATAACGCTATATGAATGCGAGGCTGATTCGCTCCTGGAAGCACTACAAAAGGCAGTCAAGGCCAGAGCGAACCTCACCGGAGCGAACCTCGACGGAGCGTACCTCACCGGAGCGAACCTCACCAGAGCGAACCTCACCAGAGCGAACCTCACCAGAGCGAACCTCACCAGAGCGAACCTCTACGGAGCGAACCTCGACGGAGCGGACCTCACCGGAGCGAACCTCACCGGAGCGGACCTCACCAGAGCGGACCTCACCAGAGCGGACCTCGACGGAGCGAACCTCACCGGAGCGAACCTCACCAGAGCGAACCTCGACGGAGCGAACCTCGACGGAGCGGACCTCGACGGAGCGGACCTCACCAGAGCGGACCTCTACGGAGCGAAACTCGACGGAGCGAACCTCGACGGAGCGGACCTCACCGGAGCGGACCTCACCAGAGCGGACCTCACCAGAGCGAACCTCGACGGAGCGGACCTCACCGGAGCGAACCTCACCGGAGCGAACCTCACCGGAGCGAACCTCTACGGAGCGTACCTCTACGGAGCGTACCTCTACGGAGCGAACCTCACCAGAGCGAACCTCGACGGCAAAGAAGCCCTCAGCATCATCCAGCTCGCCGGAATCGGTTCTGAACGTCGCAGTACGGTTGCAATCATCCTGGAGGATGAGATCGACATTCAGTGCGGCTGCTTTACTGGAAGTCTTGATGATTTCAGACTGGCTATTGAAAAGACCCACGAGAGCAACGAACGGTATCTGACCGAGTACCGCGCGGCCATTAGGTGGATTGAAAGTTGCGCCACTGCCTGTCGTGGCGAGCGAAAGCAAAGCAAGGGATAGATCGCTGCTACTGCCGACTAATACATTCTCCTGGCCGTCCGGGCCACCGGCTTGTAGCCGACCCGGCGGCCAGCCTATCTGAAGGTGTGTAACCTCAAACTCAAGGACTAGAACGATGCTACAAAAAATAACATCTCGGTTCGACGGCATAACGCTATATGAATGCAAGGCTGATTCGCTCCTGGAAGCACTGCAAAAGGCAGTCAAGGCCGGAGCGAACCTCACCGGAGCGAACCTCACCAGAGCGAACCTCGACGGAGCGGACCTCACCGGAGCGAGCCTCTACGGAGCGAACCTCACCGGAGCGAACCTCGACGGAGCGGACCTCACCGGAGCGGACCTCACCGGAGCGGACCTCATCAGAGCGAACCTCACCAGAGCGAACCTCTACGGAGCGTACCTCACCGGAGCGAACCTCACCAGAGCGAACCTCACCGGAGCGAACCTCACCGGAGCGGACCTCATCAGAGCGAACCTCACCGGAGCGAACCTCACCGGAGCGTACCTCACCAGAGCGAACCTCTACGGAGCGAACCTCACCGGAGCGAACCTCGACGGAGCGAACCTCACCGGAGCGAACCTCACCGGAGAGGACCTCTACGGAGCGAACCTCACCAGAGCGTACCTCACCGGAGCGAACCTCACCGGAGCGTACCTCACCGGAGCGAACCTCACCGGAGCGGACCTCTACGAAGCTAACCTCACCAGAGCGTACCTCTACGGAGCGAACCTCACCAGAGCGAACCTCACCAGAGCGAACCTCGACGGAGCGAACCTCTACGGAGCGAACCTCGACGGCAAAGAAGCCCTCAACATCATCCAGCTTGCCGGAATAGGTTCTGAACGTCGCAGTATGGTTGCAATCATCCTGGAGGATGAGATCGCCATTCAGTGCGGCTGCTTTACTGGAAGTCTTGATGATTTCAGACTGGATATTGAAAAGACCCACGAGAGCAACGAACGGTATCTGACCGAGTACCGCGCGGCCATTAGGTGGATTGAAAGTTGCGCCACTGCCTGTCGTGGCGAGCGAAAGCAAAGCAAGGGATAGAGCGATGCTACTGCCGACTAATACATTCTCCTGGCCGTCCGGGCCACCGGCTTGTAGCCGTCCCGGCGGCCAGCCTATTTGAAGGATCGAAAATGCTTGATTCAAAACAGCTTCGCAGCCGCCGTGAGAAGCTCGGCCTCTCCCGCGCGGCATTGGCAAAACAAATAGCCGTTGACGCCATGACTGTATACCGATGGGAGGCGGGGCTTCGCTCGCCGTCGCTGGAAATGATCGACCGGCTCGCCAAGGCGCTAGGGATCAGTCCGCGAAAATTATTGAGGACGGCCCCATGAACGCAATGGGTAAAACTGACGAAGAAATCCGCGCTGAGATAGAAGCGAACAGGAAGCTGATAGAACGGCTAGTGGATACGCGAGGAAGGCAGCGGCAACATGCCGCTGTCTATAACGCTTTCACTAAGAGAATCAATGCTGCTAAGGCAATGATTCGCAGGGCTGAAAAACGACTAAATAAATAGGAGCAAGACCATGGACCAATATGTTGGTTGCAAAATTGTGAGTGCTGAACCAATGGATGAATGCACGTTTCTTCGGACGGAGAAAAATGAGAACGTGGACACCGTAAACGGTTCAGTGTCGATACGCCACGGCAAAGGGCTATGAGACTGTTTCTTCATGTGTCGCTCCTGTTCAGTATTACGTTTTAGGAATTCGTAACACTGGGCCGCCTCCCCGGCCTCCCGGGGTCAAAGTTCCGCACCACCTGTTCCGACAATATATATGGCGGAGTGTTCCGCAACGTGGCGATATGGCCTTTGCGGATGTGGTGTCGGACCGTGTGGGGCGTGACTCCCAAGATTCGGGCCGCTTCCGTGACGGATAAATGTTTTGTTTTCATGCTTGCATTATATCCAAATGCGTCTATAATGCAAGTGGGGCGAGAATAATTTTTAGGTCCCAATGTCCCAAGGCTGGCGATGCGGTCTCCAAAACCGCGTGGCGAGGTTCGATTCCTCGGGGGCCTGTTAGATTTCGAGGAGCGGCTGATGCGAAACGGCTCGACTATCGCCGAAATGCTCGTTGTTCTCTGTGTCGTGATGCTGGGACTCGTGATGGTGTCGCCCGCGGGTGGGCCGTCCGCGACGTTTCAATCCACGCCCGCTCACGAGCGGGCGACGTAGCCGCGATTGAGGTCTGTAGTCTCTCGCTCCTGTTTCAATCCACGCCCGCTCACGAGCGGGCGACCGAGTGCATGAAAGTATGGGCCGGCGGAAAATCTGTTTCAATCCACGCCCGCTCACGAGCGGGCGACCCTATTCGAAGGATCGAAAATGCTTGACTCAAGTTTCAATCCACGCCCGCTCACGAGCGGGCGACGGCTGGCCGATCGCGTCGGCAGATCGGCTAAGTTTGTTTCAATCCACGCCCGCTCACGAGCGGGCGACATGACCGATGAAGGCTTTGGCGTTTGATATTGAGTTTCAATCCACGCCCGCTCACGAGCGGGCGACGCTGCTTCAAGTGTAATGCGCATGGTAACCAACTCGTGTCAATCCACGCCCGCTCACGAGCGGGCGACAGAGTTTTTTATCGTAACACAAAATGGCGGCACAGTTTCAATCCACGCCCGCTCACGAGCGGGCGACGTCAACGGCAGCCAACCAGGTCGGCGACATGAGTTTCAATCCA
>ENA-UOUL01005620-UOUL01005620.1-bioreactor-metagenome-genome-assembly--contig:-NODE-5620-length-10739-cov-8.292253_pt1 | contig 10739 bp, 9 predicted proteins | sample MGYA00249838_ERZ747220 | MGnify/ENA primary metagenome ERZ747220 (study PRJEB28778, sample SAMN05720191) | bioreactor metagenome | isolation source: Anaerobic biogas reactor | place: USA:Washington...
GGGTCGGACACGATCTCCTGCCGCCCGGGATAGCTCATCCCCCGCGCCCTGGCCGCGGGAACCTCCGGGGCGCTGACGGGCTTCGCTTTTGCCCTCTTTCCCTTGCCGGGGTCGGGCTGGGGGGGCCCGAGAGTCCCCCCCCCGATAAGGGGAAGGTACATGACCACCCTCGGTTCGTTTTTCTCGATCACCGCGGCCCGGGGGGCTGCGGGGTCTCCCGGCCGGGGTTGGTTCGGCACCCTGAGGAAGAAAAGGATGCAGAAAAGGATGCCGTGAACCGCCAGGGAGAGGGGGACCCCCCGGGCCGGAAAATAGGAATTGCGCAGGCTGGTGAAGCGGACGGCATCCTCCGCCCCCGGGGTCCGCCGCCTTGCCCGGGCCGGCCCATATGTTTGAAGCCTGAGGCGAATGATGGCCATTCCGTTCCCACCTGTGTCATCGGGCCGCGCGAGTCGGTGCCGCCGCGGAGTCCCGGTCACCGATACTTTAAGTCGGGCGGGGGCTCCGCGCAACGATTGCGGCCCCCATCGTCCTTTTTATCGGCCCCCGGGCCGCTCCCGGTCGCGAAAAGTTCACAATTCTTTACGCTCTGTTGACCATGCCCCGTTCCGATTTCCTATAGAATCGTCCCACGCGTGCAGATCGCGGAGAAAGAGAATAGGCGGCCCGATGTCCGAACGTCAGGTGATGCTCCGGGGCGAAGGCACCGGCAGGCGTCTGCTGCTCGCGGCGCTCCTGCTGGCGGTCGCGGCCGCGCTGCTGGAAGCGTGGAGTCCCGGGACGCTCCGGTCCCTCCTTCACGAAACCGGATCGACCCTCGCCCGCATCCGGGACCACCTCCTCCGCATCCTGCTCGGGCTGTGGGAACTGGCGCGCGGCCTGATCCGGTGACCCCGATCCCGTCGCGGACGGGGGGTCAGACCGGCTTCGGCCCCCGGGCGCGCCGCCGGCGCCGGAGGAGGAAGAGGACCGCGAGAATGACGGCCAGGACGGCCGAAACGGCCGGGTAGTGCCGGCTCAACACCCCCGCGGCCTGATCGCCGTACCGCGCGGCCAGGCAGGCCACGAGCAGGTACCGCACGAACCTCCCGGCGAAGACCGCGAGACCGAACCGCCCTTTCCCTGTCCCCAGCACCCCGGCGGCGAGGATCACGAGCTTGGTGGGAAACGGCGGGGGAGCTATGACCGCCGCCACGACGGTCCATACGCCGTAATCCCGCATCCTCCTCTTCATGAGGGCAACCTTGGCCGGGTCGAAGCGGGCCAGGGCCGCCCCGCCCCCCTTGCTCCCGATGCCGTAGAGCACGAGGCAGCCCAGCGTGCTCCCGACCGTGGCCGCCAGTGCGATCCATACCAACAGTTCCGGACGACGCCACGCCAGCAGCATCAGGACGGCGTCCGGCCCCCCCGGCATCGGCACCGCGGCCGAATCCAGGAAGGACATGACCAGGAGGCCCGGGACGCCCATCACGACCAGGTATCGACTCAAGCGGTTCAATAACTCCAAGCTCACCTCGTCTCGAAAGAATCGCACCTACCGAAAAGAGCGTACATAGTAGAGGTTTCCAGCCGCGGTCTCAACCTCGGATTTGCCCCCGCGATCCGGCGCCCCGTGTGACGGGGGACACCAAACCGGTACTCCCTGGTGGCGCTCCGGCGCCCGCGAGCGTATAATGCTTGGATGGAAGATTGCCTCGACGAGGTGCGGCGAGGTGCAATGCGGCGCGATGATGCGGCGGGGGAGCCGGCAAATGCGCTGCCCCCAGATTACAACCCTTTATCGGAGGATATGATTATCATGAAACACCGCTTTAAGCTGATTTTCCCTGCCGTTCTGAGTGTGGCACTGCTCTGCCTGACATTCTCCGGATGCTCCACCCCGCCCCCGGAGACGTCCGAACTGACCGACCAGGAAGCACCTGCAGCCGAAGAGACGACGCAATCCGGGACTCCCGCAGCAAGAAGTGCGGCCCCGGCCCGGAAGCCGGCCGCGGCCCCCGCCCCGGCTCCGGAGCGCGTGACGACCCGCAGCATCAGCCTCCCCCCGGGGACGCCCGTTGCCGTCGTCACCTCGTCTTTGATCTCCACCAAGACCCACAATACCGGGGACACTTTTGAAGCCTCCCTCGACAAGGACATCATCGACGGCAACTACGTCGTCGCCCGGCGCGGGGCGCTGGTCACCGGCATCGTGGCCGACTCCGATCCCGGGGGAAGGGTCAAGGGGGTCGCCACCCTTTCCCTGAAGCTCAACCGGCTGACCCTGGCCGACGGGCAGGAGGTCGCCATCGCGACTGACACCTACGCTGTGCAAGCTAAGAGCAGCGTGAAGAAAGACGCCGCCAAGGTCGGCATCGGCGCCGGCATCGGCGCCGCCATCGGGGCGATCGCGGGCGGCGGCAAGGGCGCGGCGATCGGCGCCGGAGTCGGCGGCGCCGCGGGCACCGGGGCCGCGCTGGCCACCCATGGCGACCCGGCCCAGGTAGCGAGCGAAACCTCCATCACCTTTGAACTCACGGCCCCCCTGGAGGCCTCGATCCGATAGCCTTCGATCCATCAACCACGACCGGCAGGCGGGGGAATGCCCTCCGCCTGCCGGCGGATGGCGATACCGTCGAATGGCAGGCGGTCAGCAGCGGCTTTCGCGCCCCGAGCGGCTTCTGATACCCTGGGAGGGTCCAAGGGGACCCTGGCACTTTCCCCCGCCGCAGACAGCCGCAATCCCTGATTGGACTTTCCGGCTGCACCTTGTCATGATTGCGCCTTATGTTTGCACTCTCGCTCACCCTCGGAGCCTTCGGCCTGATCCTGCTCTGTGCCCGCCTGCGCATGCCGCTGGGGCTTGCGATCATCCTCGGGAGCGCAGCATTGGGACTGGGCTTCGGACTCGACGGGGCGCGACTGGCCCGCGCGGCCTGGACCGGCGCCACGGCCCCGCAGACGTTGACCCTGGCCCTCGTCACGACCCTCCTGCTGGGCCTGTCCGCGCTGATGCGTGAGAGCGGACAATTGACGAGCATCGTCACCCTGGCCCACCAAATGCTGCGCCGCCCGGTAGCGACCATGGTTGCCATGCCCGCCCTGATCGGGCTCCTCCCCATGCCCGGCGGCGCCATCTTCTCCGCCCCGATGGTGGAGTCCGCCAGCGGCAAGGTGGAGGTCTCACGGTCGCTTCTCTCCTCGATCAACTACTGGTTCCGCCATATCTGGGAATTCTTCTGGCCCCTCTATCCCGGGGTCCTGTTGGCCATGGCGCTGACCCGCCGGGCCATCCCCGCCTGGACCGCCCTGATGATCTTCGGCACGGCGGCGATGTTTATCGGCGGTCTCGTGATGCTGCGGGGGATCCCGGCGGATCTTCAAGCCAGGAGCGCGCCCCCTCCCCCGGGGATCAAGCGCAAGCTCCTCGGTGCGACCGGTTCGATCTGGATGATCCTGCTCGTATGGGGGGCGGCCAGCCTCCTCGCCCGGTGCGGACTCGACCGGGTCCGGCCCGACGCGCTCGCGGGGATAGTCCTGAAACACGGACCGCTGGTCTTCGGACTGCTTGGAAGCATCCTCTGGACCGCGTGGACCTACAGGATCAGCGGCGCCACGCTCCGAAAGGCCTTTTGCCGGCCGGAGACCTATTCCCTGGCCGGACTGATCTTCGCGATCATGATCTTCCAGCACACCCTCGAGGCGGTCGGGGCTCCCGGCCGGATCGCGGCGGAACTGCAGGGCTTCCACGTCCCGCTGGCATTGGTGGTCGCCTTCCTCCCCTTCATCGCCGGGTTCGTCACCGGGATCGCCGTCGGGTTCGTCGGCACGGCGCTGCCGATCGTGCTCAACCTCGTCGGAACCGTGGATGCGGCCGGCGCCATCGCCTACATCCCGCTCGCCTACACCTTCGGTCACCTCGGGCAGATGATGAGCCCGATCCACGTCTGCCAGATCGTCAGCAACCGTTATTTCGGCACCACCTACGGGCCGGTCTACCGTCATATTCTCCCTTCGGCCCTGATCACCGCCCTGCTGAACATAGGGTATTTCCTTTTTTTGCACCGGTTGTATTAAGATAGGCATGATCGCCTCTGTTTTTTGACGAAAGGAGCATCCAGATGACCAGTATCCTTACCCGGCGCAGGGCCCTGGGCCTCGGCGCCGCCACGATCGGCGGAACCCTCCTGTATGCAGCCAACTCCCGGGCCGTGTCCGGCTCGGCTGCAAAGACTCCATGGGAATGGAAGGAAATCCAGCCCGAATCGATCCAGGAAAGGGCCTACCTGTCGGCCTGGGAGAAGATCGGCTGCATGTACGGCGTTCTCGAGGCGGTGCTCGGCACCCTGGGAGACAAGTACGGCGCACCCTACAACACTTTTCCGGTCGAAGCCACCGTCTACGGCAGCGGCGGCATCGGGGGGGGCGGCTCGCTGTGCGGCACCGTCAACGCGGCCGGGATGCTGTTCGGGCTGTTCGCGAAAAGCCAGGAGGACATGTTCGCCCTCTGCGGGGAGATGTCCCTCTGGTACGAAAAGGCGCCGTTGCCCGTCTACAAACCGAAAAACCCCCGACAACAGATCCCCGAAGTCACCTCCGTGTCCGGATCGAACCTCTGCCACGTCTCCTCGACCCGCTGGGCCAACATCTCCGGACAGAAGCTGCTGACGCCCCAGCATTTCGAGCGCTGCAACCGCATGGTCGCCGATGCCACCGTCAAGGTCGTCTCCATGCTCAACGAGTACAGCAGGGGGAAGATGACCTACAGGGAAAAACCGAACGCCTTCTCCGAGGGGTGCCAGGCGTGCCACGGACCTGCGGGCGTCAAGGCCAATGTCGCCACCAACATGTCGTGCAATTCCTGTCACCAGGACCCGCACAATAGCGCAAAGCCCTGACCCCGGACCTGCGGGAAGGGCCAGCGACATCCGCGTCCCGGCCCCGCTGTTCGGGACGCGAATGTCGCTTTTGGTCTGCCGGGGATTGACGCCCCGCCTATCGCCGGACACGATTATGGTATGAAGAAACGCCGTCCCCCTATCGCCGCATCCGATGCGCCCCGCCGCGGGGAGTCCGCCCCCTGGCGCAAATGGGGGAAAGACATGGACGCCGAATCGCTCCGGCAGATGGAAAACGCCTGCAGCCTCCCGATCGCGGTCGCGGGCGCCCTGATGCCCGATGCCCACGTCGGCTACGGGCTCCCGATCGGCGGCGTACTGGCGGTCCGAAACGCCGTGATCCCCTATGCCGTGGGGATGGACATCGCCTGCCGCATGAAGATGAGCGTGCTCGATCTCCCCCCTTCAGCCATCCAGGAGGAGGAGGGGCGGTTGCGCTCCGCCCTGGTGAAAGGGACGGTCTTCGGTGTTGGGGCGGGGTTCCGCAAGCCGAAGGATCACCCGGTCATGGACGAGGACTGGAGCTTCAGCCCCGTCACGCGCCGCAACCGGGACAAGGCCTGGTTCCAGCTCGGCTCGAGCGGATCGGGCAACCACTTCGTGGAGTTCGGCACCCTTACCCTCGAGCGGGCCGACCTGGGGCTTTCCCCCGGCGTCTATACCGCTCTCTTGAGCCACAGCGGAAGCCGCGGCGTCGGCGGGCAGGTGGCCACCTGGTACAGCCGGCTGGCCATGGATCGGCACCGGGAGCTGCCACGAGAACTGAAACGACTCGCCTGGCTCGACCTCCCGGGGGGCGAGGGGGAAGAGTACTGGCGCGCCATGGAATTGATGGGACGCTACGCGGCCGCCAACCACCACCTCATCCACCGGGACGTGGTCCGACTCCTCGGGGCCGATGTGATTGCGCGGGTCGAAAACCACCACAACTTCGCCTGGAAGGAACGTCATTTCGGGGTGGACGTCGTGGTGCACCGCAAGGGGGCCACGCCGGCGGGCGCCGGGGTGCTCGGCATCATCCCCGGATCGATGGCCACCCCCGGATTTGTCGTCCGGGGGAAAGGGTCGGCGGAGGCGATGCATTCAGCCGCGCACGGCGCCGGGAGGAGGATGAGCCGCACCCAGACACGGAGCCGCTACCGCTGGCAGGAAGCGCGCCGCTTCCTGGCGGAGCGCGGGGTGGTGCTGATCTCGGCGGGCCTGGACGAGGTGCCGATGGCGTACAAGGACATCCACTCTGTGATGGCGGCCCAGGCCGACCTGGTCGAGATCGTTGCCCGCTTCGATCCCCGGATCGTCAGGATGGCGCCTGAAGGCGAGCGCCCCGAAGACTAAAAACGGGGACGGACCAGGCTATCTCTATACAAATAAATGAGATATTTGATTTACGGGCGTGCGCCACCCTCCCACCGAGGCGCAGACCGCCCCAGGAGACACGTATCTCTTTTAATTGCATCATTTAGCCTGGTCCGTCCCCATTTTTACATGAAAAGGTTTTTGGTGGGGAAGTTGGGTTCGCTCGTCATGTTGACCCCCAGTTTGCGCAACCCGGCCTCGTCCCCGGGGGTGGGGATATGGGTCATGTGCGCTTCGCAGTTGCGCAGCTCCTGCAGCTTTTCCATCGCCATCTGGGCGGCAGGGTTGGTTGCGGCGCTGATGCTGAGGGCGATCAGCGTCTCTTCGAGATCGAGGCTGACCGAGCGCTCCTGGAGAATCTCCGTCTTCAGGCTCCCCACCGCGTTGGTGATCAGGCTGGGGAGCAGCTTGAGCTTGCCGGGGATGCCCGCCAGCTGTTTCAGGGCGTTGAGCACCAGGCTGGAAGCCGCGTGCATGAGGGGGGAGTTGTTGCCGGTGACGATGGTCCCGTCGGCAAGCTCGAGCGCGGCCCCGCAATAAATACCCTCGTTCCCCTTCCCCGCTTCCTTCCCCTCCCGGGCGGCCCGCCAGGCGGGCGCAACCACCGGCCGATCCTCCGACCGCATGCCGATGTTCTCGAGCAGCAGCTGCACCCGCTCAACGGTCTCCTTCTCCACCATCCCCATCGCGTATTCGCACCGGTAGCGGAACCAGCGGCGCAGGACTTCCTGCCGGGCCGCCTCCCGGGCGACGGCGTCGTCCACGATGGCGAAGCCCGCCCGGTTGACCCCCATGTCGGTAGGGGATTGGTAGAAATCGGCCCCTCCGGTGATCTTCTCCAGGATCCGCCTGACAATGGGGAACACCTCCACGTCGCGGTTGTAGTTCACCACCGTCTTCCCGTAGGCCTCCAGGTGAAAGGGATCGATCAGGTTGAAGTCGCGGATGTCGGCGGTGGCGGCCTCGTATGCGATGTTGGCCGGATGATTCAGGGGAAGGTTCCAGATCGGGAAGGTCTCGAACTTGGCGTAACCCGCCCGCACCCCCCGGCGGTACTCGTGGTAGAGCTGCGATAGGCATGTGGAGAGCTTCCCGCTCCCCGGGCCCGGCCCGGTCACGATCACCAGCGGCTTGTCGGACGGGATGTAGGGGTTGGCCCCGTACCCCTCGTCGCTCACGATCGAATCGATGTCGGTCGGGTACCCCTTGGTGAAGCGGTGGGTGAAAACCTCGATCCCCCGCCGTTCCAGCCGGTTCTTGAACAGGGTCGTCGCCGGCTGATGCTCGTAGCGCGTGATGACGACGGCGTGCACCGCGATGCCCCATTCCCTCAGATCGTCGATCAGCTTCATCACGTCGGCGTCGTAGGTGATGCCGAAGTCGGCCCGCAGCTTCCTGCGCTCGATGTCCCCGGCATAGACGCAGAGCACGATGTCGGCCCGCTCCTTGAGCTCCCGGATCAGGTGCATCTTCACGTTGGGGTCGTAGCCTGGAAGCACGCGTGCCGCGTGGTAATCGAACAGGATCTTTCCGCCGAACTCGAGGTAGAGCTTGTTGTCGAAGCGCCCGACCCGCTCGAGGATTTCGTCCGCCTGCTGCTGGATGTAGAGTTTGTTATCGAAACCGATCTTTCCGGGCATGCTCCCCTTTCCTTTCGTGAAAGCGCTTCCGCCCCGGGCGCTACCGCTCCGCGACGGCGTCGGGCGGAATTTCGGCATGCACCGTCCGCCGCAGGAAGCGCCAGCGCCCCGCCTCCCGGACCAAAAGGTCCTCGTACCGCCCCACGTACACCATCTGGGGCCGGGATTCGGCCTGGACCAGGAACATCCAGGTGCTCACGGCCGCCGCGCGGTCCCCGTCGATCGAGATCATCTCGTTGGAAAACACGTGGAGGTTCGGAGCCCCGGGGGTGCCGGTCCCGATCGAGTCTTCCATCAGTTTGAGGATGGCCGCCCGCCCCTTCGCCCGCCCCATCCCCCCGATCCACTCCCCTTCCCGCTCCGCGAAGAGCCCGGAAAAGGAGGCGAAATCCCGGGCATCCAGGAAGCGGCCGTAGCTGTGGAGCAGGAGACGGATCTCCTCGGCATCCTCGAGCCTGCGCAGCCGGTCCGTGACGGAGTCGGCCCCGGACGCCGGTGTAATACCCAAAAAGATCCAGCCGGTCAACAGGACGATGGCTCCCAATGTAGCCATCCCCCCGCGGCGACGCATCTCAACGCCCATGGTCTCTCTCCTCTCCCTTCCAGGAATCATTCCCTTTGTGAAATCACGGTGGAGCCGATTGGCCGCAGGATATAATGACCCCGCCATGCAAATAAAGCGAAAGCAAATCGACCCGCCCCCCAATGCCCGATTCGCCTACAACGACATCTATGCGGACTGGTGGCGCAGCCGCACTACGGACCGCGCGCATGGCAGGGCATACCGCAACATCGCCGGCTTCATCCGCGCCTCCCTCCCGCGCGAGCCGCGCCTCATCGTGGATTACGCCTGCGGCGCGGGGCAGTTGCTCGCCCGGCTGGCCCCCCTCTTCCCGCACACGCGCCTGGTGGGGCTCGACGGCTCCGAGGCACTCCTCGACCTGGCCGCGACGCGCCTCGCCCGCCTCCCCAAAAGCCGCACGGCCGAAATCACCCTTGCCTGTACCCTCCTCCCCATGGGCCGGCCGTTCGGGGAAAAGGCGGAGCTGGTCGTCTACACCTTCCCCAACATGATGCCCCTGGAGGAAGAAGCCCCGGGGGCGGACCTTGACCGGGAAGAGCACGAAACCGCCCGCCGGCTCATCGGCGACCCCGGAGAGGAAGCGGACCCGGCGCTCCTCGAATACGGCCGCAGCATCTCGCGCGACCTGCGCCGGCTGCTCCGGCGCGGCGGCTTGTGCGTCCGTGCGGAATACGCCGACTCGCGCCGCGAGGAGTGGGAAGAGCTCATCCTCCGCCAGGTCGAATTCGAAGAAGGATCCCTCGACCTGCCCGAAGAGGGCATCCGCCCATGGTTCCGGGTCCTGGCTTCCGCCTTCTTCCGCTCCCGGGTCATGGAGGATGTCTACGAACAGACCGGGGAGGACCGCGACCGTAGCGGCGGCTACCTGATCACGGTGCTCCGCGCGGTCTGAGCCGCCCCGGAATCCACTTTCAGGGTTGCATTTCCCGTGCCGGAAGGGACAAAATACCTAATTTTTGCAGGCCATCGCATCATCCGAAATCCCGGAGAATCACCGCCATGATCCAAGTTTCCCGATTCCTCGTTGCACTGATGCTGATTTCGTCCCCTCTCCTTGCCGCAAGCGATGGGGAGCAGAAAGACACGGCCCCCCTCTCCTTCCGCATCGGCGGCGCCGAGTTCACCCCCGGCGGCTACATCGACATGTCCGCCGTCTGGCGTTCCACCAACGTGGGGAGCGGCACAGCCACGGCCTTCGGTTCCATCCCGGCCAACGACAGCCTGGCGGGGCGGATGTCCGAGTTCCGGATGAGCGCCTCCAACACCCGACTCACCCTGAAAGTAACTGAAGAGCCGATCAAAAAACTGAAACTCACCGGGTACGTGGAGGTCGATTTCGCCGGGACCGCCCCCGGAACCGCCTACGTCTCCTCCAACAGCCTCGGTTTCCGCATGCGCCAGGCGTTCGTCAATGCCGAGACCGGCAAGTGGGAAATCCTGGGGGGGCAGGCATGGTCGCTGATGACGCCCAACCGCCGGGGGATCTCCGCGGACCCCGCCGACATCTTCCTCGGCGTAGGCAAGGACTCCTCCTACCTGGCCGGGCTCTCCTGGGCGCGCCAGTCGCAGGCACGGGTCACGTACCACTTCTCCCCGCAATGGACGCTGGCCTTCTCGGCTGAAAACCCCGACCAGTACGTCACGGCGGAAACCACGCTTCCGGCCGCCTTCCGCTCCCAGTTCGACAACCCGTCCGGCAACGGCGCCATCGCCAACCAGCGCCCCGACCTGGCCGCCAAGCTCGCCTTCGACGCGCGCCCCGGGGGCCGATCCCTTCACGTGGAAATCGCCGGGATGTCGCGCGCCTTCCGCACCGTCGACGCCTCCATGGAAAAACGGACCGCCCACGGCGTGGCGGGATCACTCAACCTGTTCGTGGAACCGCTGCCGAATTTCCGCTGGATCCTGACCACCTTCTTCTCGAGCGGGGGCGGACGCTACATCATGGGGATGGGGCCCGACGTGGTCGTCGCCCCCGACGGTTCGATTTCGCCCGTGCACACGACAAGCGGCGTCACCGGCTTCGAGTACCAGCCGCGCCCCTCCTCCCAGCTCTTCGCCTACTACAGCGGCGCCTACTTCAGCCGCAACATCGTCGCCGACGGCGAGGACACCATCGGCTTCGGCCACCCCGGCTCCCCCGACACGGCCAACCGCCAGATCCAGGAAGCCACCGGCGGCTACATCCACACCCTCTTCAAAAACCCGAACCACGGCGCCCTCGACGTCCTCGGTCAGTACGCCTACGTGACCCGCGCCCCCTGGTACCGCGCCCCCTCGGAC
>ENA-UOUL01005621-UOUL01005621.1-bioreactor-metagenome-genome-assembly--contig:-NODE-5621-length-10735-cov-4.475605_pt1 | contig 10735 bp, 7 predicted proteins | sample MGYA00249838_ERZ747220 | MGnify/ENA primary metagenome ERZ747220 (study PRJEB28778, sample SAMN05720191) | bioreactor metagenome | isolation source: Anaerobic biogas reactor | place: USA:Washington...
AGAAGTCTGTTTGTAAGAGAGAAGTCTTTCAGGATGATCTTGGCCAGGTCCCCGGCAGAAGAGAAATTGACCGATGTCAGGGACGAAAGTTTGGTGTTGATTTCGACGATGTGGCTGGAAAAGGCGGGGAGTTCACCCTTGCTGTGTATGATTTTCATCAGAAAATCGGTGGTCCCGCAAGCGGCCTGACCGCTGTCCCCATGCTCCGGGGAACCAGGGCCTTCCCCGGGAATCGGTTCGTTCGCCATGCCTCCGGTATACCGGCCTTCCAAATGAGTGTCCAAGGTTTTCACCCTCTATAAAACGTTATAGGATGTTTCCTTCCCGGCAAGGCTTGAAAACCAACGATTCCATACCATGGCGATGTCGCTCCGCACGATAGCAGGATTTCCGTTCCGTTCGATCAATCATCTCATACCCCCTGCCGCTTGATTCCATGCCCTCGGCCCCCTCGTTCTTCGTCAAGGACGGACAGAAGAAGTATTGATTCCGGCCCTTTTGCTTTGCCTGATACATGGCGATATCCGCATTTTTGAGAAGCGTTTCCGCATTTTCACCATCTGACGGATATATGGCGACCCCGATGCTGGTCGTCAAATAATAATCGCGGCCATTGAGCCTGAAGGGATCCCTGAAGCTGTTCAAAATCTTTTCTGCGACGAGCTTCATGGATTCAGCATGCCTTTGATTAGTAATCATGATCACGAACTCATCTCCGCCTATCCTGGCGACGACATCGGATTTTCGCACAATGGCGACCAATCGGCTTGAGACTCCCTTCAGCAGCTGATCTCCCGTGGCATGACCCATCGTGTCGTTGATCGTTTTAAACCCGTCCAGGTCCAGAAACATGATCGCGAGCTGTTTCCCCATTCGCCGGGACAGGGACACGGCATGGTCCAGTTCGTCCCTGAAGAGAAGGCGGTTGGCCAATCCCGTCAAATGGTCATGGTAGGCCAGATGCTCGATTCTGTCCTGTATCCGCTTGCGCCTGATCATCTCCTTCTGCAGGGATTCATTGGCCTTTCTGAGCTCCGACTGTATCTGCTTCCGCTGTGAGTTATCCACGATGCTTTCAATAAGATAATTTCTGCCCTCCAGGATCATCGGCACCGCGGTTTTTATGATGGGCAGCCTGGTTCCGTCAGCCCGGATCAGAATCTCTTCCGAGTTCTCCACGGACTGCCCCTCGTCGGTGATCGGACACCTGCCGCCCGCCCCGGGACAGAGCAAACCTTGGCATGCGCGGCCGATGAGCATTCCAGCAGGATACCCGCCAATGCCATGGATTTTTCGATTCGCATAAACAATGCGGCGGGTGTCGGCATCCACAACGACAACACCGAATCCAAGCGCTTCAAACATGGCGGGTGAAAAGTATCCGATCCCGTTTCCCGCTGGGTGGATCACCTGTGGCGAGAAAGAAGAGTTAGTGAAATCCAAGCCCCCAGACAAGGCGTCCCCCCTATTCCCTGGGATAAAAATCCCTGCACCTCATGATGCTCTGCTCTCTGAGAATTATTTAACTTTCGCAAAATATATACCAGTAATGAGAAAAGAGGCTGTCGGGAACATTTCTTCAGGAGCGGAACGGCTCTTTGATGCACCGGCTTTTCGAACGTCTTTAAGCTGACCGGAAGGCCTTTTAGTAATGATTGACATGTGTGGAAGATGTCATATAGATTAGGCGTAAATGGATTTGCAAGGAGCCGTTATGCCGGAAATGTTCAAGGTGCTTCCCCCTGGAGAGGCGCTTAAAGCGCTGCTTGACCATCTTGGCCCCGAGGTCAGGAGCGAGGATCTCGCAACGGCTGAAGCGCTTGACCGCACACTTTGCGAGAAATTGACCGCTCCGTCTTCCCTTCCGTCATTTCCCCGCAGTACGATGGACGGTTACGCCGTCCGCGCCGAGGACACATTCGGTGCCACCGAATCGCTGCCTGCGTATCTCAGCGTAATCGGCGAAGTGCCGATGGGGCGTACATTCGAAGGGGTCGTCGGCCCGGCTCAGGCCGTGGTTGTTTATACAGGCGGCATGATCCCACCTGGGGCTGATGCCGTCGTCATGGTGGAACGGACCCAGAAGCTCGATGAGGCAAACATCGAAGTGCTGCGCGCCGTTGCGCCGGGGGAGAACATGATTCAAGTCGGCGAGGATGTGCAAGAGGGCGAGCCCCTGTTTGACGCCGGACATATCCTGCGGCCACAGGATCTCGGCGGACTGATGGCCCTCGGCATCACCCGCGTACGGGTGGCAGCCGCTCCGCGGGTGGCGATCCTCTCCACAGGCGATGAGGTTGTCCCTCCAGAGCAGATACCGGGCCCAGGGCAGATAAGGGATATCAACTCTTACGCCATTGCCGGGCTTATCGCCCGCTCAGGGGGGATTCCCCTGCTGAAGGGAATCATCAAAGACACCTACGATTCGCTGCTTTCCGCGGCGCACAGTGCATTGAATGCTTCGGATCTTCTGGTCATCTCCGCGGGGTCCTCTGTTTCCACACGCGATCTGACAGCCGATATCATCAATGCGCTGGGCAAACCGGGCGTCCTGGTGCATGGAGTCGCCGTTCGGCCCGGGAAACCGACGATTCTGGGCCTCTGCAACGGCAAGCCGGTCATCGGACTACCCGGCAACCCCGTCAGTGCCATGGTGGTTGCCGGGCTCTTCCTGACGCCCCTGCTCCGGCGAATGCAGGGAGCGAAAAATCCACCACCTGCCCGAGGGCGGATCACGGCCAGGCTGACCCACAACATCTCCTCGGTTCCAGGGCGCGAGGACTATATCCAGGTGCGGCTGGAAGAGCGTGAAGGCGATCTCTGGGCGGAGCCGGTTTTCGGCAAATCGAATCTGATCTATACCCTGGTCAAGGCTGAGGGGATGGTATGCGTACCCCTCGATTCCAATGGATTGCACAAGGGTGAGCTCGTTGCTGTCGAGCTGTTTTGAAGAATGGACTATGGGAAATTGGAGAAAGGAATGAGCAAGAACAGAAAATTTTACCTCGAAGATATTCCATTGGATGAGGCCTGGCGCCGATTTATCGCGGCCATGGTAAGCTCCGGAGCATGGGCCAGAGTTCCCGGCGAGGAGCTGCCGCTGGAAAAGGCCCTTGGGCGCGTCACAGCGGCGCCCGTATGGGCCGCCCTCTCATCGCCGGGATATCACGCCAGTGCCATGGACGGCTACGCCGTCCGTTCGGCGGATACCCTCGGCGCTACGGAGACGGCCCCGAAACGGCTCAGGATCGGTCCCGAAATGCAGGCGGAATACGTCGATACCGGAGACCCGATCGCTTCCTGGGCAGACGCCGTCATCCAGATCGAGCATACACAGCACGTTGACGAAGGCGCAGGAGGCGAATTCATCGAGATCCTGTCCGGCGTCGCACCTTGGACTGCCGTCAGGCCCATGGGCGAGGATATGGTTGCCACCGAACTGGTGCTTCCGGCCAATCATCTGCTGAAACCGGTGGATCTGGGGGCCCTTGCCGGTTGCGGGCACGCCACGGTCAGCGTCCGGCGGCGGCCGCGCGTGGCGGTTATCCCGACGGGAACCGAACTGGTGACGGTTGAACAGGCTGCGCGGTCAGGCCTCAAATCCGGCGATATCATCGAATACAACTCCCTCGTACTGGCTTCACAGGTGCGCCAGTGGGGCGGTGAACCAACGCGTTACCCAATCGTCGTCGACGATTACGAACGCATCAGGGATACGGTGAGGGAAGCGGCGGCCACTCATGATCTTCTCCTCGTCAATGCCGGATCATCGGCAGGCAGCGAAGACTTCACGGCGAGTATTGTCGAGGAACTGGGGACCCTCCTCGTTCACGGCGTGGCGATACGCCCCGGGCATCCCGTCGTGCTCGGCACCGTGACGGACCGCCGGACGCCCATCATCGGCGTGCCCGGCTATCCCGTCTCCTGCGCTCTCACCGGGGAAATATTCGTGGAGCCCTTGATATCGCATTGGCTCGGGTTGCCGCAGCGGGAAAAGCCCGGGCTCAAAGCGGTCATCAGCCGAAAGCTTCTCTCGCCCATGGGTGAAGATGAATGGGTGCGAGTGACCGTCGGACGGGTTGGAAAACGAACCGTGGCTGCGCCCCTGTCCCGTGGAGCAGGCGTCATCACCTCCCTGGTCCGCGCGGACGGGATCGTCCGCATCCCCAGATTTTCGGAAGGCGTCGAGGCCGGGCAGGAGGTTACCGTGGAGCTGTACCGTGATCCGGCCGATATCGACCGCACCATCGTCCACATCGGCAGTCACGATCTCTGCTTGGACATCCTGGCCCAATACCTGGCCGACGACGGACTGCTCTTTTCAAGTGCCAACGCCGGCAGTCTCGGCGGACTGACGGCCCTGCGGAGGGGCGATTCGCATCTGGCCGGTTCACACCTCCTGGATCCGTCAACGGGCGAATACAATATTGCCTATGTCAGGCAGTATCTGCCCAGTACCCCCGTCGTGGTGATGACGTTCATGCATCGAGAGCAGGGGCTCATCGTCGCACCGGGCAATCCAAAGGGAATCAGAGGGCTGGCTGATCTGGCGCGGGACGATGTGCGTTTTGTCAACCGCCAGCGCGGAGCCGGCACCAGGGTTCTGCTCGACTACCACCTCAACAGGCTGGGGATGAAACATGAAGAGGTAAAAGGCTATCGGCGCGAGGAGTACACGCACCTGGCGGTTGCCGTTGCCGTTCAATCGGGCGCAGCGGACTGCGGACTTGGTATTGCCGCCGCGGCGCACGCCCTTGAGCTTGATTTCATCCCCTTTGAGAAGGAGAGATACGACTTGGTCATTCCGCGCATTCACTACGAAAGCCCTCTGTTGAAGCCGCTGTTCGACCTGATCCACGGTCCGGTCCTGCGCAAAGCCATCAGCGATTTGCCGGGCTATGACATAACCGCCATGGGGAACATCGTCATCGAGCTGTAGTCCAGTTCTGATGCGGCAATAATACGTCCGCACCGGACCTCCGGGCAGGGTGCGGGAAGGTTTTGAACTCACAGACCCGGGAGACGAAGCCAGGCGGATCCATGGCGAGCCGGAGCGAACGCTTTTAGCGACGCCGACGTTACCGCCGGTCGGCTCTTTTTCTCTGGGCAGTCGACATCAGGTAATGGCTTGCAAGACCCGCCAGAAAACCGCAAGCCATGTTGGAACCTAAGGAAACCCCCAGGGTAATGCCCAGGGGGATCAGATCCTTTCCAACGCGGACGTCCTTTGCAAACTTCATGAGCTCGATCCCGACCATGAACATCATGGCACCGATGATGGCGCCTGGAAAGACCGAGAAAAGCCCGGCGATGGACACCGAAAGAAACAGGCCAAGGAATATTTCAATGATCCCTTCCAGGATGTTGGCGCCACCGGTCCGTGCGCCGAAGTAGTACTGCCCGGCCAATCCGCCGGCACCGTGGCACATCGGCATCCCCCCCAGAACAGGCACGATCGTGTTCATCATCCCCTGACTCCAGGAAAGCATCCTGACCGATACCGGGCGATCCGGCCAATAGGTTGAAAGGAGGGCGGCGGTGGCGATCGTGGCGTTGGTGACGGTCAACGGGATCTGGGCAAAGCCCGCCAGCAGCAGCGTATCCCAGACCTCCCGGGGTGTGAAGGCCGTCAAAGTCGGCAGGGTGAGCCCGGGAGCGGCAATGTGCCGGAGCTGACCCTTTGCAAACATAACGGCTATTCCAAGGGCCATCAGGACCACCGCAGCTGGAGCGTGGCGGCTTTCCCTCAGGGCAAGAACGATCAGGAGTGAGACCAGGGCAAGAATCCATCCGGTTGACAGCAGCTTGATCGCTTCAATAGCCAGCATCACTCCGAGGGCCGCCTGGATGCCCCGAATAACGGAGGGCGGCGTCCATTTTTCCAGCCGGCCCACCAGGTCCGTGGCCGCAAAAAGAATCCAGACCAGCCCCATGCCGAAGCCCGAGGCGTACACCATGGAAGGCGTCCAGTGCTGCGCAATGGCCACAATGGCCAGCACTTTCATGGGTTCAATGGGCATGGGAAGGCGGTACACAATACCGGTGACGATGTTGGCCAGCCCCATCATGACCAGAAAGCCGGAGGGATTCAGACCGCAAACATAGATATAACCGATGGCGAGGGGGAAGAGGGTCCCAAAATCCCCCATCGCTCCGGCCAGTTCGCGCAGGTTGAATTCAAAGGATTTGATCTTCATCATGAAAATCTTTAGCATATTTCAAGACGAAAGTTCATGTCTTTTTCGATACAACACACCCCGGACCCCGCATCGTTTGACATTTCCGGTCCCACCCCCGGCGTCTTTTGCCATTCTCTTCCATTCCTCCTGACAAGCCATGTCCCCCGGACGTTGCGCCTTGACAGCGTGCCGTTCCTCTTCTATAGTCATTCCTAATGATAAAGGGTGTTTCCATGGGGGGCCCGGAGAGCGAAACCGACGCATCTGAACAGGGTGCCTCCGGCCCGTGGCGGCATCCGAGATTCCTGCCCATGAAACGGAGTACAGACACTACGTCATGAAGTTCAGCCCGGCCATACTGACAACCTATTTTCAGGGCGAAAGCGCAAAAAGCAATATCCGGCTCCTCCTGCGGTTCGTTTTTCTGCTGGTCGCCCTGGTCACTCTATACAGCGTCATCTTCCATTTCCTCATGGCCTATGAAGGGCGGTACCATTCCTGGATTACAGGATTCTACTGGACGCTCACCGTAATGACCACCCTGGGATTCGGCGACATCACCTTCAATTCGGATCTGGGGCGGACCTTTTCCATTCTCGTGCTTCTTTCAGGGGTTTTTCTCTTTCTCACCCTGCTTCCCTTTGTCTTCATCAAGTTTTTTTATGCCCCCTGGATTGAAGCGGAGACGAGGAACCGGGCCCCCAGCCAGTTGCCGCCGGATACGAAAGACCATGTGATCATCACCAGCTACGATCCGGTGACGGTGGCCCTCATTGAAAGGCTGAAGGATCACCGGAAGAGCTATGTCCTCCTCGAGGAGGATTTCGGCCGCGCGCTGCAGCTCTATGATGCAGGCTTTCGCGTCGCCGTGGGGAACATCGATGATCCCGAGACGTATCGCAGGATGCGGGCAGACCGCGCCGCCCTCATCGTTGCGACCAACCGGGACGAGATCAACACGAACATTGCCTTTACAGTTCGAGAGCTGAGTGAGAAGGTTCAGATCGTCACAACCGCCGATTCCCCCTATTCCGAGGATATCCTGGTCATGGCCGGCAGTTCGAGGGTCCTGCAGCTTTACGACATGCTGGGAAATTCCCTGGCGGCCTGGACCATCGGCGGAGAATGCCGGGCCAATATCATCAGCCGGTTCGATGAGCTGATCATCGCCGAGTTTCCCGCTCTGGGCACCCCCCTGGTGGGAAAAACCCTCTCTGAAAGCTGCCTGAGAGAAAATTTTGGAGTGACGGTGGTGGGAATCTGGGAACGGGGCAATTTCGAGATCCCTCATGCGAAAAGCCGGATCAATCCGAACAGCGTTCTGGTTCTCGCCGGATCGGAGGAGAACCTCGCATCCTACAACGAGATTTATTCCTTTTACCACATCTGCCAGCTTTCCGTGAATCCGGTCCTCATCGTCGGAGGGGGCCGTGTCGGACACACCATTGCGGAGCGCTTCAAGGAGCGGGAGATGCCCTACCTCATTATCGAGAAAAACCCCCGCCGGGTTCACGAGGACGCAAAGAACTACGTTGTGGGAGATGCCGCGGACATCCGGACCCTTCAGAGGGCCTGGATCGAGGAGGCCCCGGCGGCCCTGATCACAACCCACGACGACGCCACAAACATCTACCTGACCAAATACATGAGAAGCCTGAGGCCGGATATGCAGCTCCTCAGCAGGGCGAACCTGGACCGCAACGTGTCCTCCCTTCATCGAGCCGGCGCCGACTTCGTGATGTCCTACGCCTCACTGGGGGCCAATGCCATCTTCCATTTTCTCGGCAACGAGGAAACTCTGATGCTCGCGGAGGGTCTCAATATTTTCCGCATCAGGACGCCTTCGCCCCTTGCGGGAAAAAGCCTCGCCCAGTCGGGAATACGGGAGCAGACAGCCTGCTCCGTCGTCGCCGTCAAGATGAATGGGGAAATGACGATCAATCCGGATCCTCAGGTCCCGCTTCAGAGGGATGCCGAATTGATCCTGATCGGCAACTATGAGGGAGAGCGGAAGTTCCTATTGTGGAGCGAACAATAGGAGAAGGAGCAGCGAGGCGGCGACAGGCCGACAGGAAGGAGATGAGGGTACAGTGACCGGAGACAGACAGCGCGTCATCATCATGGGTGCAGCCGGGAGGGACTTCCACAACTTCAACATGGCCTATAGGGATTGTGCCGGATTTGAAGTCATGGCCTTCACCGCCACGCAGATTCCCGCGATCAGCGGCAGAACCTACCCCCCGGAGCTTGCCGGCCCCCTGTATCCCGGAGGGATCCCCATCCGGCCGGAAGAGGAACTGGCGGAGCTCATTCAAAAATTTTCCGTCAGCCAGGTGGTCTTTTCCTACAGCGACGTGTCCCATGAATACGTCATGCACAAGGCCTCGCTCTGCCTCGCCCTGGGGGCGGATTTTCTTCTCCTCGGGCCGGACCGGACGATGCTGTCCTGCTCCCGGCCCGTGATCTCCGTCTGCTCCGTCCGGACCGGGGCCGGAAAAAGCGGGATCACGCGGTACATCGCAGGCATCCTCAAGGGAATGGGAAAAAGGCCGATCGTCCTGCGGCATCCCATGCCCTACCTCGACCTGAAGGAGGGAAGGCTTAAACGATTCGGCAGCCTGGCGGACGAGGAACGCTGCGATTGCACGATCGAGGAGCTCGAAGAATTTGAGCCGCTCATCAGCGCCGGCATGACGGTTTATTCCGGAGTTGATTACGCGGAGGTTGTTCGGCAGGCCGAGGCGGAGGCGGACATCCTGATATGGGACGGGGGGAACAACGATCTGCCTTTTCTGCGGCCGGATCTGGAAATCGTCGTCCTCGATCCCCATCGGGCAGGACACGAGCTTTCCTTTCATCCCGGGGAGGCAAACCTGAGAAGGGCTGAAATCGCCGTCATCAACAAGGTGGATACCGCGGCAGCGGACGCCGTAAAGAGGGTCGAGGCAAATATCCGCCAGGTAAACCCCCGGGCAAAAATCATTTTCACAGCCTCCCCGATTTCTCTTGAGAACGCCGTAAACATCCAGGGAAAGCGCGTCCTGGTCGTTGAGGACGGCCCCACCCTGACCCATGGCGGGATGCCTTACGGAGCCGGGGTCCTAGCCGCAGGCAAAGCCGGCGTCGTGGAGTTCGCCGACCCGAGGCCTTACGCCCGGGGCTCCCTTCGGGAAGTCTTCCGGGAATATCCCCATCTCGGAAATCTCCTGCCGGCCATGGGCTACTCAGGGCAGCAAAGGCAGGAACTGAAGGAAACCATCGAAGCCACCCCCTGCGACGCCGTTGTGATCGCCACGCCGGCGGATCTGCGCAGACTCCTGGACCTGGACAAGCCCTCCGTCCGGGTCACGTACGAGATCCAGGAGGTGGAGGGCAACCTGCTGAAGCAGGCCATCGAGGTCTTTGTAGGCCGTGGAAAATAGCATCAGCATTGTTTCTCTCGGCGGTAACGCAATCCTGAGGCGCGGAGAGGAGGGAACGGTTGAGGAGCAGTTTCACAATGCCGATTCCTGCATGGCCGAAGTGGCCCGGATGCTTTCCTCGGGACACAAAGTGGTCATTACCCACGGGAACGGCCCTATCGTGGGAAATATCGTTCTCCGCGGCGAGTGCGCCCGAAATTCCATCCCCCCCATGCCCCTTTTCTACTCCGACGCCGATTCCGAAGGCGGGATCGGGTTCATGATCCAGCAGACACTGTACAATCGACTCATCATGATCCGTGAAGTCAAGGACGTCGTGACGATCATCACCCAGGTTGTTGTCGACGCCGACGATCCGGCCTTTTCCCGCCCGACGAAACCCATCGGCCCCTATTACCGGAAAGAGGAGATCGAGGCCCTCCAAAGGAATAACGGGTGGGTCATGATCAGGCAGACAGGGGGCTACCGGCGCGTCGTCCCCTCGCCGATGCCGAAACGGATCGTCGAAAAGAACGTCATCCAACGGCTTGCCCTGGAGGGGGTCGTGGTGATCGCCGCCGGCGGAGGGGGCGTCCCCGTTGTGGAAACCGCAGATGGAACCCTGCGGGGCATCGACGCCGTCATCGACAAGGACCTGACAACCAGCGTGCTGGCGACGGAGATCGGGGCGGAACGCATCGTCATCCTCACCGATGTAGACCGGGTCTACCGGGATTTCGGCACGCCGCGGCAGGCCGGTCTGGATCATGTCAGCCTGGCAGAGATCAAGGCCTTCCATGCGGAAGGACATTTCCCACCGGGAAGCATGGGACCGAAGATCATGGCGGCGATCCGGTTTCTTGAAGCCGGGGGGAAACGCGTCATAATCACCCTGCCCGAACTCATGGGAAAAGCCCTTGAGGGAAGAGCCGGGACGACGATTGTCCCCTGAGTTCAAAAATCCCCATGACGTTTGTCTTTAAAAAAAAAGAGACCCGGGCCTTTGACAGCGAGGGTCTCTTCTTCCAATCCAGATTTTCAGCAACACATCACACCGTGATCAAGGATCTGAAAGCGGCGGCCGATCTTTCTTTTTCAACGGGGAAATTTCCCATGCCGCCTTCAGGGTTCACCCCCTGGCGCCCCGTCTTCGAA
>ENA-UOUL01005623-UOUL01005623.1-bioreactor-metagenome-genome-assembly--contig:-NODE-5623-length-10730-cov-3.572890_pt1 | contig 10730 bp, 12 predicted proteins | sample MGYA00249838_ERZ747220 | MGnify/ENA primary metagenome ERZ747220 (study PRJEB28778, sample SAMN05720191) | bioreactor metagenome | isolation source: Anaerobic biogas reactor | place: USA:Washington...
GTGCGCAGTCACTGGCTGGAGATGTTCGGGCTATGTCCCAGTTGTCAGGAGAAGCATTCGTGAAGTTCCACCGTTTGATCCCGGGCCTTGCCCTGGTCTTTGCTATGATCGTATTCCTGGGCGCTTGCGCCGTGCCTGCGGCCCAAACATCACCGGAGGCTGCCGCCCGGCCCAAAGTCCTGGTAGCTGAGACGTTCCTGGCTGATATTGCACAAAACGTAGCGGGAGACCGCCTGACCGTCGAAGTGTTGATCCCAAGGGGTGTCGATCCGCACAGCTTTGAGCCCACACCGGCGGACGTCCGCAAAGTGGCCGATGCCACCCTGCTGATCGTTAACGGTGCCGGGCTCGAGGCATTCCTCCGACCTCTGCTGGAGAATGCCGGGGGCGCGCGTACGGTCGTCGAGGCTGCTGCGGGCTTGTCCCCGCGTGAGGGACCCGCGGGAGAACACGAGGAAGGCGAAGCGGACCATGCGCCCGGAGCAGGCGGTCATGAAGAGGGTGATCCGCACTTCTGGCTCGCTCCGAATCACGTGATCAAATATGTTGAGAACATCCGTGATGGGTTGTCGACAGCAGATCCGGCCGGCAAGGCTGCCTATGCCGCGAATGCCGATGCGTACATCGCCAGGCTTGAGGAGTTGGACGCCTGGATCACGGAGCAGGTGGAAGGGATCCCCGAGGCGCGGCGCCTGCTGGTGACCAATCACGAGAGCTTCGGCTATTTCGCGGACCGCTATGGCTTTCAGGTGATCGGTGCAGTCATTCCGAGCGTCAGCACTGCCGCGTCGCCGTCGGCCCAGCAGCTGGCGCAACTGGCAGACCAGGTCAAGGCGACGGGCGCACCGGCTATCTTCCTGGAGCTCGGCGCCAACCCGCAGATGGCGAAGCAATTGGCGGCCGAGACGGGCATGAAGGTTGTCACCGGGTTGCTGACTCATTCGACAACCGCGGAAGATGGGCCGGGGCCCGACTATCTGAGCATGATGCGCTATAATGCCTCCACTATCGTGGATGCACTCAAGTAGGAGCAAATATGACCCTGGCTGGCCTTCTGAGAAGACCAAGACCGCATCAGCACAAGGCGCCGGTGGTGGCACTGGAGCATGTGACCGTGCGCTACAACGGCGATGCGCCGGCCCTGGAAGATGTATCGCTTGATGTGCACCGCGGAGAGCGCATTGCGGTGGTCGGGCCCAATGGCGCGGGCAAGAGCACGCTGCTCAAAGTGGTCGCCGGCATACTGGCGCCGACCACTGGCAAGGCGGAGATCTACGGCTATGGTGCGGGCGGCCACATCTGCATCGGATATGTGCCTCAACGCTCACATGTCGATTGGAAGTTTCCGGTCACGGTGTCCGACGTGGTGATGATGGGCCGCGTGGCCAAGATTGGCCTGCTGCGCCAGGCGGGCCGAGCGGATTGGGAACATGTCCGCGCGAGCCTCGAACAGGTGGGCATGATTCCTTTCAGGAACCGGCAGATCGGTGAGCTTTCGGGAGGGCAGCAGCAGCGCGTCTTCATTGCACGCGCGCTGGCGCAGGAGGCGGAGCTGTTGCTCATGGACGAGCCGCTCACGGGGCTGGACAGCCCCAGCCAGGAGGCCATCTTCGACATCCTGGACCTTCTTAAGGCTCGCGAAATGACCGTGTTGGTGTCAACGCACGACTTGCAGCTTGCCTCGGATAAGTTCGACCGGCTGATGCTGTTGAAACGCCGGCTGATCGGCTTTGGCCATCCCGGGGAGGTGCTGACGCCTGCGAACTTGCAGCGAGCGTATGGGACACATCTGACCGTGCTGCCCGGATCCGATGGCATGCTGGCGCTCAGCGACACTTGCTGCGAGGGTGATGACCATGGTTGAGTTTTTGCTTTCGCCCCTGCGATATGAATTCATGGTGCGAGGGCTGGTGGCAGCCGTGACCGTCGGGGTGGTGTGCTCAGTGCTTGGCGCGTACGTCGTCCTGCGCGGCATGACTTTCTTTGGCGATGCGTTGGCGCACGCCATCCTGCCCGGTGTAGCTGTCGCCTATCTATTGGGCGGTGCACAGGGTCCATTGTTCTGGGGCGGGCTTGTGGCCGGCATCGGAACTGCCGTGGGCATCGGCGCGCTGAGCAAGACGGGCCAGGTGCGTGAGGATACCGCGATCGGTGTCATCTTTGCGGGCATGTTTGCCCTGGGCGTTGCTCTGATCTCGACGGTCCGCAATTTCAGCGTCGATTTGACGCATTTCATGTTCGGCAACGTGCTCGGCGTTTCACGGGGAGACCTGGCCCTCACGATAGGTTTTGGCGCACTGGTCCTGCTGTTGGTGGTGGCTTTTTACAAGGAGTTCCTGGTCATCTCCTTCGATCCCGTTCTCGCCGAGATCTTGCGCATCCCGCACCAGGTTTTCAGCTACCTTCTGTTGGTCATGTTGGCCGTGACTGTGGTGATCGCGCTCCAGACGGTGGGCGTGGGGCTGATGGTCGCGATGCTGGTTACGCCTGCAGCCACCGCCTCCTTGTTGACGCGGCGCTTGCCCATCATGATGACTGGAGCAGCCGTAATCGGCGGCATATCGGCCGTGGTTGGGCTGTACCTGTCGTACTACGTCAGCATCGCCTCAGGCGCGGCAATCGTCCTGGTGTGCACCGCATTCTTTTTGCTGGCACTGGTGTTTGCGCCGGGACGTGGACTGCTCGCGCGCGGGTCGATGCGCTGATCCTCGCGACCAGGTCGCTCCTTGCCTTTCTCATAGCATACGCTATACTTGCCCGCAACAATCGTAACTCAAGTAGGGAGGCACCATGACCTTCACTTCACTGGCTCCGGTCACGCAGGCCCTCCTGGCAACGCTGTTCACCTGGGGACTGACCGCACTCGGAGCGTCCGGCGTTTTTCTAACGCGGCAAGTGAGCAAGCGGCTTCTCGATGCCATGCTTGGCTTTGCTGCCGGCATCATGATCGCAGCCAGCTTTTGGTCTCTGCTGGCGCCCGCGATCGAACTGTCCGAAGAGATGGGGCTGCCGGGGTGGCTGCCGGCCGCCGTAGGCTTCCTGGCAGGCGGTCTCTTCCTGGCCGCGGTCGATCGCCTGCTGCCGCACCTGCACCTCGGTGAGCCGATCGAGCGCGCTGAGGGCCTCAAGACCACGTGGAAGCGCAGCGTCTTGCTGGTAACGGCAATCACGTTGCACAACTTTCCCGAAGGATTGGCCGTGGGCGTGGCATTTGGCGCTGTGGCTGCCGGGATGCCGGCTGCTACGATGGCCGGCGCGGTCGCGCTGGCCATCGGCATCGGCCTTCAGAATTTTCCGGAGGGACTGGCCGTTTCGCTCCCCCTGCGCCGCGAGGGTCTGTCGCGGCGCAAGAGCTTCTTCATGGGGCAAGCGTCCGGCATGGTCGAGCCGATCGCGGGCGTCCTCGGCGCTGCCGCGGTCCTGCTCATGCGGCCGCTGCTCCCGTATGCACTGGCCTTCGCCGCAGGCGCGATGATCTACGTGGTCGTCGAGGAATTGATCCCCGAATCGCAGCAGCATGATGACACGCACATGTCGACCTGGGGCGCCATGATCGGGTTCACGATCATGATGCTTCTGGATGTGGCCCTGGGCTAACAAGCCGCCGGATTCGCTTGCCGTTCGTTACAAACCACAGCCTTCGATCGTCGTCGGTCTGCACCCACACCGCAGGATGTTGCAGGCCGGCGACGCGGCCGGCGCGCCATTCTTCCACTTCCCCATCTGAAAAGAGCAGATCGACGCGTTCGCCCACCTGGTAGATCTCTACGAGCCGTTTCGCCATCAGCTCGTCTCCGTGTAGACCAGCGACAGGCAGGTGACGCCGCCGTCGGCCTTGGCAAACTCGCTGACCGGCACAGTCAGCACCCGTAAACCGTGGCAGGCCAACATGGCTGCCGTGCGCGGGTAGCCCTCCGGTGCGATCACGGTTTCGCCCAGCCCCAGGACATTGCACGCATACTCCTCGCCCGCGGGGACGACCAGGACCTGCATGCCTTCGAACTCCGGCTGGCCGGCGAACGCCTCGACGGCCAGCAGCGTGTTACGCCCCAGGTAGGTGACTCCGCTGAGCAGGTGGAGCAGCCCCTGGACCCGCATGGCCTCCACGGGCAGCGGGTGGAGGGCGGCGCGGAGTTGTTCGATGCCGGCCTGGTTAGTCCGGTCTGATTCGCCCACGTAGACGCGGTCGGACAGCACCAGTACGTCCCCGCCTTCCAGTGTGCCCGGCGCCTCGATATGGATCGTGGGGAAGTGCTGCCCAAGCAATGGCGCCACCAGCAGTTCTTCGCCTCTCCGGCTGATGGCGCCCGGCCGCGCGATGATGGCCTTGCCGTCGATGACCAGCGCCGGATCCTGCATGAAGCAACTGTCAGGATAACGCTCATCCGGAGGCAAGACCTCTACCCGGACGCCCGCCAGGCGCAGTGCATCGCAGTACAGCTCGTGCTGGTGTTGCGCCAGACACACATCGATGGCTGCACCGGTGCTGCTGATGGCGTCCGCGAAGCTGCGCCCCGGCGGCCTGACAAGGGCGTGGCGATTCATCTCAGCATCCGGCGGATGCTGGTCGCCACGGCCGCGGCCAGCTTTGGCAGCTCGCCCGCATCCAGGTGGATGCCATCGACCTTCGACGAAGCGACGTGCTGTCCGGCGTCCAAAAAGCCGCAGCGGAGCTCGCCCGCCACCTGTTTGAAGTACCGGGCCAGATCCTGCGACTTCTCGTCGGCCCCCGCAAAGGTATCGTCAAAGCGTGTGCCCGGAACGCAGGTGGGCGGCGGTGCAATCAGCAGCACCTGGGGTGCGCGGCCGTCCGGTCCGAATTTGCTGCCCTGGATCATTTCGACGAGCGTCTGTGCCGAGCAGGCAATATCCCAGGCGGAAAGACCAAACCGGTGCTTCAGATCGTTGGTGCCCAGCATCAGAGCCACCAGGTCGAGGGGGTGGTGAGACTCCAGGACAGGGATGAGCGTGCGCTTGCCGCTCTTGTACTTGCCCTTGACCGGATCGGACCAGACGGTGGTGCGTCCGTTCAGCCCCTCGGGGATGACCAGGTAATCGGGCCCAAGATCGCGCGCCAGCAGCGTCACCCAGCGCTGTTCGAGCGGGTAGCGTGCCTCCGTGATCGGATTGTAGCCCCACGTGTTCGAGTCACCGTAGCAGAGGATCGTCTTCATCGCGTCTCCTGTTCAGAGGAAAGATGCGCAGATTGTACATCAGGCAGCGGGGAAACGGAGATATGGGCGCAGTAGTCTTCGGATCCAGACGGCTTGCACTCCGTTGCGCGCGGTTTGACGGCGGGTCTCGTTCCGGTTACAATGGGCGAACAAATGAGCGATCTGCTTCCGGGCAAGGGGTTCCGATATGGCAAAGAGCAAGACGCGTTATGTCTGTTCCAACTGCGGCAGTGCGCAGCCGAAATGGATGGGCCGCTGCCCCGATTGCGGCGAGTGGAACACATTGGTGGAGACGATCGTGCAGGAGGCTGCCCCAGGGCGGCCGACGGCCACGGCTGTCGCAGGGGGAGGCGCGGGCCCACAACCGCTGCCAGACATCCCTGCTGACGGCTACGAGCGCATCCCTGTGCCCATCGGGGAGCTCAGCCGGGTGCTGGGCGGCGGGATCGTGCCGGGGTCGGTGGTGCTCATCAGTGGCGATCCGGGCATCGGAAAGAGCACGCTGCTGCTCCAGCTGTGTGATGCGCTGGCAGGGCCCGGTACCGGGGTCGCGGGAGAAGGTCCCGTGTTGTACGTCTCGGGCGAAGAGTCCGCGGCACAGATCAAGCTGCGCGCGGCGCGGCTGGGCATCCTCTCGCGCGACATCCATGTGCTGGCCGAAACACACCTGGAGACGATCTCCAACCATATCCAACAGCTTCAGCCGCGCATGGTCGTGGTCGACTCCGTGCAGAGCATCTACTCCGAGATGATTCAGTCGGGCGCGGGCAGCGTGACGCAGGTTCGCGACTGTTCCGCACATCTGCTGAGGCTGGCCAAGTCACAGACGTTTCCGCTCTTCCTGGTCGGCCACGTGACGAAGGAAGGATCCATTGCCGGCCCGCGCGTCCTGGAGCACATGGTCGATACCGTGCTATATCTGGAGGGCGAGCGCTTTCACTCGTTTCGCCTGCTGCGGTCGGTCAAGAATCGTTTCGGGTCGACCAACGAGGTGGGCGTGTTCGAGATGGCCGAAGCCGGGATGGTAGAGGTCACCAATCCATCCGAGGCATTCCTGGCCGAGCGCATCCCCAACGCGCCCGGCTCAGCCATTGCGGTCACGATGGAGGGCACGCGGCCGATCCTGGTGGAGGTGCAGGCATTGTCGAGCGCGACGACCTTTGCCCAGCCGCGCCGCACGGCCAACGGCGTCGACTTCAACCGGTTATTGTTGATCACCGCGGTGCTCACCCGGCGCGCGCGGGTGCGCCTGGGGGACCAGGACATATTCGTCAATGTGGTGGGCGGGCTGCAGGTCGATGAACCTGCGGTGGATCTGGCCGTGGCAGTTGCGGTCGCCTCATCGGCGCGCAATCGTCCGGTCTTGGTCGACCTCGCGATGGTCGGTGAGGTCGGGTTGAGCGGCGAGCTGCGCAGCGTCGGGCAGATGCCACGGCGGCTCAACGAGGCGGCCAAGCTCGGATTCACGCGCGTGCTTGTGCCGGCCACTGCGGCGCGGAAGCTCGAACATCTGCCTGCTGGGCTACAGGTGCTCGGCGCGCGTACGCTGCGCGAGGCGCTGGAGATGGCGTTGGTGGGCGCGGATGAGCGGGGCGGCACAGAGCACGAAGACGCGAAGTGAGTATGCTGACATCCTGTTCTTCTCCGCGGCCAACCACGCCCTTCCTTCGCCGCTGATCCAACATTTTCTCGGGGATGGGCCGGACCGGATCGTCGTCTGTGGTATGGGCGCGGCCGGGTGTGCGCTGGGCACGAGAGCGGGCATCCGGTTCTTCGATCCCGTCGCCCTGCCCGAGCCCGTGATCGACACCAATGGCGCAGGCGACGCACTGGCCACCGGCTTCCTCAGCAGCTATGTGCTCCGGGGATATTCGCTCGAAGACGCTGTGCTGCGCGGCCAGATTGCTGCGCGCCACGCATGCGCGCAGCGGGCATCATCCTCTGCCCTCATCACTGCTGACCTCCTCGACCACCACTACCGTACACACATCCGTTGATGCCGCATGGCGGTCCTTCGTACGCCGCGTGGCAACCAGTACAGACGTGTCGATGTGTTAGACACTAGTCGACGCGAATGGTATACTCCGGGCGAGATCAACCCTGATAGATAGCGGGAGGTTCTGGCATGACCGTAACTGCCGTGGTGGGCGCACAATGGGGAGATGAAGGAAAGGGCCGCATCGTCGACTACCTGGCGCAAGAGGCCAGGATGGTCATTCGCTTCCAGGGCGGCGACAACGCGGGCCACACGGTGGTCAACGAGCACGGGACGTTCCGCCTGCATCTCGTGCCTTCGGGCATCTTTAACCCCGCAACGGTTTGCATCATCGGCACGGGGACGGTCATCCATCCGCCCGCGCTCCTCGAAGAACTGGCCGAACTGACGCGCGCCGGCATAGCGGTCGACAATCTCTGGATCTCGGATCGCAGCCACGTGATCATGCCTTACCACCGGATGCTGGATGGTTTGGAGGAGTCGGCGCGCGGGGGCGGCCAGATCGGCACGACCAAGCGCGGCATCGGCCCGGCCTATGCGGACAAGGCCGCGCGCAGCGGCATCCGCATGGGCGACCTGCTTCGCCCTTACTACCTGACCGCACGGCTTGCCCAGGCGCTCACCAAGGCAAACCGCACCCTCGCCCACTTTGGTGCGGAGGAGCTCGACGCAGAGCAGCTGCTCGGCCAGGCGATCGCCTGGGGTGACGCGCTCGGTTCACGCATCGTCGACACCGTGCCCCTGGTCCAGGAAGCGGTCCGCTCCGGAGCGAACATCCTGCTGGAGGGGCAGCTCGGCGTCATGCGCGACCTGGACTGGGGCACCTATCCCTACGTGACGTCCTCCAACCCCATCGCGGGCGGCGGATACGCGGGAGCCGGTCTGCCGCCGCGCGCGATCGACCGCGTGGTGGGCGTGGTGAAAGCTTACTGCACCGCGGTCGGCGCGGGGCCGTTCCCCACGGAGCTCTTCGATGAAACCGGCGACTGGCTGCGGAGCGTGGGCCAGGAATACGGCGCGACGACGGGCCGGCCCCGGCGCTGCGGATGGCTCGACGGTGTGGCGCTGCCGTATGCCGCGTGGATGAACGGCTTCACCGGACTCGCCATCACAAAGCTGGACGTGTTGGACGGGCTGCCAGAGCTCAAGATCTGCACGGGCTACCTCATCGATGGGCAGGAGGTCAGGCGCGTGCCCGACACCGTCGATATGGGCCGCGCGGAGCCGGTCTACGAGGTGTGGCCAGGCTGGCAGGAGCCGACGCGCGATGCACGGCGCTGGGACCAATTGCCACGGCCCGCGCGCGAGTACCTGGACCGGATCTCCGAGCTGGCCGCCACGCCGCTGCAGTACATTTCCGTGGGCCCGGGCCGCGATCAGTTGATCGTCCTCTAGCATGAGCGAGCCGGTCTCCTATTCCCACGACACCTATCTGTCGCCCTATACCTGGCGCTACGGCTCCGCGGAGATGCGCCGCGTGTGGAGCGAGCTGCACCGGCGGCGCCTGTGGCGCCGCGTCTGGGTGGCGTTGGCCGAAGCCGAGCAGTCTGCCGGGCTGGTCACCGCGGCACAGGTGGCAGATCTCAAGGCGCACGCGGAGCAGATCGACCTGCCGCGCGCGCTGGCCATCGAGGCAGAGATCCATCATGACCTGATGGCTGAGGTGCGCACCTATGCGGAGCAGTGTCCCCTCGGCGGCGGGATCATCCACCTGGGCGCGACGTCGATGGACATCGAGGATAACGCCGAGGTGTTGCGGATGCGGGAAGCGTTCGATCTCCTTCTCGGTAAGCTGAAGACCCTCCTGCTCGCGTTTGCGGATCGGATCGAGCGGTGGGCCGGCGCGCCGACCATGGCATTCACGCATCTGCAGCCCGCGGAGCCGACGACCGTGGGATATCGCCTGGCCCAATACGCCCAGGACCTGCTGCAAGATCATGAGGATCTGCTGCGGGTGCGGGAGGGGGTGCGCGGCAAGGGCCTGAAGGGCGCGGTCGGCACCTCCGCATCGTACGCCGAACTGCTATCCGGCACGAATGTAAGCCCGCAGGAACTGGAAGCGCGGGTGCTCCGCAGCCTTGGCCTCGAGGCCTTTCCCGTGGCCACGCAGATCTATCCCCGCAAGCAGGACTACGCGATCCTATCTGCGCTGGCCGGCCTGGGCCAATCGCTCTACAAGTTTGCGTTCGACCTGCGGTTTCTGCAGTCGCCCCCCATCGGAGAGTGGGCCGAGCCTTTCGGCAAGGCACAGGTGGGCTCCAGCGCGATGCCGTTCAAGCGCAACCCAATCCATGCTGAAAACGTAGATAGTCTCGCGCGGCTGCTGGCGGCCCTGCCGCGCGTCGCGTGGGACAATGCTGCCCACAGCCTGCTGGAGCGTACTCTCGATGATTCGGCTAACCGGCGAACCATTCTGCCGGAGGGATTCTTGATCGCTGACGAACTGGTCACCCGGGCCACGCGCCTGATCACCGGGCTGCGCGTCGATCGCGGCGCAGCCGAGCGGCTGCTGAGCACCTACGGTCCGTTTGCCGCGACCGAGCGGCTGCTGCTCTGGATGGCGCAACACCACCCGGGCGTTGACGTGTCGCCTATCCACCGCGTCTATCAGGCCATTCAAGCCGTCCACAACGGCGCCGGCGTGGACGATTTGCCACCACAAGGAGCGCTCGAGGCGATTGCCGATAGCGCGGCGATGGTCTTGAACGTGGCGCTGGGGGGCATCCTCGAAGAGAATGCGGGTGTGAAAGCCGCGGAGCCACCCAATCCCGGAGCCAAGATCACGGTCGATATCGCTCGTGGCACGATCACCGTTGACGGCGAGGAATACGCCGCCGAGCCCCACCAGTGCGCCGCGGTCGAGGCCCTGCTCGCTGAAGGCGGCCGGAACATGACAGGCCCGGAATTGAGCGGCTTGCACGGGTGCGCCGGGAAGAACTGGACGCGCGAGTTCCGCCGGCTGAAAGAGGCTATCCCACCCCTGGCCGACCGGATCCTGAGCGGCAACCGGAAGGGATATCGGCTCGTCGATTTCTGAAAACTGTCTGCCGTTGTCTGCCGTTGTCTGTTATCGTGACAGGCAACGCGCAGCAAAATACCTCGTAGACATTGGCACCTAACCCCAATCAACTACGAGGTTTTTTCATGTCGATTGACTTTGAGACCGAACGTTGCATCCCGATCGGCGAGGCGCCGAAAAACATTCCCGGCCGGCCGAGCCTGGCGAGCGTCTACCGATGGATGACCGATGGAGTCCGCGGCGGCGTGCGGCTCGAGAGCATCGTCGTAGGCGGCCAGCGGTTCACGAGCCTGGAGGCGATTCAACGCTTCATCAGGGCGACCACCGCCAACTCTCCGGGCGCGACTGCTCCCGTTCCCCGTCCGACCAGCCGGCAGCGCGAGGCCGCGATCCGCAAGGCCGAGCGCGAGTTGCGCGCGGCTGGTGTCTGACCCACCGAACCCCAAAACAAGATGAGCCCCTGCGGAGGCGTCCGCCGAGGCTCGGAAAGGAGTGTCTCTATGGGACAGGATAGCACACTGGGCACGGCACCGCCAACCGG
>ENA-UOUL01005625-UOUL01005625.1-bioreactor-metagenome-genome-assembly--contig:-NODE-5625-length-10728-cov-3.639095_pt1 | contig 10728 bp, 6 predicted proteins | sample MGYA00249838_ERZ747220 | MGnify/ENA primary metagenome ERZ747220 (study PRJEB28778, sample SAMN05720191) | bioreactor metagenome | isolation source: Anaerobic biogas reactor | place: USA:Washington...
GCGCGGTGTCCCAGAAACATGGAACCATAGAATTTGAGGACCGATACCAGAGTGACCACGCTGACAAAGATGGCGACCACCCCCATCAGCGCCATGAAGGGATAGCGCAGCCCGCCCATGATGGAGGATTCGTAGATCATCCATTTGCTGACAAACCCGTTGAAGCCCGGCAAGCCGCCTATGGAGAAGACGGCTATCAGAGACGCAACGGCGGTAACGGGGAGAAGCGGCGCCAACCCTCCAAGTGTATCCATGTCCCTCTGCCCCGTCTTGTGGATGACGGCGCCGGCATTGAAGAACAGAAGCCCCTTGAAGCAGGTATGGTTGACCAGGTGGTAGAGCCCGCCGACCAGGCCGAGGAGGGCGACAAGGGGGCAGGCCTGCATGCATATCATGCCCAGTCCCAGGCCGAGGACGATGTAGCCGATCTGGCCGATACTGTGATAGGCAAGCAGGATCTTGGAATCGTGCTGCATCATCGCCCGGATCGTCCCCATGAACAGGGACACGGTCCCGAAAACGGCGAGAATCCATCCCCAGCCGGTCAGGGTGTTGCCGGGGGGAAGAAGGAAGAGGAAAAAGGAAAGATCTTCCTTCGGCGCCCTTGCGCTTGGCCCGGCTCCTTGCATGGCTGTCGATCGTCGCAGGCGCGGGTGCGCTTTTTCTCTTTGTCATCAGTGTCCTGCGGCCCGGCCCTTTCATCGCGTTGGGTGAACGGCTGCTGAACTGGGGTTTCTGGTCCGATCTCGCGCAGAGCAGGGGCTTTGCGAGCGGCGCGATGTTCTGGAGCTACGAGGCGGTGCAGATCGCCCGCCTCGGCGCAATGGCTCTCCTCACCGGCCTGGGACTGCTGTGGCTGATGCGTCCCGCTGCCGCGAACGCTGGCCGGCGCGGACCCGTGACGCGACAGGCGTTTCTCGCAGGACTGCCTCTTGTCCTCATCTTGCTTGGGGATGTGTGGTTGGTCGGCAGGGGGTTCAATCCGGCGGTCGATCATGAGTTGCTGGAGTTCACGCCACGCGCCATCGAGTTTCTCCAGGGCCGGCAGGACCCGGCCCAGCCGTGGCGGCTGACGAGCTTCGACGGGCCTGACGAGAAGGTTCTCAACGCCAACTCGGCCATGCGGTATGGCCTGGAGGATGTGCGCGGTTATGATTCAATCATCCCCAGGCAATATGTCGAGTACATGCGGCGGCTGCATCCCCAGGGTGAACTCCTGTACAACCGCATTGCTGCCATCTATTCTCAGTTAGGTGACCAGCCCAACTTTGGCGCACTCGACAACCCGTTGCTGGACCTGCTCGGCGTGCGCTATGTGGTCTCCACTCAGCAGATCCCGAATGACGGCTACGAGCTGGTGTACGACGAGGAAGTCAAGGTCTACGAGAATACCGGGGCTTTTTCGCGCGCGTTCATCGTCGCGCAGGCCATTTCTGCGACGGATCAGGCGGACGCGCTGGACAGGCTCCAGCAGGTTGACCCATCCGAAGTCGTGGTGATCGAAGGTCTACCGGCTGACCAGCTTCCTCCTGCCGCATCGCCGCAGGTGCGCGAGGTCCGCTTCAGCGAGCGCGGCAATCGCGAATACTTCATAGACGTGAACATCAGCGACCGCGGCTGGCTGGTCGTGACGGACAACTACTTTGACGGTTGGAAGGCCTACCTGCGTCCGTTCGGCGTCGAGGGCGAGGGTGTCACTGCCGGCGGCGAATCGGTCGAGCAGCAGTTGGCCTTGTATCGCGCGGATGGCACTTTCCGGGCCGTGTATCTTCCGCAGGCCGGGCAGTGGACGGTTCGTTTTGTCTATTCCCCGCGCAGCATGCTGTTGGGCGTCTACGTGACTTTCCTGGCAGGCGTCACGCTGCTCCTGCTGGCCGGCTGGTGGGCATGGAAGCGATACTACAAGGGCGAAGGCAGCGAGGTCGGCACGGTTGCGAAGAATAGCGCGGTGCAGGTGGTCATGAGCCTGTTCAATCGCGGCATCGATTTCGCTTTCGCCATGCTGCGGTTGCGCGTGCTCAGTCCGGAGGGCGAGGGCAGCTATGTCTTCGCAATCACTTTCTACATGATCGCCGAGATCGTCACGCGCTTCGGCCTGGGCACGCTGCTGACGCGCGATGTGGCCTTCGAAAAAGGCCGGGCGCGCAGATACCTGACGAATGTGGTGCTTCTCCGATCGCTTCTCTGGTTAGTCAGCCTGCCGGTGATGGCGTTGACGCTGCTCCTTTTCCAAAGATCTCCCACGCCGTTGACGAGCTTCGAGATCCAGGCGGTCGGCCTGTTTGCGGCGGCGCTCTTTTTCGCCAACATCGCAGACGCGCTTTCGTCGGTCTTCATGGCTTTTGAGAAGATGGAGTACCCCGCAGCGAGCGCGACGGTGGTCACGGTGGCCAAGGTCGCGTTGAGCGCCCTGGTGTTGCTGCCCCCCTTCAACCTGGGATTTGTCGGGCTGGCAGGCGTTGCAGTCCTGATGAACGTGGTGCAGGTGATCTGGCTCTGGATCCTGTTGGAGCGCAAGGTGCTCGGGCCGGCAGACGAGACGATAAGTGCCCGGCACTTCAACGATCCGAAGGATCGCAGTGCCGGGCACTTGGACGGCCAGCCGGCGGCAGCACGAAGTGCCGGGCACTTGGACGGCCAGCCTGAGGTGGCGACCGGCGCCCGGCGCCAGAGCGGCCGCGTGGACTGGGGGCTCCAGCGTTACATGCTGCGTGAGTCCGGGCCTCTGATGCTCAACCACCTGCTGGCGACCGTGTTCTGGCGCATCAGCCAACTGGTGTTGCGCGGGGCCATTAACCCGGCGGCGGTCGGCATCTTCTCAGCCGGCATCAAGTACATCGATGGGTTGAATGTCATCCCGGCCTATTTCACGGCAGCGATCTTTCCCCTGATGAGCCGTTACGCACATGCGGGGAGTGACTCCCTCGTCAAGGCCTATCGCCTGGCGCTCCAACTGCTGTTCATGACCGCGCTGCCGGTCGCAGTCTTTTTCACCTTTGCCGCGACCCCTTTGATCCAGATCCTTGGCGGCGCTGCCTACCTGCCGGATTCTGCCATCGCCTTGCGCGTTATGATCTGGTCGATTCCGATCGGCTTCATCAATTCGGTGACCCAGTACGTGTTGATTGCGGTCCATAAGCAGCGCTTCCTGACGGGCGCCTTCGTGATCGGCGTTCTCTTCGCGGCTATCAGCAATTGGGTGCTCGTGCCGAGGTACGGTGCAATCGCAGCTGCAGCGCTGTTGATCCCGGCAGAATTATCCTTGTTTTTCCCCTTTGCGTGGGCAGTCCATCGTTACGTAGCTCCGATGCCGTGGCTTGCGTTGTTGGGGCGGCCGCTCTTGGCAACGGGTGTGAATCTGGTTATAGTATGGGGCTTAGAAAGAATCGGCGTTCCGTTGCTGCTCGCCTTGTTTGCGGGTTTCGTCGCATACTGTGCGGTTCTGTTCGTGTTACGGGCCTTCAAGGGTGACGAGTTCGCCGTCCTTCGCAATTACGCCAATCGTCGTCTTCGCCGGTCCGCTCGCGAAGCCGCCTGACCAGGTCCTGACCCTGGAGGACCAAGGGGGAACCATGGGCTCCGAATTTGTCCTTGAACTGGAGCACGTCACCAAGCGCTACGGCGAAACGGCTGCCCTGTCCGATCTCACGCTCGCCGTGCGGCATGGAGAAATCCACGGGGTGCTGGGGGATAACGGCGCGGGCAAAACGACTCTGCTTAAGATCCTGAGCGGGATGGAGAGGGCCAAATCCGCCGGTGCCTTCGATGGTATTATCCGGGTCAACGGTGAACCTGTTGAGATCGACTCGCCCCAGCAGGCCATCAAGCATGGCATCGGCATTGTCCCTCGCCGGCCGGGCATCTTTTCCGGCCTGAGCGTGGCCGACAATATTGTTGTTGGCAAACAGATGCAGGGCCTGATCATCAACCAGGTGCGCATGCGAGAGCAGGCCTTGAAGCTCATGGAGATGATCGGCCTGCGGCTTGACCCAGCAGCCAAGGCCAACAGCCTGACCGCGAGCCAACAGCGACTTCTGATGATCGCACGCGCGCTGAGCCTGGACGTCAAGATCGTGGTGATGGACGAGCCCGCTGCATTTCTGACCACGCCCCTGGATTTGAGCCAGCTGTTTCGTGCGGTGCGCAGCCTGGCCGAGCGGGACATCGCAACGCTCTATCTGACCCGGCGGCCCGCGGAGGCTGTGCAGATCGCGGATCGCATTAGCGTGCTGCGCGACGGCGAGGCGGTCGCGCAGTGGCAGCGGATAGACTTCGACGAAAACGTGCTGATCAGGCAGATGCAGAGCCAGCGGATCGGCGATGCAGGGTATATAGACCATGACGATTTGAACGAGCCGCGCGGCTGGCTTGATGGACTGCGGTCGTTGGTAACGGGCAATCGAAAGTGAGCGGCAGGAGGGGGGTTCTGCGATGCGGATAGGCATTATCACCAGCGGCGGGGACGCACCCGGCATGAATGCAGCCATCCGGTCCGTCACCCGATGTGCCCTGGACAAGGGGGCTGAAGTCGTCGGCATTCATGAGGGTTGGCAGGGAGTGGTGGATGGCGGCGAGCAATTCGAGCCGTTCAACTGGCGCAGCGTGGGCGGCATCCTGCAGTTGGGCGGCACGATCCTCGGTACGGCGCGCTGCGAGCTCTTCCGCACGGTGCCTGGCCGGCGCCAGGCCGCACGTAACCTGATCCAGGATGGTGTCGACGGCCTGGTGGTGATCGGCGGCGACGGCTCGCTGACGGGCGCGCTTCTCCTGCAGCAGGAATGGCCGGAGCATGTCCGTGCATTGGCGGCCGAGGGACTCATCTCACCGGAGAAAGCCAAGTCCCACCCATCATTCCGTATCGTGGGGCTTCCCGGATCGATAGACAATGACCAGTTCGGCACCGATATGAGCATCGGAGCGGATACCGCGCTGAACACCATTGTCGAGGCGGTGGATAAGCTCAAGTCAACTGCAGACTCACACCAGCGCACCTTTGTCGTGGAGGTGATGGGCAGGCGCTGCGGCTATCTCGCCTTGATGGGCGCGGTGGCTACGGGGGCCGACTGGCTGCTGATCCCCGAAGAGGAGATGGATTCGCGCTGGCATTTTCGAATGGTCGATGCGCTGAAGACCGGCCGGGAGGCGGGCCGCCGGCACGATGTCATCATCTTCGCGGAGGGTGCGCGGCATCCGGACGGACTCCCCATTCGCGCTGACACCCTCACGGAGATCCTGCGAAACCGCATGGGCATCGAGGCCCGCGTGACGGTGCTGGGGCATGTGCAGCGAGGCGGATCGCCCAGCGGGTTTGATCGCAATCTTGCATCGCGCCTCGGCGCGGCGGCAGTCGACACCATTTTGGGACCGGATGAGACACCCGTGATGCTCGGCCTGGTACATGGCGAGCCCAAGGCCACCCCTCTGGAAGAAGTTGTCGCCAAAAGCCGCGATATCAACACTCAGATCGACCACGGCAATTTCGAAGAGGCGCTGGCCCTGCGCGGCCGGAGTTTCCTGGACTCACTCAGCTTGTTGAAGACGCTGGCACGGGCGCATCCGAAGGCAGAGTTGGCGGCCCGCGGGCGTATCGCCATCATGACCGGGGGGCCAGACTCGCCCGGCATGAACGCAATCCTGCGCACCGCGCTGCGGATGGCGCGGAACGAGGGCCAGGATGTCATCGGTATCCGCTATGGCCTTGGCGGACTGGCACGCGGGGATGTCTGGGATCTTAGCTGGATGGATGTTCAGAACTGGATCAACCTGGGCGGAAGCGAACTGGGAGCGATCCGGCACGAACTGGACGATGAGGAGATCAAGGCGATCGCGGAGCAAATCCGGCGGTGGGACATCCGCGGAATCATCGCGGTTGGCGGTCTCCAGACCTACTGCCAGATCCAAAAACTGGCAGATGTGCGCGATACCTATCCGGAGCTGTGCATCCCGATGATCTGCGTCCCGGCAACCATCGGCAACAACCTGCCGGCCACCGAGGTCACCGTGGGCGCGGATACCGCGCTCAACAATATCGTGGACGCGGTGGATAAGATCAAGTACACAGCCGGTGCAGCCCATCGCGCCTTCCTGGTCGAGGTGATGGGCCGGGAGAGCGGCTACCTCGCCCTCGCTTCAAGCCTGGCAACCGGCGCAGAGATGCAGCTGCTGAACGAGGATGGGATCGACCTGCGGGTCTTGCAGAAGGATATCGAACAGCTCCGTGAGGGCTTTGCCAGCGGTAAGAAGCTGGGAATCGTCATCATTGCAGAGGACGCTTCCCCCTACTACGATACCGAGTTCGTCCGCCGCATCATGGTGGCTGAGGCTCACGGCCAGTTCGATGTGCGCGAAGCCATCCTGGGACACCTCCAGCGCGGGGGCGTGCCGACCGCGTTCGACCGGGTGCAAGGCAGCCGTCTTGGCGCGCATGCTGCGCGCAAGATCATGGAGGACGTTGCCGCGGGGCGCGATGAAGTGAACGTCATCGGGGTCTGGCGGCGCGGCGTCGAGTTCACTCCACTTGCCGAGGCCATGGCGCAGATGGACTGGGAGCACGATCGTCCCAAGGTCCAGCCCTGGCTTTCATGGCGTCCGGTGTCGGTGGTCTTGGCGAAGCCGCACGCGGGAGCCTAGCGGAGTTTTTCGATCTCGGCGATCAACCGGTCGATCTGTTCATCTGTGTGGGTGGCGAAAATGGCCACGCGCAGAGCGCCGCCTTGCGGTGTGCTGCTGTAGCGAGTCACATGCGCCACGCAGATGTCCCGCTCGAATAGTTCTGCCTTGAGATGCGCCAGGTCGACTCCGGGGAAGGCGGTCAGGCACAGTATCGGAACCGGTGAATCTTCCAGCACCCAACCGAGCCTTCGCAGCCCGCTGCGCGCGCGAGCAACATTCGACCAGAGCTGCTCCCGAAGCTCAGGGTGGGACCGGACATAGTCGAGCGACCACGTCGAGGCCGCAGCAGCCGGGAGCGGTGAAGGGCTGCTGCCCACCAGCGCATGAGCGTTGCGCCAGAGCTGCTCGATGAAGGATGACGATCCGGCGATGACGCCGCCGTGCCCTCCGAGTGCTTTACTCAGGGTATGAGTCGTGTAGCAACGCACGGCTGTGTCGGACCCGGCGGACACGCCTTGCGTTCCGCACCGCTCCGAAGCAAACTCCAGCGAGCCCCGGCCGAGGCTGCCGATGACCCCGGTTGCGTGCGCGTCATCGATGCACAAGATCGCGCCTTCATACCGGCTCAGCACCTGGATGTAGTCCATCAGGGGCGCGACCTCTCCGGAGATCGGGAAGACGCCGTCGGTCAGCACCAGGGGGCGCTCGGCCCGGCCCAACGTTGTGTGCAAGGCGCCGGCGAGTGCGGCGGGGTTCGCGTGGGGGAAGGGATGCACGGGGACGCCGGCCGCGCTTGCCGCATCTCGACCGCTGAGATGCGCGACCTCATCCACGTAGATCCGATCATATTCGTTCTGCAGGCCCTGCAGCAGGATTTCGCTCCCCAGGTACGCCGAGACGGTGTAGAGCGCAGCCTCCTGGCTAAGAAAGACGGCAGCCGCGCGTTCCACTGCCTGAAGGACCGGATGTTCTCCGTATCCCCCGCGCGAAGTCGCGGTGGTCAGCCCATATTTGTTCAGTGCTGCGCCGGCAGCAGCCACGAGACCGCTGTGGCCCTGCAGGCCCAGGTAGCCGGTGCCCGCGAAGTAGTCGCGCCACCGTCCATTGATGATCGTGCGCGCGCCCGGCGCACTTTCCATGACGAAATCCATCCGCACCTAATCCTTGAGAAAAGTTCGCGCGCCCACAAATGTCTCGCGCAGCCCTTCGACCTGCTGGACATTGTCTTCGTATACCCCGTTGATACGCCGGGAGGAGTGGATGATATCCCATCCGCCGCGACTGACCGCCACATGGGTGATCTTTCGAGCATCTCCAGCCTCACCGAAAAAGAGCAGATCGCCGGGCTGATAGGGGAAGTCGACCGGCCGGCCCGCCGTATATTGCATGTCCGCATCGCGCGGCAGGATCACGCCGGAGAGGCGGTGGAGCAGTTGGCTGAAGCCGGAGCAATCGATGCCCCAGGCGGAGCATCCACCCCAGAGGTACTGGACACCGGTGAACTGCTCTGCATCCCGGATGATCTGGTCGCGCCTGGCCTTCTCGTTGTGGGGCAGTGCGTCCAATGCACGGAGTGCGCTGGCCTTGACCCAGCCGGACTGCCCGCCAGCCAGCCGCACATGGCGCCACGGGCCATCCTCCCCGTCGACTGCTACAGCGGCTCCGCCCAGGAGCCGCGTGGCGAGCGGCGCGGCGTCGTGAGGTTCGGTCCGGACTCCGGTCTCAGGGCTGCAAACCAGGTGTGTGATGGTGTCGATCGATGCACTGGACAGGTAAGGGGCGTAGACCCATCCAAGATAACCATCGGGCTGGCGTGCGAAACACCAGCGCTCTTCTTCCAGCAGCACCTCGACGGGCGACCCGTTGAGCAGTTGGCTCAATTGCTCGGCGAGGAAGGAAGGCCTGGCGTAGAATCCGGTGATGTTGGTTCCCAGGACACGGGTCGGGGCGCCGGATCGAAGAACGCGGACCCGTGTTGTGTCGCAAGTGACCTGGGGAAACCGCGCGGCCAGCTGGCCCACCGCATCCTGGAGTGTCTTCTCGTCCAGGACCTGGCCGGTCAGGACGAGCCCGCCGCCAGGAGCTTCGATCTGGTCGAGCCGGCAGTAGCATGTCCGGCTGTCCGAGTAGGCGCCGGTGATGTCGCTCAGCGCAGCCACCACTTCATCTGTCACGGTAAGACCTCCTCAAAAACGCGCGCCATGTTGCGCCAACAGACTTTCTCCACCTGGGCTGCAGACAGACCGCCTCGTCCAAGTTCGTCCACGATATGGGGATAGCTCTCGACTCCTGTCAGGCCGGCCGGGCCAAAGCTGATGCCGTCCAGGTCGCCACCCAGGCCGATGCAATCCTCGCCTCCGGCGTTGAACGCATGCTTCAGGTGGCGCACCACCCAATCCAGTGGCGGGAGGGGGATCGCGGACAGCTGGGGGCCTGCAGCCATGCGGTGCTTCTGCCGTGTCGCCGCGTCCGCGCCCTTCACGGGGGCCATGATCGCATCCCACGCCGCAAGGTAGGCCGGATCAAGAAAGTCAGGCGCCAGGTTGATGCCCATGACGCCTCCCCGGCCGGCCAGGATGCGGATCTGCGCATCGGTCAGGTTGCGCGAAGCCGGGCTCAGCGCGCGGCAATTGGAGTGGCTGGCGATGAATGGCCTGTCGCCCATCAAGCCGGCGACCTCGAGAAAGGCCGCGTCCGACAGGTGTGATACGTCCACCATGATGCGCAGCGAGGATGCGAGCTCGATGAGGCGGCGCCCCTCGGTGCTCAACGGACCACCTCCGCCGGTCGAGCTTCCCGAAAAGTGATTGTCGTCCCATGCAGGGATGACGAGGCGCACACCGAGCGCAAAGAAATCGTGCAGCGCCTGGGCATCGGGAAGCGGATCTGCGCCCTCCAAGCCGATGATCGCGGCTATGCCCGCGCTGTCATCACCCAAGGAGTGGGCGATGTCCGCCCACGTTCGGGCGATGATCATGCGGCCTGCAGAGTCGCCTGCCCATCCGTGCAGGGTGCTGATTGCGTCCTCTGCCAGGACACGGATGTCGCGGCCGCGGAAGTAGGAGGCCGCAGCGAAGACCGCGAACACCTGGGCACGGCCACCCGCAGCGATCAGGCGAGGTAGATCGATTTGACCGCGAGGGTCGCCGGCCACGAAGCCGAATGCGCGATCGTAACTGTTCATGACCGCGTCGCAGTGCGCGTCGAAAAATCGCATCGAAGTCCATTCCTTGGGTGAGAATCTGTCAGCGGTCATGGCGCGCGATGACGCCAATGCCCCACCGGTCCGGCAAGTGGACACCACCGTGTTCGTCATATTGCAGCCCATCAAACGGATCGTCTGCAATGAGCAGCGGTCCATCCAGGTCAAGCCAGTCGGCGAGGCCGGCCAGGTGGGCCATGGCGGTGACGCCGATCGACGTTTCGATCATGCAGCCGAGCATGACGCGCATTCCCAGCTCCTTTGCGCGCCTGGCCATGCGCAGCCCGGGTCCCAAGCCGCCGGCTTTCATCAGTTTGAGGTTGATCCCCTGCACGCCGGCGGCGGCCAGTGCTTCTACATCGGCGAGCGACTGGCACGATTCGTCCGCCACAATCGGGGTGGACGTGTGCGCCTGGACGTAACCCATGCCGGTCACGTCATCCCGGCGGACCGGCTGTTCGATGAGCTCGAGGTCGAATCGTTCGATTCGCTCGATCAGGGTGATCGCTTCTTCAGGTGTCCATCCGGCATTTGCGTCGACGCGCAACCTGGCGTCTGGACGGGCAGCGCGCACCGCTGCAAGCCTGGCGATATCATCGTCTGAACCCAACTTGATCTTGAGCGTGCCGTATTGCGCGGCAGCAGCAGCCTGTTGTGCCATCTCCTCGGGCTCGGCGATGGCAATGGTGAAGCATGTGGCGAGAACCGGTGGTGGGGGAAGACCGAGCAACTGCCACAGGGGCTGGCGTCTTTGGCGCGCAATGCGATCGTGGAGTGCGAGATCCAACGCGCAAAGGGCGGGCGCCGGGCCACAGGCTCCGATCCATGCGCTGATTTCCCCAGGATTGTCCGGGAGAGGCACATCGCGCGCCGCAGCTTCAGCCCAGGTGGCGATCATGTCGTCGTCGGCCACG
>ENA-UOUL01005628-UOUL01005628.1-bioreactor-metagenome-genome-assembly--contig:-NODE-5628-length-10724-cov-3.109233_pt1 | contig 10724 bp, 9 predicted proteins | sample MGYA00249838_ERZ747220 | MGnify/ENA primary metagenome ERZ747220 (study PRJEB28778, sample SAMN05720191) | bioreactor metagenome | isolation source: Anaerobic biogas reactor | place: USA:Washington...
TCGGCGTGCTCATCGACGACCTCGTCACGCGCGGCTGTCTCGAGCCGTACCGCATGTTCACCTCACGCGCCGAACATCGGCTGCGTCTGCGGATCGACAACGCCGACTTGCGCCTGACGCCGATTGGCCGCGACGCCGGACTGATTGACGACGAGCGCTGGGCGGCGCTCGTCAACGAGACCGAAAGAGCCGCGTTCGTCGACGCCGCGGTACGCGTGCAAAGGTTGCGGGGAGGTCTGCCCGCACCGGCCGAGAAACGGGGGCTGCAGTGACGCACCATTCCAACGAAGGCACCGTCATGGGACACCTCGCCCTGCACTATCGCGAGGGTGACTACGAACGGGCTCGTCTGCTGCTCGAAGACATCGGCCCACCTCTTCCGGCTCGTCAGTTCGGGGTGCGCGTCGCGGTAGCGGCGGCGCATCTCGCCGAGCACGGCATCCCGCTTGTCGCCGACCGCCCCGGCGTCGGGACCCCTCCGGGCGGCGGCGCGGTCGCCCCGGCCGGGGAACCGTCCGCCGTCGCGGGCTTCGACCGCGAGCTGGGCGCGAGCGTGTACGGCACGAACTGCGCCAGCTGCCACCAGGCCGACGGACGGGGCCTGCCCGGCGTCTTCCCGCCGATAGCGGGCGACCCGGTCGTGACCGCAGAGGACCCCGGCGAGCACATCACGATCGTCCTCGGCGGCCTGCAGGGCAAGGAGATCGGCGGCGTGGCGTACGTCTCGCCCATGCCGGCGTTCGGCGGGCTGCTCGACGACGAGCAGGTCGCGGCCGTCATCAACTACCAGCGCACGAGCTTCGGCAACGACGCTCCCCTCGTCTCGCCCGAGGAGGTCGCGGCGCGACGCTGACAGGGCGGAACGCCGCGAGGCGCCCCTCCTCCGCTCGGCCCTCCCGGTGGCTCCGTGCCGCCGGGAGGGCGATCCCTACCTCGGGTTCGACGCGTGAGCCGGGCGTTAACCCCGTCGAGCACGCTGTCTATAGTGGCGCATGCACCTGCGCACGCTGGGGGGCCTGCGGCTGGAAGGCTCCGCGTTCTCCCGGCCGAAGCCGCTCCTGCTGCTCACGTACCTAGCCCTCGAAGGACCCAGGGACAGGCGCTTCCTCAGCGAGCTCTTCTGGCCGGACGCCGCGGCGCCGCATGAGCTCGGACAGCCATGGCGACACGGTCACGATGCGGGCGACGTCCTCGGCCAGGTCGTAGCCGGCGTCCACGTGCCGGATCACGCCCATCCCCGGGTCGTTGGTCAGCACCCGGGCCAGCTTCTGCGCGGCCAGCTCCGTGCCGTCCGCGAGGGACACCTGACCGGCGTGCATCGAGCGACCGATCCCGACGCCGCCGCCGTGGTGTAGCGACACCCAGGACGCGCCGGAGGAGGTGTTGACCAGCGCGTTGAGCAGCGGCCAGTCGGCGATCGCGTCGGAGCCGTCGGCCATCGCCTCGGTCTCCCGGTAGGGGCTGGCCACCGAGCCGCAGTCCAGGTGGTCGCGCCCGATGACGATCGGGGCCTCCACCTCGCCGCGGGCCACCATGTCGTTGAACTTAAGCCCGGCCTGGTCCCGCTCGCCGTAGCCCAGCCAGCAGATTCGTGCCGGCAGCCCCTCGAAGGCCACCTTCTCCCCCGCGCCGCGCAGCCACTTCTGCAGGTGGTCGTTGTCCGGGAAGAGGTCCATCACGGCGCGGTCGGTCGCGGCGATGTCGGCGGGGTTGCCGGACAGCGCGGCCCACCGGAACGGGCCCTTGCCCTCGCAGAACAGCGGCCGGATGTAGGCCGGCACGAACCCGGGGAAGTCGAAGGCCCGGTCGAAGCCGCCCTTGCGCGCCTCGTCCCGGATCGAGTTGCCGTAGTCGAAGACCTCGGCCCCGCCGTCCAGGAATCCGACCATGGCCTCGACGTGCTTGGCCATCGAGGCCTGCGCCCGGTCGGTGAACTCCTCAGGTTTCTTCTCGGCATACTCCGCCCACTCCTCCAGCGCCACGCCCTCGGGCAGGTAGGACAGCGGGTCGTGCGCGGAGGTCTGGTCGGTGACGATGTCGATCGCGACGCCGCGGCGCAGCAGCTCGGGGAAGACCTCGGCGGCGTTGCCGACCACGCCGATCGAGACGGCCTCGCGGGCCTCCTTGGCCGCCAGCGCGCGCTCCACCCCGGCGTCCAGCGACTCGGCGACCTCGTCCAGGTAGCGGCTCTTGACCCGCCGCCGCAGCCGCGACTCATCGACGTCCACGATCAGGCAGACGCCGCCGTTGAGGGTCACCGCCAGGGGCTGCGCGCCGCCCATGCCGCCGCACCCGCCGGTCAGCGTCAGGGTGCCAGCGAGGGTGTCGTTGAACTTCTTGGCGGCGATGGCGGCGAAGGTCTCGTAGGTCCCCTGCAGGATCCCCTGCGTCCCGATGTAGATCCACGACCCGGCGGTCATCTGGCCGTACATCGTCAGCCCCAGGTGCTCCAGCCGCCGAAACTCCGGCCAGGTCGCCCAGTCCGGCACCAGGTTGGAGTTGGCGATCAGCACGCGCGGCGCCCACTCGTGGGTCTGGAAGACGCCGACGGGCCGGCCGGACTGCACCAGCATCGTCTCGTCCTCGCGCAGCGTGGTCAGCGTGCGGACCATGGCGTCGAAGGACTTCCAGTCCCGCGCGGCGCGCCCGGTCCCGCCGTAGACGACGAGGTCGTCCGGCCGCTCGGCCACCTCGGGGTCGAGGTTGTTCATCAGCATCCGCAGCGGGGCCTCGGTGGCCCAGCTGCGGGCGGTGAGGGTGTTGCCGCGTGCTGCGCGGACGGGGCGGGCGCCTTCCATGGTGCTCTCCTTCGAGTATGTCGTGAGGCTGGCTGTGCGGGTCGTGTCCGGGTGGTCGGTCGGTGCGGTGGGCGGGATGGACGAAACCCCTACGAAAAGGTGCGGAGGGTGTGCGAAACCACTATGAAAATTGGGGGGTCAGTGCAGGGGGCCGGTGACGGTCTCGGCGGCGCGGCGGACCGCGCCGTCGGCGACCAGGTCGACCACGGTCTCGATCTCGGGGGCCAGGAAGCGGTCCGGGCCGGGGCCGGGCACGGGGTCGTAGCCGGTGCCCTCGACGTCCTCGGTGGCCCCCGGCGCGCGACCGGTTCTGAGCAGCGAGACGACGGCGGCGGTGGCGGGGGCCGGTGCGAGGGGGGCGCGCAGGTCCAGTGCCCGCGCCGCGGTGAGCACCTCGACGGCGATGACCCGGGTCAGGCCGTCGACCGCTCGGCGCAACTTGCGGGCGGCGGACCAGCCCATCGAGACGTGGTCCTCCTGCATGGCCGACGACGGGATGGAGTCGACGCTCGCCGGGGCCGCGAGCCGCTTGAGCTCGGAGACGATGGCGGCCTGGGTGTACTGCGCGATCATGTGGCCGGAGTCGACGCCGGGGTCGTCGGCCAGGAACGGGGTGAGCCCGTGGTTGCGCGCCACGTCGAGGAAGCGGTCCGTGCGCCGCTCGGAGATGCTGGCCACGTCGGCGGCGACGATCGCCAGGAAGTCCAGGACGTAGGCGACGGGCGCGCCGTGGAAGTTGCCGTTGGACTCGACCCGGCCGTCAAGGGTGACGACCGGGTTGTCGACGGCTGCGGCGAGCTCGCGCCCGGCGACCGTCGCGCAGTGGGCCATCGTGTCGCGGGCGGCGCCGTGCACCTGGGGGCTGCAGCGCAGGGAGTAGGCGTCCTGCACCCGGGTGCACGCCTCGGGGTCGCGGTGGCTGTCGCGGATGGCGCTGCCGGCCATCATCGCGCGCAGGTTCTCCGCGGACAGGGCCTGGCCGGGGTGCGGCCGCAGCGCCTGCAGGTCGGCGGCGAAGACGTCGTCCGTGCCCAGCAGCCCCTCGACGCTCATCGCGGCGGCGACGTCGGCGGTGGCCAGCAGTGTGTCCAGGTCGGCGAGCGCCAGCACCAGCTGGCCGAGCATGCCGTCGGTGCCGTTGATGAGGGCCAGGCCCTCCTTCTCGGCGAGCTGGACCGGCTCGATCCCGGCCTCGGCCAGCGCATCTGCGGCGTCCCGGACGTCGCCGTCGGCGTCCCGGACCAGCCCCTCCCCCATGACCGCGAGCGCGCAGTGGGCGAGGGGGGCGAGGTCGCCGGAGCAGCCGAGCGAGCCGTACTCGTGGACGACCGGGGTGATGCCGGCGTTGAGCAGCGCGGCGTAGGCCTGCGCGGTCTCGACACGCACGCCGGTGCGGCCGGTGGCCAGGGTGGACAGGCGGAGGAGCATCGTGGCACGGACCACCTCGCGCTCGACCTCCGGGCCGGAGCCGGCGGCGTGGCTGCGGACCAGGCTGCGCTGCAGCTGGGCGCGCATCTCGGCGGGGATGTGCTTGGTGGCCAGCGCCCCGAAGCCGGTCGAGATGCCGTAGTGGGCGACCGGGTCCTCGGCCAGCGCCTCGATCACGGCCCGGCTCGCGGCGATGCCCTCCAGGGCCCCGGCGGTGAGTTCCACGGGAACCCCGTGCCGCGCCACCGCGACGACGTCCCCGGGGGTCAGGGCGCCCACGCCGATCGAGACGGTGGATGGGGCGTCGGGGGAAGCGGTGCGGCTCATAGGTGACATTCCATCGCTCGCCGGGCGCACGGCATACCTCCCCGGTGTGCATTCTGTCCCACATCTGGGACAACTTGCGCCCATCGCCAGCCCCTGACGGCGGCTCGACCGTGGTCGGGCCGGGGCAGCGGGCGCCGAGCACGCTGACCGCCGCGCCGCGGTGGCTCCGCCTGACACACTTGAGGACGTGGCGGACAGGAGCCAGTCATGACCACCTCCAGCGGACCGCCGCGAGACGACGCCGCGTGGTTCCGCTCGTGTTACGAGCAGACCTACGACGACCTGCTCCGGTTCGTCCAGCGTCGGGCCCATCCGAGCCACGCCGAAGACGTCGTCGCCGACGTCTTCCTCGTCGCCTGGCGCCGCCTGCCCGACCTGCCGCGCGACCTGGACTGCGCCCGGGCATGGCTCTTCGGCATCGCCTACAAGACCCTCGCGAACGCCCGGCGCGGCCAGGACCGGCGAGAGGCCCTGGCGCTGCGGGTGGCCGACCACCTGCAGCCCACGGACGCCGGCGCGGACCCCGACCTCGTCGCGGCCCGGTTGGACCTCGCGTCGGCCTGGCGCAGCCTGTCCGCGGCCCACCAGGAGGCGCTCGCCCTCCGGGCGTGGGACGGGCTGACCTCCCCCCAGGCAGCGGCCGTCCTCGGCATCAGCCCCACGGCATACCGCCTGCGTCTGTCCCGCGCCCGACGGGCTCTGCGCACCCACCTGCACCACGACCACCCGGCCGCCGACGGGCGTGCCGTCCCGGAAGCGAGCCAGTCATGAGCCACGACCTCGACCACGACCTGCGCGCGCTGGACCCCACCTCGCGGCAGACCAACGGGCTGAGCGACCGGGCCCTGGACGACCTGCGCCACATCATGTCCACCCCACCGGGTGATCCCACCGACCGCGAGTATGCCGGGGGCCGAGCCATCAGGCGCCCCCGCCGGAGCCGGTGGGTCACCCGGGCGCTGCCGGCGGCTGCCGCCGCCGTCGGCCTGGCCGTCCTCGCACCAAACCTGTTCAGCGATGACTCCGCCTTCGCGACGTGGACCGCACGGCCCGCTGCGCCCTCGGTGGAGGACGTCGCCGAGGCCGGGCGCGTGTGCGGAGACTTCTGGCGCACTGCCGGCGTGGACCGGCCGCTGCCCGGCCTGACCGTCGCCCTCGCGGAGGAGCGCGGGGACTGGACCTACACGGTGATGCGCACGTCGGACGGTCAGTTCGCCGACTGCCTGATGCAGCTCGAGCACGGCCGCTGGTGGTCCTCCCGGGGGCCTCTCGTCACCGGAGGTGGTGGCCTGACGCCGCCGCTGGCCGAGGGCCCGACCGCCGGGGAGCTGGAGGCGGTGATGTACAGCGGGAGCGGCAGCGGCACCGACGAGGTCGGCGTGGTCGCCATCAGCGGTCGGGTCGGTCCCCAGGTGGTCTCGGTCGTCGCGCACGACCTCACGGTCGGGGATGTGCGGGCGACGGTGGCGGACGGCTACTGGGCGGCGTGGTGGCCCACGCCGGTCGCCCCGGGGACGGCGCCGGACCTGGACGGACTCACGCTCACCGTCACCGTCGCCGACGGCAGCACGTATGAGGTGACGCACGAGGAGATCCTCGAGGACGTGATGGGCCCTTGAGCTCGCCCACCGTGCGCCGGCGGTTCCAGTCCGGCCGGGTGAATCTCACCCCTCCCCGGACAGGTGAAGGGCCCTTCGGCAGTATGAGTGCCAAAGGGCCCTTCGGGTGACTGGTCCAAGGGTGACTGACCGGTCGATCCCACCGGCTTCCGTGATCCCACCTGCCCCGTCACCTGGGCTGGTGCGACGGGCGAACCCGTCGGATGGACCACCTTTTCCGGTGTATCCCACCTTCCCTTGCGGGATGGCGTAGGACATTTCTAGGTCACCGGGAGGGGTTTGGCAAGACCTTTCCCAAACTATTTTTCGCGAGTTTCTGTATCCACAGGTTTATCCACGATCCACCAGGCTTTTCCACTGGTATTCACTCTTTATCCACCGGGTATCCACAACAGGGTGTGGACAGTCGAGTCCGGTTGGTGTGGCCTCATCGACCGAGCGCGTGCTGTTGCGTCCCCAGACCCCACCGAGCGCGTGCTGTTGCGTCCCCAGACCCCACCGAGCGCGTCGCGTTGCGCGGCGCGAGCTCAGAGGTACTGGCCCGTGGGTCCCGTGTCCTCGTCGCCCCCGGGCTGAGGCTGCCCGGGCATGCCGGGGCGGCCGGCCCCCTGACCCGGGACCACCTGTCCGCCCGGGCCGCCGGGGAGGGCCAGCCGGATCTGCTGCAGCTGCTGCTGGGCGGCCATCTGCTGCGCGACGATCGCGGTCTGGATGCCGTGGAACAGGCCCTCCAGCCACCCGACGAGCTGGGCCTGGGCGATGCGCAGCTCGGCGTCCGACGGCGGCTCGGCGCTCTCGGCGCTCTCGGCGAACGGGCTGGTGACCCGCTTCAGCTCCTCGAGCAGGTCGTCGGACAGCGAGGACCCCAGCTCCGCGAGCGACGTCTCGTAGATCTCGCGCAGGCGGACCCGGGCGGCGTCGTCGAGGTCGGCGGTGCGCACCTCTTCGAGGAGGCCCTTGATCATCGAGCCGATGCGCATCAGCTTGGCCGGCTCCTCGATCGCCTCCCGGCGGTCGTCGTCCTCCCCGATCGCCTCGTCGACCAGCTCGCCCTGCACCGTCGGGTCGGGGCTCGGTCCGTCGGCGCCGGGTTCGTTCGGCGCGGGCGATCCGTCTGCGGACGATCCGGGGGCGGGCGGCGTGGTGTCGGTCATCTGTCCTCCGTCGGCGGGGTCGACCAGGGTACGCCGCGGTACCGCCCGCCGGTCCAGGGGGGTCAGAGGTTGGCGCCGACCAGGCAGGGGACGAGCACCTCGGCCGGGGTCATCGACCCGTGGCGACCGACGAGCACGAAGGGGCCCGTGTCGGCGTCGTCGTGGAACGACACCGGCTCGCGGGCGACGAGGGCGACGTCGCCGAGGCGGGCCCGGGCGTCGTCGGTGACCCGTGGACCCCACCACCCGTCCTCGATGGTCTCGTCGCGGGTGACGACCCAGGCGTCGCCTCCGTGGTGGGCGGCGGCCGCCTCGTGCAGGGCGGCGACCCGGCCCGGCCGGGCGTGCAACCACCGGAAGCGGCCCTCACCGGACTGCATGGCGATGTGCTCCCCGAGGTCGGGGTGGAGGTGGACGATGCGGTCGCCGACGTCGACCTGCCCGTGGTCGGCGGTGACCACGAGCGCGGCACCGGGCGGGAGGACGGAGAGGACGTCGGCCACCAGGCGGTCGGCGGCGGACAGCTCGGCGTCGTAGTGCTCGCCGAGGCCGTACTCGTGGCTGACCTTGTCGACGCCGTCGTAGTACGCGTAGAGGAACGGCTCGCCCGCGGCGAGCAGCCGGCGGATCTCGGTGACCAGCGTCGACGGCACCACCACCGTCCTGACATCCGCCAACGGCTACTTCCAGGATGACTTCGCCGCGCTGGCCGAGCATATCTACTACCTGCCCCTCGAGCTGGCCGTCGACGCCGATCCGGGCGAGGATCGGACGATCGTCGACGCCGATGGCGACGGCGTGGAGGCCGTCACGCTCGACGGGACGGGCTCCACGTCGGTCAACGGCCCGATAGTCAGCTATCTCTGGTCGCAGGGCGCGACGATCCTGGGCTATTCGGCCGTGCAGGTGGCGGCCCTCCCGGTGGGTGTGCACACGATCGATCTGACGATCACCGATTCGACCGGCGCGACGAACAAGGATTCGGTGGTCATCACGATTGAAGCCCCCACGATCGTCGCCAGGGCGGGAGACGACCTGGTCGTCACCGACGCCGACGGCGACGGCGCCGAGACCGTCACGCTGGACGGCAGCGCGTCCTGGACGGCCTGGGGGCCGCCGGCCAGTTACCTGTGGGCCGAGGGCGGCACGTTTCTCGGACCCGCCACCCTCGCCTTCGGCGAAGCCCAGCAAGGGCATCGGCTCGTCGTGGCCGGCAAGGCGATGCTGCCGACGGGCTTCGACGTACGCGAATCGCAGTGGAGTCCCGCCATGACAATCGTGCTCGAACCGACGGGTGTCTTGATGCTCGGCGGCCCCGTGGCGAAGAACGGCCACAAGATGAAGCTCTCGGTCAAGCTCAAGGGCGGTCGCATCGACGCCGTGAAATCCACAACCTTCGACGTGGACAAGGCCGTCATCACCGCCGGTGCGAAGCTGCATGTCGACGTGGCGCAAGACGCCATGGCCGACCTCACCGCCTTCACCTCGGACAACGGCGTCGCGGTCGTCAAGACGGGCAAGGGAACGCTCCGCTTCGGCAAGGCACCTACCGGCGGGCTCGCGATCCTCGAAGGCGCGCGCCGTGGATCGCAACTGATGTTGTTCTCCTTCCATCCACCGGAGCATCTCGCCGAGGTTCATCTTCTCGATACGAGCCCGTCGATCCGACTCCTTCCACGTTTCTTCCATCCGTTCGAGCCACAACCGAGTCAACTCGATATTGTATTTTGCATCGTCAAGCGTCGTGTCTTCGCCCGGCCTCGGCTTGTTGCGTTGCGAGGTCGTTTTCTTGGCCGCTGGCGCGGAATCGGTCGGCTTCATCGCCAGGCAGTCGCGCCAATGGCCAAGGGCCGCGGCCACGAGTTCGCGCGTCTGCCGGCGGGCGTCGTTCTCGGCCGTCTCGGGATTGTCTCCCAAGGCGGCCTTGGCGCGATCGGCCGCCAACCGGCCCAGATTGTAGTGGCAACGAGCGGCCAGTTCGGCGTCGGGCGTGACGGCCGCCTGCTGGAACAGCGGGATCGCCTCTTCCGCGTTGCCCGCCGCCGCCTTCGCGCACGCCGTGTTGAACGCAAGTCGGGCGTCGTCGGTCTGCTTTTCCCTGGCCGCCGAGAACGTTTCGGCGGCGCGGTCGAATTCCCCGGCGTCGTAGAACTCGATTCCCTCTCGCACCGCGCGGGGCACGTCGTTGACGCCGGCATGAACCGTGCCGGGCCAAACCATCAAGCCGAAGACGACGGCCGCCGCGACCCGCTTTCTTGGAAGCCGGAAGGCCACGCGTGATTCGCTTCTTGGGTATTCGGGCAGGGCCGCCCCGGCAAACAACACAAGCAGTCCGAGGGCGAGGAACCATTGGAATCGTTCGTGGTAGCGCCGTCGTTGTTCGGCGCGGAACTCGCCGCGAGTCAGTGAGGCGAGGTGGTCTTCGTAGATTCTGCCGAGGTCGTACGCCGTCGTGCCGGCCGGAATGTACGCGCCGCCCGTTTCGAGGGCGATGTCTGCGAGCAGTTTCTCATCGACCTTCGACCAATGTTCCTTGCCGGCATACTTCAGATAGCCGAGTTCCCCGCCGTCGGCATGGGTCGGAATCCTCGCGCCTTCGGTCGAATCGCCCAGCGCGACGGTGAATATCTTGATTCCGAACTCGGCCGCGTGCCGCGCCGCCTCGAGCGGCATCGACTCATGGTCCTCGCCGTCGGAGATCAGCACGATCGCTCGGTCGCGATCCGGCTGTTTCGGCATGGCGGTGACGGCCTTGCGAATGGCATCGCCGATGGCGGTGCCGCCGCGCGGCGCGCTGTCGGTGTCGATCGAGTCGAGCATTATCTCGAAGAAGCCCTGGTCGGTCGTGAGGGGAACCTTGACCACCGGCTTGCCCGCGAACACGATCAACCCGACCCGGTCGCCGACGAGTCGATCCAACAGGTCGCGGATATCCGACTTGGCCCGTTCCAGCCGGCTGGGGGCGACGTCCTCGGCGGTCATGCTTCGCGAGACGTCGAGCACGACGAACACATCGGCCCCTCGCTGCACGACTTCGCGGTAGTAGCTTCCGAATCGCGGCCCGGCCGCAGCCACGAGAGACAGTCCGAGGGCGACGACGATTGGCCGACTGGCGATCCCGCACCTCGCCACGACCAAGCAGGAGACTTGCTTCACCCTGCGGCCTGAGTATGTCAGCCCCTCACAGGCCGAGCGGGTCAAGGGGGTGAACCTGGGCCTGTGAACGCTCCCCGGCAGTTGACCGTGCGCCATGCGAAGCCGGAGGATCTGGAGGCGCTGCTGGTGATTGAGGAAGTCTCCTTCTCCATGCCCTGGCCGAAGGAGGTCCTGCTGCGCGACCTCATGGGTGAGCGTGGGGAGTGCTACTGGGTGGCAGTTCTGAACGAGCAGATCGTGGC
>ENA-UOUL01005631-UOUL01005631.1-bioreactor-metagenome-genome-assembly--contig:-NODE-5631-length-10720-cov-5.374143_pt1 | contig 10720 bp, 9 predicted proteins | sample MGYA00249838_ERZ747220 | MGnify/ENA primary metagenome ERZ747220 (study PRJEB28778, sample SAMN05720191) | bioreactor metagenome | isolation source: Anaerobic biogas reactor | place: USA:Washington...
TTGAACCCTGTGATCATATGCTTCTTCGGTTGTTACAGGGCCTTTCTTCCCGCCTCGAACGCCTTGATATTGAGGTCATGGAGCTTCGGCGCCAGGAGCTTCTTGATGGCGTCGATGAAATATGCTTCCTTGATCTTCGGGAAGAAATTGGAGAACGCGCCGACGAGGACGACGTTCTGGGCCTGCAGGTTACCGAGATCCTTCGCTATGCCCATACCATTTATCACGTGGACATTGTTCTTGAAATACTTCTTGAAGGTATCCTCCACACCCTTGGGGTACTGCATCTGGCCGAGACTTACCGACGGGGGAAGTATCTCCTGGGTATTGATGACGATCTTGCCGTCCGGTTTTACCCAGTTGATGTAGCGAAGGGCTTCGAGGAGCTCGAAGGAAAGGAGGAAATCGACATCGCCGTACTTGATGATCGGCGAATAGACCTTCTTGCCGAAACGGAAATGGGTGGTCACATCCCCGCCCCTCTGGGCCATGCCGTGAACTTCCGCTTTCTTGACATCGTATCCGGCGCGAATGAAAACCTCACCGAGAATGTTGCTCGCAAGTATGGCACCCTGCCCGCCTACACCGGAAAGAAATATGTTTGTGGTCTTCTCATCTTTTTTCATATCCGCCTCCTCACTTCTTAGCCGGTTCTATGGCGTCGAATTTACACACCTGCACGCAGACTTCGCAGCCGACACACTGATCGGGATTGATATAGGCCGTACCTTTTCTCTTCTGGCCGTCTGCCGTCTGGCCCGCGCCTTCCCGCCAGCTTATTGCGGGACAGTTGATCTCGAGGCACATCTTGCAGCCGCGGCACTTGTCCAGGTTGACAGCGTATAGAGGATTCTTGAATCTGTCCAGAGGTTTCGCCCTGCGAAGGAGCATGCAGGGGCTGTCCTTGCAGAGAATGAGGGATGCTTCGTCCCTGTTCATCTCTTCCTTGACGACCTCCATCGTTTCCTTGATGTTGTAAGGGTCGACGTAGCGGATGTTCTTGATCCCCAGGGCCTTGCCGATCTGGGCATAGTCGACCTGGTTCGCCAGTTCGCCGCGGACGGTGAAACCCGTCCCCGCGTGTTCCTGGTGGCCCGTCATACCCGTGATCCTGTTATCGAGGACGATCGTGGTGCTGTTGCCCTTGTTGTAGCCCGCGTTCATGAGAGGAGCAAGACCTGAATGGAGGAACGTGGAGTCGCCAAGGACGGCGACCATCTTCCCGAGGGCGTCCTTGCCCATCGCCTTCATGGCGCCATGCACCATACCGCCGCCGGCACCCATGCAGATCGTGGTGTGCAGGGCGGAGATCGGCGGAGCAACGGCTAGCGTGTAGCATCCGATGTCGCCGCTCACGAACAGGCGCAGCTTCTTGAGCACCACGAAGAGCCCACGGTGCGAGCAACCCGGGCAGAACGTCGGAGGCCGGCTGGGCAGATCGCGCGGCACCGGGCCAAGCTCGGCGAGCAGATCGGGATTCACACCCGGCACACCGGCCTTCGCGAGCGACTCCGCCACCGAGCGGGCGTTCAACTCGCCCAACAGCGTGTTGAGCTCCTTGCCGCCGTCGATCTGGATGCCCATCAGGCGGATGGCCTCTTCGAGGAACGGATCGGACTCTTCGACCACGTAGAGCTTGTCCACCTTGGCGCGAAAATCGGCAATGAGCTTCTTGGGCAGGGGGAAGGTCAGACCCAGCTTGAGGAAGCTGGCGTCGGGCACAGCCTCGCGCGCGTAGCCGTAGATGGCGCCCGAGGTGACGATCCCCACACGCGTGTCGCCCATCTCCACCCGGTTGAACGGACAGTCTTCGGCGTATTCGGCAAGGTCCAGCACCCGCTGCTCGACCAGGGGATGCCGGATGGTGGCGTTGGCCGGCATCATGAGGTACTTGGTGATGTCGCGCTTCAACTCGGTGACCGGTCTGGGTGCGTTCCGCTCCCCCAGCTTCACCAGGCTCTTGGAATGGGAGGTCCGTGTGGTAGTACGGAACAGTACAGGCGTATCGAACCGTTCGGAGAGCTCGTACGCGGCGATCATGAACTCTTTGGCCTCACCGCTGTCGGAGGGCTCCAACAAGGGGACCCTGGTGAATCTGGCATAGTTGCGGTTGTCTTGCTCGTCCTGTGAGCTGTGCATACCCGGGTCATCGGACGAGACGACCACCAATCCGGCCTCCGAGCCCACGTACGACGACGAGAAGAACGGGTCGGCGGCCACGTTGAGCCCCACATGTTTCATACACACGAGAGCCCTGCCCCCGGCCATGGATGCTCCGATGCCCACCTCCATGGCGACCTTCTCGTTGGGCGACCACTCGCAGTAGACGCCTTCGTAACCCGCCATCGCCTCGAGGATCTCGGTGCTCGGCGTGCCCGGGTAGGCGGCCGCCAGTTTCACACCCGCCTCCCACGCACCGCGTGCGATGGCCTCGTTCCCGGAGAGGATCTCCACTGCTTCCTGGGTCTCTACCTTCTTTGTCATATCTCCTCCGCCTATGCCAAGGGGTTGTGACCACGCCGGTACGACGCGTACCACTCCATCCGATCCAAAGCCAGCGCCGCGGCCCGTGCCGACGTTAGCACGATGGGCCGGTAGCGCCTCCCGTAGTCGAACACAGAGCCGCGGATGGGCAGGTCGGGCACGTTGATGATCGGCTTGCCGGTCTTCTGCATGAGATCGGCGATCAGGGCCATGAGCGAGTCCTCCCACTGACTCAGACCGACGAACTCACCGTGCGCGCTCACCTCGCGGTCACCGCCCGCACTGGTCGGGATGCCAAGCACGGACATCATGATTATCGCATCTACCGCGTCGCATTCCGCCACGCCCGTCAGTATCGTGGCCATGGCCTCAGCACTGGCCGACGCGACGGTGTCGAGGGGGTTCTGTCTGCTCCAGAAAGGAGGCAGCAGCGGATCGAACGACTCATAGAGTTCCGCGGGCAGTTCGGCAAGTTGCAGGCCGTGCCACGCCGCCTCGTCGGCCGCGATGACCCCGGCGCCCCCGCCCTGGGTGATGATGGCCACCCGCCTGCCGGTCGGCAACGGCAGATAGGCCATGCAGGTCCCCAGATCGACCACCTCGTCGGGCGATGAGGTTGTCACGAGGCCGCACTGACGAGCTGCCGCCTCCCACACAGCCGCCGACCCGGCCAGCGCACCGGTGTGCGAAGCCGCGGCCTTGCTGCCGTATTCAGTAAGTCCGGTCCGCAGCACGACCACCGGCTTGACCGCGGTGACCCGCCGCGCGACCTCCATGAGGCGCCGGCCGTCATCCACACCCTCGATGTACGTAATCACGCAGGTCGTGTTGGGGTCGTCGCGCAGGTAGTCGATGATGTCGATGGCGCCGATCTGCGCCTCGTTGCCCACACTTGCGAACTTGTCGATGCCGATGCCCCGCCGGGTGCAGGCACTAGACGTGTTCACCCCCATGTTCCCCGACTGAGAGATGAAGCTGAGTGTGCCTTTGGGTGGATGGAGCGTCACAAAACCGATTGCGTGAAGGCTGACCTCGTTTGAGATCAGGCCCATGCAGTTAGGCCCCATGAGAGTGACACCACCCTCGCTGGCGATACGAGCTATCTCGCGCTCCGCCTCGGCCCCGGCCTCGCCGGTCTCCGAATAGCCGGCCGCTATGGCGATGGCGGCCTTGACTCCTTTGCGGCCGCATTGCTCAAGCATCGGCGCCACCTGGTTGCCGCCCACCGCCAGCAGGGCCAGATCGGGAGCTTCCGGCAGATCCTCGATGCTGGGGTAAGCAGTGTGGCCGAAGACATCGCCACCCTTGGGGTTCACTGCGTACAGTCTGCCGGTGTATCCACCGTCGAGGACGTTCTTGAAGGCCGAGCCACCCCACTTGGAGGCATCGCCCGACGCACCGACCAGCGCCATGGATTCGGGCGCCAGCAACGCCTTGAAATCGGGTACGAAAGATGATGGCTCCGGAAGTCTGGCGCCATCCTGTGACAGGATGATGAGCGCGTCGGCGGCTATGGGCTGTGAGCCACTCACCAGGACTGGGTTCACGTCGATCTCGGCGATCTCGGGGTGATCGATCGCCATCTGGCCCACGGCTTGGATGATCTTCGCAAGCGCCACCCGGTCAACCGGTGGAAAGCCGCGGAAAGCGCCCAGCAGCTTCTTGGCCTTGATGAGATCGGGCATCTCCGCCGCTTCTCTGTCGGTGAGCGGGGCTACGCCCAACACCACGTCGCCCAGGGCCTCGGTCAATACACCGCCGACCCCAAAGGCCACCACCGGTCCGAAGACCGAGTCGCGTTTCATGCCCACGATGAGCTCGCGGTTGCTGATCACCATCTGCTCCACCAAGACGGCCTCGAGCCCGTCTCCTCCCCGCTCCTGTAGCAGCCGGTATGTCTCGGCCACCGCTCCCGGACCTTCTACGCCCAGGACGACGAGCCCGGCCTCAGTCTTGTGGTGGAACTGGGCGCCCATGCCCTTCATGACAACCTTCCCGCCTATCTTGGCGGCGGCCTCGATGGCCTCGGCCTCACTCTGTACCAGCGCCCCCTCGGGCACCGGTATCCCGTAAGCGGCGAACAGAGCCTTCGACTGCCATTCATCGAGAGCGGAGGCTCCGGAGGCAAGGGCATCTTCGATCAGACGACCGGCTTCGATCGGGTCGAGAACGTGCGACCTATCCATGACGTGCGCTCCTACGTTCTTGAAACCCTACCGGCCGACCGTCGGGTCCCCCGGTAGAAGGCCTCTCACAGTAGTGTCGGTCTATATGATAACTCTTTATACCTATTAGTCAACCCCCGCGGCCGCCCGGGCCCTCCGCTGCCGCTAGGCGAGCTTGTCGCAGCGTGGCTCTTTGGTATAGTCTTTGTGCCACAGCACATACCGTGGGAGTACGAATGCCGACAGATGATGTGGACACTGACGTGGTGCAAGACGTGTCGCTTGCAACCGAGACGGCGAGCGACAGTGCGGTCCGTTTCTTGCGGGCCATGATCTTCTCGGGCGAGCTCGGACCTGGCGACAGGCTCCCTCCCGAGAGAGATCTCGGCGCCCGCCTCGGCATCTCCCGCATGACCCTGCGTCTGGCGCTCAAAGCGCTCGAAAGCACGGGCTACATCGTCACCACGCGTGGTTCGCACGGCGGCTCCCGAGTGGCCGATGCCGATTCCCTCATCCAGTGCTGGAACCAGTGGATGCGCCGGCACGCCGACGAACTGGACGACATCTTCGAGTTCAGACGCACCGTCGAGACCCGGCTCGCGGCATTGGCCGCGCAGCGGCGCACTAATAGAGATCTTGAGAGCATCGAGCGGGCCGTTGCCGAGGCCGGCCGCCCTCAGGAGTGGTCTTCCCGGTTCAGAGTGGACATGGACATCCACAGGAGCATCGCTCGGGCCGCGCGTAGTCCCCGGCTGGAGCGGGCCATGTTGGCCGCCCGGGGGGACCTCTTCATCCCGGTGGATCTGGCCCGCCTCGAAGATAGAGAGAATCAGGTGCATGACACCCACGCCGCCATAATGGCCGCGATACGCGCCGGCGACGCGACCGCGGCCGCCGAAGAGATGGGCACACACATCGAACTCATCAGAGAACTCACCTACAAAGCACTGGCGACGGCGGGGATTCCAGTCCCAGGCCGCTGAGCCAAGCCCTCCTGCCTATTTGTAGAGGCCCTCGTCCCAACCGGGGATGTCCCAGCCCTTGTAGCCCTGTTTGTCTATGGCGTGTTCCAGAGTCCCTGGGATGAGGACCGCGGGCGTGGGAGTGATATGACCGGGAGTGATGTAGTCGCAGATGACCCGCTCGGTGGTCACCATGGAGAAAGTGTCCTCATCGGTCACGAACGTTTCGTAGCTTGCGCGCAGAGCCTTGTGGACATCGGGATCCCTGCGTAGCCGCGTCACGTCTTCTACGCTCCTGAACCAGATCTCCTCCACGCCGGCGTAGTGCCCCACGTTGCCGAACTCGAAGAGCGTGCCTTTGAAGACATCAGGGTCCATGGGCACCGACTTGTCGATCACGAGCTTGCGGATGAGCCCCTTCGGGGCGATCTCCATGATCTTGTCGCCATGTTCGCGCCACCGGGCGTTGAACTCCTCGGGCGACAGGCCCGGCTCGCGGCGCAGCCAGTGCAGGAGTTTCACTCCTCCGGCGTAGAAACCGGGTTCTTCGTACACCGTCTCCCAATCGAGCAACTCGACGGCGAAGTTGTCCGACCCGAACTTGTGGGGTTGCATGCGATTGGGATAATCGTCGGCACGGAAGGGACCACCTATAGCCTCGTAGTCGTCGACCACATGGTCGGCCATATTGTCCCAATCCATGGGAGAAAGCGGGTAGATGAGCATGTCGTCGTTGATGCCATCGATGGAGTAGTGCTGAACGTAGCGCCGGAAACTGCTGATTGACGATGGCGTCGAGATGAGCAGGGCGACGTGTATGATGCCCCACTCATAGAAGTAGCGCTCGCGGGTCATGCCGGGCTGGCGCTGTGCGGCAAGCATGAACTTCAGCATGCGATCCCCTTGTCTTCGTACCAAACTCCGCTCAGACAACGACTGCGCGGGCCTGCAGTGCCACGTTCACTGCAGGTGTTTCCCATATACTTCACTATGAAAACTGCTGCACCCCGCACCCCTTGGAGACATGCACCTATGACGGCACCGAGCCAGACGACCACGGGCCACCCCCGCAAGTGGTGGATCTTGATCGCGGTATCGCTCGGCATGATTCTGGGTCTCCTCGACATCTCGGTGGTGAACATCGCCATCCCCGCGCTGATCCGTGACCTTCACACCACGGTGGGAGGCGTCTCTTGGGTACTCAATGCCTACAACATCGCACAGGCGGTGCTGCTGCTCTCGTTTGGCCGCCTTGCCGATCGCTACGGTCAGCGTTTGATGTTCGTCGCCTCTCTGGCGCTCTTCACCCTGGCTTCGCTCGCCTGCGGCCTGGCAGGCAGCATCGAGCAACTCGTCGCCTTCAGGATCATCCAGGCGATCGGGGCCGCCGGCATGGTCCCCATCTCGCTGATCATCTTGCTCGGCGCCTTCCCCAGCTACCAACATGGTCTGGCCACTGGACTCTGGGCGTCCATCGGGACGGTAGCGGCCATCGCCGGACCGCCCGTGGGAGGCCTCCTTATCGAGTACGCTTCGTGGCACTGGATCTTCTTCATGAACGTCCCCGTCGGGATCGCCGCCGTGGTCATGGCGCTCCTGCTCGTGCCGGAGATACGCCGCGACACCAAGAGCGCCTCACTCGATCTCCCCGGCATCGCTCTGTCTACTGCCGCTCTCTTCTGTCTCACCCTGGCCATCGTGCAGGGCAATACGTGGCGCTGGGGATCGCCCGTCATCGTGAGCCTACTCGTGGCGGCCGTCGTCCTCGTGGGCCTGTTCCTGTTGTGGGAACACCGTTTCCGAAGCCCCATGTTCGAGCTGAGTCTCTTCAAGATCCGCGCATTCTCATCGTCCAACGCCATGGGGGTCATCGGTGGTGTCGGCATGGGTGGGGTGACTCTGCTCATGGTGCTCTTCATGGTCAACGTTCTTGGATACAACGAGCTGTGGGCCGCTATAGGCATGATCCCCGCCGCTTTCACCTCTATGGTGCTCACACCCTTCTCCGGGCGCCTGGTGGACAGACTGGGGCCCCGGCAACTCGCGGCCGCCGGGACCGTCTTGTTCGCCGTCGCCTTCGCTCTCTTCTCCCAGATGCGGGCCGATTCGACCATCTGGGACATCGCCTGGCGAGGTGTGATCATGGGAACGGCGATGAGCCTGCACATGCCGGCGCTGACCGCGGCCGGTATGACGTCACTGCCCTCCCGTTCGAGCGGCGTGGGATCAGGAATGATCAGCATGGGTAGACAGGTGGGCGCCGTGATAGGGGTCGCCCTACTCCTCTCCATCTACGGCCAGACGGCCTGGCAAGGCGCGGAGAACGCGGCCGAGAGAGCCACAGCCTACGTGACCGCGCAAGAGCGTTTGGAGCCCTCCATCCGGGAAGAGATCGTCGCCATTGTGACGGAGACCACCCGTGAGCACGCAGCAACGGCGGCCGCGGGCTCGTTCGATCTAGGCCCTCCCGTGGCCGCGGCGCTGGGGGGACGCGTTGACAGCGGGACACTTGCCGCCATCTCCGCGGACCTCACAGCCCTGACCGACGACGAGCAGAGCAAGGCTTTCCTGTGGCCCTTCTTGATCCCCGGCATCGTGGCGCTGCTCGGTCTTCCGCTCGCTTTTCTGCTAGGACGGCGTTTGGGTGACCACAGGGTGGCGGAGTAGCGGTTACAGGATCTGATATACGTCGTACGTGACGCCCAGAGGCTCCTGTTTGCCGACGGCGACCGCGATGATGCTGTTGAGCCCGCTGTAAGGACAGTCGATCGCAGTTTCGTACATGTGCTGGCCGCGCTCCGACTTCAGCTCCATCCTGGGAAGATCCACGTCGACCTCCTTATACTTCGTTTCCCGACGGTCGGCAGGAGACCGCGCGCGTCCGGACCGCCGCGCCCGGCGCACTCGAGCTACATGGCCGTCGCGCCGCCGTCCACCCGGAAATCGGCGCCGGTGACCCAGCCGGACTCGTCCGAAGCCAGATAGACCGCGCAGTACCCTATGTCTTCGGGAGTGCCCAGACGGTCCAACATGATGGACTGTAGGACGAGTGCCTTGAAGCCTGGCTCGTTGTCGAGCCGCTCCTTGGTGTGCTTGCTGACTATCAGCGCGGGCGAGATGGTGTTGGCGCGGATGTGGTGCGCCGCCCCCTCCATCGCCAACTGTCTGGTCATGGCCAGCACACCGCCTTTGGTGGCACAGTGGGCGAGTGCGCCAAACGGCATGGACATGTACGCGTTCGCTGAGGCGAAGTTGATGATGGACCCACCTCCGCGGGCCTTCATGTGAGGCCAAGCAGCTTTGCACGATAGGAAGACCAGGTCCAGCTCGCCCTGAAGGGTCCGTTTCCAATGCTTCTCGTAGTCGAAGTCATCAACACCGGCAAACTCGACAAAAGCGGCCGCAGTCACCAGTATGTCCAGCCCTCCAAAGCGCTCGGCCGCAAATGCCATGAGACGGTCGTTCGCCGAGGGCTCGGTCAGATCGGCGACAAAGCTCTCGTACGTGAGCCCCTCCGCCTTGGCCAAGGCTAGAGTCTCTTCTGCCAGCTTCTGGTCGATATCGCAACCGACCACGGCCGCGCCTTCCCGAGCCAGCGCCAGAGCGCAGCCCTGCCCGATCCCCATGCCGCCGGCGCCCGTCACGACGGCGACCTTGCCCCGCAATCGTTCACTCATGTGAACACCTGACTCCATCTACGAGTGCTCAGCAACCTCACATCGTAAGAGGTATCACCGTGGCGATCTGAGGAAATATCATCAGCAAGATGATGCAAAGTAGAAGGGTGACCACAAAAGGTGCCACCCCTTTGAATATGGTCATCGCGGGTACATCGATGGCGCCACTCAATACGAAGACGTCCATACCGATGGGTGGAGTGATGACTCCCATCTGCACCACGAGCATCATGATCACGCCGAACCAGAAGGGGTCGTACCCCATGGCTATGATGGCCGGGAAAATGACAGGCATGGTGATGATGATCGCCGACATCACGTCGAGGAGCATGCCCAGAATGATGTACAGGACGACCAGGACCATGAAGACCGCCCAGTGGGGCAACGCCATCTCCACCAATGTGCTGGCCAGCAGCTTCGGCAGCCCGCTGACAGCCAGGAACCTGCCGAAGATCTGAGCGCCGACGATGAGCAACAGGATCATGGCAGTGAGCCCCGTCGCCTCCAGCAGGGCATTGGCAAAGCTCTTGAAACTGAGCCTCCTCATTGCCACGGCGATGATGATCGCGGCAAAGGAGCCCAGACCGCCTGCTTCAGTGGGTGTCACGGCGCCGCTGTAGATGCCCCCGATTACCAGAGCAAACAGTATGATCACCGGCCAAACGAGCGTCAAAGACGAGAGTCTGGCCCGCCAGCTGCTGTGGGGACCCGCAGGTCCCAGGGACGGTTTCACCCGCACCATTATGGAAATCGTGATCAGAAACATCACAGCGAGCAGGACCCCGGGAAGGATCCCCGCCATGAAAAGCTTACTGATATTGGTCTCGGTGAGGATTCCGTAGACGATCATGGGGATGCTGGGCGGTATCAGCATGGCCATCGTGGCAGCGGAGGCGATCGGACCGGTGGAGAACGATTCGGCGTAGCCGTACTTTCTCATCTCAGGCAAAGCCACCTTGCCCATTGTGATTGCCGCCGGCGTAGGAACCCCTGTGATGGCTCCAAAGAGAGCGCACGCGGGAACTGTGGCCAAGACCAGCCCCCCACGGAAGTGCCCCATCCATCTGTATGCCGCGCTGTAGAGATCGCGCCCTATGTTGGCGTTGAAGATGATCTGCCCCATGAAGATGAACAGGGGGACCGTGGTAAGGGTATACATAGTCACTTGGCCGAACGCGACGGTGGTGACCATTCCGGCTGCGCCCTCGTATCCCTTGAGCAGCCAATAGCCTACGAAACCCACCACCAGCATCGAGATACCGATCCACATCCTGAGAAGGATGAGGATCAGCATCACGACCAGGCCGATCCCGCCCATTACTTCAGGACTCATGATGCCTTCTATTCCGATTCTTGAAATGCTCGATGATCACGACGATGGTGCATATGCTCAGCACGCCAAAGCCCCCGCCGAGAATGAGCCGGAACGGGT
>ENA-UOUL01005632-UOUL01005632.1-bioreactor-metagenome-genome-assembly--contig:-NODE-5632-length-10720-cov-3.812835_pt1 | contig 10720 bp, 7 predicted proteins | sample MGYA00249838_ERZ747220 | MGnify/ENA primary metagenome ERZ747220 (study PRJEB28778, sample SAMN05720191) | bioreactor metagenome | isolation source: Anaerobic biogas reactor | place: USA:Washington...
ACCGTCGAGCAGCTCGATGCGACCGCCCGTGGCGAATTGGGTTTGGAGCACGCGGTCGAGCCGAAGGCGATGAACGTCAACCGGATGACGGCGGCGAATGCCACGTGGCCGGTCAAGGAGCGGCTGACGGTCCATTCGGTCGCGGCGGCCGGTTGGTCCGTCTGGGCGGCGGATGAAAAGACGAGTCAGCCGTTGGTTTTGCAGCGGTCGGTCGGGCGCGGCGGGCTGTACCTGGTGCTGTGCGCGAACGGGATGGACCGCGACGGGACGAAGCTGTCGGCGGTGGTCCGAACGTTGATCGACACGCTGTACGCCCGGCACGTCGGCGTCACCAAGCACGGCGCCGGCTGTCAGATGATTATCAACGCCCGCGAGCGCGACACGCTGGTGACACTGATGAATCACACCGGCTCGCCGTGGCGCGGGCAGGTCGTCTTCGGCCGCAAGGACTATCCGAAGGTGGACGAGGTGCGCGACCCGATCGCCGACGCTGCGTATCCGCCGTCGCTGGTGCAGTTCGGCCCCGGTGAGGTGACGGCGACCGTGTGCATTCCGCCGTTCGGGGTCAAGGTGCTCTCGTTTGGTCCGCAGCGGGAGGCGGAGGCGTTTCGCGGACCGCTGACGACGACCGGCGGTCTCGACGAGGGCGACGTGGCGTACCTTGAGGAGATCAAGCGGCGCGGCCCCAAGGACGTGCTGGGCACGGTCGAGGATTACGACCGGCGGAAGCGGCGGCAGGATCAATAATCACGGAGCACACACTTCCGGAGGCCTGACGATGAAGATCATCAACTGTCACGCCCACTACAATTTCGTGGACCCGAGCGAACTGGAGGAGAAGCGTCGGACGGTGTGGGACGGTCTGGGTTACTCGCAGGTGTGGTTTTCGGGCAACAACCGAAGCGTGCGGGAGCTCTTCCGGCGGTATCCGGATTATGCGGTCGGGTTGGCGGCGGTGAAGCTGGAGAAGGGCGCTCACTGGCGCAATCCGGAAGTCGAGCCGGAGCACGTGGACAACTCCGACGACGTGGTCCGCTATCGGGACCAGGGGTTCGCGGGCCTCAAGGTCATGTACGTGGGCCATCCGTTCTCGCATCCGAGTTACCTGCCGATCTATGAGCGGGCGGCGGAACTCAGGATGCCGATCCTGTTTCATACCGGCTATACCAGCAGCGTGGAGTACCAGGACTACTACCGGCCGAGCCACCTGATCGATATCGGCCAGCGGGTGCCCGAGCTGCGGATCATCGCCGCCCATCTGGGCGGGCAGTTTTTCTGGGAGACGATCTGGGCGATGTCCAAATGTCCGAACGTCTACGCGGACCTCTCCGGCGGAACGGTGCGGTACTTCCCGGCTGAGTTCTTCAGGATGCTGTTTCTGCGGGTTCGGCGAAACGATACCACCGGATCAGCCGTCGTCGATCCGGACTCGGCTGACGACCAGCCCTGCCCCCCTATCCGCAAGCTGGTTTTCGGCTCGGACAACCCGGATGACACGCTGGAGTTCTACCGGCAGTTCATGATCGCGTTGGACGTGCCGGCGGAGAACCGGGAACTGATCTATCACGGCAACGCGGAGAAGCTGCTGGCGACGTAACACCTTTTCGCAAGAGGATTTGCACGGAGCACGCGGAACAGGACAAGAAGCCAGGAGTCAGAAGTCAGAATGGAGAAGGATGACTCCGCTGAGGGCGGCGGAGCCACAGCGGCCGAGCCGCATTTTGAATTTTAATACTTATTCTTTTCAATTTTCGTTTTATTCCCTCCGCGTGCTCCGTGCCGGTCTTTCTGGATGGGGTATTGACTCGCCAGTGTATTGGTGTTATACTCAGGGCGTGTACTAGTGAACTGGCATTCACTTTTCATGAGTGAGTACCCATGGGCGTGATTAACACCGCCTCGAAGGTTCCCAAGCACATCCAGACGGCGACGGAGCTTCGTCGGCGGATTCGCAAGGGCGAGTACCGGTCGGCGGGACGGCTTCCTCCGGTGCGGGTGCTGGGGGGCGAGTTGGGGGTCAGCGTCAACGTGATTCAGCGGGCGGTCCGCCTGCTGGAGAATGACGGGGTGGTCGAGTCGCGTCACGGGGTCGGGGTGCAGGTGGTCCATGAGGACTCGACGCGGCGCACGCCGCTGATCTTCGGCTTGGTCTATCCCTATCATCCGCGGACCTCATTCGCCGGGACGGTCCACTGCTATGCTGAGATGGCGATGGACCTGCGGCAGAACTACTGCATCGTCAAGAGCTCGTACGGCGACTCGGAGCGCGAGCGCGACCTGGTGAGCCAGTTCGTGGACACCGGGGCTGAGGGGCTGATGATCTGGCCGTGTCCGGGTGAAGAGAACGAGCCGTTCTTCCGCGAGGTCTCGGCCCGGACGCCGGTGGTGTTCATCGACCGGCGGCCCAAGCAGATCAACTGCCCGTGCGTGACTCTCGACTGGCGGCGGGCCGGGCGCGATATCATTCTCCACATGGCCCGGCAGGGGTTCGGGCGGGTGCTGGTGCTGGAAGAAACGCTGGACATCAGTTCGTTCCGCGAGCTGTTCGACGCGATGCGGACGGCGGCGGCTGAGATCGGAGCGCAGGAGCGGTTCGACTTCGTCGAGATGGACGCCACCAGCCTGGTCGAGCAGTGCCAGCGGAAGCTGTGTCCGTCGTCGCAGGTTCCGATGCAGCGGCTGGGCGAGATCCTGGAGGCCGACCGTTACGAGGCGATGTTCTGCGTCCACGACGAGTTTCTCGACTGGATCTACGCCAACAGCGAACTTCAGGAGCGGTATCCGCTGCAGAAGATCGCCAGCATGTCGAACACGCTGCCGTCGCCCCGCAGCCAGGCGTTTCTGCGGCTGGGCGTGCAGGAGTGGATCGCCGACCACGGCAAGCTGATCGGCAAGGCGGCGGAGCTGCTGCACGAAATGGTCTATCTCAAGAGCCGCGCGGCGGCGGAGTACCGCATTCGTTTTACCACCACGGTCAGGAAGGCATGAATCATGACTAGGTACCACAGCACGAAAACCGGACGAACGAGCCAGGCATTCAGCCGCGGCGGCAGGACGGGCGGCTTTACCCTCATCGAGCTGTTGGTGGTCGTCGCGATCATCGCCGTGCTGGTCTCGATCCTGCTGCCGGCGATGCAGGCGGTACGGGAAACGGCGAAGATGACCATCTGCTCGAGTCAGTTGCGGCAGTACGGCGTGGCGTTTCGGGCATACGCGGACGCTAATTCGGATTACTTTCCGACCACCGGCGGCTTGGCGGATGGCACCTTCAATCCGCAGTACAAGACCGACAACTGGATCTATCTGCTGACGCCGTATCTGGGCGGCGACAGCAGCGGATGGGCCTACTATTCCACGAAACCCGGCACGATCTGGGTCTGTCCCGCGGATACCAAGACGCCGCGGTGGACGGGCGGTGGATCGCGATCCGGAAATCTGCATCAGCCGTCGTACGGCGTGAACCGCTGGCTCACGGGATGGTACTCGACAGGCTATGGGATATACCCTTACCAATTCCAGGACATTGAACGCGGCAAGCCGGGTGGTGGCCCCGGTCGGCCGGACCGGTTGCCGCTCCTGAGTGACAACGACCAGAACTGGGGTTGCCATCCGAACCATATTCTGGATGGCTATGGCGTTGGGTTTCATCCCTGGCCGCACTACCACAAGAACGGCGACACGTTCCTGTTCGTCGATCTTCACGTGGAGTGGGTGCCGAACCTTGACAGCACACCAGGCTACGATACGTATGCCCGTTACGTTCTCGCCTACCATTTCGGGCACCCGGACAACTACCCCTGGTGGCGGTAAGACCGGCGAACAGTTCAGATTCGTCTTGAGGCCGCGTCCGCGCCGCCTGATGAGAACCTGGCTTGAACAAATCGACCATGAGGAAATCTGGTGTTATCTCCGCGCCAGTTGGTCCGCCGCCGGCGGTTTTGGCTGGGCATCGCGAGCTTTCGGGAGTAGAACGTCACAAAGGACGAAACGGGAGCTGTTTCGGTCGGGCGGTGGGTTCCGTCCGGCGAACGCCGTGCGGCGTGGTCTGTGCGCCCGATCGCGATGCACAAGGAGACGAGCGGTGAGTGACGTTTACGACATTCGGGATTTTGGCGGTTGTCCGGACGGCAGTACGGTGAATACGCAGGCGTTTGGCCGTGCGGTCGACGCGTGCAGCGAGGCGGGCGGCGGCCGCGTGGTGTGCGGGCCGGGCGAGTGGGTGACCGGTTCGGTGCAGCTTAGGAGCCGGGTCGAGCTTCATCTGGCCAACGGTTGCCGGCTGATCGGCAGTCCGCGGTTGGAGGACTACGTGCGGCTGACGGCTGAGGGATTTCACAGCGAGCTCGGTCCGGAAAAGTCGGCACACGGGTTGATCTACGCGATCGACGCGGAAGAAATCGCGATTACCGGTTCCGGGACGATCGACGGATCGGGCGCCGCGTTCTATGATGCGGCCGGACCATCGGGCAAGTTCGAGAAGCCGGAGACTCCTCGGCCGCGGATCGTGATGTTCTACCGGTGCCGCGACGTCCGGCTCGAAGGCGTGAGGATGATCGATTCGCCGTGCTGGACGGTCTGGCTGATGCGGTGCGAGGGGGTGCAGGTGCATCGCGTGGCGATCCGCGGCGACCGGCGGCTTCGCAACGTCGACGGGATTGACGTGGACGCGTGCCGCGACGTGACGATCAGCGACTGCCGGTTCGACACCGAGGACGACTGCGTGGTGCTGCGGGCGATGCAGCACCTGTATGACGAACCGGCGGTGTGCGAGAACGTGACGGTGACCAACTGCGTGATGAACAGCGGCTGCCAGGGCGTGCGGATCGGCTGTCCGGGCGACGGGGTGATCCGCCGCTGCGCGCTGAGCAACCTGGTGATCCGTAGCGAGCACAACGGGATCGTCTCGATCCACCCGCACCACTATCTGCCCGAAGGGCGGCCGGCCGGCGCGGATATCTCGAACATCCTGTTTTCCAACATCGTGGTGGACTGCCAACAGACGCCGATCCGGATCGAGGTCGAAGAGGGGCTGGCCCTGCCGCGGGTGGCGGATTTGAGCTTTTCGGATATGGCGATCCGCAGCGGCGGGCCGTGCCTGGTCCAGGGCAGTTCACAGACGATCGTGCGAAACGTGCGATTCAGCAACGTGCAGATCGCGACCACCGGCGACGACGCGATCGTCTGCCGCCGCTGCGAAGGTGTAAAGCTGACGAACGTGGAACTTTCGAACCGCAAGGAGACCGACTGATGCGAACGATGCTGCTCTGCTGCCTGGCGATGATCGCGGCGACTCAGGGATATGCCCGCGGCCAGGCCGCCCCACCGGCCCCGCTGGCCGAGGGGAAGTACATTTGCGTCAAGGACGGCCACCTGTCGTATGACGGCGAACGCATTCGGCTTTGGGGAACCAATTTCTGCGCCTCGGTCAAGCGCGAGGGCGCGGACCTCGACCTCTCGTTCGACCGTCTCGCCGACGTCGGCTTTAACGGCATTCGGATCAACCTGTTCGACGGCCAGTTCGTCAGCAAGGATGCGCCCAATACGTACACGCTGCGCCCTTACACCAAGGGCGACAACAGCGGGCTTGACCTGCTGAACCGCTCGGTCCACCTGGCCAGGCAGCGCGGAATGTTCTTCTGGATGATGTTCTGCCGTTCGCGGGTTCCGGCGGTTGAAAACGACTACGACGTGATGCCGGCGCCCGACGCCCAGACGATCGCGGCCGGGCTGGACGGGCCGCGCGAGGAGTGGGCGCAGCTTCTGAAGGACGAGGACTGCCTGAATATGCTCGTCTATTTCGACGCGCGGGCGGAGCGGGTCCACCGGGAATTCGCCCGGGCCGTCCTGGAGCAGGTCAATCCCTACACCGGCCGGCGCTGGGCCGACGAGGAAGCGATCGGCCTGTGGGAGATCTTCAACGAGAACACCTTCGTCGAGCGGGCGATATCGACGGCGCCGACCGGCATCGTCAAGAAGCGCCTGACCGCGCGGTGGAACGCGTGGCTCAAGGACCGCTACAAGACGGATGAAGGGCTTCTTAAGGCGTGGGGCCAGTTGAACGAGGGCGAGTCGCTGGCCGACGGCACGGTGGCGTACGCGCCGACCAAGGGCGGCGTCGAGACCTCCGGCGCCGGCGTGCAGAAGGAATACGTGGCGAAGGACGCGACGCTGGGAACCTATCCCTACGCGCGCGGCGAGGACGTGATCCGCTTCGTGCTGGACCTGTACACCGGGCACACGCAGCGGTTCATCGCGTTCTGCCGGTCGCTCGGCAAACCCGGCGTCGGGATTTCCGTGGCGCCGATCTGTCCGTCGGGGCGATTCGGGGCCAGCCTGCAGAACTACTGCGCCGCGTCGTCCGGAGACTACTGCGCGACGGGCGTGTACGGCTTTGCGATGCGGCCGTGGGAGGTGGAGGCCGACGAGCCATTCTATCCCTTCGTCGTGCGGGTCAACAGCCACCCGCTGATGGAACAGCCGATCGACCTGGTGCGGGTCCCGGACAAACCCTACCTTGTCTATGAGTGCAACGACTATCGGCCCAACCCCTACATGGTCGAGTTCCACACGCGGATGCTGGCGTACGCGGCGTGGCAGGACTATGACGGTGTCTTCTGGTTCAACTGGGACGATGCAGGCTACCTCGGGAAGCTCTCGAGCGACCAGGACTACGTGACGACGCGCATGCCGATCCCCGACTCCAACTATCCCAACGCGGCGCTGATCCTCGCCAACGACGAAGCCGCCCTCGCGTCGCTCAAGGCGGCGGGAGCGGCGTTCAAGGCCGGTGCGATCCAACCCGCCCCGAATCCCGTCATCATGACCTTCGGAAAGGACATTCTGCTGAACCTGGTCCATCCGGGCTTTGGATCGCTGGAGAACATACCCGAGTTGACCAGCCAACTGCGGCCGGTGGTCTGGCGGCGCGGCATGCGGACCGTCTTCGATCCCGACCGTCCGTCGAAGCTGCCCAAACTCATCCGGGATGAGGAGTCCCGCATCGACATGCCGCCGTACGTCACCTTCGACTGGAGCAACGACCGCGGATTCATCCGCGTCAACGCCCCGACCGCGAAGATCCACACCGGTTTCCTGCCGCCGGTCCTGGAGTTCGGCGACGACGTGACGATCCGCCACATCGACCGCCAGTGGGGAACGATCGCCCTGGTCGCTGAGGACGGCCAGCCGCTTCCCCAGTCCAGGAGCATTCTGGTGGTCGCGATCTCGCGGAACATGAACAAGGGCATGCGGGTGACGCCGGAACGGCTCTCCAGCAAGAGCTATTGGCAGGAAGGGCTGGCCCAGATGTGCGGCGAACCGGGGAGCAGTCCGCCGATCGTCGATCGCGTCGGCTGCCTCATCTACGCCCCGTGGCTTGCCGGCATGACGTATGAGAAACGCGATTTCGCCCGCCAACCTTTCGATGACGGCAACGTCAACGGCAAGTTCGAACTTCGCGGCTATGAACCGACATTCTACGCCCGGCTGATCCGGCCCGAACCGACGCAAGACCGGTAGTGATACCTACCCACGGACGACATACACAAACCCTTGGAAAGGGAATGATCCATGCGAAATACTCTGCTCTGCTGTCTGGCGTTGATCGTCGCACCGTTGGGAGTCGCGTTCGGCCAGACCACCCGTCCGGCCCCGCTGACCGACGGCCAGTACATGACGGTCAAGGACGGCCATCTGTCGTACGACGGGAAGCGGGTGCGGCTCTGGGGCACGCATTTCTGCTGCGGACCCAAGCGCAGCGGCAAGGCCCTGGAGGTTTCGATCGACCGCATGGCCGACGCGGGCTTCAACGCCATTCGCTTTAACCTTTCGCACGGACTGTACAACTGCGGACCCGAATCGGAGAAGTTCTCTTACGACGTCCCGAAAGACACCAAGGGCAGCGGCAAGGACCTCGACAACCTGGACTACGCGATCTATCTGGCCCGCCAGCGCGGCATGTTCTTCTGGCTTCAGTTCTGCATGGGATGGGGCGCGAAGATGACGCCGGCCGATTACGACATCATGCCCGACGACGGCACCCGCGACCAGTGGAACCAAGCCATCGAGACGATCAGCACGCCGCACCTGATCTACCTCTCGGAGCGGGCTGGACGGGTCCACATGGAGTTCGCCAGACGCCTGCTGGATCACGTGAACCCTTACACCGGCAAACGCTACGGCGACGAGGAAACGATCGGCCTATGGGAGATGTTCAACGAGACGCTGGTGGTTCGCGACCTGATCATGGCCGTCGGGCCGAACCTCGAAACGTATCCTCAGTTCATCCAGGACGAAGTTCACGCCAAATGGATCGACTGGCTGACGCAGACCTACAAGGACGACGCGGGCCTGAGGGCGGCTTGGGGATCGCTCAAGGACGGCGAATCCCTGGCCGACAAGACCGTCCATTTGCTCCGCGGCCCTCGCCCGAGGGCATTCAGGAGTTTGACGCACCGGGCTATCAGCCGGAGATGTCAACCTTGGAGAAATTCTACCAGGGCTACCCGGCCAAACGCAGCGAGGATGTCCTGCGCTTCTACTGCTGGCTCTTCGACGACTACAACAAGCGGTTCATCGCCCACGTGCGGCAGTTCGGCAAGGGCATCGCGGTCGTGCCCATCGCCCCGTCCGGCAACTGTCAGCGGAACATCACGCAGTACTACGCAGCCAGCCAGGATGGTTTCGTGGCCGCGGGAACCTACGGCTTTGCCTGCCGGCCGTGGGAGGTCGGCGAGGACGACCCGTTCATCCCCTACGTGAATCGCCATCCGCTCTCGGGCAACCTGACCGACTGCACCAAGGTGGCGGGCAAGCCCTACCTGATCTACGAGTGCAACGACTACCGGCCCAACCCGTACATGGTCGAATTCCCGATGTACACCGCCCTGCAACTGCTGGAACAGGACGCCGACGGCGCGTTCTGGTTCTACTGGGACGACAAGGGATACCTGCATACCCTTCAGAGCGATGCGGACTACGTCAATACGCGGCTGCCGATGCCCGACACCGACTATCCCAACGCCGGACTGGTCATGGCCAACGATGAGGTCCTGCTGGCCGCGTGCAAGTCGGCCGGTGCGATCTTCCGCCAGGCCGACATTCCCATGCCGCCGCGCACCCGCGTGGTGATCGGGCAGGACAGGCTCTTCGACGCCACCAAACCGCTGCTCGGCGAAGCCGAAGCCTGGCTGCGGCATCACGCGTGGCGCACCGGCGTCGAGCTGGTCTACGACCCCAACGGCCCGTCGCGGATTCCGCCGTGCGAGGGATACGACAAGCCGTTCTGTAACCTCGGCCAGTACGTCCGCTTCGACTGGCGCGACGGCAAGGGCTTCGTCCGCATCGACGCGCCGTCGTGCAAGGCCCAGGTCGGCTTCAACCCCGACTCGCTGGAATTCGGCGACACCAAAATCACCGGCTTGAACCGCAAATTCAGTTCCGTCTGCATCGTCGCCGAAGACGGCAAGCCGCTCGATCAATCGGCGTCGATCCTGATCACCCTGACCGCTGACTCCCACAACACCGGCTATCAGCTTGACGCGGGCAGGATGAAGCAGAAATGGGCGCCGGGCTTGGCTGAGGCGATCGTCAATCCCGGAACGACTCCGGTCATCGTCAATCGAGTCTCAGCGACCATCTCCGCTCCGTGGCTCAAGGGTATGCACTTCGAAAAGCGCGACTTCCTCCGAAAGACCTACACCAACGGCGAGATCACCGACAGCTTCACCGTCACCGAGGACGAGCCGCTGTTCTACGCGAGGCTGACCCGCCAGGCTCCCAGGACGGTCAAGAAGCTGCTGATCATCGGCAACAGCATCACCCGCCATGGGCCCAGCGAGTCGATCGGCTGGCCGGGCAGTTGGGGTATGGCCGCGACGGCTGAGGATAAGGACTTCGCCCACGTCCTGCACCGGATGCTCTGCGAGCACCAGCCGGGCAATCCGCCGCAACTCGAGCTCGCGTGCGTCGCCAACGAGCGGCAGATGACCGGCTCAGCCCACCTGGCGACCAACGACGCCGACCTGATCGTGGTCGAGTTGGGCGACAACTTCCGCGGCCAAGCCAACGAGGAGGAACTCCAGAAGCCCTACGAAAAGATCCTGGCGGACCTCAAAAAACCCGGTCACGACCCGCTGATCCTCTGCCTGAGCAACTGGGGCCGGATCGACGACAACCGCTTCATCCAGGCCGCAGCCGAAAACCAGGGCGCAACCTACATCGATATCCGCCACCTCTTCGACGACCCCGCCAACCGCGCCGGCGCCGAAGGACACTTCCAGCACGACGGGGTCAACTGGCACCCCGGCGACCGCGGCATGACCGCCATCGCCGAAACCATCTGGACGGCCCTGAAGCCCCGTCTGGCACCGCCGGCGGCCGCCCCGTAGGCAAAACCCGCCCAGGGAGGCCCTTGACAAGGTCGGGCGAATCCTGTACCATCGCCTGTAGGATACGGTAATACAGTTACGCTGAACCGCCGTCGATACGGCTTTTGGGTGTAGCGGCCTGTATTCCCGTATGATAATACAGGCGGACCCGACCATGTCCACCATCAAAACGCCTCTGTATCTTCAGGTTGCCCAGACGCTTAAGCAACGAGTGCGGACCGGGGCCTACGAGCCGGGCCAGCCCCTGCCCTCGGTCCGGGCCCTCGGCGAGGAATTCGGGGTCAGCCTGACCGTCATCCAGAAGGCCGTTCGCAAGCTCGACGCGATGCAGG
>ENA-UOUL01005635-UOUL01005635.1-bioreactor-metagenome-genome-assembly--contig:-NODE-5635-length-10716-cov-3.067676_pt1 | contig 10716 bp, 10 predicted proteins | sample MGYA00249838_ERZ747220 | MGnify/ENA primary metagenome ERZ747220 (study PRJEB28778, sample SAMN05720191) | bioreactor metagenome | isolation source: Anaerobic biogas reactor | place: USA:Washington...
CGACGCCGAGCACCGCCTGGGCCGCCTCCACGCCCGTGCGCTCCAGGGAGCGGTGCTCGCGCACCCAGTCCGCCCTCCGTCGCCGGTCGTCGGCGCTGACCGGCGCCGTGAGCACCCGGACCATGGCGGCGGCCACCGGCGCCACGGCATACTCCACCGCCTCGCCCAGGTCGTGAGTGCGCAGGTCGTCCGCGGCCGGGCCGGGACCGGCGTAGACCACCGGCGTGCCGCACGCCAGGGCGGCGAGCACCTTGGTGGGGTAGGCGAAGTCATAGCCGAGCCCCGGCTTGACGGACACCAGGGCACCGGCCGCCGCACGCTGCCAGGCTGCGGCCTCGTCCGGCGGCACGAGGGGTCGCAGCTCGATCGCGCCCGGAGGGAGCTGTGCGGCCACCCGCTGCAGCGCCGGCCACGAGCTGCCCTGCCCGAGGAAGACCAGGCGGGCGCCCGGCACCTGCCAGAGGACCTCCCGCATCGCCTCGGCGAAGACCTCGGCGCCCTGCCACTCCGAGGCGGTCCCGGCATAGACGAGGAAGGGACCCTCCGGGGCGTCCGCGGGGGCGGGCCCCTCGGGCGTGAAGACGGTCGTGTCGATGCCGTTGCGCACGACCGTCACCGGATCGGCGCCCAGCTCGCGCACCCGGTCGGCGACCCCGTCGGAGACCGCCAGGACCTGCGCGGCTCCCCGCAGTGCGAAGCGCTCCACGGCCCGCAGCAGCGTCACGACAACGGCGGGCGCACCGACCGACTCCGAGGCGTCGGACCACACGTCCGCGGCGTAGTAGACGTAGGGCACCCGCCGCCCCACCAGCGACCGCGCACCCGTGACTGCGCGCACGACGGCCCCGGTGGTCGGCGGCGGCTCGACCAGCACCACGTCCGGCCGCGGCGTCAGCAGCAGACGCACGGCGGCGGGCAGGTCGAAGGAGAGGTACTGCAGATAGCCGCGGACGTAGCCGCTGGCGTCCCGCAGCACGGGGGCACGGTGGACCCGGGCGCCCGCCACGACGGCGTCGTCCGCGGCCCGGCCCGGTGGAGGGTTGGTGGTCAGCACCCGCACCTGCGCCCCACGGGCGACCAGCGCGCGAACCACCTCGGTCAGCCGGAAGGTCGCCGCCGCCGCCTCCGGGGCGAAGATCCTGGTGACCAGGGTGACGCGAGCCATCGGCGCCGGTCAGAGCGCGACGGTCGTGCCGCTCGCGGCGGACTCGAGCACCGCCTCGACGACCTTGAGCGCGTGCACGCCCTCCGACATACTGACCGCCTCGGACGGACGGCCCCAGAGGCGGTCGCGGAAGTTCTCCTGCTCCACCCGCAGCGGCTCCCGCTTGGCGATCGCGAAGCGGATCGAGTCGCCCTCGGAGACCCCCCGGAAGACCGCCACCCGGTCCCAGTCGGAGGCCACGTCCCCGTTCTTCACAAAGGTCAGGTCGCCGGAGAGGGTGTTGGCGATGAACGACCCCTTCTCCCCCGTCGCGACCGTCTCGCGGATCTTCAACGGCGAGAGCCAGTTGACGATGTGGTTGACGATCGTGCCGTTGGCCAACCGCCCGGTCGCGACCACCATGTCCTCGTGCTCCCGGCCCGAGCGGTGCGTCACCTGGGCACTGATCATCGCGTATGCCGACTGGGCGATCCACGCGGTCAGGTCCACGTCGTGGGTGGCCAGGTCCTTGACCACCCCCACGTCCGCGATCCGCGCCGGGAACGGCCCCTGCCGGGAGGTCGTGATCTGGTAGACCGTGCCCAGCTCCCCGGCCTCGATCCGCCTGCGCATCTCCAGCAGCGCCGGGTTGCACCGCTCCACATAGCCCACGCACCCGACCAGGCCGGCCTCCTCGAAGGCCGCCGCGACGGCCTCCCCCTCGGCCACCGTGGCCGCGATCGGCTTCTCGATCATCGCGTGGACCCCCGCGGCCGCCAGGGCCAGCCCGACCTGCTCGTGCAGGTAGGTCGGCACCGCCACCATCGCCGCGTCGATGCCCGCGGCGATCAGCGCCTCCACGTCGGGGAGCACCTCCAGCTCCCGGGCCACCCCGTGCGCGTCGCCGTGCGCGTCGGCGACCGCGACCAGCTCCATCCCCTCCACCTCACGGATCACCCGCGCGTGGTGCCGGCCCATCGAGCCCAGGCCGATCAGCCCCATCCGGATCGGCTGTCCCTCCGGGATCACCCCACTGGTCACCGTCTGGCCGGTCGCATCCTGCCCCTGCCCGCCCATCAGGACCCCGCCCCCACGACGGCGGCCACCGCCGCGGCGATGCGCTCCAGGTCACCCTCGCTCAACGACGGGTGCACCGGCAGGCTGATCACCTCGGCCGCGGCCCGCGCCGTCTCCGGCAGCTCGTGGGCCGGGGCGAACCGGTGCAACGAGACCAGCTGGTGGTTCGGGATCGGGTAGTACACCCCGCACCCCACCTTGTGCTCCTCCCGCAACGCCGCCACCACGCCGTCCCGCTCCGCACCCGAGGCCCCGGCCAGCCGGATCGTGTACTGGTGGTAGACGTGCGTGCAGCCCTCCCGCACCGGCGGCACCACCACCCCCGCGACACCACCCAGCGCCCCGTCCAGCCACGCCGCGTTCGCCTGCCGCTTGGCCGTCCAGGCCCCGACCTTGGTCAGCTGCACCCGCCCGATCGCCGCGTGGATGTCGGTCATCCGGTTGTTCAGGCCGACGATCTCGTTGGCGTACTGCTGCTCCATCCCCTGGTTGCGCAGCAACCGGATGCCGCGGGCGATCTCCTCGTCCTCGCAGGCCACCATCCCGCCCTCCCCCGAGGTCATGTTCTTCGTCGGGTAGAGGCTGAACATCGCGAAGGTGCCGAAACTGCCCACCGGTGCCCCGTCATACTGCGCCCCGTGCGCCTGCGCGGCGTCCTCGAACAGCTGCACGCCGGCCTCGTCCGCGACCTCCTGCAGCCCCCGCATGTCGGCCGGGTGACCGTACAGGTGCACCGGCATGATCGCCGCCGTCGCATCCGTGATCGCGGCCCGCACGCTCTCCGGGGCCAGGTTGAACGTGTCCGGCTCGATATCGGCGAAGACCGGCGTCGCCCCGGTCAGGGCCACCGAGTTCGCCGTCGCCGCGAACGTGAACGAGGGCACGATCACCTCATCCCCCGCCCCGATCCCCGCCGCGAGCAGCCCCAGGTGCAGCCCCGAGGTGCCCGAGTTCACCGCCACGCACGTGCGCCCCCCGACCAGCGCCTCCGCGAACTCGGTCTCGAACGCCGCGACCTCCGGACCCTGGGCGACCATCCCCGGGCGCATCACCCGGTCCACCGCCGCACGCTCCTCCTCCCCGATGATCGGCTTCGCCGCCGGGATCATGGCCGGTTCACTCATGTCGTCACCTTCCGCAGGGTCTGCTCGTGCTCTTCGTATGTCGTGCCGGTCACCAGGCAGGACCAGCGGCCGCCACCGTCGTCCTGCAGCGGGTGCCCGGCCTCGCCGACCCACCCGATCCGTCGGGCGGGGACGCCCGCGACGAGCGCGTGGTCGGGCACGTCCTTGGTCACCACGGCCCCGGCCGCCACGGTCGCCCACTGCCCGATCGTCACCGGGGCCACGCACACCGCGCGGGCCCCGACGGAGGCGCCGCGCCGGATGGTGACGCCGACCGCCTCCCAGTCGGAGGCGCTCTTCAGGCTGCCGTCGGGGTTGATCGCCCGGGGGAAGGTGTCGTTGGTCAGGACCACCGCGGGGCCGATGAAGACCCCGTCCTCGAGCACGGCAGGCTCGTAGACCAGGGCGTAGTTCTGCACCTTGCAGTGGTCGCCCAGCCGCACCCCGGTGCCGATGTAGGCCCCACGCCCGATGATGCAGCCCTTCCCGAGGACGGCTCCCTCCCGGACCTGGGCGAGGTGCCAGACCGACGAGCCGTCACCGACGGTGGCCTCGTCGGAGACCTCTGCGCTGTCGACGATGCGCGTCGCCACCGATGTCCTCCAGGATGTGCGTGCGGGCGTGGGAGACAATGCACACATGAGCCTAACGCCACCGGACGCCGGTCCGATCGAGGACGCGTGGCTCGTCATACCTCTGTACAACGAGTCCACGGTGCTCGGCGAGGTGATCGCGGAGGCCCGCAAGACCTTCCCGCACGTGGTGTGCGTCGACGATGCGTCGACCGACGGGTCCGGGGCGGTGGCCCGGCGGGCGGGGGCCGCCCTGGTGACCCACCCGTTCAACCTCGGCCAGGGTGCGGCGCTGCAGACGGGCATCGACTACGTCCTGGAGGCCACCGACGCGGAGTATGTCGTGACCTTCGACGCCGACGGCCAGCACCGGGTGGAGGACGCGGCCGCGATGGTCCGGCGGGCGCGGGAGGAGGACGTCGCGATCGTCTTCGGCTCGCGCTTCCTGGACGGTCGGACCAAGCCAGGCCTCCTGCGGCGCATCATCCTCAAGGGTGCCGTCTGGATCACCAACCAGCAGACCGGCCTGCGGCTCTCCGACGCGCACAACGGGCTGCGCGTCATCCGGCGGGACGCCGCCGAGGGCCTGCACCTAGCGCAGAACCGGATGGCCCACGCCACGGAGATCGTGCTGCAACTGTCCCGGACCAAGCTGCCGTGGGTGGAGCACCCGGTGCTCATCGTCTACACCGACTACTCCCGCGCCAAGGGCCAGTCCCTCATCAACTCCGTCAACATCCTGATCGACACGATCATCAAGTGAGGACCCGCCAAGAAAGGAAGGGCCGATGCTGGACCAACCGCTGATCAAGGTCATCCTGCTCGTCGGCATCGTCGGGGTCACCGTGCTGCTGACCCGCTCGACCGCGGGCGCCCGGCACCAGGCGGTGCGGCGATTGCTGCTGGTCGGCTTCGTCCTCCTGGCGGCGATGGCCATCCTGTTCCCGCCGCTGCTGACCCAGGTCGCCCGGTTCGTGGGGGTCGGGCGCGGCGCCGACCTGCTGCTCTACGGGCTGACGATCACGTTCCTGGGCTACGTTGCCGCCAGCTATCGTCGGATGCGCCAGCTGGAGCAGCAGAACACCATCCTGGCCCGGCAGCTCGCCCTCAACCACGCCGTCCACGAGGCGCGCCACCGACCGAAGGAGTCCTGATGACCGACGAGCAGAGCAGCGCCCACGACCAGATCCAGTCCTTCTGGGACGACGCCCGGCTCCGCGCGAAGGTCAACCGCGTGCCGGGCTATCTCGGGGTCAACGCCCGCGAGTCCCTCGCTCCCCCGGTGTGGTCCTTCGGCGCCGGCCCGGACGACGCGGACGAGCTCCTGGCGCTGGTGCTGGCCGGCACCAAGACCGCGACGTCCTCAGCGGTCCGGGACTACGAGGACGGCGAGGAGGTCATGCCGTCCGAGGGGGACCTGTCGATCATCACCGACGGCGCCGGGCACCCCCGCGCCCTGATCCAGACCACCAAGGTGCGTGAGGTCCCCTTCGGCGAGGTTGACGCCGAGCACGCCGCCGCCGAGGGCGAGGGCGACCTGAGCCTGGACCACTGGCGCGACGTCCACCGTCGCTTCTTCGAGCGCTCCGCCGGCGGCGAGCCGGTCACCGACGACATGCCCGTCCTGCTCGAGGAGTTCTCGGTGCTCTACGCCGGCGACCACTAGACGACCGAGCGCGCCGCGTGGCGCTCCCACACCCCACCAAGCGCGCTCCCCTGCGTTGAGCAGAAATGGTCGCGCGGAACGTGTCGCATGCGCCATCTTCCACGCGACCAAAAGCGCTATGCGCTGCTCGGGCAGCCCTCCTGAGGCCCCCATGCGCCCGGATGCCCGTGAGGCCGCCACCCCACGCGCCCGGTCACCCCTGAGACCGCCACCCCACGCGCCCGGTCGCCCCTGAGACCGCCACCCCACGCGCCCGGTCGAGTGTCACAGTTCGTCGAGGGTCAGCAGCACGAGGGCACTGGTCCAGGCCAGCGGGGCCGGGCCGCCGGCCAGGCCGTCCGGGCCGACCTTCTCCGCCACGACCTGCAGGTTCTCCAGCTTCGCACGGCAGATGTCGTTCTCGTGGAGACTGCGCAGGAGGGAGTTGTCGCCCTCGTACTCCTCGTCGCCGGCGCGCCTCCAGCCAGTCCAGCCAGTGGCGCGCGATGTCGTCCTGACCGTCGGCGGCTCCGGTGAAGGCCACGAGCGCGACCTCGGGCGTCCAGCTCACGCCGTCCTGCTTCCACGCGGTCCCCGGCGCCAGACCGCCGGCCGGGCGCAGAGCCCCCTCCTGATAGCCGAGCCAGGCCGCGCGCGCCCCCGGCAGCGGTTCCGGGTCGAACGGCGGCAGCAGCATCGCGGTCGCTGCGTCGAGACCACCGCCGTCACCGCCCCGCTCGAAGTCCGGGCCGAACGACTCCCCCAGCACGTCCCGGAAGTCGCGCGCAGCCGCTCCGACCGCGGTTGCCCGGTCCACCGACCCCGCGGCCTCGTAGTCCGCAGCCGCGGACCGCAGCCCCAGCGCCAGCGGTGCGTTCGCCCCCAGCAGCCGGTCGAAGGTGGCCCGCTCCCAGTAGTCCGGGCTCGCCGCGGCCAGCCGCGATCCGCCACCCGTCGCGCGCAGCACCTGGTCCGTGCACCGGTCCCGGAGGTCGCCCACCGACACCGGGAGGTCGGTGACCAGCCCGGTCTCCCGCACGGCCCACAGCACCCAGCCGCATCCGTCGACCTGCGCCCCGCGGGCGTCCACGACCACGCGCTCACCGTCCGGCCGGTACCGCGCGTCAAAGCCGTAGAGCGGGTCGAGGTAGAGGCCGGACGTCAGCTCCAGCAGCCGAGCAGCCTCCGCCGCGTGCCCGGTCCTGGCCAGCGCCACGGCCACGAACGCGCCGTCGCGCGGCCAGAAGTACTCCCAGTTGGGCGCGGGTCCCGCCACCGGCAGGAGTCCGTCGCCCAGCCCGGCTGTCATCAGGTGCAGGTCCCAGAGCGCGACCCGGGCCATCTCCTCGTATGCCGTGCCCTCGCCGGGGACGCTCCCCTCACCGACCCAGGCGCGCACCTCCGGGCCAGGAGCGTCGGCCCCGTGGAAGCCCGTCCCGAGGAGCTCCCCCTGCGGCGCCGGCAGCGTCGCCGCCGCGATCTCCTCGGGATCGCCCGAGGGCCGCAGCGCCACCGCCACCACCAGGGCCAGGACCGTCACGGTGACGCCCGGAGCCAGCACCCGCACGGGCCGGCTCCACCTGGCCAGCAACCCGCGCAGGAGAACACCCGACCACCCGAGGAGCGCACCGACGGCCAGCCCGATCCAGGCGTGCGCCACGTCCCGGGCGGAGGCGACCTGACCGACCCAGGGCACGGCATACTGCCAGACCTCGACCAGCACCGGGAGCACCGCGGCGAGGGCGAGCCACCGGCCCCGCCGGCACAGCAGGGCACCGGCCAGGACCATCGGCACGACGAGCAGCAGCCGGGGGTCGGCCTGACCCCACGCCCAGGGCCAGAGCAGGTGGTCCAGGCGCGGGTCGAAGGTACGACCGAGACCGCTGAGCGGGCCGCCCCGCGGGGGCAGCACCGTCAGGGCCAGGTAGGCACCCATGGCCAGGGCGCCGGCCCAGGCCGTCCATCGGGTGAGTGTCGACATCGCAGGACGACGGTATGTCGTGCGGCACGGGATCCTGCCACCCCGAGTCCAGTCGTGACCAGATCGTCACCTGGCGGCCAGACAGAGTCCGCGGCACTATCCGCCGAAGAGCACGTCGTCCGGCGGGAACCTCGGGCACGTCTCGTCGAGCTCGGCGGGCACCGGGTCGCCCTTGACGGCATACTCCGGCAGCCACATGGAACCCGGCCCCCGGTAGTCGTTGACGAACTCCTCCAGCGTGGGCACGTCGTCCACCACGTGTCCGTGCTCGGTGTAGCAGGGGATGGTCTCCGCCAGGAACCACGCGTGCACCTGGGCCAGTTGCTGGCGGGTGAGCGGCTGCTCGTGCTCCAGGGCCCGGGGGTACTGCGCCCGGCACGTGTAGTCCGCCAGCGCGTGCTCCTCCTCCTGCCCCTCGGGGACCACCGCCGTGACGGACCCGCCGCTGACCTCGGGCGGGAAGCCGGCCGCCGTCAGGCACTCGGCGTGGACCGTGCCCCACTCCTGGTCGTCCACCTCGCGGACCAGCTCCACCTCGAGGGCCTCACCCCCGAGCCCGGACTCCTGCCACAGCGCGGCCAGCTGGTCCTCCCGGCTGATCCCGGACCGCTCCGGGCCCGCTGCGCGGGCCGCCACCGGCTCGGTCGGGTCGGGTCCGGTGCTCTCTCCGGGCGCGGCCTCCACCCCGTCGGACGTGCCCTCCCCTGACGCCTCCCCGTCCGACGGCGGGGTCGTGCTGGCCCTCTCCTCCGCAGGGGTCTCACCCGTGCAGCCGGAGAGCAGGACGGTGCCCGTCACCCCCGCGATCAGGACCTTCCACGGCACCGTGGACGTCATGGGACCACTCCTCACCGCCACCCACGGGATGTCGGAGCGTTCCGGACCGCTCCGGTGGCGTTGACGGAGCCTACCGTCCCCGTGGCCAGCCGGGGCTCAGCGCGCCAGGGCGGCCCGGACGAAGGGCACGACCTGGTCGATCCCCTCGGGCAGCATGACGATCGTGTAGTGGTTGACGTCCTCGATCATCGCGACCTCGAGGTCGGGGTGCTCGCCGGTCCAGCGCTCGACGGCGGCGTCGGGATACAGCGGCGGCACCTCGTCCATCAGGCCGCGCGGCGCGAGCAGCCAGGCCGCCCGGTGCCGACGGTTGGCCAGGGCGTGCACCAGCGAGTCGCCGTCGACCAGCTCGCGGATGTCCTCGTTGAGCGCCTCGACCCGGGTCGCCGGCCGCAGACCAGCCCCCTCGGGCACCAGGTCGTAGTCGACGTAGGCGCTGGTCAGGTCCGTCCAGTCCTGGAAGGCGGGGTGGCTGCGCCACATCTCGCGGTATGTCGTGCGGTCCGGGAAGGTCATCGCCAGCCGCTCGGCCGCGGGGCCCAGGATCGCCATGGACATGTCCTCCGGGGCCACCCCGGGCGGCGGGATCAGCGGCATGCCGCCGTCGACCAGGACCAGCTCGCGCACCTTCTCGGGGTGGCGGTCCGCCAGGACCAGCGATACGAAGGCACCCATCGAGTGGCCGACCACGACCGCGCTCTCGACCCCGAAGTGGTCCAGGACCGCCGCGACGTCGTCGCCGTGGCTCGGCATGCCGTAGGGCGGGGGCAGGTCGCGGGACCGTCCGCGGCCCCGCAGGTCGGGGGCGATGATGCGCGCCTCGGGCAGGGCCGCCGCCAGCAGCGGCCAGGCCACGTGCGAGGCGGTGATGCCGTGCACGGCGAGCACGGTCGGCGCCGCGGTTCCTGACTCGGGGCCGCCGGCGGGCTCCCACACGCCGACGTGCATCGAGCCGCCGCGCACCGGCACCTCGTGGCTGCGGTAGCGGTCCCCCACGACCGCGGCGAGCGAGGGGAGCAGGTCTGTCGTGGTCACTGCGCCGTCCACCCGCCGTCCATCGTGTAGGAGGTGCCGCTGACCATGCCGGCGGCGTCGCTGGCCAGGAAGCCCGCGAGGGCGCCGACGTCGTCGGGCTCGATGAGCTTCTTGATCGCCGAGCGGGTCAGCATGATCTTCTCGACGACCTCGTCCTCGGGGATCCCGTGGGTCGCGGCCTGGTCGGCGATCTGCTTCTCCACCAGCGGGGTCCGGACGTAGCCGGGGTTGATGCAGTTGGAGGTCACCCCGTGCGGCGCGCCCTCGAGGGCGGTGACCTTCGACAGGCCCTCCAGCCCGTGCTTGGCCGTGACATAGGCGACCTTGTAGGCCGAGGCGCGCAGCCCGTGCGCCGAGGAGACGTTGATGATCCGGCCCCAGCCCTGGGCGTACATGTGCGGCAGCGCCGCGCGGATCAGCAGGAAGGGCGACTCGAGCATGAGCCGCTGGATGAGCCGGAAGTCCTCCGGGGCGAACTCGTGGATCGGGGCCACCCGCTGCACGCCGGCGTTGTTGACCAGCACGTCGCAGTCGAGGGTCAGGTCCTCCAGCGCCGCGGTGTCGGACAGGTCGACGGTCCACGCCTGCCCGCCGATCTCCCGGGCCAGCGCCTCGGCTCCCTCGGTGTCCCGGTCCGCCACGACGACCTGCAGCCCGTCCTTGGCGAACTGCCGGGCGATCGCGGCACCGATGCCGCTGGCCCCGCCCGTCACCACTGCCTTGCGACTCATGCCTTCATCCCTTCGTCCGTCCCCGAATTTTCATAGTGGTTTTGCTGCTCTCCCCCGCCTTTTCTCAGGGGTTTTGCTGGCCCCTCGCCTCGCCCGGCGCGGTCAGCGGGAGCCTCTCCGGCAGCCTCGCCGGGCGCCCCGCCAGGCACCACTCGGGTCTCGCCGGGCACCCCCTGCGCGTCCGGAACAGGAGCCAGCGACCCTTTGATGAGAGCCATCAGCCCCTCGTAGACGGGCGCGGGGATCGCGCTCGCGTCCTCCCACAGCACCCACCGCATCCCGATCAGCTCGCCGGCACCCATCAGCGCCCACGCGGCGATGACCGGGTCTACGTCGCGGATCTCGCCACGCTCCCGCGCGGCGGAGAGCCCGGAGGCGTAGCCGTCGACGATGTTGTCGTAGTGCCGGCGCATCGCCTCGGGGGAGACGAACTCGGCCTGCCGGATGATCCGGTACAGCGCCGGGTGCTCCGCAGTGAAGGCGAAGAAGGCGGCGAACCCGGCCCGCTCGGCCTCGATCCGGTCGGTCACGCCCCGCGAGGCCTCGCTCATCGCCGCCCGCACGCGGTGC
>ENA-UOUL01005636-UOUL01005636.1-bioreactor-metagenome-genome-assembly--contig:-NODE-5636-length-10714-cov-2.947918_pt1 | contig 10714 bp, 12 predicted proteins | sample MGYA00249838_ERZ747220 | MGnify/ENA primary metagenome ERZ747220 (study PRJEB28778, sample SAMN05720191) | bioreactor metagenome | isolation source: Anaerobic biogas reactor | place: USA:Washington...
GAAGTTGCGCCGGGGGATGACCACCCGCCGGCCCGTGCCCGCGGCCGCCCGCAGGGCCTGGTTGATGCGCTCGGTGGCGGTGCGTTGGCGATAGGCGTCCTTGTAGGCGGGGGACTCGCGGTCGAGGGTGTAGCGCAGGCGCGCGCTGATGCTGGTGGGCAGCGTGGTCGTACAGCCGCCCTTGGCCCAGCGTTTGTGGCCAATGGGGCAGGCGCTGGAGCCTTCAGCGTGCTGGAGGGGACAGCCGTACTTGGCGCGCTCGTGTTCGATGAGCGTGAGGGTACGGTCGATGTAGGTGAAGAGGCAGGGCATCGGTAGCCCGGCAGCGTACAATGGATGACCATCAGGCGCAAAGCGAGAGTCAGAGAGCAGACCGTGCCCGCGGCGCCATACCGACCCGCGTAGGAGGAGGGTGATGCCAACCCCCGATGACCCCATCACGCTGTTCTTGGTGGTGCTCTTCCTCGTGGTGCTCCTCATCGCCAAGATCATCGAGAAGCGGCAGAAGTGAGGTCCGCACGCAGCGCACGCCCTGGCCCGGCGCCTATCGCTGCCCCGCGGCTACAACCGGCCCATTCCGCAAGGCGGGACACAGGTGCCGGCGGGTGATCGCGGCCGCGCTCTGCCTGCTGCTCGGCCTTGGCCTGCCGGGTAGGCCCGCCCAGGCCGGGCCAGCGAGTGACGGCCCGCGCCTCGGCGTCAACCTCCACCCACTTCAGGATACCTATGCGCCCGACCAGCTCGCCCAGCAGATCGCGCTGGCGCGGTCCACCGGCGCGCAGGTCGTGCGCATCGACATCCACTGGGCCTGGATCGAGTCTGTGGGTCCCGGCGTCGCCGGGTGGAACCCCGGCCAGATCGCGCGGCTGGATAGCTTCCTCCGGCGCTGCGCGCGTGTATGGACGGCGACGCGCGTCCCATCTGGATCACGGAAGCCGGCTGGACGACGGTGCCGCCGGCGAGCTGCGTGGACTGCTGGACCCCTAGCCTGCCGGTCACCGAGGCCGAGCAGGCGGCCTATCTCGCCCAGGCGGTGGCCATCGCGGAAGGCTGCCCGTACGAGGAAGACCTTTGAGCTCTGCGTCTAGACGGAGGTCATCGCTGGACTCGAAGAGCTCAAAGGTCTCGCTACCGGAGTGCTAACCCTTCATCGGCCCGACGGTGAAGCTGCCGCTCTCGCCGAGCTCTTCCTGCATCTCCTTCACTTCCTCGATGCCGTGCGACACAAACGTGTCCTCATCCCCCGTCAGGATCTGGAGCAACTGCATGAACTCCCCGATGTGCTCCCGCTCCTCGTTGGCGATGTCGATGAGGACCTTGCGCGCCAGGGGATGGTCCGTGGCCTCTGCGTGCGCCATATACAGGTGCACCGCCTCGTGCTCTGCCGCGATGTTGAGCCGAATCGCTCGGATCAGTTCGCCCTTCGTGAGCTTGCGATCGGGCACAGTCCCGCTAAATGGATTGACGAATTCCGGCATGGTGCTCTCCTTTCTGAGGTGTTACGAATGCCTGGTTTGCCCCCAGTATAGCACCGCTCGCATCCCAAGCCAGATCCGCCCTGCCACGGCTACCCACGCCCCGGAGGTGGCCGCGGCAATACCGTCCATCCTGCGCGCCTGGGGCAGGCTGCTTGCGCTCACAGGCGCCGCTCGGCGGCCTCGAAACAGGGAAGACACAGCACCTGTCCTCCGAGGTTGCGCGTGCGCGTCTCCATCGTCATCTCGCCGCACGCCGCGCACTGCAGCGACCGGTGAATCGACGCCCGCTTGGGGATGACCGGCTCAACGGGCCGTACGTCGAACAGCGTCGCTTCCGGCAAGTCGAGCACCCGATAGGCCCGCTGGCTGTGCAGGGCCTGGAAGCGCGCGTGCTCCTCGGGCGTCGCTTCTCCGCCCAGGACCTTGGCAAAGAGCGCGCTGTGCTCCGCATCGGGCTCGTCCGTCGCGTTGGGGCGCACCACAATGCGCACCGCCTTGCCATCGGAGCGGCGGATGAACGTGAACGCGTTCTTGCCATAGTCCAGGTGGATCAAATTGCCCTTGCCGAAGGTGCAGCCGGTGAGATACTGAATCGCGTCCACGCCGCACATATCCGTCTCCACGATGGCCACGACCTCCTCGTCGGCGGAGTGCGGCCCGATCTCGCGCAGCGCGATCTCCGCCACGCGCATACCGATCGCCAGCCCGGGACACATGTGCCCGTGAAAGCGTTGGGTGCCTTCGATGTCGATCATGCTGTTCTCCTTGTTCGGTCGGTGTAGACGAGCGTCACCACGCGGCCACGCTCCTATGCAAAAGGGGCCGCGAAGGCCGCGGCATCACGCCGGCTGTGGCCTTCATGGCCCCCGTTTCCTGATCTGTCTGACGGCTGAGCTGGCCTGGTCTACGCCAACGGCGGCGACGGCTCGGGCACAGGCTCCAGATAGACACTGTGGCTCAGGAAGTCGACGCGCGTGATCCGGCCCCGCACCAATCTCTGCTCACCCAGCAGATTCACCAGCAGATAGACACCGGCCTCCTGCTGCACAGACGCCACATCCACCATGATCGGGTGAGCGCCGGCTTCGTCCACGAGGTACACTTTTGACTCGCACATGGCTTCCATCCCCGTTGTCGCAACAAAAAACGCCACAGGCGGCCCTCTGGGCCCACGGCGGCGTTTTCATCACACCTCAACATTGGCTTCATGCCAACGAGCGCCACTATACCACACCCCTGCGCCCGCGTCAATCGTCCGCTTCGAGCGCCTCCCGCAGGATCGCGATGGCGGCACTGATCTGCTTCGTGAGGGCCTGCCATTCGATGCCCACCAGCTCAAAGTGGGGCTGGTTGATCGGCAGCAGCAGCTTGCGTCCCCGCGCGCCGGCCACCGCGATCGCGATCTCGGGCGTGATCTCGCCCATCATCGAGTTGGGGACCACGACCCCGATCGGGGCCAGCACGAAATCCGCCTCACCGACCGAGACGCGAATCGCGTTCTCACCGCTGGCGCCCCGGGTCGCGCGCGCCTGCATCATCTTCTGGGTAGCGACCGCATTGGTCCCCAGCGCCAGGATCTCGAGCTCCAGCGACAGCTCCTGCCGCAACTGGGTCACGATCTGCGCCCCGATCCCGCCCCCCATGCCATCGATCACGGCCACGACCGGCCCGCTGGCCCTCGGCTTCTGGACTATCATACGGCATCCTCTTGGTCAAGCATCGCGATGGCAGCCATTCTATCCACCTGCCCCCGCCTGTCAACGCGCGAAGAGCTCAAAGGTCTCGCTGGCCCAGGGGCCGCCTCGCCACCGTCGAGGCAGACCTTTGAGCTCTGCGCCTCGACGAGGGTCATCGCTGGACCGGAAGAGCTCAAAGGTCTCGCTGGCCCAGCGCTCCAGGCGGATCACAGTCCGCCTCGTCGATCCCGTGCCTGAGCCGTCCCGACCGCCGATCAAGCGCCCTTCAATTCCTCCTTGGTACCAAGGAGGTGCGGTTGCGCTGTCCGCAGCCCGGTCCACAGCAAGTAGCATGCCACACTGACCGACCCCACGATGTCTACGTAGCGCGTCGCGGGGTGGTCGGGCGCGAGGGCGACTGCAGCCAGGGCGGTCACCACGCAGAGGTCGACCACAGTCTTGGCGCGATATAGCTGTTGCTGGGACGCGATCACGGGATTGTGCTGCTCGCGCGTCAGAACGGTGTAGCGCCGCCACAAGGCGCCGTTGGCGATGGCGCCCAGGACGGCAATCGTCAAGCCCATCGTGACGCTGCCGCCGGGTTCGAACGCCGACAACCGCGACAGGGCCAGCCCCATGAGAATGGCGCCGGAGCCCGCCATGGCCCCCGCCGTGCTCAGCCCCGCCGCACGCTCCAGCCGGGCTCGCTCTGCCTCGTCCACAGCGTTGTTCCGGTGCAGCCTGCGAAACACCCACCAGGCGATCACGATCGCGACCAGCTCCATACCGCGCCGGATGAAGTCCGCGATCTGGGTTGTGGCGCGGCTGGTCACGACTGCAATCCCCGTCACCAGGGGCCCGGGCGCGCTCAGCAGCAGTGACGTCAGCAGCGTCTTCTCGCGGCGAGATGATTGGGCTTTGGTAAGGTCGGTCATGGATTACACCGCAAGGTAAGCGTAGAGTGACATGAGAGACAAGACCGCCAGCCCTGCCGAGATCGGCACGGTCAGCGTGTCCATCCCTTGGTTGGAGAACAGCTCGACGACAGCGCAGACCGGCGCTACCAGCAGCGCGACAGTGAGGCTCACGTCCCAGGGGTAGCCCGCATAGCCCAGGAGCGTCAAGAACACCGCCAGTCCAGCGGTGATCGCCATGGCCTGGGTTCCTTCGACCGTCTTCGCGCCTTCGATCCACGGATGCCGAATCCGGCGGCGCCCGAAACGTTTGCCAACCAAGGCTGCAGCAGCGTCACCAAACCCCCATGCCATCACCGCCACGACGGCGACATACTTCCACTCGCTGCCCAGCAGACCCCAGAAGATGAAGATCAGCAGTGCCATCGACAGTTGCACGATGACCAGGCTTCTTCTGAACTCGCCGCCCTCGCGCTCCACCGCGATTCGCTTGTAGGTCGACGTATGGTTCACCAGCGCTAGCGCCGGATAGGCAAGCAGGATGAGTGTGAGGGCTGCCAGCACCGCCGTCGTCCAGGTGCTGAACACCGTCACCAGGGGAAAGATCGACAGCGTGATTACGAAATGGTACAGCTTTCGCATCACCTCGAAGGGCACGTTGCAGTACATCTTTAGGAGGATCGCCGGAAACCCGAGAGCGACGATGAAGCCGAGGTAGAGGCCCACGCCAACCAGATCGCTATGCACCCGGATCCTCCAGCACTTCCTCCGCCTCTGCACGGGTGAAGTTCTCGGACATGCGCCCGAACAGCCGGACAAACGCCTCCAGTTCCTCGCCGGAGATGCCCTGCATGGCCAGCACGTAGAGCTGGTCGTAGACTTGGTCGATGGCTGGGCCGATCTCCTGGGCGGCAGCGGTCAGCCGGACCCTGTAGGCGCGCCCATCATCTGGGTTCTGGTGGCGTGTCACGAAGCCCTTTACCTCTAGCGACTTCAGTGTGCGTGAGATCGCCGGTTTGCTCACATCCAACTGCTCGACCAGTTGCTCCTGCCCCATCTCCTCGCCCTGGGTCAGTAAGTGAAGCAGGACATTTCCCTCGGCGCTGCTGAGATTCAGCGGGCGCAGGCCCTCATTAATGATCTGCCGGGCCGAGCGCAGCATATGATGGGCATGCAGCCAGATATCTCGGATGTTTCCCACGTGTAAGCTCTCCTTTATGGTTACGGCTCTCAGTCTGGTGGCTTCATCTTCGAAGCGCGATCGTGTTAGCCGTCCGGCGTGAGCCCCCGCTCGTCAACACGCGCCTAACACAACGCGGGCGACATTATAGCGCAAAATGGTTAACGTGTAAACTAATCTTATAAACATTCGTCCGCGGCGATTCGTGTTACGGAAGGCCAACGCGCCACCTTGAGGAACTGCGGACGTGCACGATTGCCCGTCAGCCAGGATGTGCTGCCTTGCGTGCTTTCGGTCCGGCAGACTCTTGAGCTCTGCGGCTGGACGAGGGTCCTCGCTCGACCCGAAGAGCTCAAAGGCCTCGCTGCATCAGCGGCAGGCGGACCACAGTCCGCCCCCGGCTCCCCCTCCGTCGCAGCGCTCAGTCGTCCGCCACGTCCATCGCGCACCGGAACCCGATGCTGACGTGCGTTGTGTCCGGTGGGTGGTGGTCGCGGTTGGCACACCGCGCGCTATCGGGGCCTAGATGCCATGAGCCGCCCCGCAGCACGCGGCTGCCGGGAGACACCTCGCGCCCCGTCCCGTAGTACAGGTACCGGTCCGCAACCCACTCCCACACATTGCCGCCCAAGTCGTGCGCCCCACACCAACTGGCATCGTTGATGTAGTGACCGGCAGGCGAGGTGTCCTTGTAGCCATCATCGACCCCCGCGTCGCGCCAACTGAAGTCGCACTGCGCGTCGCAGTAGTTCAGGCGCTGCCCATCGAAGGTGTCGCCCCACGGAAACAGCGATCCGCGTGGTCCGGCAGCAGCATACTCCCACTCCGCCTCGCTGGGCAGGCGCGCTCCCGCCCAGGCGCAATAGGCGCTGGCCTGGTGCCAGTTGACGTGGAGAACCGGGTAGTCCGTATAGGCGGCATTGCCGTAATACGAACCGCGAGCGTAGGAGCCGGATTCCGCAGGCCGGGTACACGCACCGGCAGCAACGCAGCGGCCGTACTGCTGGTTCGTGACTTCGGTCCGATCGAACCAGAAGCCTACAAGCCTGACCGCGTGTGGCGGCTCCTCATCCGTGAACGTCTCGCGATCACAGCCGGTTCCGTACCTGCCGCACAGATCCATCGCGACCCTGATCTGCTCCTCCGAGCTGCCCATCGTGAAGCTACCTGCCGGCACATAGACCATTGTCGCGCCATCGATGGCTCTGTCCAGGGTGTTCCCCAGCGAGTGCACCACGGACGCAGGCTCGACCGTCGGTGTCGGGCGTGCCGTAGCCGTGGGAGCTGGCGTCGCCGCCGGAGTCAGGCTGGGCGCCGGTGTTGGTGAATTGCTGAGCGTCGGTGCCGGCGTGGCGCCCGGCGTCCCAGATGGCGCTGGCGTTGCCGTCGGCTCCTCCGCACGCTCGGTGGGGGCGGCGATCGTGCGCGCAATCTGCCCTTCCACCTCCGCGGCAGCCGGGCCATCGCGGCTGGACAGCCAACGACCAATCGCCAACGCCGCGCCCGCGAGCACCGCGCACAACACCACCGCGACAGCGACCGTCCCGACGACGCCGAGAGAGACTCTGCGCGCTGGCCCGCCAACGCTCGCATCAGCCCTGCTGCCGTCCCTTACCCTCCACGGAGGTCCCCCCGCCGCGCCACTCAACGCCGCGCGCATCGCCGATGCGCTCTCGAAACGGGCATCCGGCTGGATCGCCATCGCCCGCTCCAGTCCACGCTCGGTCTGCGCGCTGATCTCCGGATGCATCTGTCGGATGGGGACGAGCGAGCCCGGGTTGACGATGCGCATTGTCGCCGTGGGCGGCTCCAGGGCTGTCAGCGCGTAGTAGAGCGTCGCGCCCAGGCTGTAGAGGTCGCTGCGCGGGTCGGTGTGGCCCAACTGCGGGTCGTACTGCTCCAGGGGCGCGTAGCGCGGCGTCCCCATCGAGCGGATGGCTGTCCGCGTGCGTGGGTCGTCCGGGTTCCACAGCTTGACCAGGCCGAAATCCACCAGGATGACGTTGCCGTCTGGCTTAAGGATCGCGTTCTCGGGCTTGATGTCGCGGTGCAGCACCCCCTGCCCGTGGCAGTACGCGAGCGCGTCCAGAAGCTGGTCGGCCCAGGCCAACACCTGTCCCTCAGGTTGCCTGCCTGCGCGCTCGATACGGGCTCCCAAGCTCTCGCCCTCAATGAAGGCCATAGCGAGATAGGTGGCCCCGCCTTCATTGAAGAAGTCCGACACGCGCACCAGGTGCGGGTGATCGAGACGCGAGAGCACCACCGCCTCCTGGTGAAACTGCTCGCGGGCTGCGTGAAGCGCCTCTAGGTCCAGCCCTGGCTCCGGCTTCATCTCCTTCAGCGCTACAGCCAAGTTCAGCCGGGTGTCCCAAGCGCGATACACGGTTCCCATCCCGCCTTCGTCCAGCAGTGTGACGATGCGATAGCGATGTTGTAGTACGGATCCTGGCGCAAGCGGCATCGCGGAATCCTCCCGCTGTTACGGATGATGGATGGCTGCCCGGCAATCCATAGCCGCCAGCCCCGCTCTGTGCGGCCTTCGAGCACAAACCATGCCCAATCATAGGCAGTCTCAGACGACGTGCAAGACAAGCCTTCTTGCGGCAAAGCGAGAGACATCGCCGCGAGTGACGAACGAGAGTTCCAGTCACCTCGCCAGATGGGGAGCGGGGCGATGGGAATCCGTACAAGCGCGCTGGAACCCCACCGCCCCCTACGCGCGACAGCCCAATCCCGCACTCCAGGCGGACGACAGTCCGCCTCCCCCTCCGCCGCAGCGCCCCCGCACCGCTCTGGACGCTGGCGGTTGGGACCGGCTGCAAGGCGTATGATGCAGCCTACGTGGCCGTGGCGTGGGAGCTGGGCCTGCCGCCTATCACGGCGGATGACGAGCTGGTGCGTCGGAGTCGGTTCGTAGGCGCGGAATCGGCCGTGTGCATGCTTTGAGAGCGAGTGCTGTCTGTCTCCCCCCCCCCGATACCACCGGGCCTCCGTGGACCGGTTGGCCGAGCGGGTTCCAGGTAGGGCCTGGTCGCCCTCGTTTCGAGGTTATCCTTCCGCTGCAGCACGCATCGCTCGCCGCTCCGCTTGAGCAGAGCGTGCCAGCTTCACACGGACTAGCCTACGACTTGTGCAGCTTCCTCTTCCCACGAGTGTACTCGGCTAAGAGCGCCTGGTCCCTCGATTGCTGCTCAACTCTGCCCTTGGTGAACCATTCCAGCCAGTGGGCTGGGGCGTCCACATCCTCGGCGCCGTGGTCAGTAATGCGCTTCCGCACGCGGCAAAGCACAGGTGTGTTGACGCCGGCCCCTGCGATGATCGCCTGTCCTTTCGAGAGCGCCGGCAGTTCCTTGAGTAGGTCGCGTCCCACACTTTCCACGCTCTCAGCGACCCGGTTCTGATCGATGGGATTGACGATACGCAGGATGAACTGCGTCATGCACTGGGAGAGGACGTCGGCATCGAGCTTGCCTGGGCGCTGGCTGATGAGCCCCACCGCCACCCCAAACTTACGCCCCTCCGAGAGGATGGTCTTGAGAATCTGCGAGCTGACCAAGTCCGCCGAGGCTGGGGCGAAGTTGTGGGCCTCCTCGATCAGGACAAAGGCCGGATACGGTAGGTAGGTGTCGTCTCCCTCGCCAACCAGATTCTTCTCCGTGTTCATTCGTGCCTGGAGCAGACGCCGCAGCAGCGTTGCCACGACCACCTGCTGTTCGCGCTGGTCCACCTCGTTCAGCTGCAGGACCGTGCACTGCCCCGGCTGGAAGAGGTCGGGTAGGGGCAGGCTCGTGAAGTCGTTGAAGATGCGCGAGCTCTCCAGGCGGGAGTTGATGCGCCAGATCAGGGCACCTGCCGTTCCGGAGCTCCCCGCGTCCTCCGAACCGGACGGTTCTTCATCAGCCCCCTTCTTGCCATCGATCTCGCGTTCCGCCTCCGTCACCGCCAGCCGGAACTGGGCCAACGTCCACCTGTCCCCGTACTTGCGGCGGACCAAGCCATAGGCGCGCCCCAGGACGTAATGCATGCGCTCTGACAGGTCGGGCAGCAGGTAGCGTAGATCACCCAGGGTCAGGGTCGAGATGCAGACTTTGACGTCGTTCGGGCGAATGATATTGATTGTGGGGTGATACCCGTCCGTGTTCGACGTGAAGGCGGGGTGATGCGCCATCTGCACGAGCGTACCGTACTCACCGTGGGGGTCGATGATCAGAACCGCGGCACGGTTGCGCGGATGCATCAGCTCCTCGACTAGCACGCCTGCCAGATAGCTCTTGCCCGCGCCGGTGCTGGCAATGACCGCAAGGTGCGTGCTCGTGACAGCCCGCAGGTCAATGGCGATGGGCACTCGCCCCTCTTCGCGACTAAGCAGCGAGCCGATGTGCGCGGCACCGGTCTGCTTCAGCGCCCGCTTGCTGAGCACGCGGGCCAGCAAGTCGTTGTCTGCCAGGTAGATGGGAGTGCCAGGGCGTGGCGGCAGGCGCGGATTGATGAAGTCGCCGAGCACCGAGTCGTAGTAGCCCAAGATCGTGACTGTGATCTCGAACAGGTCGTGCGCCTGCCCCGTATAGCCGACGAGCGCCGCCACGTCCTCCGGCGGCACCTCGGGATTGGCAAGGAATCCGTGGGGCAGGAGCCGGACCGGTTGCCTGCCGGTGATGCGCCCCAGCACTTGGCAGGTCTCGCCGGCGATGCGTGCCGTGTAGGTGACGAACTCCCCGACCCGCGCAGTTTCGCTGCGGTCGGGCGTGATCAGCGTGTACTCGTGGGGCGATTCACCTGGCCCGCGGGTGATGCCCAGGGGTGTCGGCATCGTCATAGCCCACCTCCCAGCGGGCCGATGGCGGCCTGCCAGGCCAACTCATTGCGCAGGACGCCGAGGGCTGCGGTCTGGGTAGGAAACAGGATTTCCAGATCCCCGATCACGCGCAGCAACAGGTAGCGCGCCAGCGGACTGCCTAGCGCCAGGAGCAGTGGAGCGTATCCCGCCTGGACGCTGCCCACTGGGGTGCGGTGGAACGCGCGCACAGCGTCGTCCTCCATCCGGGCCACCGGCGCGTCAATCTGCGCTGCGAGTGGCGGCACCCCGTGCGTGGGCGTGCCGTCTGGCGCCAGCATCCCCACGACCGTGATCCCGACCAGGGTCACCTTCTCCGCAAGGTAGTCCGGCGAGAAGAATGCGAGGTCTGAGGGCGGTGAGAGCCGCGGGCCCAGGTTGCCTAACTCCGGGTTGAGGAGGACGGTGTCGTAGATGATACCGATGAGGTCGGTGTGCTCCGCGTCCACGGGAATGCGGACGAAGGTGCCGAAGGCGTAGTCGGCGGGCGAGGGCGGCGCTGCCACCTCACCGGGCCCGTGGATTTGGCAGACGTAGTCCGTGTGGGAGTTGGATTTAGAGAGTTTCCCTAACATAGAGTCTATGCCTCAAGATAGCGTTTGCGGCGAGTCTCAAACGCCTCCTTACCGCCT
>ENA-UOUL01005638-UOUL01005638.1-bioreactor-metagenome-genome-assembly--contig:-NODE-5638-length-10708-cov-3.113442_pt1 | contig 10708 bp, 11 predicted proteins | sample MGYA00249838_ERZ747220 | MGnify/ENA primary metagenome ERZ747220 (study PRJEB28778, sample SAMN05720191) | bioreactor metagenome | isolation source: Anaerobic biogas reactor | place: USA:Washington...
AGACGATGGTGGATTTTCAGCAGGAGGACGCAGGTGGGACCGTGCGTAATGCGGTTGTCGAGAACCAGTTGCACCGCTGCCGCGAGGGGGGGCGGATGCAACGAATCCGTTCCGTGCCCTCCGGCCGCGGCGGCGAGCCGGAGAGCCCTTCGGCCGGGAACACTCCGGGTGGGGGAAACGACGATCGACAGTGAACGGATCGACGGTGCCCAGTTCGGTCCAGACCGCGGCCTTCAGTCCGAGTCGATCGTCCAATCGATCCCATTGCGCTTGACTCGGCGGTAGAGCGTGTCGCGTTCCACCGGCCTGCGGCCGGCCTCGCGAATGATCGCTTCCAACTCGGAAACGGTGAGCGACTCGGGGGCCGTGCTGCCGGCGTCGTGGTGAATCCGCTCCTGGCGGACCGTGCCGTCGAGGTCGTCCGCCCCATAACCCAGCGCGATCTGCGCGGTGCCCACCCCGAGCGAAATCCAGTAGGCCTTGACGTGGGGAAAGTTGTCGAGCACAAGCCGGCTGATCGCCACGGTCCGCAAGTTGTCGAGGCCCGTCGGGCGCGCAAGGTGCGCCAGCTCGGTGTTCTCGGGGTGGAACGCCAGCGGAATGAACGCCTGGAAGCCGCCCGTCTCGTCTTGCAGGCGGCGCAGGCCTGTCCCGAGGCGGCGGCCTTTTGGACGGGAAAGGAAATCAGGAAGCGGATCTACATTCCGAAACGAATGGTGAATCTGGTGGTATCGGGTTGAACCGGTTCACGGCAAAGGAGCGGACATGGGCAAACTGACGAATGCGCTGCAAGGAAAGCTGAACGCCGGCAAGCCCCCCCTGAAGGGCCGGTCGGAGCGCCAGTTGGATTTGTTCATGTCGCTGTCGGATCGGGGAGAGCCCGGATCCCGCATCCCGTCGCCGTCCACGCGCGAACCGAAGAAGGAACCGCCGGCGCCGGAGCCGAAGCCCGAGCCCGAAATGGTGTTGCCGCCGCCTTCGGATCCCCCGGATGTCTCCGCGGATGTGCGCGCGCTGTTCTCCGATTCCGACCCGGACCGCAGTCCCTCGCCGGTCGACACGGATGAGCAGGGAAAGCCGGCGCTGCGAACCGGGATCTACCGCCGCCCCCAGCGTCGGCGCCTTCCGCCGCCAGCGCGGCGCGCCGATCGAGGCCGAGGCCTACGTCAAGGTGCTGAGTGACGGCCAGTTCATCCTGCGCAATCCGATGGGGGCCGGGCGCCTGGTGAATCTCGGCCCGATGGCGCGGCTGGTGATCGGCAACGTCGATGCGGTGGAAGTGCGCGGCAACGGCAGCATTCAGGACCTGTCCGGGTTCCAGCGCGCGAACGTCGCGCGCTTTACGGTATCCTCTGACGGCTCCATCGCGCCGCACCGGCAGTAGCCCCGCGACCACCCGATGGAACGCGCGCCCGGCCCCGTGCCGGGCGTTTCCCGATCGCTGTGCTTGTCCCGCCACAGGCCGCGGACAGGACCCCACTGGCAGTAGACGATGGCGTTGGATGAACTGCTCGACGAGCACGAACAAGGCGAGAAGGTCCGTACCTGGCTGAAGGAGAACGCCCTCGGGCTGGTCGGAGGACTGGTCCTGGGGCTGGCGCTGATCGGTGGCGGCAAGTGGTGGACGCAGCGCCAGCACGAGGCGCGCGTGGCGCTGGGCGAGGCCTACGACCAGGTGGTGCGCGCGATCGAAGCCGGCGACCTGGAGCAGGCCTCCCGCGAGGCCGGCGACCTGGCCGGGACCGCCTACGCGCCGCTGCTGGCGCTGGCCCTGGCCAAGGGCCAGCTCGAGGCCGGCGACCGCGACGCGGCCATCGACACCCTGCGCGCCGCGTCCAGCGACGATCCGGGGCTGGCGGCGATCATCCGCCACCGCCTGGCGCGCCTGCTGGTGGATGCCGGCCAGGCCGAGGAGGCGCTTTCGCTGCTCGCCGGGGCCGACGACCCGGGGGCGCTCGAGACCCGTGGCGATGCCCATTTCGCGCTCGGGCGTGGCGAGCAGGCGCGCACCGAATACGAACAGGCGCTGCGCCGGCTCGACGTGGCCGCGCCGCAGCGCATGCTGCTCGAACTCAAACTGGGCCAGGTCGGCGGCACGCCGGACCCGGCGGGGACTGAATCCTGATGAAGCCGTCCATCCATCCGTCCGCGGCCGTGCCGCGCCAGTGGCGGCGCATCGCCGGTCGCATGGTCGTGGTGCTCGCCTGCGCCGCCGTGCTGGCCGGCTGCAGCACCATCCGCGGCTGGTTCGGCGGGGACGAGGAAAAGAAGGCCGCCAAGCGCGCCAGCGAGCCGGCCGAGCTGGTCGACTTCACGCCCAGCGCCAGCGTCACCCGGATCTGGTCGGCCAGCGTCGGCAAGGGCGAGGACCGGCTGGGCGTGCGCCAGGCGCCGGCGATCGCCGACGGCCGCGTGTACGCCGCGGCGGTCGACGGCGGCGTCCGTGCGCTGGACCTGCAGACCGGCGCGGTGCTCTGGCACTACCGCTCGGACCTGCGGCTGAGCGGCGGCCCCGGGGCGGGCGACGGGCTGGTGGTGGTCGGCGGGCTCAAGGGCGAGGTGGTGGCGCTCGACGCGGCCACCGGCGCCGAGCGCTGGCAGGCGCAGGTCCCCAACGAGGTGATCGCGCCGCCGGTGATCGGCCAGGGGCTGGTGTTCGTGCGTTCCAACGACGGCCGGGTGAGCGCCTTCGACGCCGAGGACGGGCAGCGGCGCTGGTTCTGGACCAAGGAGCTGCCGAGCCTGACCGTGCGCGGCAACGATGCACCGGTGCTGGGCCCGGGCCTGATGTTCGTGGGCAACGACGACGGCACCGTCGCCGCGGTGTCCCTGGCTGACGGCCGCGAACTGTGGGACCTGCCGGTCGCGCAGCCCGACGGTCGCACCGAACTCGACCGCATGGCCGACGTCGACGGCACTCCGGTGCTCGACGGCACCGTGCTCTACGCCAGCAGCTACAAGCAGTCCACCGTGGCCATCGATGCCCCCAGCGGGCGTCCGATCTGGGCCAGCGACCGCGGCGGTCCCGGCCGTCCGGGGCTGGCGATCGACAGGGTGTTGGTGTCCGACCGGAACGGTTCGGTCTGGGCCCTGGACCGCAGTTCCGGCGGCGCGGTATGGGAGCAGCCCGGCCTGGCGCGGCGCAACCTGAGCGGGGTCGCCGTGCACGGGGACTATGTGGTGGTGGGCGATTTCGAGGGCTACCTGCACTGGCTGCGCCTGGACAACGGCGAGTTCGCCGCCCGCCAGCGCGCGGGCCGCGCCGCGATCAAGGGTGCGCCGGTGGTGGCCGACGGCATCCTGGTGGTGCAGAACACCAAGGGCGACCTGACCGCCTGGCGGGTGCAGTAGGCCCGCAGTCGCCACCACGCCGGCGGGTGCCCGGTCGCCGCGGTTCCAGCCCGGCGGTCGGGCGCCTTCCCGGCGGGTGCGCGAACGTCCGCGTCGCTCCGCGGTCCGGCGCACGTGGCGCGTTACGCTAGTCCCATTCCGAATCGACCGAGCGCCATGCTTCCTTCCGTCGCCCTCGTCGGGCGCCCCAACGTCGGCAAGTCGACGCTGTTCAACGCCCTCACGCGCAGCCGCGACGCCCTCGTGCACGACGAGCCGGGGGTGACCCGCGACCGCCACTATGGCGTGTGCCGGCCGGACGGCCAGCGGGCGTTCGTGGTGGTGGATACCGGCGGGATCGCCGGCGAGGACCAGGGCCTGGCCGGCGCCACTGCCCGCCAGGCGCGTGCCGCCGCCGAGGAGGCCGACCTGGTGCTGTTCGTGGTCGATGGCCGCGAGGGCGTGTCCGCGCTGGACGAGGAGATCCTGGCCTGGCTGCGCAAGTCCGGCCGCCCGATGCTGCTGGTCGTGAACAAGACCGATGGCCTGGACAGCCGGGCCGCCCTGGCCGAGTTCGCCCGGTTCGGCGTCGCCGACGCCCACGCGGTGTCGGCTTCGCACCGGCAGGGCATCGGTTCCCTGCTCGAGGAGATCCAGGGCCGGCTGCCGGAGGAGGGCGCGGCCGAAGTCCTGGACGAGGATCCCGACCGCATCCGGGTGGCCTTCGTCGGCCGGCCCAACGTCGGCAAGTCCACCCTGGTCAACCGGATCCTCGGCGAGGAGCGGATGATCGCCTCCGACGTGCCCGGCACCACCCGCGACTCGATCGCGGTGGACCTGGAGCGCGACGGCCGCAAGTACCGCCTGATCGACACCGCCGGCCTGCGCCGCAAGTCGCGGGTCGAGGCAGCGGTGGAGAAGTTCTCGATCATCAAGACCCTGCAGGCGATCGAGGAATGCCAGGTGGCGGTGATCCTGCTCGACGCCAGCGAGGGCGTCACCGAGCAGGACGCCAGCGTGCTCGGCGCGGTGCTCGACGCCGGGCGCGCGCTCGTGATCGCGATCAACAAGTGGGACGGGCTGAGCAGCTACCAGCGCGAGCAGACCGAGGCGCTGCTCTCGCGCCGGCTGGCGTTCGTGCCCTGGGCCGAATCGGTGCGGATCAGCGCCCTGCACGGCTCGGGGTTGCGCGAGCTGTTCCGCGCCATCCATCGCGCCCATGCCTCGGCCACGCGCACCTTCAGCACCGCGGAAGTGACGCGCGCGCTCGAGATCGCCTACGAGTCCAGCCCGCCGCCGGCGGTGCGCGGTCACGCCCCCAAGCTGCGTTTCGCCCACCCGGGCGGCGCCAATCCGCCCACCTTCGTCGTCCACGGCAGCCGCCTGCGGACCTTGCCGGACAGCTACACGCGCTACCTGGAGAACTTCTTCCGCAAGCGCTTCAAGCTGGTCGGCACCCCGGTGCGGTTCGTGTTCAAGGAGGGCGAGAACCCCTACCGCGGCCGCAAGAACGTGCTCACCGAGCGCCAGCAGGCCCGGCGCAAGCGCCTGATCCGGCACGCCAGGCGCGGCCGCTGAGGCGGGGCGGCATGGCGGACGCGATCGCGCGTGGCGGGCTCGTCCTCGGGCTGCTGGCCGGCGGTCGGGCGCGGCGCCTGGGCGGGCTCGACAAGGCCTGGCTGCAGCGTGAAGGCCAGCCGCAGGTGCTGCGCCTGGCGCGCGCGCTCGCCGGGGACGTGGACCATGTCCTCGTCAGCGCCAACCGCGATCTTGCCCGCTACGCCGCCCACGGCCTGGCCGCGGTGCCCGACCGGGTGGCCGACGCCGGGCCGATCGGTGCGCTCGACGCGCTGGCGGCCGCCTGCCGCGCGCCCTGGCTGCTGACCCTGCCGGTGGACGTGGTGGAGGTCCCCGGCGGCCTGCTGCAGGCGCTGGCGAGCGGCCGCGCCGCCAATGGCGCGCGCCTGCACGACGGCCACGGCCCCCAGCCGCTGGTCGCGCTGTGGCGGACCGGGGCGCTGCGCGACGCGGTGGCCACCGCGCTGGCCGCGCGCGAACATGCGGTGCACGCGCTCCAGGCGCGGCTTGGGATGGCCGAGGTCCGGCTGGACGGCGTGCGCCTGGGCAACCTCAACACGCCCGGTGACCTGCGCGCCGCGGGCGTCCAGGTGGAGGAACCATGACCCGGGACAGCGCTTCGACTCCCATCGACTTTTCCCTGGCCCGCGGGATCATCGAACGCGTGGCGTGCGAGCGCCGGCTGCCGAACGAGACCCTGGCGCTTGCCCGCGCCCATGGCCGGGTGCTGGCGGGCGAGGTCCGGGCGCGGATCGCGGTGCCCGGCTTCGACAACTCGGCGATGGACGGATTCGCGTTGCGCCACGCCGACCTCGCCGCGGGCGACGGCTGGCTGGACCTGCGGGGCGAGCAGTTCGCCGGCGGCCCGGCCGCGCCGCCGCCGGGCCCTGGCGGGTGCGTGCGCATCACCACCGGCGCGCCGCGGATGCCTCGCTCATCGCGCACCACGCGCTGCGCCTCGAACAGGAAGTCGACCCGCGCGACCTGCTGGCCGTGCGCGGCAATCCGCGCTTGTGTGATCGGTCGCGGTAGCCCAGCAGCGCGCACCAGCTTGAGGAATTGGCGCTCGAGCAGGGACTCCCCGCCCGCATCGACGAGTAGGCGCTCGACCTGACGGACCCCCGCACGACCGCGACGCCGGAGTGCGGTCAGTCGTCTGAGCAGGACCACCGGCGAGCTCACCCGGAGACGGACTGCCGAATCGATCATCGCCGCGAGGGTGGTGGATTTACCGCTGTCCACCGGCCTGGTGACGACGATCAAACCTTTGCGCCGCTTGGTTATGTCGTCGGCTATTCCGGGAAGGCCAAGTTCGGTGAAAGTCCTGATCCGGTTGTTGATGATCCTGAATACCGCGGAAAGACTGCCCCGGTCAAGGAACATATTCACCCTGAAACGTGTGCCTTCCGGTATAAAATAGGAGAAATCCAGCTCCAGCCTTTCGTTGAAAAGGGCGCGCTGTTTCTCGTTGATCATGCTCAAAACCATCCTCTTGAGATCCTCGGCGCTTATCGGCAGTATGTCCAGGTGGAAGATCTCTCCCTCGATCCTGAAGATCGGCGGCTGGCCGGAGACCATGTGCAGGCTGGACGCCTTGCGTTTTATCGCCAGTCTCAATATGGAATCTATGTCTATCAACTGGACGTATTTTTCTATCGCGGCCTGGTCGTCTTTCTTGATCTCCTCGAAGAGTATGCTGTGCAGGTAACGTTTGCGGGCCGTCTCCTCTATCCTGTTGACCTTGCCCTTGATCTTCACCGTGTGGGGCAGGGACGGCACCATCAGTTCGGCTTCGACGCGCGTGCCGAGCTGAAAGAGTTCCTGGATCTCGAACGCGACGCTTTTGGAACTCAAGTCCACGCTCATAGCGGTCATAGCGGGCGCGTCTTCTTTTCCCAGGACGCGGTACCGGATGGGAAAATGACTTATTTTTCTTTTTGCGTTCCTCTTATCCACTATTCCTTGCGTCATAATCTTCAGCCTCCTCTCGAAAATCTGCCGAGAACCGCGTTACCGCTCCGCAGGAGCGCGCACGCTTTTCTCCTTGGTTTTCCAGAACAGTTTCCAGGGATTTCTCCTTATGTCTATCACAAGCGCATCCACTTCCCGGTAAAGGGTATCGTCGAACAAAAAACGCCCGAGCGTGCCCTCTCCCCGTTTGATCCTGTTAAGCGCATCCTGAATGTCGTTTACCAGGACACGGGCGGTCTCGGTCACCTCATGCATCGCCACCGGGTCGTTGCCCTTGACCACCGAATCGGGTTCAAGCGCGGCGGCGGAGTTGGTGCCCGGCATGATCTCTACGTATTTCTCCCCGAGCAGGCCGAGGGTGTTCACCCAGACCCTGGAATCCGCCGGGATACTGACTTCTTTCTTCACCCATACCGATACGTTGACGGAGGTGGAATCCCCGTCGGTAACCAGGGATATATTCTTAACCTCTCCGACGTCCACCCCGGCGAAACGCACCGGCGCCCCTATCTTCACCCCGTTTATGAAATGGAAGGTGAAATTAAGACGGTATCCCGACCTAAGGGTCTTGAAATCGCCTATCAACAGTATGAAAACGACCAGTATCAACATCCCCACGGCGACAAAAACGCCGACTTTCAACTCGAGATTTGACCTCTCAACCCTCATTTTTTCCCCCTATTTTGCTCCGGAATGCACGGAGCTGGTATCGGTTATCGGACCGGTGGACAGGCCGTTGATGAACTGCTGGACCACCGGGTCGGCCGAATGCTGGATCTCCGCGGGCGTCCCCTCGGCGATTATTCTGCCTTCATAAAGCATCGCTATCCTGTCCGCGACGGAATAAGCGCTTTTCATGTCGTGGGTGACCACTATGGAGGTCACTTTCAACTTGTCGTGCAGGCTGCGCATCAGCCTGTTTATGGAATCGGCGGTTATCGGATCAACACCGGTAGTCGGTTCGTCGTAGAGTATGATCCGCGGGCCGGTGCATATCGCCCTGGCAACCGCGACCCTCTTCTTCATCCCGCCGCTCAATTCCGAGGGCAGCATCTCCTCGATCGAATAAAGCCCCACCAGCGCCAGCGACTCGCGCACCCTTTCCTTAAGGGCGTTCTTCTCCATGCCTCCATGCTCCAGATAACGGAATCCGACGTTCTCTCCGACGGTAAGAGAATCAAAAAGGGCCCCGCTCTGAAAAACCATCTCTATGCTCCGGCGGACGCGCTCCAGTTCCTCTTCCTTGAGGCGAGAAATGTCCACCCCGTCCACGAAGACGCCGCCGGAATCCGGCTTCAGCAGGCCGATGATGTGCTTGAGCAAAACGCTCTTGCCGCAGCCGGAGCGCCCGATGATGACCAGGGTGCGGCCTTCCGGTATCTTCAGATCGACCCCGTCCAGCACCTTTCTGCCGCCGAAACTCTTGTGAAGTTTTTTGATCTCTATCATTTTACGGAAAAATGAAATAGAACAGCGCGGTAAAGAAACAATCCGTCGCTATTATCAGAATGAACGACGTTACCACCGCCTTCATTGTGGCCCTGCCGACCCCTTCCGAGCCGCCCTGGACGTTGAAGCCCTCGTAACAGCTTACCAGGGCTATAACCATTCCGAATACGACGGTCTTGCCTAATCCGGTAAAAAGATCTTTAAAAAGCAGGGCGTCGAAAGTCATCTTCGTGTATATGGTCGAAGATATGCCCAGTTTGTAAACACAGATCAGATAACCTCCGAAAATGCCGATGATGTCCGCGTAAAGGGTCAATAACGGCAGCATCAACGCCAGCGCAATCAGCCTGGGCACGACCAGATATCTGATCGGGCTCACCGAGAGGGTCTGCAGGGCGTCTATCTGTTCCGTGACCTGCATGGAGCCGATCTCGGCGGTTATGGCGGCGCCCACCCTGCCGGCCACGATCAAGGCGGTGATCACCGGCCCCAGCTCGCGCACCAGCGAAAGCGCCACAATGGTCGCTATGTACATCTCCGAACCCAGCCTCTGCATCAGGTAGGCGATCTGAAAAGTGAAGATCACCCCGATGAACAGGGAAATCAGCGCCACGATCGGCAGGCTGTCCACTCCGGCCTTGCGCGCCTGTTCCAGCACGCGCCCACGTTTCAAGGGCGCCAGGAAGGTCCAGCGCACCGCCCTGCCGGACAGGATCGCCAGGCCGCCGAAGAAATAAAGCATGGCCAGGACTTTCGCGCCTATCTTGGAAAGTTTATTCCTTAGCATCATTCAAAAACCAGTTCATCCTTGCCGAGCTTGACCTTGATGGCCGCCCCGTCGTTCAGCTTCCTGGAAATGATCTCGGAAGCAAGCGGATCTTCAAGGAACCTCTGTATGGTCCTCTTCAACGGTCTTGCCCCGAACACCGGATCAAAACCGCGCTCTATCAGGAACTCCTTGGCATTCGCAGCGACTTCCAGGGATATCCCCTGCTCGCGCAGCCTTTTTACCACCTGCTCTATCTCGATATCGACTATACGCTGGAGGTCCTCCTTCATGAGCGGACGAAAGACGATGATATCGTCCATCCTGTTCAGGAATTCCGGTTTGAAAGTGCGCTTGACCTCTTCCATAAGCTTATTCTTTATATCGTTATAGGTGACCTCCTCGTTCCCGGCGCCGAAACCCAGAGAAGCGTTTTTGCGTATCAGCTCCGCCCCCACGTTGGAGGTCATAATGATCACCGTATTGCGGAAATCGACCTTGCGCGCGAAGCTGTCGGTAAGCCTGCCGTCCTCCAGCACCTGCAAAAGGAGGTTGAAGACGTCGGGATGCGCTTTCTCTATCTCGTCGAGCAGAATAACCGAATAAGGCCTCCTGCGCACCTTTTCCGTGAGCTGTCCGCCCTCCTCGTAACCGACGTAGCCCGGCGGCGCGCCTATCAGCCGGGAGACGTTGAATTTCTCCATGTATTCGGACATGTCGAGCTGGATCAAAGCGTTCTCGTCGCCGAACATATACTCGGCCAGCGCCCTGGCGAGCAGCGTCTTTCCCACGCCCGTGGGACCGAGAAAGATAAAAGACCCGATAGGGCGGCGCGGATCCTTGATGCCGGCCCGGGAGCGCCTGACGGCGTGGGCAATGGTATTGATCGCCTCGTCCTGACCCACCACGCGCTTGTGCAGTTCTTCTTCTATTTTCAACAGTTTCTCGCCTTCCTTTTCCTCCATCCGGACGATCGGGATACCGGTAGTCTGCGAGACTACACGGGCGATATCCTCCGCGTTCACCTCCGGCCTCATCTTGTCCTTGGTCTGCGCCCAGTCGCGGTTCAACTGTTCTAACTGCTGGCGCACCTGCCTCTCCTGGTCGCGCAGGGAAGCCGCCTTCTCAAAATCCTGGCTTTTGATATAAGCCTCTTTTTCTTTCTTGAACCCCTCCACCCTGGTCTCAAGATCCTTGATCTCCGGCGGGACGATAAGCACGTTCAGCCTGGCGCGCGAACCGGCCTCGTCTATCAGGTCTATGGCCTTATCCGGGAGAAACCTGCCGGATACATACCTGTCGGAGAGTTTAGCCGCAGCCGTCAGCGCTTCGGGCAGATGCCCTTCGGCCAAGGCCAGTCGGATGCGTTCGGCGCGGGCGCGCAAGGCGACGTTCGGCGGTGGGTTCTGCTGGGCAATGGCGGCCAGGATCTGCCGGGCCGTCGGCCAGTCGCTGAGAAGCCGGTAGGCCGATACCAGATCGATTCGGCTCGGCCAGCAGATCGGGGGTGGTGAAAGCTGGAAGCCAAAAGGGAGTCTACCACGGGACGGGTCGCCGTGTGAAGGTGCAACCAGCGGGGTTCAGCTCCTGCGCAGTCCCTTCGGGTAGTGGTTG
>ENA-UOUL01005640-UOUL01005640.1-bioreactor-metagenome-genome-assembly--contig:-NODE-5640-length-10705-cov-4.214810_pt1 | contig 10705 bp, 7 predicted proteins | sample MGYA00249838_ERZ747220 | MGnify/ENA primary metagenome ERZ747220 (study PRJEB28778, sample SAMN05720191) | bioreactor metagenome | isolation source: Anaerobic biogas reactor | place: USA:Washington...
TTGACAAAAGCCAAGACGAGGAAAAAGGCGGTCGGATGAAGCCGTGGGCAAATGACGATTCGTATTGGGATGCCGTGTCAATCCTGGTGCGCCCTCTCCAGAGGGCCTGGAAGGAGGTCTCAGCATGAACAGACAATTGGCGTGTATCGTTGTGGCGACGGTCGTATTCGGTGTGTCCTCCTCGGGGGCGGCGGCCGAACTGGCCCATCGGTGGAGCTTCAATGGAAGCCTGACGGATTCCGCGGGAGGAAAGGACGCGACAATTGTCGACGTGGGACCCAACGATGCCGTCCTGTCGGATACCGAGGTCACCATGACTGGAGGGCCCCGGGATAGCTCGGACTATGTGGCTCTGCCCTCGCATACTCTGACCAGCCTGGGCGACCCAGATCTCGGTGCAGAACTGGTCTCGCGTCTTTGCCTTCGGCACGAGCACTGCCGAGCATATGTGCATGAGCTGGACCATGGGCACCGATCTGAACAGTGACCATGTCGAGTTCTTCGGGCCCAACGATAGTGCCAGACTGGACAACACGAACGCTCCGTATGTTCTGGGGCAGGAGTATCATATCGTCTTGGTGTTCGAGCCGGGATCGATGACCTGGTACACAGCCCCGGCTGACAGCCCTGAGCTGGGGCCGGCCAAGGGGACCCTGCCGATCAGCGGTCTGACGACGATGAACGATGTCAATTTCTGGCTGGGACGTTCCAATTACGATGACAACACCGCCAACGCCAGTTACGGCGAATTGCGTTTCTGGAAGGGCGCCCTGTCGGAAATGGAGCGGGAGCGGCTTCACGGGCGGGGCCCCGATGGCCTGCAGGTCGGCGCGGCGCAGGGGCCATTTCCGACCGAGGAGGCGACCGATGTTCCACGCGACGCCGAACTGACCTGGAATGCCGGCAAGTATGCGGCCGAGCATGATGTCTATTTGGGCACGGTCTGGAACGACGTCAACGACGCCGGACGCGGCGATCCGCGGGGCGTGCTCGTCAGCCAGGGGCAGGCGGCGACGACCTTCGATCCGGGCAGTCTTGCATGCGGGCAAACCTATTTCTGGCGGGTCGATGAAGTCAATGGGCCGCCGGACAACACGATCTTCAAGGGAGAGGTGTGGAGTTTCACGGTCGAGCCGTACGCCTATCCGATTGTGAACATTGCCGCCACGAGCAATGCTGTTTCGGAACCCGAATCAGGGCCCGAGAAGACCGTTGACGGTTCCGGCCTCAACGCCGGCGATCAGCATTCCACGCTGCCCAGCGATATGTGGGTCGGCACCACAGGCGGCGACGAGCCGGTCTGGATTCAGTATGAGTTCGACAAGGTCTATCTGTTGCACGAGCTTGAGGTGTGGAACTACAACCTCGCCTTCGAGCTGATGTTCGGATTCGGCTTCAAGGACGTCACGATCGAGTATTCCGTCGACGGGACGGAATGGGCGAGTCTGGGCGACTTCGAATTCACCCAGGCCTCGGCGAAGGCCAGCTACGCCGCCAATACGGTGATCGACCTCGACGGCGTGGCCGCCCGGTTCATTCGCCTGACGGCGAACAGCGCTTACGGGACGATGGGGAGCTACGGGCTCAGCGAGGTCCGCTTCTATTATGTGCCCATTCAACCGAGAGAGCCCCAGCCGCAAGACGGTGCGACCGACGTCAGTGTGGATGCGATTCTCGACTGGCGTGCCGGTCGGCAGGCCGCCGCGCATGAGGTGTACCTGAGTGTCGACGAGACGGTGGTCCTTGACGAAACGGCCCTCGCCGAAACGGTTCGCGAGAGCAACTACGATCCGGGCACGCTGGATCTGGGCGCGGAGTACTACTGGAAGGTCGTTGAGGTCAACGAGGCGGAAGCCATCCGCTCCTGGGCAGGCAATATCTGGCGTTTTTCCACGCAGCCTTTCATCCTGGTGGACGACTTCGAGAGCTATACCGACGATCTTGACGGGCATGCGACGATCTTCGATACATGGATCGATGGCTGGACGAACGGGAGTGGCTCAACCGTCGGCTACTTCGAAGCACCATTCGCCGAGCAGACGATCATTCACGGCGGAACGCAGTCCATGCCGTTCTACTACGCGAACACGGCGGGAGTGACCTACTCCGAGGGGGAGCTGACCCTCGATCCGGCGCAGGACTGGACCCGAGCGGGGGCCCAGACCCTGGTACTGTATTTCCATGGCGATTTCGACAACGCCGCCGCCCAGTTGTACGTCAAGGTCAACGGGGTCAGGGTGGATTACGACGGCAATGCCGCGTCGCTGCGGGCGCCGGGATGGAGGCAATGGAACATCGATCTGGCGTCTCTGGGAGATGCCGCCAGGAGTGTCAAGACCCTGACGATCGGTGTCTCCGGTACAGGTTCGGGCCTGCTGCTCATCGATGACGTCCGTCTGTATCGGGTGGCGCCGGCCACGCCGGAACCGGCGGCCGATCCCGGGTCAGACGATCTGGTGGCTCACTACACCTTCGAGAACCATCTGAAGGACGTCACCGGCCACGGCTATGATGGTACCTCGCCCTGGTTGATGCTCTATGAGAAGGGACCGGGCGACCACGGGCAGGCGCTGAGCTTCAGTGGCCAGGGCGACTATGTGGATCTGTCGATCGGGGCGCTGCTGCCGACGCTGACGGACTGCACGATTGCCACGCTGGTGAATTTTTCGAACAACGGCAATGCCTGGCAGCGCATCTTCGATTTCGGCAGTGGCAGTTCCGGCAGCTACATGCTGCTCTGTCCGTCTTCGAACACGAGCGGGCCGATTTGGTTTGCCATCACGACCTCCGGCGGGGCCGGGGAATCCGTGATCACCGGTCCGTCCCCGCTGCCGACCGGCTGGCACCATGTGGCGGTGGTGATCGCCAGCGCGAGCATGAGCGTGCAAATCTATGTGGACGGCGCGATGGTTGCAGAAGGTCCGACGGCGACCCTGCCGGCCGATCTGGGCGCGACCACGCAGAACTGGCTGGGTCGTTCGCAATACGAAGCGGATGAGTACTTCGGCGGCGCGCTCGATGACTTCCGGATCTACCGTCGGGCCTTGTCGGCTTCGGAGATCCGCTTTCTGGCCGGCGAACGCTGACAGGACGAATGCTCCGGCTCGATCCGGGTCAATCGATGACAAGAATCACGGGGCCGTGCGGCTGTGCTGCTTGGCCGCCGAGCCGCACGAGGCCCCGGCGTACAGGATCCTGCGGTGGGATCTGCATCAGGAGAGATTGTGTAAGGACCACCATCATGCGAAGAAAGGCATTCACGCTCATCGAGCTGCTGGTCGTCATCGCGATCATCGCGGTTCTGATGGGCATTCTTCTGCCGGCGTTGAGCCGCGTCAGAGAGCAGGCGAGAACGCAGTCCTGCGCGTCGCGTGTTCGTCAGCACGTGTTGGCGTTCACGATGTACGCCGACGGCAACGATTCGAAGCTGCCGCTGCCGCTGACGGCGGGGAACTGGCTGTGGGACGTGGGCTGCAACACCGTCAATTACATGCTCAAGACCGGCCTGACGCGGGAGATGTTCTACTGTCCATCCAATGCGATTCAGCAGAAGCACAACGATCACTTCTGGACGTATGGGGTCAGCGGAGAGTGGGACGGCACGCAGTTCATCAATACCGCCGCCCCCGACTTCATCGTCGCAGGGTATTGTTACATCCTGGAAGTCGCCACCGAACCGAAACGTCCCCGCATCAAGACCTATCCGAACGACGGAGACGTCGGAGGAACCAAACTCTGGTGCAAGACCACCCTCGAGAAGAACCCCGGCCTGCGCGAACTGGTCATCGACGCGACGTTGGGCCAGGAGGATTCGTCGACCAAGCACGGCTACAATTTCGGCATGGTTACGGTCGGCGGCTCGTGGAGCGAGGGGAAGTTCCTGGATCGGACCAGCCATCTGAGAAACGATCAGGAGCCTCGTGGGGGAAACGTGGGGTTTCTGGACGGCCACGTCGACTGGCGGCCCTGGAGCGAAATGAAGAACCGCTACGGCAGCCCGACGTTCTGGTGGTAGGATCGGGGGGCCGTTCCCCGCGTGTCCCGCGAACGCGTTTAGAGCAAACGAATCTGGACGCGTGATGGGCATCGGCATATAACGGTGTCTTACGCCGGCCCAGGAGAGACTCAACGCGTGTCCGGTCCGGCCTCAGGATGGGATACGAGGGATTTCAGGCGATGGTCCGCAACGCGAAGAAGACGAAGAAGAGCATGCACGGTGTGGTGACCATGGGAGAAGTGGCCGAACGGGCCGGATATTCTCGCTATACCGTATCGAAAGTCCTCAACGGCGATGTGACGGTTGCGAACGCTACGCGGGAGCGCGTGCTCCGCATCTGCAAGGACCTGAACTACGTGCCGAACCCCCATGCGGTGAGCCTGGTGCGCAAGCACTCGAACAGCATCGGCATGGTCGTGACATACATTACGGACCCGTTTTACGGTGAGATTATCCGTGCGGCCGAACACGAAGCTGCATCTCACGGCCTTCAGTTGCTCGTTCAGTGTTCCTACGGGGATGCGGAGAAAGAGAAGCAGATCATCGCGACGCTACGGATCCTGCGTGTGTGCGGTCTGGTGATCGCGCCGGTGGTGCCGAAGGCCAATCGCAAGCTCTTGAATGAACTGGAGACGCAGATCCCGGTGGTATGCGTCGATCGGTATCTGCGACGGCAGAGCAGCTTCGTGATGAACGACAATATCGCCAGTTCCGCGATGCTCGTCGAGCGTCTGATTTCCCGCGGTGTGGCGCCCGCGTATCTGGGCAGTTCTCACGGCCTGCAGAATGTGGCGGCCTGCCAGCGCGAACAGGGGTACCTCAGAACGATGCAGCGGCATCGCAAGGAGCCCGTCCTGGTGCCGCTGACCACGGGTATGGGCGGCGAAGACACGGCGCAGTTCGGCTACGACAACATGGCCGCCTGGCTCAGACAGGGGGCCAGACCGTCGGGGTTGTTCTGTGCGACGGACAGCCTGTCGCTGGGGGCGATGAAGGCCCTGCACGAGGTGGGCCTGACGCCGGGTCGAGATGTGCTGGTGGCCGGCCATGACGACCTTGGGTTCAGCGCCTACACCCAACCTTCGATCACCACCGCCCGGCAACCCAAGGAACAGATCGGACGTGCGGCGGTGCAGATTGTGGCCGACAAGATCGAAGGCAAGATCCGACCGGGCGAGAATGTTCAGCGGACTTTTCCCTCCGAACTGGTCATTCGGGAATCGGCCTGAGGAAAGAGTCTATGATGATTTGGAGCGACACGATGAAGATGAGGCGTTGTCGAAATGATGTACGAGTGACAACGAGTCGCAGTGGCAGGGGCACGCTGATCCTGTCGCTGCTGTTGGTTTGTTCGGCTCGTGCGGAACAGACCCATGTCCTGGAGCCGGTGCCGATTCGGGACGTTCAGGTCACCGACGCCTTCTGGGGGCCCAGGCTGAAGCTGTGGAGCAACAAGACCGTCCATGATGTGCTGGACAAGTTCGAGAAGAGCGGGGCGCTTCGCAATTTCGATCGTGTGGCCGGCATGGAGAGCGGCGGTTTCGAGGGGTCGCCCTGGTTCGACGGGCTGATCTACGAGACGATCCGGGGCGCATCGGATTTTCTGGTCTCGTTTCCGGACAAAGGCCTCCAGGCGAGGCTGGATGGAATCATCGAGCGAATCGCCGCGGCGGCGAGCAAGGATCCGAACGGATACATCCTGACATTCACCCAGCTCGACCGGCCCCATCAGCGATGGGGGCTCAACGGCGGGAACATCGTCTGGCAGCACGAGACGTACGACGCCGGGGCGATGATGGAGGCGGCGGTACATCACGTCCGAGCCACCGGCCAGACCACGCTTTTGGAAACGGCGGTTCGTTTCGCCAATCACATCTGTGACGTCATCGGACCGTCGCCGAAGAAACGCGTGATCCCCGGGCATTCTCTGGCGGAGGAGGCCTTCGTGGAACTGTACGAGTTGTTCCGCGAGAGGCCGTCGCTCAAATCCCGACTGACCGTCCCTGTCGACGAGGCCCGCTACCTGTCGCTGGCCCAATACTGGATTGACGACCGAGGCCGCCAACGCCCCCAGGGCACCGATCCATTGGGAACATATTCCCAGGACCATCTGCCCGTGCAGGCGCAGAGCACCATCGAGGGACATGCGGTGCGGGCCACCCTGTTCTGGGCCGGCGTCTGCGCCGTGGCTCGTCATGTCCAGGAGCCGGACTACGTCCCGGCCGCCGCACGCGTGTGGGACAACATGGTCGGCCGGCGGGTGCACATCACCGGAGGGGTGGGCACCCATCGGGATCAGGAGCGGTTCGGCGCCGATTACGACCTGCCCAACGACGCCTATCTGGAGACGTGCGCGGCGGTGGGGGCCGGCTTCTTTCATCGGAACATGAACCTTCTGTTCGGACACGCCAGATATGTCGATGAGCTGGAGCGGGCTCTGTACAACAACGTCCTCAACGGCATATCGCTGGAGGGCGATCGTTATTATTATGAGAACCCGCTGGCCCGTCCCCATCGGCCTCGCTGGGAGTGGCACGGCTGTCCATGCTGTCCGCCGATGTTTCTGAAGATCGCCTCGGCGATTCCAGGGTATATTTACGCCCGCGACAACGAGGGCGTGTACGTGAACCTGTTCATCGGCAGCAAGGCGGAGCTGGACTGGGATGGGACCCGAGTCGCTCTGGCCCAAACGACCAACTACCCCTGGCAGGGACGAGTATCGGTGACCGTCGATCCGGAGCAGGCGACGACGTTCACCGTATACGTGCGCATACCAGGATGGGCGCAGGGGCAAGAGAACCCGTTCGATCTGTATCGGTCCGATCTTTCGCCGGAACCGGTGCGCGTGAGGGTCAACGGCGAATCGTTGCGCGGTCTGACAATGACGCGCGGCTATGCCGCCATCCGGCGTCTCTGGAGGAAGGGGGACACGATCGTTCTGGATCTGCCCATGCAGGTGCGGCGTATCCACGCGCGTCCGGAGGTCCAAGCCGATCGCGGTCGGGTGGCCCTCGCGTCCGGTCCTCTGGTCTATTGTCTGGAGGCGATCGACAATCCGCAGCAGACGTCCTACTATCTTCAGGCCGATTCGACGCTTTCCGTCGCCGGCGAGCCCGATCTTCTGGGCGGGATGAATGTCATTCGCGGCGAGGCGTTCCGTCGCCGGCAAGAGGGCCCTGTCGAGCGGGTGCGCCTTACGGCCATCCCGTTCTTCGCTCAGGACAACAGGGCCTCGGATTCACGCATCGACGTGTGGATTCCGGAGGACGAGGCGTTGGCCGCCTCCCTGGGGATGGCCGCCGGCTTCACGGCTCGCTGCTCGCATTGTTTCGATCGCGATACGGTCGGCGCGCTGAACGACGGCGTGGAACCGTCCAGTTCGAATGACCATTCGATTCCCCGGCACACCTGGTGGGATCACAGGGGAGTGACCGAGTGGGTCCAGTATGACTTCGACCGGCCGCGACGCGTGTCGTCCGTCGCCGTGTATTGGTGGGACGATCGTCCGGCGGGGGGCCACTGTGCGGTGCCGGCCTCCTGGCGGTTGCTGTACCGTCGCGACGGGCGTTGGCAACCGGTCCCGGGAGACGTCGGTTACGGCACAGAGAAGGACCAATTCAACCAGGCGCATTTCGAGGCGGTGGAGACGACGTCACTGCGGATCGAAGCCGAATTGCAGCCGGATTGCTCCGGCGGCATCCTGGAGTGGGCAGTGAAGTAGGAGAGGCCGCACTCCGCAAGCGTACGCCGGGAATTGTGACCGAAGAGACTTGACACGTGTCAAGCCCTCTGCTATTCTGATTCGGGTCGTCGCACAGGAACGGACCTGAACCGAAGGTGAAAAGTGAGGTGCAGCATGACAGGACGCCGCATGATCGCGTGGGGGGTGTGTCTGGGGCTGGCCGTGGCCTTGTGCGGCTGTGGCAAGGACGGGGACGATGGAGATTCGCACAACACGACACTGGCGTTTGTAGCCGGCGCGTCCACCGATTTCTGGACCTTTGCCCGACGAGGTTGCGAACAAGCGGACCGGGAGCTCGACGACGTCACGGTCGAATTTCGCTTCACGACCGACGGCACGGCCGTCGAGCAGAGGCGCGTCCTGGAGGATCTCCAGACGCGCCGAATCGACGGCATTGCCGTCACGCCGCTGGATCCGGCCAACCAGGGCCCGCTCATCGATCGGTTGGCCGGGCAGATTCCCGTGGTGATCACCGACAGCGACATCCCCGAATGCCGACGACAATGCTATGTGGGAACCAACAACGTCGACGCCGGACGGGAAGCCGGCCGGCTGCTCAGAGAACTGCTCCCGAACGGTGGAAAGGTCATGCTCTTCGTCGGCAAGAAGGATGCGCAGAACGCCAAGGAACGTATTGAAGGGCTGTCCGAGGCCATCCGGGATACGCAGATTGAAGTGGTGGACATTCGGACGGACGATATCGATCGCGTGCGTGCCAAGGCCAACGTGAATGACACACTGGTCAAGTATCCGGAGATCGAGTGTTTTGTGGGGCTCTGGAGCTACAACGGACCGGCGATTCTACACGCCCTCAAGGACGCCGGCAAACTGGGCCAAGTCAAGGTCATTTGCTTCGACGAGGAGGAAGATGCCCTCCAAGGGATCAAGGACGGGCACATCTACGCCTCTGTGGTCCAGCAGCCTTTTGAGTTCGGCTATCAGGCCATCCATCTGCTGGCGAGGATCGTCAAGGGAGATGCGTCCGGCATTCCGCCGGACAAGCAGATCATCATTCCCACTCGGGTGATCAAGCAGCAGGATGCGGGCGAGTTCATGGACAAGATGCAGGCACTGCGACTGGGCGAGTCGGTTTCACGATGAGGTATGACGCCGAGCCCATCCTGACGATGCGCGGCATCGACAAGCAGTTCTCCGGCGTACACGCGCTGCGATCGGTCTGTCTGGACGTGTACGAAGGGCAAGTCGTGGCGCTGGTCGGCGAAAACGGCGCCGGCAAGTCCACCCTGATGAACGTCCTGGGGGGGGTGGTCCGACCCGATGCCGGACAAATCCGGATTCGTGGCCGGGAGGTGGGCGTTCGTGATGTGCGTCACGCCATGGCCCTGGGGATCGCCTTCATTCACCAAGAACTGCACAGCCTGGACAATCTGGATGTGGCCGGCAACATCTTCCTGGGGCGCGAACCTCGCTGTGGCGGGCCTCTGCAACTGATCGACCGGCGTCGCCTGTACGCTGCGGCCAGACCGTATCTGGAACGGCTGGGTCTGGCGGTTTCGCCCGAGACGGGCGTGGCCTCCCTGTCTCTGGCCCAGCGCCAGCAGGTCGAGATCGCCCGGGCGCTGTCGCTCGACGCGCGCATCCTGATCATGGACGAGCCCACGAGCAGCCTGACGCCAACCGAAACCGACAGACTCCTGGCGATCATTCGCGATCTGCGAGCCGCCGGAGTCAGCGTGATCTACATCTCCCATCGACTGTCCGAGGTCAGACACCTGGCAGATCGGGTGGAAGTGTTGCGGGACGGCTGCAACGTCGGGTCGCTCTGCGGCGACGAGATTCAGAACCAGTCCATGGTCCGACTCATGGTCGGTCGTGACCTGGCGATCCCACAGCGGACGCCGGCAGCGGTGTCGTCGGAGTGTTTTGCGGTACGTGGATTGCGCACCAAGGCCCATCCGGATGCGGCGATTTCCTTCTCCGTCTCCGCCGGGCAGATCCTGGGATTTGCCGGCCTGGTCGGCGCCGGCCGGTCCGAGGTGGCCAGGTCCGTCTGCGGCATCGATCCGCGACTCAGCGGCCAGATCCGCCTGGCGGGACGAACGCTTCGCATCGAATCGGCGCGGGACGCCATCGACCAGGGCATCTATCTCGTCCCCGAGGACCGGCGCCGGTCGGGCCTGATCGCCGAAATGAACGTGCGGGAGAACATCAGCCTGGCCAATCTGGGCCGATACGCCCGTTGGGGATGGATCGACCGCGCCGCCGAGGCACGGGCGGCCGCCGGACAGTGTCGCGCCCTGAATGTTGCGACTCCCTCGCCGGAGACCAAGGCTCGCAATCTTAGCGGCGGCAATCAGCAGAAGATCGTGCTGGGCAAGTGGCTGTCCATGCGGCCGAAGGTCATCTTCCTGGATGAGCCGACGCGGGGCATCGACGTCGGCGCGAAGGCGGAGATCTATCAGCTCATGCGTCAACTGGCCGCTCGGGGCGTTTTCATCGTGATGATCAGTTCGGATATGGAGGAACTCCTGTCCGTCAGCGATCGCATTGTGGTGATGCACGAGGGACGCATCACCGGCGCCGTGGATCGAGAGGCCTTCTGCGAAGAGACGATCATGCATTGGGCGGTAGGATCCGCCGAGGCCGAGACGATGGAAGGCGCGATCCGGCCGGGGCATTTCAGCGGGGTCGCGACCGTGGTCGCCCGCCTGTGGAGCCTGCTGCGGCCCGACCGCGCGTACTTCGGCCAGAAGGATGCCCAGCAGGCGGATACAGTCAGATTGCTCCACCGAAAGAGCGGCATTGCTGGCGTGCGTGTGTGCTGAACACGCATGCCAACTGATTAGATACGTCATCTGCCTGATGCAAACGTAACCATACTTGTGAGGGGTCGATTGGCCCGGGAACGGGCCACGCAGCGGGATTTCGCCACTTCCCAACGGTTGAGAAGTTCCTTTTCCTGCAACCATGACTATTGCACCGTCGGTCCCCCTGCATGCTACTGA
>ENA-UOUL01005642-UOUL01005642.1-bioreactor-metagenome-genome-assembly--contig:-NODE-5642-length-10704-cov-5.281923_pt1 | contig 10704 bp, 9 predicted proteins | sample MGYA00249838_ERZ747220 | MGnify/ENA primary metagenome ERZ747220 (study PRJEB28778, sample SAMN05720191) | bioreactor metagenome | isolation source: Anaerobic biogas reactor | place: USA:Washington...
CCAGCGCGATCTTCCACCAGTATCTTTCGGGCGGCGGGGGTGGTGGTGGGGGCGGCGGCAGCGCGCTTTTCTCCAGTTGCATGATCTGGTCCAGCGCGGGGTCGAGGTACTTGTTGTTTGTCGGCAGCTCGACCCCCTGGCTCCGCAGCAGATCGCGCACGCTCTGATCCTGAATATCGTCCGGCTCCGTGAATTCCGGGTGAAACACGGGGATGAGCGTCAGGCCCAGGTTACAGGCCTGGTCGATCTCTTTGCGGACCCAATCGGATGCCAGGGTGTCCGGCCCCAACAGGCACAGGAAGACTTTGGCCTCCGCGATGGCCCGGCCTAGCTGCGGCGGGAACTGCCCCGCGGCTGACAGGCCCTTGATGTCCATGAAGGCGTCGATGCCCTCATCTTCGAGCCTGTCCCGGATGATATAGGCGATATCAGCGCTCCGGCTGCGCTGGTAACTGATGAACACATCGGCCATGCCCCCTCCTCGCGCGCGGCATACCACGCCTCTATGGTACGCCTGATGCGCCCGGTTGACCAGCCGTGCGGGTAGGTTTTTTTACCACGGAGGACACGGAGGGCACAGAGAAAATCAAAAGAAAATTTCTGTGTCCTCTGCGCCCCCTGTGGTGAATAGCTCCCCTACCCCGCTACGCCGCGCCAGACCGCGTCCAGCGCCTGGAGCGTCACCAGGTTGCGCACCGGGTAGCCCGACTCCAGGTTGGGCGGCGTGAGGTCGCCCGCCGACGTAATCGGCCCGTGCAGGTGGAAGCCGTCCGCGCCGATGCCGTGATTGGCCAGCGGCTTGAGCGCCCGCCACAGGTTCATCACCGGGACGCCGTAGTCCCACGCGGCGCGGACCACCATCTGGTTGAACAGGACCGAGTATTCCGGCGAGGAAGCGTGCGGCGGGAAGGTGCTCAGCAGCGGCACGATGCCCGCCTGGATCGTCTGGACGACGGCGCGCCGCAGCGCGCTGTCGAACTGCTCCGGCGTGAGCACCAGCATGTCATTCGTGCCAAACATGATCACGGCGATGCTGGGGTTGTGGGCGCGGTACTCGCACGCCAGCGGCGTCTCGCCGGGCTGGCAGTGGGCCGGGTTGGCCCACAGCGGATCGAGCACGGCGGCGACGTTCAGCCCGTTCTCCGCCGCCAGCGAGCGGAGCGCGAACGCCCCGGCGTACTGGTCGATCACCCCTTGCAGGCTGGCATACGCGCCCAGGCGGTAGCGCCCCTCGCCGAACGCGTGCAGGAACAGCCACGACGACGAGTTGCAGTCCCCGATCTTGGAGAAAATCGCCGGGTCGCGGCCCCACCGCGCGCCCTGGGCATAGATGGCGCGCGCCCGCTCCGTCGCGGCGGGGACGATCGGGACCGCGTCCAGGTCGATGACCGCCGCCCGCGCCCGCATCAGCGCGCCGGCGTCGATGAGCTGGGACTCGTCATAGCGGTAGCGGGCGCCGTTCGGGGTGCCGAAGGCCGAGGGGGGCAGGATCTCGTCGCTGACCGGCAGGCTGTCCAGCGCCAGGGCGGGGTCGAAGGACAGGTACGCCCCGGACATCCACCCGCGAAAGCGCTGGTTGAGCGTGGAGCCGAGCAGCCAGGATGCGTCCGGGCTGCGCGCCTCGATTTGCAGCGCGGTCTGCGGCGGCAGTTGGGTGATCGCCGCGTAGGCGGCATCCGGCCCCAGCCGGACGTTCAGCGCGGCGGTGGTCCACGCGTCGGCGGAGTCCTGCGCGGCGGCGGGCGGTCCGGCCCAGGGGGGCCCCAGCAGCAGCGCCAGGAGCAGGATGATGGCATGACGCATCGGCGCGTGTCTCCTTTGTTCGCGGTCTGGGAATGAGTCTACTGGTATCGCGCCGTTTTGCCAGCGCGCGTCACCGGGGAGAACGTTTCACCACAGAGAACACTAGGGAGCACAGAGTTTTTTTCTTTCATTTCATTTCTCTGTGTCCTCTGTGGTGAGCTTCTGGGGTTGATCCCCCCTCACCCGCCCGCGACCGGCGACACCAGCCGCAGGCGATCTCCCGGCTGGAGCACGTAGCCATCGGGCGGGTAGCGGTTGTTGACCGTGCACAGCGCCACCTGCGCCGGCTCGATGCCCAGCGCGGCGTACAGGTCCGGCAGGGTGGCGCCGGGAGCCAGCTCCACCCGCAGCGGCCCCGCGTCACCGGCCATATTCAGGCGCTCGCGCAGCGCAGCGCCCAGGCGCACTTCGACCTCGATCATCGCGCGATGTGCCCGTTCAGCAGGCCGTCGAGCTGGTAGCCGCGCAGGCAATCCGCGGTCGGCTCACCGCGCGCGTCCCAGCCCATCAGCCGGTAGTACTCGTCGATCATCGGCTCCAGGTTGACCACGTGCCCCTGGGCGGGACCGTCGGCCAGCGGTTCGGCCAGCGCCCGTTTGGGCAGCGTGTCGTCGGCCCGCGTCAGGCCCTCGCGGTTGTTGCACAGCCGGGCCAGCGTGCTGATCCGCTGGCCGAGGTGTTCCAGCGCGCGCGGCTCCGGGTAATCCCAGCCGGTCGCTGGGACGAGCAACTGCCACAGCTCCTTGAGCGTCATGCCGTACGACGTGAAGAAGCACAGCACCGCCGAGTCGATCACGGCGGCCTCGGACTGGTGGATGCGGAAGATCTCCGGCTTGTTCTCCTGCGACAGCGGGTTGGCGCCGCCCAACAACTCGACCAGCGGCGCACCGTGCAGGTGACACGCCCCGCGCTCGCTGACGGCGTAGGCCAGGCCGACGCCTTTGGCCGCGTTGGGATGGTAGGCGGGCATCTCCAGCCCCTTGACCTGCATGGCGAACGCCTCGCTGCCAGGGTAGTGCTTGCTCATCTCGCGCGTGCCCAGGCCCATCAACCGCCCGATGCCCTCGCCGCGCGCGATCTTGCCCAGCAGCGCCAGCATGGCCGCCGAGTCGCCCCACGCCGGCACGATGCCGTCGAGGTCGGCGGCGGTCACATAGCCGCGCTGGTACAGCTCCATCACGAAGCCGATCACGTTCCCGGCGCTGATCGTGTCCAGCCCGACTTCGTCGCAGATGAAATTGGCCTCGACGATGGCCCACTTGTCGCCGATCCCGCAGGTCGTCCCGAAGCTGTAGATCGTCTCGTAGTCCGGCCCGTCGAGCATGTAGCCGTCGCGCTTGGCGATCTTGCTGCAGTGGATCGGGCAGCCCCAGCAGGCGACATCCTGCGACCAGACCTCGGCCCGCCAGCGCTCGCCGAAGAGCTTGTCGGCCTCCTCGAACTGGCCCTGCTGGAAGTTGCGCGTCGGCAGCGCCCCGGCTACGTCGATCAGCTCGAGGATGTTGGTCGTGCCGTGCTTGCCCATCCGGTCGATCTGGCTGCTCATGCGCAGGGCGCGCAGCGCCAGCCGCAGCCCTTCGGCGAAGCCCTCCGGATCGTGGACCTGCACGCCGCCCGTCCCGGCGGCGACGACCGCCTTGAGCCGCTTGCTGCCCATCACCGCGCCGCTGCCGCCGCGCGCCGCGATGCGCTCGCGGCTGACCACGCCCGACAGCCACGAGCCCCACTCGCCCGCCGGCCCGATGCTGACCACTTCGGCGTGCGCGCCGTAGGTCGCCTTCAGGCCGCGCTCGGTGTGGGACGTGGACTGGCCCCAATACTCGCCCGCCGGTTCGAGGCTGATATCCCCGTCGCGGATGACCAGGATCGACGGCTGGGCCGCGCACCCGCTGATCACGACGAAGTCGTACCCGGCGAACTTGAGCGCCTGGCCGAACGGCCCGCCGCTGTAGCTGTCCAGAATCCCGCGGCTGACGGGGCTTTTGGTGACCAGGGCGAAGCGCCCGCTGGTGGGCGCGGGCGTGCCGGTCAGCGGGCCGGAGCCGAAGATCAGCCGGTTGTCCGGCCCCAGCGGGTCCGCGCCGGGCGGCTGGTGGTGGTACCACAGCCAGGTGGCGATGCCGCGCCCGCCGAGCAGCAGCTCGGCCACGTCCTCACGCAGCGGCTCGACATGGGCCTCGAAGGGGTCCAGGTGCACGAACAGGACCTGACCCGCGTAACTGCGATTAGCCAGCGCCATTACCGCCTCCTCGTTCCAGCATGATGATCGCGTTCTCCGGGCAGGTGCGCACGCAGGCCGGGTCGCCGCCGCACAGGTCGCAGAAGATCGGCTGATCGTCGCGGAAGGCGATCACGCCCAGCGGGCACTCGTCCACGCACACGTGGCACGCGTTGCACTTCTCTTCGATCAGGTGGACCATGCCCTCGCCGATGTATAGCGCGCCTTCCGGGCATTTCTCGACGCACACGTTGCACAGCGTGCAGTGGCGCGGCGTGTAGATCGTCTTGCGCTTGTAGGCGCGGTCCGGCTGCGGGCTGTAGATTTTCACGGTGGAGTACAGCGGGTTGCCGCCGTAGTCGTGGACCAGCGAGCAGTTGATCTCGCACAGCAGGCAGCCGGTGCACAGCTCGGTCAGGCCCTTGAGCTGGATCACGCCCGGCTTCTCGGCCGGTTTGAGCTCCTCGACGCGCCGCCCCTCGTGGACGATGGCGACCAGGTCGCGCACCATCTGGGCCGGGTCGGGCGCTTTGGTCACGTTGCGGCCAAAGACGGTGCCCGAGCCGCCGGCTTCCAGCGCCTCGGCGACCAGCTCCAGGGCGTCGGTCTCGCGCTCGGAGCGCGCGCCGCCCAGCGCCAGCACCGGCACCTCGGCGGCCTGCACCAGCCGCCGGAACGACTCGACATCGCCAGTGAACGGGATCTTGAGCATGTCCGCGCCCACCTCGACCGCCATGCGCGCACCGGTGATCAGCACGTCGACGATGTTGGCGCCCGTCACTGATGCGCCCACCGCCAGCGGCTCGATGATGCACACCAGCCCGATGCGGCGGCATTCCTGCGCGAAGGCAGCGCAGGTCGCCAGGTTGCGGGCCTCGGTTTCGTCGTCGAAGCCCAGGAACAGGTAAATGGTGATGGCCGACGCGCCCAGGTCGAGCGCGTCCTGCGCCGTGGCGATGGCCAGGTGGCGCAGCTCCTGCTGGGGGATGGCGTTGGCGACGTTGGAGCCGCCCAGGCGCGGCATGTTCATCCAGTCCGCGCGGACCAGCAGGGCCGGCGTGTGGCGCCCTTTGAGCAGCTCGCCCAGGCGCATGGCCTGGCCCAGGCTGAGCAGGATCGCGTCCGCGCCGCCCTCGACCACCTGCCCCACGATGCGCCGCAGCTCAGCCACGTTGGGCGTGAAGTCGCTCATCCAGCCGTGATCCGCCGCCACGCAGACGGCCCGCCCGTCGTTCGGATTCAGGATCCGGTACAGTCGCTGCTGCTTGCCCGCGTTCATGAGACAACCATCCCCACCAGCGCGCCCGCCGCGTCGAGGACGGGTCCGGCGTCGGCCAGGGCGTGGCTCCCGACGACGATCCCGGCGCAGCCCGCCGCCAGCGCCGCGCCCAGGGCATCGCGCCCCGCGTCGAGCTCCGCGGCGGTGTCCACGCGCAGGAACAGCGGGACCGGCGAGAAGGCGAGCAGCAGCTTGAGCGCCGGGGCGCTGGGCAGCGGGATGATGATCCCGTCCGTGCCCGCCTCCACCATGAAGCTCACGCCAAGCTGGATCGCCGCGTCGCGCTTGGCCGGCTCGATCTTCGGCCCGGCGAGCACCACATCGGCCAGCAGCGGCAGGGCGACGCGCACGCTCTCGCGGCACATCAAAGCAATCGCCTGGATGTTGGCCGCCTCGAAATCCTCATCGAAGCCCAGCAGCAGGGTCGCCACCGCCGCGGTCGCGCCGATCTGGACGGCGTCGGTGGGCGTGGCCAGCGGCACGCGCTGGACGCTGTGCAGCGGCAGGGCGAAGTCGGCGGGGCGCGGCAGATTGGTCCAGTCCAGCCGGACCAGTAGGGCGGCGCCAAGCTTCCCGGCGAAGCGGCCGGCGTGGCGCTCGGCCAGGCCGGGGTTGAGGATCAGCCCGTGGGCGCGCGGCGCGAGGCGCTCGACCAGCCCGGATGGCGACTCCAGCCCCGGCAGGGGTCCGAGCGCGCCAGGTAGCGTGGCGTCGATCAGCAGGCTTTTGGTCCCTGCTTGCCAGAACTCGGCAAGCCGTAACGTCTTCCCAATCGTGGCAGCCATAAACACAATCCTTCGGTCTCGTGATGCTGGCGCTTATGTTGTTATATACCCTAACACGGATTTGGGCGCCTGGGGCATGTAAGAAAGCAGCAAAGCCCGCGCGAAGTTTCATATGCCCGAACCCCGCGCCCACTGGACGCCGCGCCGCGCATCGGCTATCATCGTGCCGGGTCCGCATGGCCGCCCGCGCGGTCCCTTGCCTGGCGCCCGGATGGAGAGTCGCGGTGTTCAACTCGTCACGTGTATCGGTCGTCATGCCCGCCTACAACGAGCAGGGCATCATCGGCGCTATCCTCGCGGAGGTGGAGCAGCAGCCCCAGGTCGATGAAATCATCGTGGTGGACGACGGATCGAGCGACGGCACCGTCGACGAAGTGCTGGCGCACCCCGCCGTGCGGCTGGTCCGCCACCCGTACAACATCGGCAACGGCGCGGCGATCAAATCCGGCATACGGGCCGCGACCGGCGACATCATCGTGCTGATGGACGGCGATGGCCAGCACCCGCCCGCCGAGATCCCCAACCTGCTCCAGCACATGGAACGCTATGACATGGTGGTCGGCGCGCGCGGCGAGGGAACCCAGGCCGCCGTGCACCGCACCCTGGCCAACCGCCTGTTCAACGCCTACGCGACGTACATCGTGGGCCACCGGGTGCTCGATCTCACCTCCGGCTTCCGCTGCGTGCGGGCGAACATCGCGCGCAGCTTCGTCTACCTGCTGCCCAACGGCTACTCGTATCCGACCACGCTCACCATCGCGCTGTTCCGCGCCGGGTACGCTGTCAAATACCAGCCGTTCGCCTCGCCCGCCCGCGCGGGCCAGAGCAAGCTCCGCCCGCTGAAGGACGGCTTGCGCTTCCTGCTGACGCTCACCCGGCTGGCGACGCTGTTCGTGCCGCTCAAGATCTTCCTGCCGATCAGCCTGCTGTTCATCCTCAGCGGCGGGGGCTACACGCTGGGCCGCCTGGTGTTCGACAGCCGGTTCAGCGGCTTCGGCGGGCTGGTGACCAGCATCGGCGTACTGTTCTTCCTGCTCGGCCTGATCTCCGAGCAGATCGCGCTGCTGCGCTACGTCAACAGCGACCGGTGACCATGCGCATCCTGGTGGACATCACGCATCCGGCCCACGCCCATTTTTTCCGCCACGCGATCACTGCCTGGCGGGCAGACGGGCACGAGGTGCTGATCACCAGCCGCGACAAGGACATGACCTTCACCCTGCTGGACGAATTCGGCTTCGAGCACACGCGCATTGGCCGCGCCCGGCGCGGCGTGGCCGGGCTGGGTATCGAGCTGGCCGGGCGGGCATGGGCGCTCAACCGGATCGTCCGCGCGTTCCGGCCCGACGTGGCGACCGCCATCGCGGGCACGTTCATCGCCTACGGTTGCCTGCCGGGGCGCGTCCCGACCGTGGTGTTTTACGATACCGAGCATGCCAAGGTTTCCAACGCGATCACGTTCCCGCTGGCGACCGCCGTCATCACGCCGCGCGCTTACCAGAAATCCGCCGGGGCCAGACACGTGTGCTACAACGGCTACCAGGAGCTGGCCTACACCCATGCGCGGGTGTTCACGCCGGACCCATCCGCGCTGGTGCCCGAAGGGCTGGAGCCGGGCGAGCCGTTCAGCATCGTGCGGCTGGTCAACTGGGGCGCCAGTCACGACGTCGGCGATTATGGCGTGCAGAATCTGCGCGCCGTGGTGGAGACGCTGGGCGCTTACGGGCGCGTGCTGCTCAGCTCCGAGAAGCCGCTGCCGCCCGATCTCCAGCCGCTGACGCTGCGCGGCCCGCGCACCAATATGCTGCACCTGCAGGCCTTCGCCCGGCTGTTCTTCGGCGAGAGCGCGACCATGGCGAGCGAGTGCGCCATGCTCGGCACCCCGGCGATCTTCCTGTCCACCTCGCGGCGGGGCTACATCGACGAGCAGCAGGATCGCTACGGGATGGTCTTCTCGTTCAACGATCCGCAGACCGGCCAGGCTCAGGCGCTGGCCCAGGCGCGCGCGCTGCTGGACGACCCGGACACGCCCGAGCGCTGGCAGCAAAAGCGCCACGCCATGCTCGACGAGCTGATCGACGTGACCGCTTTCATCACCGAGACGGTGCCCCAGTACGCGCGGAAAAAAGATTAACCACCGAGCACACAGGGATCACAGAGAAAAGCCGCTTTAACTGCTGTGTCGCCCTGCGCCCTCTGTGGTGATCCACCCTCCTACACCGGGCGGCCCGACGCCGCGAGATAGTCCGTATAGCCGCCCTCGTAGCTGCACAGCGCCCCGCCCTCGATCTCGACCACGCGATCGACCACCTGATCGAGAAAATAGCGGTCGTGCGAGATCACCAGCAGCGCCCCCTCGAAATCGTCCAGCGCCGCCTCGAGCACGTCCATCGAGGGGATGTCGAGGTTGTTGGTCGGCTCGTCGAGCAGCAGGAAGTTGGGCTGGCTCAGCATCAGGCAGGCCAGTTGCAGCCGGCTGCGCTCGCCGCCGCTGAGCGTGCCGATCGGCTGGCGCGTCTGGTCGTAGGTGAACAGGAACTTGAGCAGCAGCGCGACGGCGTTCTCCTCACTCTTGGGCGCCACGTCGCGGATCAGCTCCAGCGGGGTGCGGTCCAGCCAGGGAGCCAGCGTCTGGTGCTCCTGGGCGTAATAGCCGATCCGCGTGCTGGGGCCGACCCGGATCTCCCCGGCCAGCGGATCCAGCTCGCCCCGGATCAGCCGGAACAGCACCGACTTACCCGCCCCGTTGGGCCCCACCAGCCCCACGCGCTCGCCGTGCCGGATCAACAGGTTCAGGTCGAGCAGCAGCAGGTCGTCGTCGAAGCCCATCGTCAGGCCGCGAATCTCCAGGGCTTTGGTACTGCCGCGCCCGCCGTTGAGCTGCAGTTCCATCGTCTGCTGGACGGCCACCTTCTCGATCATCTCGCCGTTGGCCTCCATGCGCTCGAGCATCTTGCGGCGGCTGCGCGCCTGGCGGATGTGGCGCTCCTCCACGACGATGTGCGCCCAGTGCTCGAAGCGCTTGATGGCCGCCTCGATGCGCGCGATCTCTTTCTGCTGGGCGGCGTACATCTGCTGCTGGCGCAGCCGCCGCAGCTCGCGCTCGGTCGTGTAGGCGGTGTAGTTGCCCGGGTAGACCGTCAGCCGCCCGCGTTCCAGCTCCGCGATCTGGGTGGCGACCTCGTCCAGCAGGTAGCGATCGTGCGAGATGATCACCACCGCGCCGGGGTAGGCCTTGATGAAGCCCTCCAACTTGCGCTTGCGCGGCAGGTCGAGGTGATTGTCCGGCTCGTCGAGCAGCAGCACGTCGGGACTCTCCACCGCCAGCCGGACGAGCGCCACCAGCTTTTTCTGCCCGCCGCTGAGCGCCTCGGTCGGCAGGGCGAGATCGTCCTCGGAGAAGCCCAGCCGGGCCAGCATGTCGCTGACGGCGGTCGCGTGGCGCGGGCCGCCCAGCCGCTCGTACTCGTCCAGCGCCGCCGCCTGCCGATCTAGCGTCCGGGCCAGCGCGTCCGGATCGGTGTAGACGTCCGGATCGGCCAGTTGCGCCTCCAGGCGGGCCAGCCGCGCATCGACCTCGGCCAGCGCGGGCGGCGGGACCAGCGCCTCGTCCAGCACGGTCCGGCCCGGCGCCAATGTCACGTCCTGGGGCAGGTACCCGACAGTGAGGCCGCGCGCCCGCGCCACGGTCCCGGCGTCGGGGATCACCTCCCCGGTGATGGCTTTGAACAGGCTGGACTTGCCCGCCCCGTTGGGGCCGACCAGCCCCACGCGGGCGCGGTCGCCGATAGCCCAGCTCAGGTCCGCGAAGATGACCCGCCCGGCGTAGTTGATGGTGATGTGGTCGAGCTGGATGACGTGCATGGTGTGCTCCTTGCCGTGCTAGTGTACCGTGAAACGCGAATCAAAAACGGCCCTGGGTGCGCCCAGAGCCGTCGGTCGTGTGTGGAATATTAGCTAGTGTATTACTCGATCACCGGGCGCAATGGTTCAAGGCGCGCCCTCGGTGGAAACCATGAGGACCAGGGAAATGATGGTCGTGTTGCTGAAGTAGATCATGCGGCGTATTGTAGCAGGCGCGGCGGCGGCCCGCCAGGGGAAACCCGGCGAGCCGCCCCGCAGTGGGCTTACCTGCACTCCGAATGAGAGTTATCGACCCATGCCGTCAGGTTGCCGTTGGCGTTGACGGTGATGTGGAAGGTGCTGTGCACCAGCAGGTTATTCCCCGGCCCCTGGCCAATGATGTTGAAATTGTCGACGATGGTGGACTGCTCGCCGACCTTGAGGTTGAACTGGGTCTTCGAAACCCCCGTCCCGCGATACGTGTCACCGGTTGTCTGCCCGATCCCGCTGATCCCCTGCGGGTTGGCATGCATCTTGACGTGCACCCCGCCCGCATTGTCAAACGTCTGGCTGAAGGTCACATGCAGGTACCCGGTGAGGTGAACTTCCTCACCAGCCCCCCCGTTGGCACATTCGACGAAGACATACTCGTCATACTCGATGCGACCCTGGTCGGTCTGCGCGTGGGCGGTCGGCGCGAGGCTGAAGGCCAGCAGCAAGGCAAGAGCGAGCGTGAGCCATGTGGCACGTTTCATTGGGTTGTTCTCCTTGTCGTA
>ENA-UOUL01005643-UOUL01005643.1-bioreactor-metagenome-genome-assembly--contig:-NODE-5643-length-10702-cov-3.068706_pt1 | contig 10702 bp, 7 predicted proteins | sample MGYA00249838_ERZ747220 | MGnify/ENA primary metagenome ERZ747220 (study PRJEB28778, sample SAMN05720191) | bioreactor metagenome | isolation source: Anaerobic biogas reactor | place: USA:Washington...
CTGGCGCACCGCGTGGCCTACCTGCTCCGCGTGACCGGCATCCACCCACGCGCCATCATGGCGGTGACCTTCACCAACAAGGCCGCCGGCGAGATGCGCGAGCGCGTCAACCGGCTGCTGGGAGAGGCTGTGCCGGTCAGTTCGGGATGGAAAGGACTGACCATCGGCACTTTCCACGCAATCTGTGCGCGAATTCTGCGCGCGGAGGCAGGTCCGGCAGGCCTCAACCCCAACTACGTCATCTATGACGATGGTGAGCAGCTGAGTGCGATCCGAAGCGCGCTCAAAGATCTCAGGATCGATGAGAAGATGTACCGGCCCGAGGCCATGCGCTCCGCGATTACCAAGGCAAAGAATGAACTCATCAAGCCCGTTGAGTTTGAGGCAACCACCTACTACGCTGAGATCGCGAAGCGGGTGTACGCGCGCTATGAAGAGATCCTGAAAGCCAACGCCGCCTTGGATTTCGATGACTTGCTCTGCAGGACGGCCTGGCTGTTCAGGGATCATCCCGACGTGCTGCGGCGTTACCAGGACCGGTACGAGTATCTGTTGGTCGATGAGTTTCAGGACACCAATTCGGCTCAGTACGAGATGGTGTGTGCATTGGCCGGGAGGTCCCACAATCTGTTCGCCGTGGGCGATGAGGATCAGAGCATTTATGGCTTCCGCGGCGCAGACTATCGCAACGTACTGCGCTTTCGTGAGGATTTTCCGGAGGCCAGGGTGATCTTGCTGGAGCAAAATTACCGGTCTACGCAAAGCATCCTTGACGCAGCCAACGCGGTCATTGCCAGGAACCTCAAGCGGACGCCCAAGCACCTGCATACGCAGCGCGGCCAGGGCCCCCAGGTCATCATGCACGAGGCATACGACGAGGCCGACGAAGCTCAGTTCGTGGTCAACACGATCCAGCGGTTGGCAAGCTCAGGTGAAGCGAGCCTGAGCGACTGTGCGGTCATGTACCGCACGAATGCGCAGTCCCGTTCTCTGGAAGATGCGTTTGTGGCGCGCGGCATCCCCTACCGGCTGGTGGGCGGCACGCGGTTCTATCAACGCAAAGAGATCAAGGATGCGCTTGCCAGCCTGCGAATCGTACACAACCCCTCGGACAATGTCAGCCTCATGCGTGTGATCAATGTGCCACCGCGCGGCATCGGTGACAAAACCGTATCGGCACTGGCCACGTGGAGTGCCGAGCTGGGCGTCTCCATGGCCGGTGGGCTTGCGCTGATGGCGGGCGACCTGGGCAGTCCGGTCCTTCAGGGTGTCTACTTGAGCACAGACAGCACGCCGCCTCAGCATCCTTTTGGCACTGCAGCACAGCGATCGTTGATCGCGTTTTACCGGATGCTGAAGGGGTGGTTGGACGCTAAGGATGGGCTGACCGTCGCAGCGCTGCTCGAACAGGTCTCGGAGCAATCAGGCTATGCCACCTGGCTGCGCGACGGCACCGAGGAGGGCGAGGAACGTTGGGAGAACCTGCAGGAGTTACGATCGGTTGCCTCGCATTACGATGATTTTCCGCAAGATCTGCGGCTGACAGCCTTCCTGGAGGAGGTTGCCCTCGTGTCAGACCAGGATGAACTGGCCGAGCAGGACGAGCGCGTGACCTTGTTGACCGTCCATACTGCCAAGGGACTGGAGTTCCCCGTGGTTTTCCTGGTGGGCCTGGAAGAAAACATCTTCCCACACAGCCGCAGCATGGAAGACGCAGATCAGATGGAGGAAGAGCGCCGGCTGATGTACGTCGGCGTGACACGGGCAAAGGACCGGCTGTACCTGTTAAGAGCTTTCAGGCGGATGCTATACGGGCGGAGCGAGATCAACGAACCGTCGCGGTTTTTGCGTGATGTGGCGGCCGCGCAGGGCATGGCCCTCGGGATGGGCGGTGTGGTGCGCGGGGTTCCCAGCCGGCCGAATGGTTTCGGGGAAAGCAGGCGTGCTGCCGATCGAGGGTCGACGCTCGGCTCCCGATCTGGCGATCGCACTGGCAGGTCGTCCTGGGCGCCCGGGAAGCTGCCGGATCAGCAGCCGCAACCCGTGAAACGTCATGAGCGCGAAGGACAATTCAAGCCCGGAGATCGCGTGGATCACGGTCTCTTCGGTCAGGGCATCGTGATCAAGTCAGAAGTGACTGCCGATGATGAGGAAGTGACCGTGGCATTCGCAGGCAAGGGGACCAAGACACTATTGGCCGGGTTTGCCAGGCTGCGGAAGGTCGCCAAATGAGACGAGCCGGCCGGTACGATCTGGTGACCCTGGACATGGGGTTCACCCTGGTCGATCTTCACAGCGGCGTTGACCGCATGCTGGTGGACGTGGGCCGGCGAGTACGGCCCGAACTGACGCTCGACGAGGTGCGCGTTGCCCAGCGCCAGTTTTGGGATGCCTGGAACGTCATCGAAGCGGAGCGGGTATGGGAGCCAAGCCTGGCTGCCGACTTTGCCGCAAGCCGGGAGATCGATGCGGGCATACTGCGTCTGCTCGGCATCGACGATCCAGCCATCATCGATGAGGTGAATGCAGAGACCCGGCTGCGCTACAGCGATGTCGCGACCTACACGATCTTTCCCGACGCTTTCTCCGCGCTGGAGGCGTTGCGAGCCTCTGTGCCGGTGCTGGGAATTATCTCAAACTGGGGTTGGCATCTGCCGGAGTTATGCGCCTCGCTGGGGCTGGATCGATACGTCGACTTCATCGTGACTTCGGCACGCGTGGGGGCAGCCAAACCGAACGCGAAGATCTTCCGCCATGCGCTCGGGATGTGCGGCTGCGAGGCAGCGCGCGCCTTGCATATCGGAGACAGCCTGGTCGCCGATGTCCGTGGCGCCGAGGCGGTAGGCATGACAGGCGTGCTCTTGGACCGGAGTGGATCGAGCAACGGGGTGGGGTGTCCGGTCGTGCAGGAACTGACGGCACTGCCGCCGTTGCTTCGCTAGGCAGGAAGGTTGCTTTCAAGTGATTGTACGCCGGCGTATGCGTGGTCTGGTCATTACTCTTGTAGTGGCTGGTCTCCTCCTGACCGGTCTGCTCGTATCGTGCTCCAAATCCCCCACGATAGTCTCCAGCCCCTCACCGTCGCCAATGGTCGAGACCCCGGGCACGCCGCCCCAGCGGCGCGATCCCCCGATAACGCCGTCGCCGACCGTGGCGCCATGGCAGTGGGTCAGCCCGGGAATAGCCGGCGTGCCTCCAATTACCCTCACTGCCGGTATCACCCAATACGTGTACTATGCCTGGTCTCCTTACTGCGACCACCCCGAACGACGCGGAATTCCGATGATCTGGGGCGAGAAGGACTTCGCGAACTCGGCCAGGCTGGCAGGCCTGTTTGATGGTTCGTGCAATGATGGCCGGCCGCTGCTCTTCCTGAATGAACCCGCAAAGGAGGAGCAGGCCAACATCAACCCGATCGAGGCTGCGAACATGTTCTATACCATGACGCGCAGTGTTGACTGGCCATATCGGCGCTGGCGAGGCCCGATCTATGCCGGTAACAACCTGATCGAGGACCAGAAGTGGGACGCGGAGTTCGTGAGGCATTTTGCAGAACTGCACAATGGCGGCAGCACAGCAATTCGTGAGGTCGCAGGTTGGGGAATTCACTTGTACGGCAACTACGAGTACGGCCCCGGTGCCGGCGATCCCGAAGTCGTGTGGACGGACGACATACCGAAGGCGGACATTCCGGGCGTTGTCGATCGAAGCATGAAACTGGTGGATGCGTATACCGCCGCCAGGGAGGCGGAGGGCAATTCGACAAAACTCCTGGTGACCGAGTTCGGGCTGTTACAGGCGTCGGCCTGGCACACGCCCCCAGCGTATTTCTATACCACCACAGCTGCATTCATGGATGAATACGTCAAGCGATTTGACCGCATCCCCCAGGTGCAGGCGTGGTTCTGGTTCGTCAGCACCGGATCGGCTTCGGACTTCCTGGACGTGAATATGATGGTGGATCCTATGGGGGCATTGACGCCCAACGGAGACAAGTGGCGAGAATTGGCCCTGCGGCGACAGACCCAGACACGACTTCCCTGATGACAGGTGACCTGCTGCTCGGTCAGCCAGAGAGATAGCGTAGCAGCAGCCGGAATACTGCTTCGGCCGCCAGCACCTTGTTGCCGATGCGATCCGCATCCCATTGGTGGCGCTCGCCCCATTCAGCGCCCTCGGCAGACAGATGGATGTAGACCAGCCCGACTGGCTTTCCAGGCGTCGCACCCGTAGGACCTGCAATGCCGGTGACTGACGCGGCAATGTCAGCGCCGTAGATCTGCCGGGCCCCTTGTGCCATCTCAGCAGCGGTTGTTGCACTGACTGCGCCATGTGCAGCCAGTGTGGTCGCGTGGACACCGAGCAGCCTCTGTTTGGCGTTGTCAGAGTAAGTCACCGCGCTGCCAAGGAAATAAGCGGAGCTGCCCGAGATATCGGTGATCAGGTCGCCGATCAGGCCGCCGGTGCAAGATTCAGCAAACGCAAGCGTCAGTCCGCGTTTCACCAGCAACTTGTGAACCCGGGAGGCAAGCGAGTGCGGTCGCCTGCCCACGCGCTTGTTTTGGCGGGTCTGAATCGTTTCGGCGCTCATGCTTCGATCTCCTCATCGTCGCTGCTGGTGGGCTCGGGCAAAGACAGTGTGAAGGCTGTGCCTGCGCCCACAGTGCTCTCCGCCTCAAGCCGGCCACCATGTGCCTCGGCCACCCACCTGGCGATTGCCAGGCCTAGCCCGGCTCCGCCTGGCCGCGCCCGGCTCCGATCTGCCCGGTAAAAACGGTCGAAAATATGCGGCAAGTCTTCGGGTGCAATGCCAGCGCCGGTATCTTCAACACGGATCTGCACCCAACCGGCCTGTCGCTTCAGCGTCAGTGTTACATCGCCTCCCGCGGGCGTGTACTTGATCGCATTGTCCACCAGATTCAGCAGCAGTTGGCGGAGCCTGTCGGTGTCACCAAGTACAACCGCTTGATCCTCTGCGCCCAGTCGCAGGTGCACACCCGTGTTCTGAGCCATAAGCTGCCCCTGACGGTATACATCGAGTATCAGGGTATCGAGTTCGACCGGTTGCAGGCGCAATTGAAGTCCCGCATCGGCTTGTGCCAGCAGCAGCAGGTCATTTACCAGCCTGCGCATGCGCGCCGTCTCGTTGCCGATGGCGGCCAGGGCTTCGCTGCGCATGGCCGGATCATCGGCTGCGCCGCGGCGCAGAAGATCTACATTGCCCTGGATAGTAGTCAGCGGGGTGCGCAACTCGTGGCTGACATCTGCCACCAGGCGCTGTTGGGTATCGAATGAGGATTCGAGTCGCCCGAGCATGTCATTGACCGTGGCGGTCAGGCGGCCCACCTCATCGTTCGGCACTTCGGCCGCGATGCGCTGGCTGAGATCACGCGTGCCGGTGATCTGCTGGGCAGTCTCCGTAATGGCTTTGATGGGGCGCAGAGCCGCCCGGGCCAGAATGCTGCCGCCTGCTGCCGCAAAGAGTAGCGCGAGTGCGCTGGACAGCAGCAAGACGCGCCGGACAACCGATAGGGCATCGTCGATGCCTGCCATCAGGCTCGCCACCTCGACCACGCCGACAAGCTGATTTCCGATGGGGATGGGGAGGCTGGCGACATGGAGACGGACATCGCTGGCCTGTACGGTCATGAAGCGAGGCTGGCCAGGCTCCAGGTTCTGAAGCATCAAGGGCGCGACGGGCAGGCGCTGCCCCCGTAGGTTCTCGGACAGCTGGACCGCGCGGCCGTCAAGTTGGACGATCTGGACGTAGTATTGTGAGCCGAACGCGTCGATGGACGGCAGCCGCGCGCGGCCCGAGAGCATGACGGCCAGGGGATCGTTCTCTTGCTGGATGACCGCGATGACGTCTTCTGCTTGGGCGACAAGTCGTTCTTGCAGGTTAACGAGCAGAATGCGGCCGACAAGCGAATAGATCAGAATTCCAATGGTGAGCAGTATGAGCGCCAGCAGGCCCGTGTACCACAGGGTCAGCCGGGTGCGAATCGACATGTTATTCTTCTCGCAGCGCGTAGCCCACGCCGCGGACGGTTTGGATCAGGCGCGGTTCGCCGCCCTCCTCAAGTTTGGAGCGGAGATAACGGATGTAGACCTCGATGATATTGGATTCGCCACCGAAGTCGTAGCCCCAGATGCGATCGTAAAGGGTGTCCCGCGTGATGACCTGGCGTGGGTGTTGTGCGAACAGATGGAGCAACTCGAATTCTCGCGCAGTCAGTTCGACACGCCGGTTTCCTCGATGCACCTCGTGGGTAATCGGATTCAGGGTCAGATCTGCAAAGCGCAGAACCTCTTCCTGCGCGCCTGGCTGGCGGCGTCGCAGCAGCGCGCGCACGCGCGCTAGCAACTCATCGAATGCAAAGGGTTTGACAACGTAATCGTCCGCTCCTGCGTCCAATCCACGTACGCGATCGGGCACAGAGTCCTTGGCAGTGAGGATCAGGATCGGTACATCGCTGGCTGCGCGCAGCCTTTGGCATACGATCAGGCCGTTCATTCCAGGCAACATCAGGTCGAGCAGCACCAGATCCGGGGGACGGTCGCGCGCCGCAGCAAGCCCGTCCGGCCCGTCGCCTGCGACCTTCACGGAATAGCCTTCATAAATCAGGCCGCGGCGCAGCAGATCTGCGATTTGAGGATCGTCTTCGATTACCAGGATGTGTTCGGCCATACTCTCTGAATTGGTAAGAACAATGACGGGTTACCAGCCAAGTATATGCGATGATTCTACACGTGCTCGCGCTCAGGCGCAAGCGTTGGTCCGGCGGGTTGCCTTGGGACAATCAAAGGGATTATAATCTTGTTGCCCTCTGGTGCCGATCCCTGCACCTGCGTTTGCCTTCACGCAGCGGGCTGCAGCCATATAGGAGTCAGACAGTCGTATGGACAATGCGCAAATCATCGTTTCCCTTGCGGAACGCGTCGTGGGGAATGTCGAGAAAGTAATCATCGGCAAGCGGCGAGAGGTCGAAATGACGCTCATCGCCCTGCTCTGCGAGGGGCACCTGCTCATCGAGGATGTGCCTGGCGTCGGCAAGACGATGCTGGCAAGGTCAATCGCGAAATCTATCGGATGTTCATTTCGCCGCATCCAGTTCACCCCAGACATGTTGCCCAGCGACGTGACAGGGGTGTCGGTCTTCAACCAGAAGACGCGCGAGTTCGAGTTCCGCCAGGGCCCGGTGATGGCGCAGATAGTCCTGGCCGATGAGATCAACCGGGCAACGCCGAAGACGCAGTCCGCTCTGCTCGAAGCCATGGAAGAGCGTCAGGTTACCGTCGATGGCACCACTTACCCGATGGAGCGGCCATTCCTGGTCTTAGCCACCCAGAATCCTATCGAGTATGAAGGTACGTTTCCCTTGCCCGAAGCGCAGATCGACCGGTTTATGATGCGCGTGAGCCTGGGGTACCCATCTCCAGCTGATGAAATGCGCGTGTTGGAGTCACAGCGCGAGCGGCATCCATTGCAGGACCTCGGCCAGGCGGTTTCGGCTGAGGAGCTTGTGGCGGCTCAAGCTGCAGTAAGGCAGATCTACGCCGACGATTTGATCAAGGAGTACATCGTCGATCTGGCTAACGCCACGCGCCGGCACCCCGATATCTATTTGGGTGTCAGCCCACGCGGCAGCTTGGCGCTGTTCCGGGGCGCGCGCGCCTATGCTTCTCTGCAGAGTCGCACCTACGTCATCCCCGATGACGTGAAGGCATTACTGGAATCCACCTTTGCTCATCGCCTCATCATCAGTCCTTCGGCGCGCATCAAGAATGTCGAGGCTCGCGCGGTGGTAGAGCAGATCGCTCAGTCCGTGCCTGTGCCCGGCACGCGCATTCGCGCGCGCTAGCGTAAAGGGAGTTCCGGTTTGCGACGTTCCTGGGCGATCTTCTTGCTCTGGTTGTTGACCGCGATCTTCGCGTTCGCTTCCGGGCGAGATCTGGCCTTCAACCTGTTTTACTTCGTCACCGGCGTGATCCTCGTCTCACTATTTTGGGCCTGGCTGAATCAGCGCGGATTGGTGCTGCGCCGCACCACGCGCAGCCACCGGTCGCAGGTTGGCAAATACTTCGAGGAGACGCTGGAACTCGCAAATCACTCGCGCTGGCCGAAGCTCTGGGTGGAGGTGCACGACTTTTCGGACCTTCCGGGGCACCAGGTCAGCCGGGTGGTCAATTCTCTTGGCCGCCAGGCAACCTCGCGTTGGCAGGTGCGAACGCTTTCGCGGCGGCGCGGGCGGTTCGTTTTGGGGCCGATAACCCTCAGCAGCGGCGACCCCCTGGGCATCTTTCGTTTCACCCGGGAGATTCCCGAAACAGCATCGCTCGTGGTGACGCCGCCCACGGTGGACCTTCCAGGATTTAGTCCACCTACCGGGTACTTGCCGGGCGGTGAGTCAGTCCATCGTCGCACGCCCTACGTCACGTCGAGCGTGTCTGGAATCCGCGATTACGCGCCTGGTGACAGTCTCAACCGCATCCACTGGCCGTCGACCGCACGCACGGGACGGTTGATCTCCAAGGAATTCGAGCTGGATCCCCTGGCCGATGTGTGGATGTTTCTGGACATGTATGAGGATGCACAGGCAGAAGCACCATGGAGTGAGGCTGAAGATGATACGGTGATGCCGTGGCTCACGCGCCGCGCCGAGCGCATTGAGTTGCCGCCCAGCACGGTGGAGTACGGTGTCACGATCGCTGCCTCCCTGGCCCAGCACTTTCTGCAGGCCGATCGTGAGGTTGGCTTTCTCAGTTACGCGGAGACACGCGAGGCGGTGCAGCCCGATCGCGGTGAGCGGCAGCTCACTCGCCTGCTCGAAATTCTGGCGGTGATCCGAGCCAGCGGGAGACTGCCCATCGCGGAGGCGCTTGCGCTGGATGGAGCCACCCTGGCGCGGCACACCACACTGATTGTTATCACGCCGTCCACTGACGAACGTTGGGTCTCGGTGCTGCGGGGGTTGCGTGCTCGAGGCGTTCACGGCATCGCCGTGTTGTTGGCGGGGCGAACCTTTGGACCTGCGCCAGACTGGACTCCGGTGTTGGCCGATCTGCAGGCCAGCGGCCTGCCCGCCTATGTTGTGAAGAACGGCGACGACCTGGCGGAGGCGTTGGGTCGTCTTTCCAGCGGCGTTGGTCCGCGTGTGATGGTCAGGCGATAGGAAAGAGGAAGAATGTTCATCACGTCGAACCGGCTGCTGCTTGTACCTGTCCTGATCCTTCTAATCCTTTCTGCTCCCCTGGCGGCGGTCAATGCCGGTCCGGCTGCGCCCGCGACGCCCTCGCCAGCGACGCCTTCGCCAGCGACCCCTCCGCCGCTTCTGCAGCGGGCGTGGGATGCGCCGCATGTCTCGGATGAGTTGTTGGTCAAGGTGCAGGACAGTGGCAGGGCGCGACTTGAACGCTCCGGTGTGAGCATCCTGGGCGACATTCCTCAGCTCGGCCTGGTGGTGGTGCGGGTGAAGACGGGCGCGAGACTGGCCGAAGCTGCCGCAGATCTGGAGGATATCGCCGGCATAGAGTGGGTTGAGCCCAACTACACACTGCAGCTTGATTTCGTGCCAAATGATCCCCATTATGACACCGTTGCACCCACGCAGACGCCCTATTTGAACAGGATCGACGCTGCCGGCGCCTGGGACTTGACCATGGGCCGGCCCGAGATTGTCATCGCTATACTCGACACAGGCGTGGAGATGAGCCATGAGGACCTGGCTGGCGCCATTTGGACCAACCTCGGAGAGATTCCCGGTAATGAGATCGACGATGAAGGCAATGGGTTCATCGATGACGAGCATGGTTGGGATTTTGCTGGCCAGGACAACCTGCCGGATGATGACTACGGACATGGCACCCATGTGGCAGGCATTGCAGCTGCGCGGATCGACAATGGGTTAGGGATTGCCGGCCTCGCCGGAGCGGCAACGATCATGCCGGTCGACGTGTTCGATTATGCCATCGGAACATACGAGGATCTGATTCGGGCGATTGTCTATGCAACGGACAACGGCGCCCATGTGATCAACATGAGCTTGGGTGCCAGCAGTTACAGCCTCGGCGAGGAGATGGCGGTCAACTATGCATTCTCCCGGGGCGTGGTCGTTGTGGCAGCCGCGGGCAACACCGGCAATGAGATGGTGCATTATCCTGCTGCACACCCGAACGCTATTGCTGTGGCGTCGACGACTGCACAGGATGTTCTATCGTCCTTCTCGACGCGTGGGGCCTGGGTGGACATCGCGGCCCCGGGGTCCAGCATCTACTCGACCGTGTACGGGAATGGCTACCGGACAATGAGCGGCACGAGTATGGCGACGCCTCACGTGGCTGGGCTGGCGGCCCTCATTCTAAGCCGCAACCCGACCCTGACTCCAACGCAGGTGCGAGATCTCATTGAGCGCACCGCCGACGATCTGGGTGCAGCTGGCCGGGATATCTTCTATGGCGCGGGGCGCATCAACGCGGGGAGTGCTGTGGCAGCAACTGCCAGCCCTGGTCTTGACATCGATCTCCCTGGCTGCCGCGAATTGGTGATCAATGGCAGCTTTGAGGAAGGGTTGTACGGGTGGCAAACGGAGGGTGCAGTGGAGGTGGACACGACCGTTTTCCACTCGGGCGCAGCCTCGTTGTATTTCCCCGGCGGGGCGAGTTCCCGCGGCGTTGTGACGCAAACGGTGACGATTCCGGCGGT
>ENA-UOUL01005650-UOUL01005650.1-bioreactor-metagenome-genome-assembly--contig:-NODE-5650-length-10693-cov-6.779955_pt1 | contig 10693 bp, 23 predicted proteins | sample MGYA00249838_ERZ747220 | MGnify/ENA primary metagenome ERZ747220 (study PRJEB28778, sample SAMN05720191) | bioreactor metagenome | isolation source: Anaerobic biogas reactor | place: USA:Washington...
CCCGCCGAACAGGGCGGCGATTGCCCCTCTAAAATTCATTCGGTTCATCACTCCTTAATTCGGCAGTATCTGAGGAAGTCTTCCTCATGGTCGCAGTAACCCACAAAGGCGTTGAGCAGGCTCACCATGCCGTCAATGCGCCGTGTGGAAGAGGTTTTGACGGGTTGCACCGTTTGGATGCCGTCCCGGTTCAGCGTCTTGACGCCTGTGTTCAGCAGGCACCAGCGCAGGATGGGGTTGTTTTGGTAGACCACGCGATGCTCCTCGAACAGACCGCCCAGGCGCTTCATGGGGTAGGACCAGGTGAAAGGCCCCTGAGGAATCTTGACCATCTCAAAACCATTGTCCTTCATGTCGTTTTGCCAGTAGCCGGCCAGGGCGCGGTCGTAACAAATCCACAGCGGGCGGACCCCGTGCCGCTCCACCATGTCCGTGAACCACTTTGTCACCGCCCGGTAGTCCACGGTGGCCCCTTCACAGATGGTCAGCCAGCCCTGCTCTGCCCACAGCCGGTAGGGTGCTTCTCGGGCGTTTGACTGCTCGGTGGCGTTCACCCGCGCCTGCGGCAGGAAATACTGCTGCAGGATATAGAAGTTCGGGTCCTCCGGCTTGCGAATCAGCAGCGTCGCGCAGGTGAGGTCTGTCGTGGCGGAAAGGTCGCAGCCGCCAATCGCGTAGGTGTTGCCCAGGTAGGCCATGTCCGCCGCCGATTCATTCAGCACCGCTTCATACGGCAGCCACGCCGCGGCGCTGTTCTCCGGCACGTTGAAGTCCTTGGTCAGCACCGTCGGCAGGAAGTTTGGGTCGCGCTTGGCCTTTTCCACATTCTCCGCCAGCGTCACCATGCTCTTGATTTTGCCCAGTCCCGGGTTGGCCTTGCCCCAGCACTTGGGGTCTGCCCACTCGTCCCGGCTGTCCAGCTCATACAGGAGCGGCAGCAGGCGGTAGTCCTCAAACCCAGGCTCCCACAAGGCCACCTTGCTGCAGTAGTCATACTTGGCATCAAAGAACGCCTCGCGCACAAAGCCGTTGGTCGAAATCAGCCACGCCATTGGTTGCTCCCGGGCGGCCTGGCTCTGCACCATCACGTCATACACCTTGCTGTCCCGCGCCTCATGAAACTCGTCCAGGCTGAAAAAGTGCGCGTTCAGGCCGTCCATCGTGCGCGTCTCGGCCGCCAGCGCCTTGAGCGTGCCCATCATCGCCGGGAAGTAGATGTCGCTCTGCCGCTTCTTGGTGATGGACCGGATGCTGTCAGACTGTGCCCGCATGCTCACGGCCTCGTTGAAAATCAGCCGGGCCTGCTCCAGCTTGTTGGCCGTGCAATACACCTCGCTGCCGTTCTCGCCGTCCGCGATCAGCATGTACAGTTCGACCGCGGCCGTCTCTGTGGATTTGCCGCACTTGCGCCCGCGGATGTCCACCACCTCCCGGAAGCGGCGCTTGTCGCCCTCCATCCAGCCAAAGGCCAGCGCAATCTTCGCCTTTTGAAACAGCTCCAGCTCAATGCGCTGCCGGCCCCACTTGCCCTTGGAATGACGGCACCAGGCCTCAATGAAGGCAATGGGCCTGAGAGAGGCTTCCACATCAAAGTGAAACCCATCAGGCGGCGCGTCCATCCAGGCGACCTCCCGCTCATACACCGCGCGAACCTTGGCGCTGACCGTTTCCTCCCCGCTGCGGATGGCCTCCAGGTAGCGACGCGGCCAGTTCATTTTTTCGCCCCCAGCGCGAAACGCAGGATGTCCTCGGCCGCGTCCTTGCTGCCCTGTGGCAGCCGGTCCAGCAGCTGGCGGATGATGGTCTGGTAGTTTTTGTCGCGGGTGTTGTAGATCTGCGCCACCGGCCGCAACCGCTCATAGGGCGGCGCCTCCGCTGACTGCGTGAACATCTCCACATCCCCCTGCTCAGCGATGTCCGCCCAGGCGTCATCCAGCAGCACCCGCAGCCGGGCGGCCTGCACGATCAGGCCCTCACACACCGCGCGCTCCTGCTGCGGGAGGTCGGCGAACACTTTCTTGAGACGCGCCGTTTCCTTCCTCACCCGCGCCTCTTTGTCCATCTGCAATCAAATCACCTTTGCCTACATATTCGTTTTGCTATTTCCTCGTAAATCCGTCCATCTTCCTTTGGGAGGGGGGTCACACACCTCTCAGTCAGCACAAGAAGGGAGGGGCGGCGGTTTGGAAGGGGAACGTGCGTTCGTTATATCAAGGGGGGACTACCCCACCGCGCCCCGTCTCGGAACAACCTGACCGTCCTCATCGAACACAAAACCCTCCACCACGTCCCCCGCGCCACGGTGCCGCTTCTGGTGACATTCGAAACACAGGCACACGAGGTTGTCCAGGTTAAGCGCCACGTCGTAGTCCGTGATGTTGCCAGGCGTCAGCTCCACGATGTGATGCACCTCTTCGGCCCGCCCACCGCAGTCCACGCAGCTGTATCGGTCCCGGTTCAGCGCGTGCTGCCGCTGTTGCCTCCACAGTTTGGAGAGGTAGAACGCCCGCGCCCAAGGTTGAGCCATGTCATACCACCGCCTCGAACCTGAACCTACTGCCGCTCAGCATCAGCTTGTTCGCTCCGGCCTCGGCTGTTGGTGTCATCATGCCGGTCACTGGATACCCAACGTATCCAAGCCATGACCCCGCGCACATCGTCAGCGTTGGTCTGCGCGTCACCCGCTTGTTGGATGTATCGACCACGAGTTTTGACCCCCGCAGGGCATATGGCTTGTGGGAGTGCCCGTGGATGAACACATCTACGCCGTCCATACTGCTCATGAACCTGTCTGCTTTGTTGACAGTCGAACCGGGCAGTGCGCCGCCCCCCGCGCCGTGGACACAAGCCAGCAGATAGGAGTAGGGCTTTTGGTTTCCGTTACGGTTGCGGCCCAGCGCCACGCGCACGAATGCCATATCCTCGCGGTATCTGTCCTCCAGGTCAAGTTTAGCGGCGATGTCGTAGCACGGGTCATTATCCGCATCCTTGCCTGAGCGGCGCTCGTGGTTCCCCGGCAGGATGCACAGGATTTTGTCGCGTATCGGCTCAAGGGCCTTTGCCATCTCCCGCTTTTGCTGTGACGGCGGCATGGTCGCCCGAAAGATGTTCGTCACCGAATTGCGCGTGCCGTTGTCGATTAGGTCGCCTTGCAGTGTCACATAGGTGTTCGGTTCTTTGGCAATCTCCCCGACCAGTTTGTAAAACGCCATCGCCTCCGAGCCTTGCGCGCCCAGGTGGACATCAGCCAGCGGGTAAACAGTCACCTCAGCCACATCCGATCCGAACGAGTACCACAGGATGTCCTCATATCGTCCCATCAGCCATCGTCCTCAATGGTCAGGACTATATCATCGCCGTTTTCGGCATCATCGAAACCATGCACATACCCTCGCTCGTAGCACACTTTACCAATTCCCCAGCCGCCCAGCACCAGCGCCACTACAGCAGTCGCCATGATCAACAGATTTTCCATCGTTACCCCCGCCCCCATTTGTATCCGTGCAGACAGCCCCGCCGCTCTGAAAAGGTCTGCTCCCGCGCAAACTGAAGGAGGTTGACAGCCTGCGCACTCCGGGTTGAACACGATTCACTGGAACACGATTCACTTGTTGATGTTGCTGATTTTTTCGACATCGTAGTCATGCCCATGCCTTGAGCAGATGAAGCAGTCGCAGTCGCCTTTCTCCCTGTCGCATAAAGGCGTACATTTTCGCAGAAAACGCACCTTATAGTTAGGGTCATCGAGAAAGGGCTGCAAACAGTTGTCGCACAATGTTAGTACCATGCCGCGCCCCCTCACTGAAAAGACGCGCCATTTCTGACGCGCCTATTTGCAAACCCCTACATATACATCATACCATGGGTGTCAATGGCTTTTACTGGCGTGGCATCATCCTGCCACCTTTGAGTACTCCAGCAGGGCTTCTCCGTGCAGTCTGTACACCCACCTCACATCAAGCCCCATTGTTTCGGCGATGTCCTCCCACTTTGGCGGCTTTGGTGAGAAGTAGCGCAGTTCCAGCACTTGTTTGTATCGAGGGTTCCTGATTTGTTCCACGATGCCGCATATCAGTCGCCGCTCCGCCCGCAGGCTGTCCACCTCGTTCTCAAGGTCTCTCGCTAAATCAACCGCCTTATCCACCCACCGTTCCATCGGGCTTCGCTCTTTCGTGCCTGTCACAACGCCAATCTGCGAGAGTGCGCCGCCCATGCGCTCAGCCTGCTCCATGTAATACTCGATGAGTTTCAGCCGCTGGTCAATCCGTTGGTTAATCGTGGATAATTGTCGCAGTTGCTCTTTCGGTGTCATGCGTTACCCTGTCCTCCAATTCGTGCGATTTGGCATCGTTCCATCGGTCGGTGGTGCCAACCAGGTACCCGGTGATGCGCCGGATGCGCTCAAACGGCCGCTCGATGGTGATGTAGTGGATGTCGCAATCTGCGACCTCAAGCGTAATTTCCATCGCCGTCAGCAGCTTGCCGTATTTGCGCAACCCGCGCCGCACATAGCCCTCGATTTCGCCGGGGTAGGGGTCACCCGTGACCGTGACCTTGATGCCGTCAATGTCCATATTCCCCTCCAATCGTGACCTGTTCCGGTATGACCTGTTCGATTAGTTCTGTCATGCTTACCTGCGCCTTGACCTTATTGAGCCGTTCCGTTGCCGCCTTGTAGTAGTCTGCGTCTAGCTCAAAGCCCCAGTATTCAAAGCCCATTTGGTGGCAAGCAATCAGGCTTGACGCTGAACCAACGTGCGTGTCGAGTATCTTGTCGCCGGGCTTGGCGTAGTTGGATAAAAGCCATTTGTACAGGGCGATTGGCTTCTGGGTGGGGTGGATTTTGTTTCTTTCGGTAAGTACGCTGTATCGAAACATCTTGGCTGGTTTCTGAATGCTGCACCAAGCAAATTCACACATCGCTAAACTAAAGTCATGCGGTTGCAGTTTATCCCACACAATAATGTTTTGCGTTGCAGGAAGGTTGTAGTAGTTGCCTCCCCAGATGATTTGATGTTGCGATACCCTCACCAGTTCATCAAAGTACGCTTCATCGGGAACGGCACTGTCCCAGTTTTTCTTTTCGTGCATTTGCCTAACTGGATTTATGCCTATCCCTATCCCATACGGCGGGTCAACTATCGCCAGTTCAAAGAACTTGTCCGGGAACTGCGCCATGCCGTCCATGCAGTCCATGTTGTAAAATCCTGCTTCAAGCACGTCAGTCTCCTATCTCGTCCACGCCGAAATACTCATTACCGCGTCCCGCTTCTTCCCGTGTCATCCTTCCACCTCCAATATGATTCGATGTTATCCGTTCGAGATTAGAGATATTTGTTCGGGTTTGTTTTGAGCGTCAGCAATCCGCTTTTCAGCGATTTTGAAATAGTCTGCATCCAGTTCAATGCCGATGAAGTTACGGTTGGTGTTCACGCAAGCAACGCCTGTTGAGCCGCTTCCCATCGTGAAGTCAAGCACCGTTTCGCCCGGTTGCGTATAGGTGCGGATGAGGTACTCAAGCAATGCGACAGGCTTTTGGGTGGGATGCAATCTGCCTGTTCTCATATTAGCCGCGCTGAAATCCTGTATTGATTGCGGATAATACTCGCTGTTAAATGTTTCGCTTGCATAAGAATCGCCGCCTGTTATTTCGCTTTCATATAGCCCCATTTTCTTTCGCAATCTACCTTGTGTCATTTGCGGATAGTAAACTCTTGAATTGAACACCATAATGTTCTCATGGATTTTTAGCGGTTGCCGTTTCGCCAGTATTCCATTTCCAGCAAGTTTTTTATTCCACACCCAATCGTACTTGTACCGCTTGATATTGCTCATCCTCAACGCGCTTGAGAACGGCTCGCTCCCAAACAACACAATCGCCGCGCTTTTCTTCGCAACCCTATGCAGTTGCGTCCACATCGGCTCAAACGGAATCACGCTGTCCCACTTGCACGCCGTTGTCCCATAAGGAGGGTCAGTCAGCACAAGGTCAACACTGCCGTCTGGTATCTTTTCCATTTCCTCAAGGCAATCGCCCTTGTATAGCAAAACATCCGTCAATATTACAGTCCTTTCAGGTTGAGCGATGTGGCGCATCGCGCGGTTGATTCATGCTACCTCCCGGCTTCCGCTTTGCTCCCCGGCATACACGCCGTTTTGATACCGATAAACCGCTTCGAGGTCGTCCTCGGTGAACTCGGTGCGGCCTTTGCCATACTCCCGCGCGATTTCCTTGCTCGCCAATCCGCGCAGGTTTGCTGTTTTAATAAACTCGTCAAGTGTCATCCTTCCACCTCCGGCCCGCCTATGTAATATTTACTGTCAATTATAAGCGTCGTTATCTGGTTATATGGATGAAACTTTCCGCCAAGCATTATCCCTTCAAACTCGATGTATTCAAAGTTCTTGTACTGCTTGGATGTAATTACGGTTTTCCACCTGATTCGTTCACACGGAGAGCAAAGAACCGGCAGACCGCCGCTTTCTGTCTCGCGCGGCACATAATCAAAGCAATCAGGCTCCTGCCATTCCCAAAAGCAATCGCATTTATCAAAATTGCACGTTCTAACCTCATGAAATTGTGAATTGCAGAACGGGACTTCCTCTGCCAAAAATATGCTATGCGTCATCCTTCCACCTCCTCTTTTTTCTCGCTCACCAGCGCCTGCACTGCCTCCGTTATCCTCGAGGCCATCGCTGTCTCGCCCAGGCCGTCAAGGAGCCGCGTCAGGTCGCTGATGGTGCTTAGGGCTTCCTGTCTGGTCATCCCGCGCCTCCTCCCTTAAGTCGCCTGCCACAACTCGGGCAATAGTTGGCCGGTATGCAATCATTTCGGTCGTTTAACACATCGTCCATCGATCGCCAATCTGGCCGCGTATGAAAGGATGCGGTATCGCAATCGTCTGAATATTCCTCGCAATACTCACAGCCTGCCGCCCGTTCCAATGCTTCCCGCAGGGCGTCAAGGGCAACCCATCCGTCTGCGATTGTGATTTGATTTGATATGTCTTGTTCTTGCACATTTAGCGTAATTTTAAGAGCTTTTCCAAAATTCTCAATCGCCTGTTCAATCTTGGTCTTTTTCACGTTTCTTCTCCTCCCGCTTTGTCAAAAATATCCGCGCCACCAGGGCGATAACTACCAAGGGAATCAGCGTGAGCGTTGTTTCGTCATTTGTCATTCTCTGCCTCCTCCTTCGCGATGCGCTTAAATTCGTACGCCCACACCCAAGGGTTCTTGTGCGATGCTTTAGGGCCGAATATTTCCCCTTTTGGCACATCCTTGTATGCGTATAAATCATCCCAATAAAGCAAGAATCCCTCTCTTGCTGTGGTGCTTCCGTTGTAAACGTTTCCGTTTACTGTTTTAGATTTTATCTTTACCTCAAATCCTTCTCGCATTGCGTCAGTCTCGGTAATATCCAGAAGCCTTTCCACTCGCACATCCGTCACCCGCAGGAAAATCCGGGCGGCTTCGCGGGGCATGTAGATGGATGGTCGCCATTTCCAGCCTTCTTCTTTGAACCATGTTAAATCAGCCTTGTTTGCATCTGCTTTATAATGCAAGTTTCCTGGACTGGTTTCGGGAATGTCAGCAAAGGCTTCCCGCACCCAAAGCGCATCGCCGGGCTTGTATGGCATCCGATTGTAAAGGCTGTGACCGTACACCGGGACAACGCTATTTCCATTCCATCCAGCACCGCCAAGTGTCCAAAACGCCCCCTTTTTAACCGGCTGCGGCTTAATCACCCGCCGCGTTTGTGTCTTTCGCTCATCAAGGATTGCCTGCACCATCGGTGTGCTGAAAATAATCGGTTTCATTTCTTCCCGCCTTTCTTATCGTCAATCCCCAGCAGAATGATTACAAGAAATAAAAACAGAATCGGGATTAATGGGACAGCGTTCACACCTCCACCCCCGCCGCCTTGAGCGTTGCGGCGATGTCGAGTGCGTCTGGGTCGCCCCACGAGACAAGGTCGCTGACTTGCTCCACGAAAATCTTGATAGCTTGTGTGTCGTTCGTCCAATAATTTTGTTCTTTTTTTGGCTTTCCTTCATACAAAAACGTGCTGCCATCAGCATCTTTCGCCAGCCATCCGAACCCAAGCGTCAGCGCAGCCCTCAGGTATTCGATTTGCGCCTCCGTCAGCCTCGGCTTGCGGATGATGCGCTCGGGGTGGTTTATCACTTCTGCAAATCTTTCAGTATCTAAAACTCTCCCACCAAGGGATAATATGGGTATGCCTTTGAAATTTAGATAAAATTCAAACCTTGTTGTGTTAATTTCGCTATCGAGCATCTCAAAAGTCGCCACTTCCATTGGCTCCATCTGGCACAACTCGTGCATCCGCGTCGGATATTTCTTCTCGCTCATTTCAAACCTCCCTAATCTTGACGCCGTGCCTCCACAGCATCAGCTTTTTCTTGATTTTGTAGACCGGCGTCCTCACGCCCTTCACGTCCTCGACCACTGTCTTGCCGTCCTCGGTGTAGACAAAGTCCGCGATGTAGCTAACAGCCCGCTCGCCCTGCTGCTTGGGGATCAGCTCGTACTTCACTTGCCGCCGCAGATCGGAGATCAGCCCGGCGCGCTGCATCAGCTTCAGCTCTTGATACCGCTTCGCTTCCTTGCGCGACTGAAAAATTATCCCGTCAACAACGGTTTTTTTAGCGTGGTATTTGCTCACTCATAAAACTCCTTCACGTCCCTGCGCAGGACCTTTGCTATCTTGGCGATGTTCTTCGCCTTTGGCGTGGTTTCGCCCCGCACCCAGTGACCAATGGTGTTGACGTGCAGCCCGGACCACTCCGCCAGCATTTCTTGTGTGATCCCCTCGTCCTTGAGGATTTGCCGCAGGCGGGTGGGCTTGCTCACTTGTCACACTCCCCGCACGCCGGGCCGTAGCCCTCGGTAAGCTCCGCGCCGCAGACGATGCAGGAGCCATTGCGGCCTGCGGAAATGTCAAAGCTTACTTCAGGAGTTTGTGGTTTTTTAAGCCACTTTTTGCGCTGTTCTGATATGCCGCTGTCCCACAAATCCCACGTTTTTTCTAAGTCTTCATAAAAATCCAGGGTCATGTTTTTGGTCGCGTGCCGATAGGACAAACCGCACGCGCATTTCAGGTAATAGCAGTACCCGTCAAGAGCTTCGTTTGTCGGCAATTCTTGCGCTTTCATGTAGCGGCCGCACACAGGACACGGTTCGCGATCTCGCGGATCGATAAATTCATGCGCGTCACGCGAGATGCTGCTTGTAAACAGCCTGCTCCAGTCTTTAGCCATTGCTTTTCTCCCCTTTCATGCCCGGCCTTTCCTGGTCAAAACCAGGCGCAACATCAACACGGTCGCCGCGCTCAAGCAGCTCGACGCGCCTTTCAAGGCTTTTGATTGCTTCTCGGAGCTCCTTAATTTCAAAGATCGACATCGTCATTATCCTCGTGCGCCGGGTGAAAATCGTATGCCAGCTCCATGCCCCGGTCATAGTCACTGAACGGCAGCGGCGCGCGGTCCTCGCTGTCCGGCAGCAGGCCCTTGGCTAAATCCTGCACCTGCGCAGGGGTCAGGCCGCTGGCTTTGTAGGCCTCGTATTCCTGGCGTTCTCGCTTGCTAAGAAATTTCATGGTGTAGCCTCCTCAATGTGTTTCATTCGGTAATTGCGTCCAAGCTCCCGTTTGATCTCAACCCTGAAGTTTCTGGTCTTTTCGTACACTCGGCTGAAGGTGCCCTCATCAATCGGCAGCAGGTCATCCACAAGCATCCACTCGGCGGAGATGATCGTAATCTTGTTCTCGTAGTAACGCTGATTGATAATCTCGAAAGCCAGCCGGATGTCAGCGTCTGACGGGTTGACCCATACGGATTCGTTGCGTTTGGATTTGAAAAGATCGTCTATGTACAAAATTTCAGTGTTAATGTACTTACCCAGCACCTCTTGGAACTCGTCAGGGTCAGACGCAAAGCCCTTTAGTTTTCGGCTTTCTGTGAGCCACTGGAAGTAGCGGACATAACAGCCGTCCCTGAGCAGCTCCCCACACGCCGCCGTGCAGAGGTGGCTCTTGCCTGATCCAACAGCTCCCCCGATGTACAGCCAGGGCTTATCGCCTTTGCGTACAGCGGAAAGAAATTCTTCGACCTTGGCTTTCATGCGCTGCTGCCATGGCTCCTCGGCCTTGAAAGATTCAAGCGTCCATTCGTCAATGATCCTGCCCAGACCGCTTGCCCTTATTCTTCGGTCAGCCTCGGCTGCGATCCGGCACTTGCACTTCTTGGCCCACTTAACGCCATTCGCGTCAACGATGTGGATCACGCCGTCGTCTTCGCAAATGGGGCAGCTTGGCTCAAAAGGCTTCACTTGGAGGGAAGTACCCTGGGGGATAAGCTGCTGAATCAGGTCTTGCAGGTTGCTGTCCATGATTCACCTCCGTTTTTTCGTCTGTCCAGCGTTCCTGATTAAGCCAGGTCGCAGGGAGAGGGATGAACTGCCCGTTGTCCTTAACCCATTGATTGCTGCGTTTTTGCTTTTCAATGGCATTAAGCATTGCTCCAAGAAGGGCGTCATCCGGTTTGTGCCTGGCGAAAGCCTTTCGCGCAACCGCCTTGGCCTCTTTTCGCGGATATGCGGACCAGAAGCGGTCAAAAAGCGCGTCATAGCCCCTTGGGGGGTTAGGGGGGTTATTCTTGTCTTGTCTTATCTT
>ENA-UOUL01005651-UOUL01005651.1-bioreactor-metagenome-genome-assembly--contig:-NODE-5651-length-10693-cov-5.519593_pt1 | contig 10693 bp, 7 predicted proteins | sample MGYA00249838_ERZ747220 | MGnify/ENA primary metagenome ERZ747220 (study PRJEB28778, sample SAMN05720191) | bioreactor metagenome | isolation source: Anaerobic biogas reactor | place: USA:Washington...
ATGCCCCTGTTCTTCATGGTCAGCGGCTTCTTCTCGGCAAAGGTGTTCGGTTTCACATTCAAGGACCTCTTCCTCCGCCGGCTGTGGTTCTTCCTCGTTCCCTACGTGGTGTGGGTGCCCATCGAGCTGTGGTTCAAGTTCCGTGAGTGGAACCTGTACGACGGCAAGGAGATGCCGGGGATCTCCCGCTACATCGAGCACATCGTCGAGGGCCGGAACATGTACTGGTTCCTCTACGCCCTCGTGCTGTTCAACATCGTGTTGTGGGCCACCCGGAAACTGCCCTGGTGGGCGGGCATCCTCGCCGGTTTCGCGCCGCTGCTCATCCTGCCGTTGCACGCGGATCAGCACATGATCGGCAACCCGTTGAACAAGATGACAGGTTTCGTCAGTCTCATGAGAAACCCACTGCAGAATCGGAATAAAATGCTCCCGTTGCGTATGCTGTCCGGTAGCAGCACGACCGATTGGAATCATCGCTACACCCAACTGATACCGTTTGCCCACCCTTCGGACAAACTGCTGTTCCTCAAGGGTGGCAAGAATTCTCAATGCTGTGCTACGGGGAATATGAAGCTGATCCGCAAGCTCTGCTATCGTCGCTGGCCCCGGGCCCATAGATAGAGACTGGAGCAATCGGCAGGCGTTTTTCAGATTCGGGATGGTGTAGTCTGGCATGCAAACAATTGTTTCACATATGAAATTCGAAATCAACTATGAAATTCCTGTTGACAACAAAATCTCCCGTCCATTAACCTCGAAGCATTGGTTACCTCACCAAAAGAAACCCATTAATGCACAGCTTTATGAACATCCAATACGTTGCATCGAAACAAGAAACCCAAATCCTCGACACCATGGAAATGCGGGACCGCTTCCTGCTGGAAGACCTCTTCCGCCCCGGTGAACTCAGCTTGACTTACTGTGACATCGACCGCGTGATCGTGGGGGAGGTGCGTGGCGCTGAGGTGGTCCCCATGTTCAAGGCCATGCAGATGGGCAACGGCTCACTCTCTACCATCCACGCGAACAGTGCGGAGGACGTGATCGAGCGGCTCGTAACCTGCGCGGTGGAGGACGCCTCCAACTCGGAGGCGTTCGCCTACCGGCAGGTGGGTCAGCACATCGATCTGATCCTGTTCAACGAGGTGGAGGTGGACCCGGTCACCGGCAAGCGGCACCGCTACCTCTCCGAGGTGATCGAGGTGGGGCTCGGCGAGGGCAGTGGGGTGAGCGTCGGGGTGCTGGAAGGCTGCGGGGCAGACGTCTGGGTGGGCGAGGGAGAGGCCGAGGGCTGCGGGGTGGGCTGCTCCTCGGGCGCCCAGATGCGGACGCGCACCTGGTCGGGATAGCCATCCTGCGGGAAGCGGAACGCCTCCACGGTGGTGGCGGTTAGCCGCTGCCAGGCGATGCCCTGGTCAAAGAGGGCTACTCGATGCAGCTCTTGTGGACGGACAACACCGTGACGGGGGAGAGCGCCGCGCTGCGGATGATGATGGAGAAGAAGCTCGACGGCCTGATCGTCGAGCCGACACGCAGCGCCCTGCCGTGCGCCAACATCGAGCTCTACCACATGCTCGCCGAGCGCGGCACCCCGGTCATCTTCATCGACTCCTACTACCCCGAGCTCTCCATCCCGCACGTCGCCCTCGACGATATCCAGGCCGGGTGGATGGCCACCACCCACCTCATCGAGAAGGGGCACCGCCGCATCGCCTGCATCCTGCCCCACACCAACCGCCAGGGACACCTGCGGTACCTCGGACACGTCAAGGCACTCAGGGAGCACGCCCTGGCCATCAAGGAGGAGGATATCCTCTGGTATTCGAAGGAGAACATGGACCAGCTGCTCAGTGCAGGGCAACTGCTCGACGTGCTCTCCCCCTACTCGGCCTTACTCTGCTACAACGACACCATCGCCCTCCAGGTGATGGAGACGCTCACCAAGAACGGGATTCACGTCCCCGACCAGATCTCGATCATCGGCATCGATGATTCACAGGCGGCCCGGTATACCCACCTGACCAGCATCGCCCACCCGGCGTCGAAGCTCGGTGAGGCCGCCGCGCGCCTGCTGATGTCGATGATCGACGGCAAGGAGGGCAAGAGCGTCCTCTTTGCCCCGCACCTCGTCCAGCGATCGACGGTCAGCGACCACAAGGAGTACAATGGATACGAGCCTCAATGATGGTTGGTACATAAGTCCCTCCTGCCACGGGCCCTTTGAGCCGGTCACCCTTCCCCACGACTGGCTCATCGCCGATGTCGCCTCCTTCACCCGCTCTTCTGAGCGCTGGTACCGCCGAAGCCTGGACTGTTCCTGCCTGAAAGGCGATGAGCGGCTCTTTATTGACTTTGATGGGGTCTACCAGGAGTGCACCCTCTCGGTGAACGGGGTGGAGGCGCTCACCCACCACTACGGCTACACCGCCTTCCACCATGACATCACCGACTTGGTAACCCCCACAGCCGACAACGAGGTCACTGTCCATGTGCAGTACCACTTTCCAAGCGGGCGCTGGTACACCGGGGCGGGCATCTATCGTGATGTACGCCTCATAGCCAAGGGACCGCGTCACTTCGCCATCGACGGCATCGCCATCTCCACCCGGCACTACGACGGGACGTGGCACTGGGACGCCACGGCACAGGTCGTCGCCGACTGCCCGTACCAGACGCGCCACACCCTGCTCGACGATGGGCTCCCCATCGAGGCGTGGGATGTGGACAATCCGGTCCTCTATCGACTGAAGAGTGAGCTCATCTGCGCAGGCGAGGTGGTCGATACCGAGTACACCACCTTCGGTTTCCGCACCATCGACTTTGACAGCGACCATGGCTTCTTCCTCAACGGCCGGCCGCTCAAACTCAAGGGGGTCTGCCTGCACCACGACCTCGGCTCCCTCGGCTCAGCGTGTCGAAGCGAAGCGCTTGAACGCCAGCTCCGCCTCATGAAGGAGATGGGGGCCAATGCGATCCGCACCGCCCACAACCCACCCTCGGCGCACCTCTATGCGCTCTGCGATCGCCTCGGCCTCTTGGTGGTCAGCGAGTTCACCGATGTGTGGAACCTCGCGAAGAACCGTTGGGACTACTCGAGCCACTTCGCCGCATGCATGGAGAGTGATGTCGAGAGCTGGATCCGGCGGGGGCGCAACCACCCCTCTCTCATCATGTGGTCCATCGGCAACGAGATCGCCGACACCCACCTCGATCCCCCCGCCGCCACAGAGACCATCGCACGCTTCCTCTCCCTCATCGCGCGCTACGATCCCCATCACAGGGCGCCGCCCACCCTCTGCTCGAACTATCTGAATTGGGAGAACACCCAACAGTGCGTCAAGCCCATCGCGCTGGTCGGCTACAACTACGGCGCCTCCCTCTATGCAGAGCACCACCGCCGCTACCCCGACTGGGTCATCTATGGTTCGGAGACCTGCGCCACCGTCCAGAGCCGGGGCATCTACCACTTCCCCTTCTCGCTGCCGACCCTCAGCGACGATGACAAGCAATGTTCAGCCCTCGGCAACGGCATCACCAGTTGGGGGACTGCCAGCATCGAGGAGTGCCTGAGGGTGGAGGAGGAAACTCCGTACAGCCTCGGTCAGTTCATCTGGGCGGGCATCGACTACCTGGGCGAGCCGACTCCCTACCACACCAAGGGCTCCTACCTCGGCCACGCAGACACGGCCCTCTTTCCCAAGGACTCCTACCACCTCTTTCGAGCCGCGTGGAGAAGCGAGCCGGTGTTGCACCTCTTCCCCTCCTGGGACTTCAACGACGGTGAGGTCGTTGATGTGCGCGTCTACTCCAACGCCCACAGCGTCGAGCTCTTCGTCAACGGGGAGGGACAGGGACGGGTCACCCTCGGCCTCTCCTATTCGGCCACGTGGTCGATACCCTACCGAAGAGGGACGATCGAAGCGCGCTCGTACGACCGCGCCAACGCCCAGATCGCCTCGGTGCAGCGCACCTCTTTTGGCGAGGCCACCGGGCTTGCCATCAACGAGGAGCGCATCGGAAACCTCCTCTTCGCCACCATCACGGCGGTGGATGAACAGGCGCAAGCGGTGGAGAATGCCCGCTGTCGGGTCAATGTCACCGCCCGTAATGGACGCCTCCTCTCCCTCGACAACGGCGATGCCACCGATCTCGAGTCGTACCACAATCCAAGCCGTCGCCTCTTCTCCGGCATGCTCCTGGCCATCGCCGAAGGAGCCGGGGTGAGCATCGAGGCGAGAATCGATGAGGACGACATCCCCGTCCGGGCCATCCGCCTCACCCGCGATGGGTGGACGGTACGGGCCACCATACTGCCGCACGAGGCGAGTGACCGAACCCTCCACTGGCGCCTGACCGACCGGATGGGGGTGGACAGCCCCCTCGCCGACCTCATCATCAGCGAGGACGGGCGATCGGCGACCGTGTCGCCGAGAGGCGACGGGATCGCGGTCGTGCGCTGCGCGACCCAAAATGGACGGGAGCACATCGACTTCTATTCACGCCTTGAGATCCCCATTGAAGGGTATGGCACCCCATTTCGGGACCCCTACTCCTTCGTCCCCGGCGCGTGGTATGACCGCAGCGTACAAACGTTGAGTGAAGGCAACGAGCGGGGGGTCGCCACACGGCGTGACGGGGAGAGCGTCGTGCGCTTCAATGACCTGGATTTCGGCGCTTGGGGCTCGGATGCAATGATCATCCACCTCTTTCCCCTCACACCCGATCCGTTCGACTTTGACATCAAGGCGGGTGATGCGCTGCTACTGCGGGCCCGCTGGCAGAAGGGCACGATCTGGAACACCTATCAAGAGGCGCACTATACCCTGCCCCGTCGCCTTCGATCGGTAGAGAGCCTCACCTTCGTCTTCGATCGCAAGGTCCACCTCAAGGGCTTCCAATTCCAGCGCCAAACAAAGGCGTATGCCCGCATCCCCCTCGCCGCGTGCGACTCCATCATCGCGGACGACTACCGAAAAGAGGGCTCCGAGATCCACCAGATCACCAACAACGCCGCCATCCGCTTTGACGAGATGGACTGTACGGATGGCGTCTCGGCATTGAGCCTCCGGTACCGCAGTGCGGCATCGGGGACGCTGCTGCAGCTCCACTTCATCACGACTGACACGCGCCACTCGTGCGACATCACTCTGGAGGCGGCACCGCAGTGGCGTGAGGAGCAGTACGCTTTGACCACCGCAATAGCGGGACCGTGTTCGCTCCTGCTACAATTTCTGCCCACAGCGGCCATCGACCTGGCATGGATCCAGTGCATGCCCAGAGGAGGGACGATCGATGCAAGCGATCATGAGAAGTGATGACCATCACCGTGAGAAGCACCAACGGATTTTGGAGATGATCAAGAGAGACACGATCAGGACCGTCTTCTTCGGCGACTCCCTGATGAGGCGCTGGGAGGAGCATCCGCTGCTCTGGCAGCGCTTCTTTTCCCGCTTCGAGCCGGCCAACTTCGGCGTCGGCGCCGACCGCCTGGAACATATGAAGTGGCGCCTGCTCAACGGCGAGCTGGAGGGCGTCAACGCGGAGACGGTACTCTTTTTGGGGGGGACGAACAACCTCGTCGATCAAGATCCGGCCACCATCGCCGCAGGCATCAAGGAGTTGGTCTCGATCATCAAAGAGAAGCTCCCCTCCGCCCGCATCATCCTCTTGGGCCTCTTTCCCCGCAGCCCTGACGCCTCGCTGAGATCGTTCTCCCACCAGGTCCGTGCGGTCAACGAGGAGCTCTCCGCCTGGGCAGAGGAGCACTCCATCATCTTCGCCGACCTTTCAGCGTTGCTCTCCCCCGATGGGGAGCGCCTCGACGGTGAGCTCAGTGATGATGGTCTCCACCTCAACGGCCGTGGCTATGAACGCATCGGCCCTACGCTGGTCCGCCTCATCGAGGGATGAAGATGCTCGGCGGTGGGCCGAGCAGACTTTCGCGCACCCCGCCAAGATCGACGATGATCCGGCTCACCAAAAGCGCCGCCCCCGTACTCCACAACGTCAGACGGTGGGCTCCGCCCGTGATCTCCATCTCAACGGAGGCGGTCCGTGCGTTGGCGATGACCCCCGCTCTCCAGAATTCATCATCAAGCTCGACCTGGTAGTCGGCCTCGACCAACGTGACGGTATGCATCGGCCCATCATCGAGGCTCAGGAGGACAGAAACCTCTTTCCCCAGCACATTCAAGGCGGGGCTTGCCACCACCGTCACCCGAGCCCTCCCTGTATGGAGGAACCAGCAATCATAGACGAGGCGGGCATCCTTGGCGCCGGCACGTACCGCCCCAAAGGGGCCGGAGAGCGGCAGACGTTGCCAGCGTTTCCCCTCATCTCCATACGAACCTTGGAAGTCGATGGCGTTGATGACCAGCGTCCGATCGGCTTCGATGAAGCCGGAGAGCTCCCCGTCATCGAATCGCAGCGCCTCGATGGCGATCGTCACCTCCTTGTACCGCTGGTCACTGGCCACCCGAAGTGATGAGAAAGACCTCCCCATGGGGGCGCGCTTCCAATCGATCTTGACCGTCACCTCATCCGCGAGGCCCAACCGCCCCTCAACCGGTCCGTCGAGGAGAACCCACGGATCGGCGGCGGTGATGCGGTAGGGGAATGCTTTGCTGCTCCGGTTGAAGACTTCGATTCTCTGCCGCTGGTCAGTGATGGAGTCGAACGGCGGCAGAGCACAGCCATCAAGCGATGGCCAATGCCCCTCCGACCCCTCGACGGCGACGCCGAGGCGATGATGATCTGCATCGGGGACGGTGCAGGTGTAGAGGTGTTCAAGCGTATTGGCGGGCGGGTCGTTCCAATCGATGTACCCGAGGACCGGCTGATCGGCAAAACCACGCCACATCCCGCCGGCGCACTCACTCTGATAGCGCTCTATTTCGGCCTTGAAGGCCGAGAAGTGCGCCGCTACCAACAACGCCTGTTCGTTGGCGGCAAACCGCCCTTGGCGGGCCCAGAGATGGTTGCGCCCCACCGCCAGATAGAGCGAGGCGAGGAGATGCGAAGCGCGGGCGGGAAAGAGGACCAGGTGGTCAAAGGCATCGGTGAGCGCGGGGGGAATCGAAGCGGAGAGCTGCTCGGCTTCGCTTCGCACCTGCTGCCAAGAGGCGACGAAAACCTCCGCTTCCCGGTAGTTGACCATCGAATACGCGAGTGGATAGAGGAGCTCGGGCTTGCGTCGACTGTTCAGCTCAACGATCCGCTCGACCAGATCCGAGACCTTGGCTCCCAGAGGGGAGGCAAAAATGGCGGTGCACCACGCGACGGACCAAGCCTTCAGTTCGTCGCCTTCGAAGGCCTCCCCTTGCCATGCGAGGTCGAGGAAGAAGGAGATGGGGTACTCCTGCCCCTTGAAGTGGCCGACGTTGACCACCCAGAGGCGGTCGGCCCCATAGGTGAGGGCCAGGCTCATCTGATCCCAGATCTTGGCGATCTGGGTGGTGTTGATCCACTGGTAGTTGCGCGGATCGCCGTGGTAGTCGAAGTGGTAGTAGATTCCGGCCCCACCGCTGCGTTTGCGCTCTTGCTCGGTGGGCAGGCGCCTCAGGTTTCCCCAGTTGTCATCAGACCAGAGCAGGATCACATCGTCGGGGACACGCATCCCCTCCTCGTAGTATTGCTGCACCTCTTTGTAGAGGCACCAGAGCTGGGGGATCTCCTCTGCCGGACGACCCATCTCCTCAGAGAGGATGGTACGCTGCTCTGCCACGATCTCCTCGAGGATCTTCCAGCTCTCCTCCCCCATCGCCGTGTCGTCGGCCCCCCTGAGGCCGATGGTGACCACCGTCTCATGATCCTTGTTGCGCACGATGCCCTCTCTCCAAAACTGCAGGAGTTCATCTTTGTGGCGCGAGTAGCTCCAGTGGCCCAAGGTAGAGCGGTAGCGACGGTCCCACTCCTGTTGGGCGCGCGTCATCGGCTCCTGATGACTGGTCCCCATGATGATGCCCCACTCATCGGCCATGGCCGCATTGAGCGCATCATCCTCACCAAAGGCGTTGTTCCACATCGCCGGCCAGAGGTAGTTGGCCTTCAGGCGCAGAAGGAGGTCGAAGAGCTTGGCGTAGAAGGCGGATCCATAGCAGGCGATGCCCTCTGGAATCGGGGGGTCTTGTGACGGTTTCACCGTCCCATAGGTATTGAGAATCCAGTTTGTCAGCGCCGGCGCCTCATCGTTGAGGAAGATGCCGCGCCACCGCACCGCAGGGTGCTCTTTGATGACGACCCCCTTCTTGGCATACAAGTGCTCGGTCTCTTTCGGCGGCACGTTGAGCCAGAAGTGCCACGGGTTGACGCCACTCTGGCGCGAAATCTCATAGATGCCGTAGATGGTCCCCCGGCGATCGCTGCCGCAGATCACCAGAGAGGCGGGCTCGTCGACCACCGCGATGGTGAACGCCTCATCATGCCCCCTCAGGTACTCAACGTCGATGAGGAGGCGAGCGGCCAGCTCATCGACCGCTGAACTCGAACCAAGGGTCCCGACGATGATGCAGCTGCCAGCCCCTCTCCTCTCCTGCACCTCGGGGCGAACACCGAGCACCGATGAGAGGTCATCGGCCAAGGCCCCGGCGGCCCGGGAGACACCGTTGCGGTCAGCGGAGTCGACGATGATCGGCAGTACGGTGCCGTCACAGATGAGATCGAGGGCATCCAGGCCCGCCGTTGTGGTCATGATGGTCTGCATACCCCCATCATACCGTGCCGTGCCGCTTTTGCAAGGGACCGAGCCCTGCCTGCTTTCTCAGCGGGAGTTCAGGACACTCATACTGACCGAGAAACTCTGCCGGTGAACTAGCACATCTCTCAATCCAGCACCCACACGGTATCACCGAAAGGGTGATACCAGCAGTTCCCGCAAGAGTTCCTCCACCGTCACACCCCGCTCTGTGGCCTCATCCTGGGCAGCTCGGTGGTAGTCATACGGAAGCGTCACTGAATAGAGGGCCAGGGGAGTCACCAAGAGTCTCCCTTCAACGGCAGATGCAATGCGCTGTAAAAGATCATAGGTGGGCTTCCCCTCTCCACCCATACACGGGGAAGGGATGGCGGTTTGCTTCAGCGGTCTGCCCTCGATTGCACTCTTGGACCAATCGTACTACACTCAGTGATGAAATCCCCGCATAGAGGTATAGCCATGAAGAGATTGGATGCGTTGAGACAAGAAGTACTGGAAGCAAACCTTGCCCTGAAGGAGAAGAATTTGATCATCTCCACCTGGGGCAATGTCTCGGTCTATGACGCGGAAAGCGGCGTGATGATCATCAAGGCGAGCGGCGTCCCCTATGATTCGATGGGCCTTGACGACATGGTCGCAGTCGACCGGGACGGACAGGTCATCGACTCTGCCAAGCGGCCCTCCTCGGACACGCCGACCCACCTCTATCTCTACCGGCACTTCGCCGGAGAGGGGGTGCGCTCCATCGTGCACACCCACTCGCAGTACGCGACCATCTGGGCGCAGTCCTGCCTCCCCCTTCCCTGCTACGGGACGACCCATGCCGACTACTTCCACGGCCCGGTGCCGTGCACCCGGCAGATGAGCGATGAGGAGATCCGTGAGCGGTATGAGGAGAACACCGGCAAGGTCATCGTCGAAGCGCTTGCGCACACGAACCCGATCCACACCTCGGCCGTCCTGGTCGCCTCCCATGGCCCGTTCACCTGGGGCAAGAACCCCGCAGACGCGGTCTTCCACGCCGAGGTGTTGGAGTATGTGGCCAAGATGGGATTGTACAACCGGTTGTTGACCCCCGGCATTGAGAGCGCGAAAGAGAGCCTCTCGGACAAGCACTACTTCAGAAAATTCGGTCCGGGCGCCTATTACGGGCAGCCCTGACCACACATCACTTCACTCTTTGGCTTCGCTCTTGCCGTTCCACTGGAGGCTATAGGAGTTGTCGTCCATGATGTTCTCGGGGAGGATGATGTCGATGGGGATGAGGATGTCCTCGTCCGGCTTCTGGCTGAGAATCCCCTTGCGGTAGAGCTGGTAGAGCGCCGTGTAGCCTTGGTACTCCGGCCTTTGGGAGATGAGGCAGTCGACCTTCCCCTCCAACATCGCATTCCGGTTCTGTTCCACCAGGTCGTAGCCGATGATCACGGTGTGGTTCCGCCTCCCCAACAGAACGATATGGTTGGCAAAGCGGGCCACCGCATTGTTCACCACGAAGACTCCCCGGACATCCGGGTACTCCACGTAGATCCGTTCAAGCGCCTCTTCAGCTGACCCTGATGCGGAGGAGGTGATCTCCAAGACCGTGAATTCCGGCTTGTCGGCGTAGTAGTCCATGAATCCCCTGGCACGCTCGGAGGCGTTGAACGCCGCCTTGTGGGTGTTGATGACCACCAGGGTCCCCGCCCGGTCGCCGAGCTGGAGGCTCATGAGCCGACCGGCCAAAAATCCTCCACGGAAGGGGTTCTGGGCCACCGTGATGACCCGGTTGCGGCACGGAAGGGGGGAGTCGATGAAGGCGTAGCTGATCTCAGGATGGCGTTCCATCATGAGACGAGTCTCATCGGGGAGCAACGGGGCGAGCAGGATGGCATCGACCTTTCTCTCCACCACCGTGTCCACGGCGGCGAGAAACGTCTTGGGGTTGAGTCGGTCGTACTCGACGAGCTCGATGGAAACGGCGAGTTGGGCCAGCTCCTTGGATGCCTTGAGAACCCCATT
>ENA-UOUL01005653-UOUL01005653.1-bioreactor-metagenome-genome-assembly--contig:-NODE-5653-length-10688-cov-3.278956_pt1 | contig 10688 bp, 8 predicted proteins | sample MGYA00249838_ERZ747220 | MGnify/ENA primary metagenome ERZ747220 (study PRJEB28778, sample SAMN05720191) | bioreactor metagenome | isolation source: Anaerobic biogas reactor | place: USA:Washington...
GCTGGGCGGCCTGTTGATCGGCACCATCGTCACCGGCCTGTTCGTGGCCATCTCGATGACCACCGGCGGCGGCGCCTGGGACAACGCCAAGAAGTACATCGAGGACGGCAACCACGGCGGCAAGGGCTCCGAGGCGCACAAGGCCTCGGTCACCGGCGACACCGTCGGCGATCCCTACAAGGACACCGCCGGCCCCGCCATCAACCCGCTGATCAAGATCATCAACATCGTCGCCCTGCTGCTGGTGCCGCTGCTGTAAGCCGGGCCAGACCGCGGTCCCCGAAGCCCCGGCCTGGCCGGGGCTTCTTTTTCCGCGGCGCCGGAAACGGGTCGCGCCAGGCGCCAGTGCCCTGGAAGGCGACCGCCCCTGGCCTGTGCGATGCCCGGCGAACCGTGCAGGGCGATCCACCGCGTCCGAACGCCGGTGTGCCTGGGGCGGCCTGCAGGCCTTCGCCCCGAACCTCACCCGGGAGGCCTCCGCCTTGGCGGAGACCCGGGCAACCGCGGCGATCACCCGGCGTCCGCCCGGGACCAGTCGAGAGCCCCCGGCATCCGCGAGGCCCCATCCACCGCCCGCGGGCCCGCTGCGTCCCAGCCTGGGCCCGGCGGACGGACCCGACGCTCCCATCCCCAAGGCCGAGGCCAAACGGGGATCGGCGCCCGAGCCCCCGTCCCGCCGCGCACCCCGTTTTTCCGCAATGCAGCATCAGTCGCGTAGAATGCCGCTCCTGTTCCGCGGGCTTCCGCCCCGCCCCCCTCCGGAGCTGCAACGCATGGGTCTGGACCACGTCTCCACCGGCAAGAATCCCCCCGACGAGATCAACGTCATCATCGAGATTCCCAAGGACGCCGAGCCGGTCAAGTACGAAGTGGACAAGGAAAGCGGCGCGATCTTCGTCGACCGCGTCCTGTCCACGCCGATGCGCTACCCCTGCAACTACGGCTACGTGCCCAATACCCTGTGCGGCGACGGCGACCCGGCCGACGTGCTGGTGGTCCTGCCGCTGCCCCTGGTCCCCGGCTCGGTGATCCGCTGTCGTCCGGTGGGCGTGCTGAAGATGACCGACGAGGCCGGCAGCGACGAGAAGCTGCTCGCGGTCCCCGTGGCCAAGGTGTTCCAGGGCTATGCCCACGTCGAGAACATCGACCAGGTGAGCGCCCACTGGCTCGAGCGCATCGGCCACTTCTTCGAGCACTACAAGGACCTGGAGAAGGGCAAGTGGGTCAAGCTCGAAGGCTGGGGCTCGGCCGAGGAGGCCAAGCGCATCCTGGTCTACGCGATCGAGCGCCACGCCGAACAGGCGCGCCGGCCGGCCTGACGCCCGGCTGGCGCCGGCGGGGAGCCCGGGTGGCGGGCTCCACGGGGGCCGGCCGCCGCCCGGCTACTGCGCCCAGATCCCCGGCGCGGTCGACCGGGGCAACACCTGCGCCGAGAGCTTGCGATCGCTGTCGAGCAGGTGGATCGCGTCGGCCAGGATCGCCGCCGACTCGCGCAGCAGCGGGTCGGGCCGCTTCTCCGCGGCCTTCTCGCGCGCCGCGTCCTCGGCCACGTTGCGCTCGCCGGCCTGCAGCCCGTCGTCGGTGGTATCGGCCAGCGGGTCGAGCGCCAGGCCCAGGCGCTTGCGCTCCTCCTGGCGCTGCTTGCGCTTGGCCGCGTCGCGATCGCGCTCGGCGCGGCGCTCGGCCTCGTTGAGCGAGACATACTTCTTCTCGCGCTCGGCGCGGAACTCCGCCACGTCCTCGACCCACCACTGGAATTCCGGGTCCTGCTTGACCCGCTCGGCGTGCCGCGCCTGCAGTCGCGGCAACAGCGGCGCGAAGTCGCCGTAGCGCTCGTGCGGCACGGCCGCGATCTGGCGCCATTCCAGCGCGTTGTCGTAGGTGCTCTCGCCGAACTCGCTGGCGTCCACGGTCACCGGGAAGGCGATGTCGGGCACCACGCCGCGGTTCTGGGTACTGCTGCCGCCCGGCAGGAAGAACTGGGCGATGGTCAGCTTGACGTGGCCGAAGCGGTCGCCTTCCTTCGCCGGCCAGCGGTCGAGCGGGACGATGTTCTGCACCGTGCCCTTGCCGAACGATGTCTCGCCGATCACCAGGCCGCGGCCGTAGTCCTGGATCGCGCCGGCGAAGATCTCCGAGGCCGAGGCCGAACCGCGGTTGATCAGGACCGCCAGCGGGCCGTCCCAGGCCACGCCCGGGTTGCGGTCGCTCTCCACGCTCACGCGGCCGCCCGACTCGCGCACCTGCACCACCGGGCCCTTGTCGATGAACAGGCCGGTGAGCTCGATCGCCTCGTTGAGCGAGCCGCCACCGTTGTTGCGCAGGTCCAGCACCACGCCGTCCACGCCGTCGGTACGGAACTGCTCGAGCAGGCGGGCCACGTCGCGCGTGGCCGAGGTGTACTCGCCGTTGCGGCTGCGCCGGCCCTCGAAGTCCTGGTAGAAGGCCGGCAGCTTGATCACGCCGATGCGCTTGTCGGCGCCGCCGCCGGCCGGGGCCGGCAGCGAGATGATCTCGGACTTGGCCGCCTGCTCCTCGAGCTTGATCCGCGCGCGGGTGAGCACCACCCGCACCGGTTCGCTGTCGAGGGTGGCCTCGCCGGGGACCACGTCCAGGCGCACCTGGGTGCCCTTCGGGCCCTTGATCTTCTCGACCACGTCGTCCAGCCGCCAGCCGACCACGTCCTCCATCGGCCCGCTGCTGCCCTGGCCGACGCCGACGATGCGGTCGCCGGGCTTGAACTTGCCGCTCAGCGCCGCCGGGCCGCCCGCGATCAGCTCGCGGATCACCACCACGTCGTCCTGCTTCTGCAGCTGTGCGCCGATGCCCTCCAGCGACAGCGACATGTTCTGCGTGAACAGCTTGGCCGTACGCGGGTTCATGTAGTCGGTATGCGGATCGACCGTCGACGTGTACGCGTTGAGGAACGACTGGAACGCGTCCTCCTGGTTGAGCGCGGCCACGTTGTTGCCGAGGTTCAGGTAGCGGCGGTCGAGGGTCTTGCGGATCTCGTCGGGCTTCTTGCCGGCCAGCTTCAGTCGCAGCCAGTCGTTGCGCACCGACTGTCGCCACAGCGCGTCGAGCTCGGCGCGGTCGGCGGCCCAGGGCGCGTCCTCGCGGTCGTACTCCCAGCGGTCGTCGCCGGTGAAATCGAAGATGTCCTTCCCGAGCAGCTCGCGCGCGTAGGCCACGCGCTCGGCCACGCGCTGCTTGTACACGGCGAAGATGGCGTAGGCCGGCTCGAGCCTGCCGCTGCGCACGTTCTCGCCCATCTGCGGCTTGTGGGCCTCAAAGCGGGCGATGTCGGCGGCGGTGAAGAACAGCTTGTTGCGGTCCAGCGCCTCGAGGTAGTGGTCGAAGATCTCGGCCGACATGGTGTCGTCGAGCGGCCGCGGCCGGTAGGCGTAGCGGCTGTCGGACAGCAGCCCGTAGACCAGCTTGGCGGTGGTGATCTGCTCGGGGGTGGGCGCGCCCGGCAGCGCGTCGCCCTCGGCGCGCGCCATCATCCCCAGCGGCACGCTCAGCACCAGGGCGATCAGGGGCACGGCGACGAGGCGGGTGAATTTCATCGGAAACGGTCCTGGGAGGAAGGCTGTGGGCGCCCGTCCACGTTGGCGCCCCCGTTGGACCCCGCGCCAGTGCACAAAGTTGCGGGGGCCTGCCCCACTCTATCGGCCGCGGCTTGCGGGGATGTGAACGATGATGGCACGTCCCGTTGCCCCCCGTGCAACGCGGCCGCGGGACGGAGCTGCCCGGATGGCCCGGGCCGGTCGCCGGGCGGCGGCGGACGCGCCCCGCGGACGGTCAGGAGGCGGCCGCGTCCAGCCCGGCCTCCATCGCCTGGCGGTCGGCGTGGTAGGACGAGCGCACCAGCGGGCCGGAGGCGACGTGGGTGAAGCCCAGCGACATGCCGTAGACCTCCAGCGCCTTGAATTCCTCGGGCGTCCAGTAGCGCAGCACCGGGTGGTGGTGCGGCGAGGGCTGCAGGTACTGGCCGATGGTAACCATGTCCACGTCGTGGGCGCGCAGGTCGCGCAGGGTGCCCTGGACCTGCTCCATGGTCTCGCCCAGGCCGAGCATGATCCCGGACTTGGTCGGCACGTCCGGATGCTGGGCCTTGAACTTCTTCAGCAAGGTCAGCGACCACTGGTAGTCCGCGCCCGGGCGCACGTTGCGGTACAGGTCGGGTACGGTCTCGACGTTGTGGTTGAACACGTCCGGCGGCGCCGTGGCCAGGATCTCCAGCGCTCGCTCCATGCGGCCGCGGCCGCGGAAGTCCGGGGTCAGGATCTCGATCCGGATGCCCGGCGACTTCGCCCGCACCGCGCGGATGCAGTCGACGAAGTGCTGGGCGCCGCCGTCGCGCAGGTCGTCGCGGTCCACCGAGGTGATGACCACGTACTTCAGGCGCATGTCGGCGATGGTGTCGGCCAGGTTCGCCGGCTCGGAGGGATCCGGCGGCTTCGGCCGGCCGTGGGCCACGTCGCAGAAGCTGCAGCGGCGGGTGCACACCTCGCCCAGGATCATGAAGGTGGCGGTGCCGTGGCCGAAGCACTCGTGGATGTTGGGGCAGCTGGCCTCCTCGCACACCGTCACCAGCCGGTTCTTGCGCAGCTTGGCCTTGAGCGCGGCGACCGCGCCGTTGGACGGGATCCGCACCCGGATCCAGGACGGCTTGCGCAGCACCGGCGCGTCGACGAACTCCACTGGCGAGCGGGCGATCTTGTCGCCGCCCAGCTGCTTGGCCCCGGTCTCCAGCGACGCCGGCGCGTCGGCCGGCACCATCTGCAGCGGGATCGGGCGGGACGGGGACTGGGACATGGCGCTCAGGGGGCTCGCGACGGGGTCGGTCGGGGGTCGGCGAGGTCCGGCGGCGGCGCATGCTCCAGCGCCAGTCCGAACTGCCGTGCCAGCTCGTCCAGCAGCACGGGCTTGACCGCGTCCATGCCGGACGGACCGCCCAAGTCTAGCATCGAGGTCACCTGCAGCCCGGCGTAGCCGCAGGGGTTGATGCGGGCGAACGGCTCCAGGTCCATGGCGATGTTGAACGCCAGGCCGTGGAAGCTGCGGCCCTGGCGCACCCGGATCCCGAGCGCGGCGACCTTGGCCCCGGCCACGTACACGCCCGGGGCGCCCTCGCGGCGCACGCCAACGATGTTCCACTCCAGCAGGGTGTCGATCACCGCCTGCTCGATCCGGTGCACGTACTCGCGCACGCCCAGGCGCATCCGCCGCAGGTCCAGCAGCGGATAGGCCACGATCTGGCCCGGCCCGTGGTAGGTCACCTGGCCGCCGCGGTCGACGTGCAGCACCGGGATGTCGCCCGGCATGAGCACGTGCTCGGACCGGCCGGCCTGGCCCAGGGTGAAGACCGGCTCGTGCTCGACCAGCCACAGCTCGTCGAGCGACGCCCCGTCGCGCGCATCGGTGAAGCGCTGCATGGCGCGCCAGACCGGCTCGTAGGGCTGGCGGCCGAGGTCGCGGACCAGGCAGGCCCGGGGTGCGGCCACGGGCGCCCCGGCGTCCGGCGCGGGGGCCTGCGGCGCGGGCCGGCCGGCGACGGGTTCAGCCATCGCCGCGCCCCGCCCGGCCGCGCATCGGCGCCGGCCGGCTCACAGCGTCCATTTCACGTCCGGGTGGGCGCGCAGCGCGTGGTGCGCGGCCTCGTAGCGGCCGCGGTCCTCGGCGTGGAAGTGCAGCTTGACCGAGACGTAGCGCCCGCCGCGGGCGGTACGCACGCTGAGCGACCCTTCGACCACCACCAGCCCGGCCTCGGTCAGCAGCCGCGGCACGGCGGCCTCCAGCCCGGCATTGCCGATGGCCGCGATTTCGAAGACCCCCGGGAACTGGAAGCCGTGCTCGGGGTTGTCGGACCTGATTTCCATCGTTCGATTATGGGGCCGGATCGCCCGGTCCCAACCCGCCACGGCCAGGACGCGAAGGGCCGCCCGGAGGCGGCCCCTGCGTCACGCGGCCGGGACGGCCCGGCTCAGCGCGAGAGTTCGAGCAGGGTCGAGGACACCCAGCCCTTGTTGCCCAGTTCGTCCTCGACCTCCCACATCATCCCCTGCTTCTCGCCGGTGGGGTACAGCATCATGCCCACGTCCAGCGAACGCACCACGCCCTTGCCGTCGGGGCCGGTGAACAGGCGTGCGGGCTTGGTGACGGTGACCGCCTGGTGGGCGTTGGCCGCCGAGGCGTTGTCCGGCAGCCCGCCCAGCTGGGCGACAAGGTCGGTATAGGCCTGCAGGTAGGCCAGGGTGATCACCTGGCCGAGCTCGGTGTTGGCGTAGCCGCCGACGCCCGCGGCGCCCAGGCCGCTGCTGCCGAACAGGCCGCCGCCCGCGCCCCAGCCGATGTCGGTCTTCTTGGCGTGGCCCTCGGCCATCGCGACCTGCTCGGAGGAGCGCACGTCGGTGACGGTCAGCACCACGTCGGCGGTCTTGCTCTTGAAGTTCAGGCCCCCGACCAGGGCCCCGGCGCGACCGCCGATCAGGCCGCCCAGCAGGCCGCCCACGGCGTTGCCCCCGGCATTGGAGTTGGCGCCGATCAGGTCGGGCACCATCACGTAGTCGGCCGCGCGGATCTGGCCGCGGCCGATGTTGGAGCGGTTGCGCAACTCGCCGGCGGACCCCAGCTCGCGCTCGCGCATGGCCGCGTCCAGGCCGGCGCCGCGGTCGACCAGGGTGAAGCAGCGCGACTTGTTGACGAACACCTTGATCAGCCGCGACGGCGCCGGCAGCTGCTGGCCGGTCCACCAGTGCACGCCGTCCTCGGGTTCGATCACCGAAATCGTGCCCAGTGGCTGGGCGCAGGTCGGGATCTGCGCCACCTGCTGCTGGCGTCGCTCCTGTGCGCTCTGGCGCTGGGCCAGCGCCGGTGACGCGGCCGCGACCATCGCGACCGCCGTGAGCGCGAGCGTGAGCACGCGCTTGCCAGTGGATCCGGACATATGGAGTTACCCCTTTCGTTCTTCCTGAAGATATGGTCGTCCGGGCGCATGCGCCCGCCCCCGCTGACGGGCGGAACGCACTCCAGCGTCCCGCCCTGCGCGGATCTTAGCAAAGACGAAACCGGGGCCGGGGGCCGGACAGGGGCCTCAGTCGGCGTACCACCACATCAGGAATTCGTGCCACAGGCGCTTGAAGAACCCGGCCTCGGCGACCTCCTCCAGCGCCACCAGCGGCCGCTCGGCGACCACCTTGCCGTCCAGCGTGACCCGCACCCGGCCGATCTCCTGGCCCCTGGCGATCGGCGCCACCAGGGTCGCGGGCACGTCCATCGAGGGCTTGAGCTGGTCGTAGCGGCCGCGCGGCAGGCTGACCAGCAACGGGGCGTCGACCCCGAGCGCGACCTCGTTCACCTTGCCCTTCCAGACCTTCTGCACCGACACCGGCTTGGACGGGTCGTACAGGCGGTGGGTCTCGTGGAAGCGGAAGCCCCAGTTGAGCAGCGCCAGGGAGTCGTTGGCGCGCTGGGATTCGCCGGTCGAGCCCATCACCACCGAGATCAGGCGCTGGTCGCCGCGCTTGGCCGAGGCCATCAGGCAGTAGCCGGCCCCGGAGTGGTGGCCGGTCTTGATCCCGTCCACGCTCTGGTCGCGCCATAGCAGCAGGTTGCGGTTGCGCTGGGTGATCGGGCCGACGGTGAATTCCTTGATCGCGTTGTAGGCGTACTGCTCGGGGAAGTCGCGGACCATCGCGGCGCCGAGCAGGGCCAGGTCGCGCGGGGTCGAATAGTGGTCCGGCTCGGACAGGCCGTGCGAGTTGACGAAGTTCGAGTTCTTCATGCCGATGCGTCTGGCATAGGCGTTCATCAGCGCGGCGAACGCCTCCTCGCTGCCGGCCACGTGCTCGGCCAGGGCGATCGCGGCGTCGTTGCCCGACTGCACCACCATGCCCTTTTCCATGTCCACCAGCGGCGCGGTCTGGTTGACCGGGAAGCCGCTGTAGCTGCCGTCGGTGCCGGCGCCGCCCTTGCGCCAGGCGTTCTCGGTCATCATCACCTGGTCGTCGGGGCTGATCTTGCCGGCCTTGATCTCGGCCGCGATCACGTAGCTGGTCAGCACCTTGGTCAGGCTGGCCGGCTCGACCCGCTGGTCGATGTTCTCGCCGGCCAGGATCTGGCCGCTCTCGTAGTCCATCAGCAGCCACGCGGTCGCGGTCACCGGCGGCGGCGGCGGCGTGGGCAGTGCCTCGGCCGGCTCCGCGGCCGCGGCCGCGGCGGGCGCGGGCCCCGACCGCGGCGCGTCCTGCGCGAACGCGAACCCCAGGGCGCAGGTGGCCAGCGCGGTGACGGCGAAACGGCGGAAGGCGGCGGTGGATCTCATCGAACTGGGTACTCCGGTAGTCCGGTCGTCCGTGGCCGGTCGAGGGGGGACGCCCACGACACGGCGCGGACGCGATGGCGACGGAACAGTCTAATCGCGCACGACCTGGGGCATGCCCAGGCCGAGGCCGGATACGCGCGCGGACAGTTCAGCCAGCGCGGCCTCGCCCACCGGGCCCACGCGCACGCGCCACAGGGTGCGGCCGGCGCTGGCCACGTCCTGCATCCAGGCCTGGGCGATGCCCGCGCCGCGCAGCGTGGCAAGCACGCGCTCGGCGTTGTCGCGCACGGAGAACACGCCGACCTGGAGCGTGACCGGCTCGCCGGTGGCTGACGGGGCGGGGGCGGCCGCAGCCGCCACCGCGGGCGCCGGCGCGGCCGACGCCGCCCTGGACGGGGCGGCGTCCGCGGCTGCCAGCCGCGCGTGGCGGGCGCGCATCCAGGCATCGAATTCGTCGGCGCTGCGGACCCGGCCGTTGTCGTCGACCAGGCGGAACCGGTCCTCCTCGCGGCCGTAGTCCGGGTGGTCGGCCAGTCCGGCCGGGCGTCCCGCGGGCGCGGCGCCGGCCACCGTGGCGACGGCCCGCGGCGCGGGCGCATCGGGTGTCGTGGCCAGCTGCCCGACCAGGGCATCCATCCCCGTTGCCTGCGCGGCAGGGGGTGCGGCGGGCACCGGCGCGGCCGCCTGCAGGGTCGACGCCTCGGCATCGCCCGGCCGCAGCGCGCGTACCTCGACCCGTCCGGTGCCCTGGCGATGGATGTCGAGCTTGACCGCGGCGGCATAGCTCAGGTCGATCAGCCGGCCTTCGTGGAACGGTCCGCGGTCGTTGACCCGCACCACCACCGAGCGGCCGTTGTCCAGGTTGGTCACGCGCGCGTAGCTGGGCAGCGGCAGCGACCGGTGGGCCGCGGTGAAGGCGTACATGTCGTAGACCTCCTGGTTGGAGGTCCGGCGACCGTGGAACTTGGCGCCGTAATACGAGGCCACCCCGGTCTCGACGTAGTCGTCGGCCGAGTCGAGCACGTGGTAGGTGCGGCCGAGCACCTGGTAGGGGGAGCGGTTCCCGTAGGCCGACCGCGGTTCGTCGACCACGCGCGGTTCGGGGATGCAGTCGACGTTGGGGATGTGGTCCGGCGTCGAGTCGCGCACGCCCGGGCGGTACAGCCCCCCGGCGACGTAGTGGCCGCGGGTGGACAGATCCTCGCGCGCCGGCGGGTACGGCTTGAAGCCGGTGCAGTCCGGCGCTCCGGCCGCGGCGGGGCCGGCGGCCACCTGGCCGGGCGCGGCCCCGGGCTTTTTCGCGGTGCCGGCGCAGCCGGCCAGCAGCAGCACCGCCAGCAGCAACAGCAGCCGCCTCATGGCGATGTTCCGACTCCGGCGCGGATCGCCTGCGCGAGCTGGTGGACCGAGAGGGAGTACATCGGCGAGCGGTTGTAGCGGGTGATCACGTAGAAGTTGCGGTAGGCGAGCCAGTACTCCGGGCCGGCCTCGCCCTGCAAGGTGAGCACGGTCGCGCCCTCGGCGACCGGTTCGCCCGGCAGCGGCCGGTAGCCGCGCGCGGCCAGCTCGGCCAGTGGAAACACCGGATCCCAGCCGTCGGGCACGAAGTCCTCGGCGCCCGGGTCGCGGCTGGCGCGCGCCACCACCGGGCCGCCGGGCTCCCAGCCGTGGACCACGAAGTAGTTGGCGATCGAGGCGAACACGTCCGGCAGGTGGGTGAGCAGGTCGCGGCGGCCGTCGCCGTCGCCGTCCTTGGCCCACAGCCGGTAGCTCGAGGGCATGAACTGGCCCAGGCCCATCGCCCCGGCATAGCTGCCCTTGAGCGCGAGCAGGTCGAGTTGCGGCTCCTCCTGCTTCAGTGCGAACAGCTGGGCCAGTTCGCCGGCGAAGAACGGGGCCCGCCGCGGAAAGTCGAAGGCCAGGGTGTAGAGCGCGTCGAGCACGCGGTAGTTGCCGGTCACCCGGCCGTAGCTGGTCTCCACGCCGATGATCGCGACGATCAGCTCGGCCGGCACGCCGGTCTGCGCGGCCACCCGCTCGAGCGCCTCGCGGTGCTGGCGGTAGAAGGCGATGCCGCCGTCGATGCGGGCGGGGTTGAGGAAGATCGGGCGGTATTCGTGCCACTGCTTCACCGCCTCGGCCGGGCGGTTCATGGCGTCGATGATCGACTGGCGCCGCTGCGCCTGTGCCAGCACCCCGCGGACCAGCGCGCGGTCCACGCCGTAGGTCTCGGCGGTGTAGTCGACGAAGGCGGCGATCCGCTGCTCGCGCGGAATCGCCGGGTCGGTGACCTGCGGCGGCGCGACCGGGCGCTCGGGCGGCTGCGGCACCTTCGGCAGCAGCGCCGGGGCGGCCGCTG
>ENA-UOUL01005655-UOUL01005655.1-bioreactor-metagenome-genome-assembly--contig:-NODE-5655-length-10680-cov-3.074979_pt1 | contig 10680 bp, 6 predicted proteins | sample MGYA00249838_ERZ747220 | MGnify/ENA primary metagenome ERZ747220 (study PRJEB28778, sample SAMN05720191) | bioreactor metagenome | isolation source: Anaerobic biogas reactor | place: USA:Washington...
CGCCGGTCGCCTCGTCGCCATCGGGGATGCGCGCCGGGTCGAAGGCCGGGTCGTGGGCGCGGCGCACGTTCTCCGCCGTCGCCTCGACGACGCTCAGGCCGCGGATGCCGAGGAGGTCAATCTTGAGCAGGCCGATGCGCTCGATGGTCGGCCCATCGGCCTGGGTGATGGTGACGCCCTTGCTGGCGGTCTGCGTGGCGACCCAGTCGGTGAGGGGGCCGGGGGCGATGACGACGCCGCCGGCGTGTACCGACAGGTGGCGCGGGTAGCCCTCCAGCCCCTGGGCGATCTCCACGACGCGGCGTTCGGTCGGGTCGGCCAGGGACGCGAGGAGGTCGGCCTGTGCCTTGCGCACCTCGGCGCGCGGCAGCAGGTCGATCTGGTTGAGCACCACGGCGGTGACCGCGGCGTGCTCGGCGAGCGGCGCGATGAAGTCGCGGTGCAGCGTCGCATCGGCGTACTTCTGCGGGTCGACGACCCACACGAGCAGGTCGACCTGCGGCAGCACCCGGTCGACGACCGCGCGGTGGGCGGGCTCGATCGAGTCGTGGTCGGGCAGGTCGAGCAGGACGAGCCCGCGCAGGGCAGCCTCGTCGTCGCCGAGCAGGTCGCTCTCCCGCTCGATGCGCCGGTCGTGCTCGACACCGAGCCACTCGAGCAGCGGGTCCGCCTTGCCGCCCCACGTGCACGCGGTGACCTTGGACGTCGTCGGGCGGGTCACGCCGACGTCGGCGAAGTCGAAGTCCGACAGTGCGTTGAACAAGCTCGACTTGCCCGAGCCGGTCCCGCCGACGAGCGCGACGACGGTGTGGTCGACACCGAGCGCGAGGCGCTCGCGCACCCCCGCGAGCCGCGCGGTCACCTGCTCGACGACGCGGGGGTCGATGCGGTCGCCCCCGATCTCGAGAGCGCGCTCGATCTCGCTCGCCCGGTGCTCGAGCTCGGCGGTCACCGGTCGCGCGCTCGGCCCGCCCTCGCGGTGCAGCTGGGGTGCGTTCACGTCGCCGCCTTGAGCACCGCAAGGCGCAGCCGCAGGGTCGCGGCCGCGTCCTCGGCGAGGTGCGGGGTCGCGAGCACGCCGACGACGGCATCGAGCTCACCGCGCGAGATCTCGTCCGTGCGCTCGAGGAGCTGGGTGCGCACCGTGCGGACGGCCTCGTCGATCGCCGGGCCGGCGAGCGTGCGCGCGAGCTCCCCCGCGGGCCCCAGACCAGCCCCGGCCGCGAGGACGAGCGCCTCGAGGCCACCGTCACCGAGCGCGGCCTGCGCGCGCCGCCAGCGGCGTTGCTCCTTGCGGTCGACGACGGCGTCCGCCGCCGCACGCACCGCGTGCCGGGCGCTCGCGACCCAGTCGGTCGCGGACTCCTCGGCCTGCACGGCACGCGCCCCACGGCGCAGCTCGACGGGGTCGGGCCCCTCGCCCGCGCTCGAGCGCCACATCTGCACGACGCTCCGGCCGACCGCCCCGCGCGCCTCGAGGTGCGCCTCGAGCGCCTCGGCGACGAGCTCGCCCGCGGTGTAGAAGGACACGCGCGCTGCGGCGCGCAGGTCAGCCACGAGCGACTCGAGGGCCCGTGCGCGGACCTTCCCGGCCCGCGCACCCCCGCGCACCCGACCCCTCCGCGAGACGACGTCGGCGAGCGGGGCGCCCGCCGCGGTCAGCTGGGCCCAGCGCGAGTGCGCGGTCCCCGCCGCAACCTCTCCCTCGACGACCCGCCCGCGCGCGGACGCAGCAGGTGCCTCGACGACGGCCGCGAGCTCCGAGCGCACCGCATGCGCGGCATCGGCCTGCGCCTGGAGACCAACGACAACGCCTTTTTCATCTCCAGCTGGGGCGGGTTGATGTCTACCGGCCAGGCCTCGATCACGTCGCAGCCCTGGGTTTTGCTGACGCCCTCAATCTGCGTGGCGCTGGTGGTGCTCTCCTTTACCTTTATCGGTGACGGCCTGCGCGACGCCTTTGACCCGCGCATGCGCTAGATCCTGAAGGATCACTTTACGAGGCTGCCTAACCGGCAGCCTCGTGCTATAATGCGCCCAAGTTGATGATGGAGGTTGCCATGCAGCCGTTACCCTTTGCCGATGTTCGCGTAACCAGCGGATTGCGCTCCCGTGCCCTGCTGAACTATGACCGACTGGAACTGCCCAATTATGAGCCGCAAGCCGCTTTTCAGCCGATCGAATACGACTGGCCTGGCGATACTGAAGGCCGTGTATTGATGGCCTGGATCCTGCTGGCGCAAGCCACCCATCGCGAGCCCAGGTTCCTAGATGCCATGCTGGCCGAGCTGCCTGCTCATTTTAACGAACTCGGCTATATGGGGCCGATCCTTCCGGATGGCGAATACGACGAACAACAGCTTTCCGGGCATGGCTGGGTGCTGCGCGCCCTGTGCGAGTATTATCTGTGGCGCCCAAATGACCAGATCCGCGCCATGATGGAGGGCATAATCCGCGGGCTGTTTTTACCGGTGCGCGGTTATTACAAGCTCTATCCCTCGCGCCCCGAAGACCGCTCTTATCAGGGGCAGGTGATCGGCCAGGCAGCCCGCCGATTGGTGGGCCACTGGTACCCCTCCACCGACATCGGCTCGGGCTTTACCATCCTGGATGGTGCCACGCAGGCCTATCAGATTCTGCGCTGGCCCGAGCTGGCCGAGGTGATCGAAGAAGGCATCGCCGCCTATGGCGCCATCGACAAGGTCAAAGTATCCTTCCAGACCCATTCGACGCTGAGCACCTGCCGTGCTGTGCTGCGTTACTATACCACCGTCGGCCGCGAGCAGGATCTGACGCTGGCGCGTTCGATCTATCAGCTTTACCGCACCCAGGCGATCACAGCCAACTGGGCCAATTATAACTGGTTCGGACGCCCGCACTGGACGGAACCCTGCGCGGTGATCGACTCATTCATGGTAGCCATGCAGCTGTGGCAGCACACTGGCGAAACGCCCTACCTCGACGACGCCCAGCGCATCCTCTACAGCGCCCTGGGCTATGGCCAACGCCCCAACGGCGGTTTTGGCTGTGATACCTGCGCCGGTGCCGGTACGCTCGAGCTACAGCCCTTAAAGGGCTCATTCGAGGCCACCTGGTGCTGCACCATGCGCGGCGGCGAGGGCCTGGCGCGCGCCATCGAATATTCCCACTGGGTAGATGGCAACCGCCTCTACCTGCCCTATTTTGGCTCAGCCGAAGCCAGGGTGCATTTGAACGCCGGCGAGTTGACGCTGCACCAGACCAGCGGCTACCCGCTGGAGGGCTTGGTCGAACTTGAGGTTACGGCAAGCCAGCTCAACCAGGCTGCCGGTATTGCGCTCTACATACCCGGGTGGATCGATGCCGAGCAGGCGGCACTGAACGTCAACGGCGAGGCTCTCGGCGGCGTGCACGCCGGGCAGTTCGTGGTGCTGGAGCGCCAATGGCGGGCCGGCGACCGCATCGAACTCGTGCTGCCGCACATCCTGCGCTGCGAAACACCGCCTCCGCACCTGGCGAGTGCCTCAGCGCACGCATTTTGGCAGGGTCCGCTGATGCTGGGCATCCGCAACCCCGAGCATCTCTACAACCTGCCATGTGATGCAGCCCTCACCAGCCTGGGCGAGGGACGCTACCAGGTGCCCGGGAGCAGCGCGGTGCTTGCCCCGATCGACGACCTTGCCACTCTCGAGTGGGAAGAAGCCAAGTGCGACAAACGGCAGGTACTCTTTAATGACTGAGCAAAAGGAAATCCGCTTTCTGAACAAGCCCCTGGCGTCCAGCCCTTTCATTCTGGTGCTGATGCTTTTGATGGGGATGTTGGCCGGCTGTACAGCCAGCGCGCCGGACTGGCAAACGATGAGCCCGCAACCACCCTGGCAGGATGGCGAGGTCGCCACCTATAATATCAACGCTCCCGATGGCAGTCTGATGGGAGTGGCGAGTTGGCGCATCAGCGCCCAGGATGACGGATGGCTTCTGAGCCACGAGCTCGTGATGGCCGGCAGCTCTGAGACCAGCACCGTCACCATGGATAGCCAGCTGCGGCCGCAAAACTCCCAGCGGATCACCAGCCAGGAGCAAGTCGAGGTGGTGTATCACCCCGGGGAGGCGCTGCTGACCGTCACGCGTGATGGCGTGCCCAGCACGCGCCAGGTATCCATCCTCGCGGGTATCCTGGATAACGACCAGCTGCTCTTGACATTGCGCGCGCTGCCCTGGTCAGCCGATCTGGCAGCCTCTGCAGATGTGCTCGTTACGGCGTCGGGAGCGCACATCGCCAACCGGATGCTGGTAACAGGCCAGCCCGTGACGCTCACCCTGCCCGCCGGACAGTTCAACGCCTGGCACGTGAACATACGCACCGGCGCGGAGACTCACGAGGCGTGGTATAGCCAAGATGCACCGCATCTCTTGCTGCAGTATCGCAACCCCAACTCGGGGCTGGTATTTGTGCTGCGCAGCTGGCAGCCTGCAGCCGGCGCGCCGCTAGAGGGCGACGCCACACCGCCGCCCACCGCCGAAGAGCTCGCCCAGATGCCCGTCACATTCAAGATGAACTGGCCCTATATCCTGCTGGGCTTGCTGGTGCAGGCGCCGGCCATGATCGGGATCGCTTTCGTGGCTGGCTGGTGGATCCGCAAACGCTACGGCGCGGGCTGGAATGTGTTTTTGTATGGCGCGATCGTCTTTGGCGTCTCGCGCATCGTGCATATCGCCATCAGCCAGCTGCTGACAAGCGTGTTGGGAGCCAACCTGGCGGCCTGGCCGCTCCTGGCAACCGCCCTGGTAGTCGGCTTGATGGCAGGATTAAGCGAGCAGGGCACTAACTGGATCGGACTGCGCTTTTTCTGGAAGCATTTGCGCGGTTTTGGTGAGGGGCTGCAATATGGCGCCGGGCATGGCGGGGCTGAGGCAGTCGGTCTGGGGGTGCTGGCGCTAGCCACGCTTCTGAACGTCGTGTTCTTAAACACCTGGGGTCCGGAAGGCCTGGGGTTGAGCGGTGCCAGCGCTCATCAGGCCAACCTGGCCTTTAGCCAACTCCTGAGCGCACCGCTTTATATGCCGATCGTCGCGGCGCTGGAGCGCGTCATGGCGATGATCCTGCAGATCACCATGGCGGTATTGGTGATGCGCTCACTCACCCGCCGCCAACCGCTCTGGTGGCTGGCAGCTCTGGCGATCCACACCCTCATCGACGCATGGGCTGTTCTGGGAATGAACACCGTCGGAGTGCTGGGCACCGAGGCCGTGCTGGCAGTTATCACGGCCGGCGCAATCGGGCTGCTGTGGCTCCTGCGCGAGCCGCCGCCCAACGCTTTGGAAGGCTAGAGAGATTGAACAACAAGAGCCAGCCTTTTGGGGCTAGCTCTTTAATTACCTCTCCTTTGCTCTAAGCATCAGCCGGCTTGACCCAGCGCAGAATGCCTCCATTAGGTTGCGGGATATCCGCCCACGTTTGTGTGCCACAATACTGCGGCAGCCACCTGGCCTGCGCGGCGAGCATTTCGTCGCACATAGCCCACACCTCTTCGGGGTTACACACCGCACCGGTGAGCGGATCGTGCAGCACAGCCAGCTTGAGCAGCTCACGATCTCCGGTAAGCGCAGCCTGCACCGCCATCTCTTGAACGTTCACCGAAACACGGCAAGTAGCGGCACAGCCCATCGGCAAGGGGCCATTCCAGGCCGGACTGATGCCGTTGGCATCGATATAGCAGGGCAGCTCGACGGTGCAGCCTTCGGGCAGATTGGGAATCAGGCCGGTGTTACCCACGTTAAGGTGCCCGCGATAGGTACGCCCCGTCTCGAGTGCTTCAAGAATATAGGAGGCATGCTCGTGGCTGCGCCGCTCGGGTGTGATCGGCTCGGCTGGCTTGGCCAGCCACTCGTCGTAATGCTCGGTGTATTCGTAGCGCGTCCTGCGGCACTCGTTGAGGTAGCCGGCAGTGCGCCCATTGATCCAGGCCGTATCCGAAATCCAGCGCTGGAGTTCCTGCGGGCGTTTTCGGTACCACGGCAGGTATTCGCTGAGGTGCCCATTCGACTCGGTGGAAAAGTAGCCAAAGCGGCGCAGTATATCGATGCGGCAGGGCTCATCGCGTGCGATATCGGGATTGGCCTCCATCGCCGGCAAGATCAAGGGCAGTAGGTCCTTGCCCTTGTGGGTTACCTGCACATACCAGGTCTGGTGGTTGATGCCGGCGCACACGTAATCGACTTCGCTGGCCGGTAGACCCAGGGCGCGCGCGATCAGCTCGTGTCCGCCCTGCACGCCGTGGCACAACCCGATGGCGCGGATACCACCGGCACGCCGCAGCGCCCACATATTCATGGCCATCGGGTTAGCATAGTTCAGGAGCAGGGCATTGGGAGCCATCTCGCGCATATCGGCAGCCAGCTGCAACAACACCGGGATAGTACGTTGGGCGTAAAAGATGCCGCCGGGGCCCAGTGTATCGCCCACGCACTGATCAACGCCATATCTGAGCGGGATCTCGATATCGTATGTAAAGGCTTCCAGACCGCCTACACGCGCGGTACAGATCACATAGTCCGCGCCCTCGAGGGCAGCACGCTGATCGGTAAACTTGCGGATCACCGCCGGCAGGCTACTTTCTCGGATCGTTTTTTCGCACAGGTTTGCGACCATCTCGAGGTTCTCGGCCGAGATATCCATAAAGCGAAACTCGGTATCGGCAAATTCGGGCACGGTGAGGATGTCGCGCACCAACCCGCGGGTAAAGCCGATGCTGCCGGCACCGATCATGGCAATTTTGATCATGAGTCTGCTCCCAAAGGTGAAATAGTTGCCTGCAGCCCGTCCACCGCGGCAATCCAACCCTCAGCAAGCGCCTTGGGGGCGAACTGTGCGGGCGGCAGATGGGTCATGCTGGCCAGGTGGGTGAGGTAAAGAGGCGCTCCCGGCTTTAACACTCCATTGCCGCGCATAATGCGCACCACTTCGCGCACGATCGGCAGGGTATTATGTTCAAGCAGGTAGGGCACGTCGTAAACATCGCCAAAGGTCATCTCGATAATCGCCGCATCCAGCGGGACCCCCAAAAGCAGGCGCTTCCAGCTGGACACCGGTAACGATGAGCCGTCGGTGGCATACAACCAGCGTCCGCCAGCACTCTCAAAGATGTAAAAGAGGGGCGTCTCGCGCGAATCCGAAAGATGGTGGTTAGAGGCCAGCGCCTCGACACAAAAACCGCCGGTGTGCGCCTGGTCGCCGGGCAGCATGGGATGCAGAACGAGACCGGCGTATTCGGTGAGCATGAGGGGCGCCTCGCTCGGGTACCACAGCTGGAGTGGTGCAGGGCGTGCAAAAGCCGCCAGGGCAGTGATAACCTCCGGCACATAGTGGTCATCGTGCGAGTGTGTGATAAAGACATCTGTGATGGCGGCAGGATCAAGCCCGAAAGCGCGCAGGCTCTCGAGTACAAAGGGCCCGCCGTCGATCAGAATGTGTCCATCAACCAGCAACGAGGCGTTGCGGCGATATGTATCGGGCTGTGGAAAAGGTGTGTCGGGTTCGAGAGCCGGCCAATCGGCAGCGCCGGTCCCCAAAAAGAGCCATTCTGTTTGCATAAGCCCCCCTTGCGAGCGTGCACGTTGGGGTTATTGTATCGCGTCTTGCAGGTGCGACAAGCGCCTGATCGCTACTGGTTGGCATTATGCACTTGAGCAGGAGGCAGACAAACTATGAGCCCGAGACCTCAGGCTGTTTCGGGGTGCCAGACATGATGGCATCCAACTCGCTGCGAAGCTCGCTATAAGAATGCTCGTCGAGTGAGTAGTAGATCCAGCGGGCGTCCTTGTCATCTCGGGCCGAGGTGATCAAACCCGCCTCGCGCAGGATGCGCATGTGGTGAGAGACAAGGGAAAGAGAGAGGCCCAGGATGGGGGCGATTTCGCCGTTGCAGCGTGTTCCATTGCGCAAAAGTGCGATGATCTCCAAGCGTGTCGCATCTGCCAAGGCTTTGAGTCTGGGGAGTAGCAGTACCTGTTGTTGTGTGGTCAGCATAGCCATTCCTCTGCACGTTGCTTGTATGATCATAGTATACCGTACAGATATGTCAATGGGTTTTTTATTGTGTATTGTTATAAAAGATCCCAATTGTAGATAGATTTTACCGTTGTATGAACTCGAAAATCCAGACACTTGACGTGTTGACCAATGACCCCTACATTTACCTGACGTACAATTAAAAACAGGCAGTATTCTTGGCGTCCACCCCAACAGCTATGAGCCGGTCACCAGTTACCTGGGGGCAGCCATTGCGCATCATGTTGTGCACATGGGGCCAGACACCCCTTCGCGGTTGATCTTGCCGGTGGTGGCTCCTGAGGTAAGCCAGGATTATGTGCCAGGCAAAACGCGTCTGTGCGCCAAGCTGATTCCATGGGAGAAGTAGACATCGAGTCCAGCGATCGTACAAACCTGTCCGCAAACGATGGATCGGCGGTGAGTTACGCCGTGATTGCCCTCCGCCGAGGTGCGTTGTGAGCCTGCTGCGCCTGGCGGTCAAGCGCCTGCTGAGCCATCCGTTTCTGACGCTGATCTATATCGGCAGCCTGACGCTGTGCGTGGCGTTGTTGGTGTGCCCCTCGCTGTTTTCAGATTCGGTCGCCCAGGCGATCATGCGCGAAGAGCTGGCGATCAGCGCCAATATGGTACGCCGCCCGACCTTTGCCATCCGCATCTATGCCATCCCAAACAGCACCCACCCGATTGATCTGGCTAACTCGGACGCCGTGCGCCAGTGGCTGACAGACTATTTCGAAGGGGGCCTGGGCATCCCAGTGCGCACCACCTATGTGCAGAACGTCAGCAACGAGTATGTGCTCAAGACCACTGAGGGTGATCGGCGTTATTCAAGCGGCATCTTCGGCCATACCAAGGTTGCGGTGGTTCCCAAAATGGGCGAGCACGTCGAGACTGTCTCTGGCACCCCCTACGGCGAGGAAACAGTTGGCGAACTGCTCAACGTGTGGGTGATGACCGACTTTGCCGCAGAAGTGGGCATTGAAGCGGGCGATGTGTTCGAAATCGCCTATCCCTCGCCGGGCTCGGAGGTGATCCGCCTGCGCGTGGCGGGCATCGTGCAGCCCCGAGACTCGCAAGAAGAGTATTGGTACCAAAAACCCGATAATCTGCTCAAGCGCCTGCTGCTGACCAACGAGGCAGAATATAATGCCCACATCGCATCTATGCACCCCGAGGGGGTCGATTACGTCTTCTGGTACCTGGTTTTTGATGATACCCACCTGAACCTGACGCACGCGGCGCGTTATATAGACCTGCTGGAGCGCGTAAAATACGAATTGGATATGCGCCTGCCGCTCGGACGTATGGACGTCTCACCGCTGGATGAGCTGGAGGCTGCCAGGCTGCGCAAACGCGACCTCTCGCTGACGCTTGGCGCAGTCACCATCCCGCTCCTGGTCATCCTCGCCCAGTTTCTGCTGATCCTTGCCAACACCTTTGCACGCGCCGGCGCCCGCCATGATTCTACCCTGATGAGCCGCGGCACCAGCCGGCTGCAGCTCTTGCTGCTGGCGCTCACCGAGACGGCTATTATCCTGCTGATCTCGGTGCCGGCTGGGATGTGGTTGGGTCTGACGCTCGCTGGGCTGCTGGGTCTGGCGGATGGCTTCCTCTCGTTTGGCAGAGGCCAGATGCAGCCCGTCTTTGTGGCCGCCATCGACTGGCCACCCGTGGTGATCGCCGTGGGGCTGGGATTGCTGACGCGCGTAGGTGCTGCCATGCGGCATGCACGCATCTCGGTGGTCGAGTTCGAGCACCGATCAGCCGGCCGCGAAGCGGTGATGACCGGAATGCGGCTCTTTGGACTCGCCCTGTTGGCTGGCATCAGTGCTTATACTTATCGGCAGCTGGTGACCGTCGGGGGCATCCCGCTGCTGCTCTCAGCCGATACTGCCCTGGCTGCCGAACCGCTGCTTTTAGTAGCCCCCAGCCTGTTTATCATTACCGGGTCGCTGTTCCTGGCCGAAGCCACCGGCCTGGTAGTGGGGGGCTTTGGCCGCCTGCTCGATCCGATCCTGAGCGCCAACGCTGTAGTGGCCTTTCGCCATATGGCACGCGAGCACTCCCGCTCACGCGCCCCCGTCTTTTTGCTGGTGGTCAGTCTGTCGCTGGGCATCTTTTATGCATCGCTGGCTTATAGTGCCCAGATCAACCTGCGCGACCGCATGCGCCATTCGGTGGGCGCCGATATTACCTTTGAACAGGTGATCGAGGTTGAACAGGTGGGGCAAACGACCACCACTGGCGAGCTGATCTCGGAACTGACCGACGAGAGCGATGCGCGCAACCTGCTGGCATCCGATTATGAAGAGATCGAAGGGGTGCTGCATGCCTCGCGGGTGGCCAACTATGACGCGCGCGTGCGCGTCGGCGGCAGTGAACGCCGTACCAAGCTGATCGGCATCGAGCGCACTACTTTTCGCCGGGCGACCTACCTGCGATCAGACTATGCCGAGGTTCCGCTGGGTGAGCTGATGAACCGACTCGGCGCCAACGAGCGCGGCATTCTGGTCAACCCCGATTTCTTGCGCCAATCGGCGTTAGCGCCGGGCGATACGGTGATGCTCGATGTCCTGGTCGAGACCGCCGTGCAGCCCATCCCGTTCGAAATCGTGGGCACCGTCGACTTCTTTCCGACGGCCAACCCC
>ENA-UOUL01005664-UOUL01005664.1-bioreactor-metagenome-genome-assembly--contig:-NODE-5664-length-10661-cov-3.248583_pt1 | contig 10661 bp, 8 predicted proteins | sample MGYA00249838_ERZ747220 | MGnify/ENA primary metagenome ERZ747220 (study PRJEB28778, sample SAMN05720191) | bioreactor metagenome | isolation source: Anaerobic biogas reactor | place: USA:Washington...
TCGGCCTCGATGGCCGGCTGTGCGCCGTCGAGCGTGCCATCCACAAACGCCAGGGTCGGGATATACAACGGGCGGTCGGGCAGCGGCTGATAGGCGGCATAGCCCACCTCGAACACGCCGGCGCTGCCGCGCGACGGATCGCCGTCGCAGATGTGCCCGATGATCCGGGCGTAGCGCCCCACCCATTCGGGGACGCGCCGCCAGCGTGCCGAGCGCTGGAAGATTGGAAAAATCGGCAGCAGGCCATCCCACCAGTCTTCGCCGGTCACCAGCAGATCGGGATGCCCGGCGCGCAGCCGGTCGACCAGCTCCCGGTAGCCTTCGCGCAGGTTGAAATCGGGATCGTTGGTCCACACCTCGACCGTGTCGAGGAACACCGCGTCGAGCTGGTAGCCGTCCACCAGGCGCAGGATCTGCCGGACCAGCTCGGTCTGCCAGGCGGGCGCGCCAGGGTTGAGCCACGCCTGCCAGCCGGTATCGCGCGCTCGGCTCGTGTCCCAGTCCGGCTGGTTGCCGTGAAACACGTTGCGCGTGGCCGATTTCATGTAGGACGACGGGCCGTAGGCGTGAAAGTCCGGGTGCCAGGCGTTGGCGCAGTTCGCGCCGAACATCGGCATCAGGTGCACGCCGCGCTCGCGCGCGCCGGCGCACAGCCGGGCGAATCCGTCCGCCCCGCCCAGGCGCGGCTCCGGGCGATAGTCGCCGTACTGCCAGTAATAGCGCCCTTCCCAGCCGGGCAGGTAGGCCAGCACGTGCCGCCCGTCGATGCGGTCCGTCACGAACCGGATCGCGTCCAGCATCTGGTCGTAGGTGTTGAAGATGGCGCCGGTCCAGTGCATGCCGTGCAGCGTCAGGCACAGGGCGATCTCCCGAGCCCAGGCGGGCACGTCGGCGCGCTCCTCCCAGGGGACCAGGCCCAGCACGCCTTCCGCATAGGCGAGCTGCTCGCCGCGAAAGGACTCCGCCTCCACGCCCGCGTCGATCACCCAGTCCGGCACGTCGATCTGCGTATCGAACCAGCACGCGTCCTCTTCGTGAATGCATTCCAGGGTCGTCGTCCCCGCCAGCGGGCCCATCGTCTCCTGCACGATGGCGAACCGCTTGGCGCGGCAGCGCGGGTCCTCGCTGCGAGCGCCGATCAAGGCCCCATCGGGGCGTCGCGCCAGCAGCAGCGGCAGTTGGCGGCAGTTGGGATAGGTTTCCAGCAGGCCATCGGGCGGGACCGGGATATCGTCGTCGAAGACGTCGAGCGCGGCCAGGGGTGGCAGCCCGCGCAGCATGAGCTTGACGGCGCGAATGCGGTGTGGCACCGCCGCCTGGATGGCGACGCGCAGGCGCTCGCCAGGGCCGCGCCGGGCGCGCAGCGTGACCTGGCCCGGCGCGGGCTCCTGCTGCCCGGCCCAGCGCAGGCCGGTGCAGGCCAGCGACCAGGTGTCGCCATCCTCCTGCAGAATGGCGCGGTCAGGATCGAGCCCGTACACGTTTTCCAGGGTGATCACCTGGAGGCTGATCTGCCACTGCGCCAGCGTGAAGACCGGGTCTCGAAAGTCGAAGCTGAAAGACTGCATAGAGAGCGCCCAGCCAGCTAATTTTACGCAAATACTTGTTTATACATTATCCGGATATTTGTTTATACATTCCTGTTTACACTATAGTTCAGATTCCCTCGCGCGTCAAGAATAGTCTGGGGGAAACAGGCGCGGGACCAGCGACCTACATCCAGGCCCGGCGGCGCATCCACACGTACATGATCGCCGGGGTGACGACCATCACCACGATCGCGAGCAGGAACGCCGGCTTATCGGTCCAGGCGTCGAGCGGGGTGGCCGGTGCGAAGAAGTTCATCCCGAAGAACCCGGCTAAAAACGACAGCGGCATGAAAAGCGTGGTGATCAGGGTCAGCGTCTTCATGACCTCGTTCATCCGGTTGTTGACCACCGACAGGTACGTTTCCAGCACGCCCCCCACCAGATCGCGCAGGCTCTCGGTGATGTCGTACATGCGCACCAGGTGGTCGTACACGTCGCGGAAGTACACGCGGTCGTCGGGCGCGACCACCGCGAAATCGCCGCGCGCCAGCTTGTTGAGCACTTCGCGCTGCGGCGCGATGATCCGGCGCAGGTGCAGCAGCGAGCGCTTGAGGGTGAAGATCCGCTCCGGAAGCGTGGCCGGTGGCGCGAGGAATACCTGGTCCTCGATGCCGTCGATCGTCTCGTCGATGCCCTCGACCGCCGGCATGTAATCCGACACCAGCTCATCCGCCAGCCGGTACATCAGGTAGCCCGTACCGGAGGCCAGATGGCGCTCGTCGCGCTGGCAGGCCGCCCACACCCGCTCGACGGCATCCAGCGTGCGGCCCTGGTGCGTGACGACATAGGTCTTGCCCCAGAAGACATCGAGTTCCAGGGTGATCATGTCCCCGTCGTGCTGATCGTAGGCGACGGCGTGCAGGACCACGTAGAGATAGTCGCCCCAGTCGTCCACCTTCGGCACGTGCGACTGGATCAGCGCGTCGGCGACCGCCAGCGGGTGAAAGCCGAAGGAACCGCGCAGGATCGGCTCGCAGCTCGCGGCGGGCTCTTCCACCAGATCCACCCATAGCAAGCCGGCAGGCTCGCGGGCCAACGCCTGGATTTCGTCCGGCCTCACGTCGAAGCGAACGGTCCCATCGGGCTGGCGATACAAGACGCGGATCATAGTCCCTCCTCAGAACTCCAGACGCCGACCACTCACCTCATGGTAGCACACAAAGCCCGCCCGCGTACCGGGGGAAATTCCGGGTGGAGCTACGGACCTCACGCCGGGCACGGGCTGCCGGCTGTCCGTCCGCGCGCCTGCTCTCAGCGACTCAGGTAGTCGAGCGCGAACATGTAGCCGCGGACGTGGTGCGTGGCCTGGTCGCCGGACAGCGTGTAATCGTAATACGGGTCCCACGACCAGAAGCCCCACTGGGCGTTCGGATCGCCGGCGTAGGGATGATCGCCGCCGGGCAGCACCTGCTGGGTCAGCGAATAGCGCAGCGCCCGCAGCGCCGCATCCAGATAGCGCGCGTTGCCCGTCGCCCGGTGGACGTGCAGCAGGGCGATCGCGATGTTCGGAACGTCGCCCGGCCCGACGGTGGGCACGACGATGTTGCCGTCACGGTCGATGGTCAGCGGCCAGCCGCCGCCCGGCAACTGGCGATCGATCAACCAGGCGGCGAAGCGCTCCCCCGCCCCCAGGTAACGAGCCTGCCCGGTGATCTCGCCCAGGTAGACCAGCGCGCGCAGCTCGTCGGCGGCGATATCCGTGTTGAAGTAGTCCTCATCGACCAGGTAAAAGCCGCCGTCCGCCCCCTGCAGCGCCAGGCCGTATTCGCCCCAGGCCAGCGCCCGCTCGCGCCAGACGTCCTCGCCGCTCGCCTCGGCCAGCGCCAGGAACGCCTCGACGACGCGCCCGAACGACTGCCAGCCCAGCGCCAGCCACGCGCTGTGAGCCTCGTTGTAGCGCGGGGCGAAGCCGTGCCGCCCGGACTGCACCAGGAACCCGGCGCTCTGGCGGGCGCGGTCGAGATTCGCCGCGTCGCCGGCCCGGCGGTACAGCCCCAGATTGAGCAGCACCACCTCGGCGGCAAACTTGGTCCACAGCTCGCCGTCGGGCAGGCGCTCGCGCACGCCGCCGATCACTACGCTCATCGGGTGCGTGACCACGAAATGCCGGTAGAACCAGTCCGCCGCGCGGCGCGCCATATCCAGCAGGGCCGCGTCCTGATAGCGGTCGTAGGCGGCCAGCAGTTGCCAGGGCGCGATCAGATTCACCGTCTGCGGCGGCTCGAACTGCCGCTCCGGCGCGCGATAGAAGCCGTAGAATGCGCCGGTCTTATCGTCGAACTGGCGCGGCAGCCACGCGTAGGTGCAGCCCCGGATGCGCCGTTCCAGCTCGGCGGGCGAAGCGCCCAGCCCGTCCAGCGGCGTTTCGGATGTCGCCGCGGCGACCGGCAGTCCCCAGTCCTGCGGCGAGATGATCCCGTATTTCATGGCACCCTTCTTTCTGAGACGCGTGTGACCCAACCAGCAGACGCTAGAGTACCGCAGCGAGCGCCAAAGCCCAATGGTCCGGCAGCGCACGCAGGCGCTTCCACCACCCCAACCAATTTCCCAGATGAGACAGGCAAATTCGCCAGTACAATAGGGATACGGCCACTCTTTCCCACACTGAGTCCACGATAGGAGGAGAGGATCGAGCGATGAATGGCGAGCTGAAGATCACGATTATCGGGGCCGGGCACGGCGGCAAAGCGATGGCCGCCGACCTGGCAATTCGGGGCCACGCGGTCCGGTTGTATAACCGCACCTACGAGAATATCCAGACGATTGCGGCGCGGGGCGGCATCGAGCTGGAGCTGGAAACCGGTTCCCAGGAGTTGGGCCCGATCCATACCGTGACCGACGATATGGCCCGCGCGCTGGACGGGGCACACCTGATCATGGTGGTCGTTCCGGCGTCCGGTCACCGTGATATTGCCGAAGCGTGCGCCCCCCACCTGGTCGACGGCCAGATCGTGGTGCTCAATCCGGGCCGCACGGGCGGCGCGCTGGAGTTCCGTCACGTGCTCGCCGAGGCGGGTTGCACGGCGGAGATCATCATCGCCGAAACGGAGACGTTCCTGTTCGCCAGCCGCAGCAACGGCCCGGCCCAGGCGCAGATCTTCCGCCGCAAGAACACGGTTCCGCTGGCCGCTCTGCCCTCGACCCACACGCAGACCGTGCTCGACGTGCTCCAGGAAGTGTACCCGCAGTTCATCGCCGCGCAGAACGTCCTGCACACCAGCCTGAACAACATGGGCGCCGTCTTCCATCCCGCGCTGGTGCTGCTCAATGCCGGGTGGATCGAGGCCACCGGCGGCGACTTCGAGTTCTACATCGACGGCGTGACGCCCTCCACCGCGCTCATCCTCGAGCGGCTGGACCGCGAGCGCGTGACGGTGGCAACCGCGATGGGCATCCGCGCGCAGACCGCCTGTGAATGGCTGTCCCGCGCGTATTCAGCCCACGGCAACAACCTGTTCGAAGCGATGCACGACAATCCCGGCTACAAGGGGATCACCGCGCCGCGCACGCTGCGCCACCGCTACATCTTCGAGGACGTGCCCTACAGCCTGGTGCCCATCGCCGAACTGGGCCGGCGCTTCGGCGTGGACGTGTGGGGCATGGAATCCATGATCCAGCTCGCCTGTGTGATCGACGGCACCGACTACCGCCATCGCGGGCGCACCCTGGAGCGCATGGGGCTGGTGGGCTTGTCGCTGCCGGAGATCGCGCGGCTGGTCGAGACCGGCTCGCCCGAGCGCGACGACGGCGAGGTGCCCCGTGGCCGGTGAGCGCGGGCGCGTGCTGGCCGGCTGCATTGGGGACTGCGTCCACGTCGCCGGGGTCACGCGCTTCCTGGACGTGGCCGCGCAGGCCGGCTACCAGACGCACTTCACCGGCCCGGCGACCGACCTCGAGTCGTTCATGGACGCCGTGACGGCGTTCGATCCCGACGTGATCGGCGTGAGCTATCGCCTGACGCCCGACAACGCCCGCGTGCTGATCGAGGAGCTGCGCGGGATGCTCGCCAGCGCGGGCCTCCTGGGCCACAAGCGGATCTTCTTCGGGGGCACGCCGCCGGTCGCCGCCATCGCCCGCGAGGCGGGCTATTTCGACGCCGTGTTCGCGGGCGAAGAAACGCCGCACCAGATCCGCCTGGCGCTCGAAGGCGTGACCTCCGCCGCGCCCACCGCCGCCGATTTTCCGCAGACCGCCATCGAGCGCATCCAGTGGAAGGCGCCGGAGCCGATCCTACGCCACCACTTCGGCATCCCGGCGCGGAGCATCGCGCCCACCGTCGAGGGTATCGCCTGCATCGCCGAGTCCGGCGCGCTGGACGTCATCTCGCTGGGCGCGGACCAGGACGCCCAGGAGCACTTCTTCCACCCGGCGCGGCAGAACCCCCGCAGCGCGGGCGCGGGAGGCGTGCCCTTCCGCACGGAAGACGACCTGCGCGCGCTGTACGAAGCCAGCCGCCGGGGCAACTACCCGCTGCTGCGCTCGTATTCGGGCACGGCGGATCACATCCACTACGCCGAGATGTTGGTCCGGACGATCCGCAACGCGTGGTGCGCCACGTCGCTGTTCTGGTTCAACGCCATGGACGGGCGCGGCTCCTCGCCGCTGGAGCAGTCGATCCGCGAGCACCAGGCGTTGATGGCCTGGCACGGCGCGCGGGATATCCCGGTCGAGGGCAACGAGTCCTATCACTGGGGCATGCGTGACGCGCCGGATGTCGTCGTGTGCGCGTCGGCGGTGCTCTACGCGCACAACGCGCGGCGCATGGGCGTCCGCGACTACATCCTGACGACCATGTTCCAAAGCCCGCCGCAGCTCTCCAACGCGATGGACCTGGCCCGCGCCTGCGCCATCCTCGAGCTGACGGAGGCGTTCGCCGGACCGGATTTTCGCGTCTGGCGGCAGACGCGCACCGGCCTGCTGAGCTACCCGGTCGACCTGCGGCGCGCACGGGCGCATCTGGCCCAGAGCACGGCCCTACAAATGGCGCTGCGGCCCCACATCATCCACGTCGTCGGCTATTCCGAGGCCAATCACGCCGCCAGCGCGGAGGAGGCCATCGAGAGCGCGATCATGGCCGCCGAGGTGGCGAGCACCGCCCTGCGCGGCAATCCCGATCTGACCGCCGATCCCGCCGTGCGGCGCCGCAAAGACCAGTTGATCGAGGAGACGGGCCGGCTGATCGACGCCATCCGCGCCCTGGGGCCGGACGAGGACGATCCGCTGAGCAGCCCGGCGACCCTGGCGCGGGCTGTTGCGCTCGGCTACCTGGACGCGCCGCAGTTGGTGAACAACGCCTATGCGCCGGGCCGCGTCCGGACGCGCGCCATCGACGGCGCGTTGTGGCCGGTCGACGAGCGCGGAAACCCGCTGGACGAACGGCGGCGGCTGGCCGCCCTGGCCTGACCGGGCGCGCTCACTCGGCGCGGCGATCCGGCAGGTGCGCGATCAGGTGGCGCAAGGTCCGGACCGCCGCGTCGTACTCGTCCAGCGGCAGGTGTTCGTCCGGCGTGTGATCGAGCGCGCTGTCGCCCGGCCCATAGGCGACGATCGGGCAGTCCCACGCCGCGCCGACCACGTTCATATCGCTCGTGCCACCTTTGAGCACGAAGCCGGGCCGCCCGCCCCCGGCGCGGATCGCGGCCAACATCCCGCGCACCAGCGGGTTGTTCTTCTCGCCCAGGTAGGCGCGGGCCGTGCTGTAGGCGTGCAGCGTCGCGTCCGGCTCGGCCAGCGGCGTCACGGCGGCGACCACGTCCTCCGGCGCGAGACGCGGCGGCAGCCGGAAGCCGACCGTCAGCCGGATCGTCTCGTGCAGACCGTCCGAGTCGGTGTTGATGGCGCGCAGGTGAGCCGCCACCTCGTCGAAGCTTCGCGCCGCTCCGGCGTTCTGCGCGGCGGTCCAATCGAGGATCGCGCTCCAGAAGGCGGCCCCGCGCGCGGCAACGCTCGGCTCCGGGCGCGAGGTATGCGCCAGCGGGCGGGTCAGCGTGTAATCGAGCAGCAGGTGGCCCTTATAGCCCAGCGTGATCCGGTCCGCGCCGCTCGGCTCGCCGATGACGCACAGGTCCGGGCGATAGCGCTCGCGGATGGCGTGCGCGCCCTTGCTGGTGGGCGCTTCTTCCTCCACCGCCCCGGCGACGATCACGCGCCAGCCGTCCGGGGGGGACGCGCCCGCAGCCGCCGCCGCGAACGCGCACAGCGACCCCTTCGCGTCGACGCTGCCCCGGCCATACAGCGCGCCATCCGCCACGCGCACCGGGATTGCGCCCGGCACGGTGTCGATGTGGCCGAGCAGCATCAGCGTGTGGGGCGCGTCCGCCGAGCCGCGCGCGCCGACCGCGTTCCCCGCCTCGTCGATGTGCGCGTCGAAGCCGTGCGCGCGCATCCAGTCCACCAGGCGGGCGACGGCGCGCCCCTCCCCTCCGGATGGGCTGTCGATCCCAACCAGGTCGATCAACAGGTCGGTGCTCGTGTTTGCCCCGGCCATGACGGGAGTGGTCCGGTGATCCGCCATCAGGCTTCTTGGACCCGTGGGGGTGACTGTTGGATGCGCGCCCGCACCCGGTCGAGGTCGGTCCGTCCCGCGTCCCACATGGCTTCGAGCCACCATGTGGCACCGGCCTCCAGCCAGGGCCGGACGATGGCAGCGGCAGCGGCCGGATCGTCGCCGGGTGTGCTGCCTTCGATCACGTAGTCAAACGATCCGTCGCGCTCACGGTGCGCCTCGATGAACGTCTTCATCGCGCGCAGATCCTCCGGCGTGACGGCGGCATGATTCCCGTCTTCGCCGATCTTGTTCGGCAGCAGGCCATCCCAACGCAGCACGCGGCGCATCGATTTCATCCGCGGCCACGCGCCGACCACCCAGACCGGGATGCGCGGTTTCTGAACGGGCGCCGGTGGCGTGTGGGGGAACGTGTATTCCTTCACCGTATAGTGCTTTCCGGCATAGCTGAACGGCTGCCCGTTCCACAGCCCCGCGAGGATATCCAGCCCTTCGTCCATCAGCTCCGCGCGCGTTTTGCGGTCGGTGACTTCGCCAAATGCTTCGAAGCCGCTGTCCACGGCGCCCAGCCCCACCGCGAGAATCACGCGCCCGCCGGACAGGTGATCGAGCGTGGCCGTTTCGCTGGCCAGCTTCCAGGGCCGCATCCGCGCAATAGGTGTGAGCATGGTACCCAGCCGGATGCGCTCCGTTTTCATGGCGGCGGCGGTCAGCGCGATCCAGGCATCAGCCGCCCAGACCGCTTCCCAGGCGAAGATCGCGTCCCAACCGGCCGCTTCAGCTTCCTGGGCAAGGTCAGCAGCCAGTCGGGCATCAAAGAAGGGGAGAATGAAACCGTACTGCATCGTCCTGCTCCTGTTTCGTTTGCGGTTAGCTGAAGTTTAGAGGTTTCAGCTCCCGATCTGCAATTGGGTCATGATCGCCTGGGCCGTGGCCCTGGTGTCGCCGCTGTGCGGTGTGGCGTAAGCCGCCCGGCGCACGCGCTCGCCCTGGCCGGCATAACCCAGGTGATCGAGCAGCAGCGCCGCGCTCAGGATCGCCGCGCGTGGGTCGGCTGTACCGTGCCCGGCGATGTCCGGCGCGCTGCCGTGCACTGGCTCGAACAGCACGGGCCGCCCGTCCCCCACGTTCGCCGACGCGGCCAGCCCCAGACCGCCGGTCATGCCCGCCGCCAGGTCGCTCAGGATGTCGCCGAACAGGTTCGTGGTCACGATCACGTCGAACCGGCCCGGATCGCGCGCCAGCCACATCGCCGCCGCGTCGACCAGCAGCTCGTCGACCGCCACGTCGGGATAGCCCGCCGCCACGTCCAACGCAACGCGCCGGAACAGGCCGCACGTCTCCTTGAGCACGTTGGCCTTGTGAACCACCGTCAGCCGCCCGCGCCGCCGCCGCGCCTGCTCGCACGCCATCCGGGCGATTCGCTCCGAGGCGCGCGCGGTGATCACCCGCTCGGCAATGGCCGTCGCGCCGCCATCTGCCAGCCGCTCGCGCCCGCTGTAGAGGCCTTCGGTGTTCTCGCGCACGACCAGCAGATCGATCCCCGCTCCGGCCGCCGGGCGCAGGTTGGCGTACAGGTCGAACTGGCGGCGCAGCGCCAGGATCGGGCTGCGGTAGCCGGGCACGCGCGTCACAGGCGAGCTGGTCGCGCCGAACAGCACGGCGTCGCTCGCCGCGCAGGCCGCGATCGTCTCAGCGGGCAGCGCCTCGCCGCCGCGCTCGAACGTCCCAAAGCCGGCCTCGGCGTACCGGAAGGCCAGCGGCAGGTCGTGCGCCTCCAGAACGCTCACCGCCGCCGGGATCACTTCCGCGCCGATGCCGTCGCCGGGGATCACGGTGACGGTGTACGTCATGGCGCGCGCTCCCCGGCGAAGCGCGCGCGCAGCATGGGGATCAGCCCGCCCGCGTCGAGAATCGCCTGGACCGACGGGGAGAGCGGCGGGATGGCGAAGGTCCGCCCGGCGGCGGCGATCTGCCCGGCAGCGCGGTCGATCTGGATGGTGTCGCCGGTGTTAACAAGCTCGCGCAGCGCGGGCAGCGCCACCGGCAGCAGCCCCTGGTTGATGCAGTTGCGGAAGTAGATGCGGCTGAACGACGCCGCGATGATGACCGATACGCCCGCCGCCTTGAGCGCGCTGACGGCCTGCTCGCGGCTGCTGCCGCAGCCCCAGTTGCGCCCGGCCACGATCACGTCGCCGGGCCGGACCTCGCGCGCGAAGGCCGGGTCGAGGTCTTCCAGCGCATGGGCGGCCAGCTCCGCCGGATCGGCCCAAAGCAGCACGCGAACCGAGTGGCCGCGCAGGTCGAGGTGCCGGGCGATCACAAATCCGTCGCCGGCGTTGTTCCCTTTGCCGCAGCAGACGGCGACCGTACCGTCGATGCCCAACCGGCAAAGCACGTCGGCCACGCCGCGGCCCGCGTTTTCCATCAACACAAGCCCGTTGAATCCGAATTTCTCGACGGCCAATCGATCGACCTGTCGTGATTGATCGCGGGTAAGTATTGGGGTATCCATTATTTTCGGCCCTCGTTTATCGGCAACACCAAACACCCCCCGCACGATCCAG
>ENA-UOUL01005667-UOUL01005667.1-bioreactor-metagenome-genome-assembly--contig:-NODE-5667-length-10653-cov-4.670953_pt1 | contig 10653 bp, 7 predicted proteins | sample MGYA00249838_ERZ747220 | MGnify/ENA primary metagenome ERZ747220 (study PRJEB28778, sample SAMN05720191) | bioreactor metagenome | isolation source: Anaerobic biogas reactor | place: USA:Washington...
GCTTCGCCGGTCACCCAAGCGACTCTGGGAGGCTCGTCTCGTGGGCGCAAGGCGCAGGCACGTCACGAAGTCGCGTCGCGCGGGCACGGCACGAAGCGCTTCGCGTGGGCGCTACCCCACCTTTGCGATGAGGTCGATGCCAGTTTGTTGCTGTTGCCAACCCACGAGCCCCTGCGGGGCGAACATCGCACCCTTTTCGTCAAGCACGCGGATGAGCTCTCGCTCTCAGGGCTGGCCCGCCAGATCAACGACCTCGCGCAGCGCGCGCGCGAGGTGTCTGCAACGACGTTGCAGCGGGTATACGACCGGCTGGGATTCTTGCAGCCACGTCCTTGAAGCGGGAGACATCGATGGCCCAGCAAGACACGGCGACCGAGCCGGACAAGCCTGGCGTCATCGACCGGATGCGGGCCCGGTACCCCTGGTTCGACCACGTCATGCGCGCCCAGCAGCGCTACCAGGCCAGCAAGGGCGACTTCTACGCGGCGGGCATCACCTACTTCACCGTCTTCGCGCTGTTCCCGTTGCTGATGGTGGGATTCGCGGTCGGCGGCTTCATCCTGGTGCGCCAGCCAGATCTGCTCGCCCAAGTCGAGGACCGGATCCGGTCGTCGGTGACCGGCGATGTCGGCAACCAGTTGGTCGACCTGATGGAGTCGGCGATCGCCTCGCGCACCTCGGTCGGCATCATCGGCCTGATCGATCCATCGCACTACAACAGCATCGCTTCCTCATCGCTGGAAGGCTTGGCGTTCATGGATGCAGCGCTGACCGCCAACCACTACATCGGCGAGCTCAGAGCAGAGGGTGTTGACGTGGTGATACTCCTGGCCATGGTTCCTGGATGGACCAACGCCGATGGAACGGCTTCCGGCAACCTGATCGACCTCGCCTACGCGGTCCCGGGCGCTGATGCGATCGTGGGAAGTCTCCACAATGAGGTAGCCACCGTTGTTGACGGCACCCCCGTGGTCCTCGCATGGCGATATGGCGAGAAGCTTGGGCACATCACCCTCGCGTACGACACGTCCAACCGCCGTGTGGTCTCATCGAGCGTCGAGCTGATCGATGTGATCGGAAACCCATTGAAGCTTGAAGCCGATACCGCCATCGCAACGATGCTCGACGGCTATGTCCAGCTCCTCAAAGAAGCGAATACGAAGGTGATTGGAACGGTGGACAAGGACCTGGCCCGAGGCTCAGGTGAGACGGCGATCGGCAACTGGATTGTCGATGCGATGAATGAGAGCGCTCACAGCCAGATCGCCTTCACCAACCCCGGAGGCATTCGCGCCGATCTCAAGGCTGGACCGATCACCGGCAACGATATCTATGCCGTATGCCCCTTCCCCAACACCATCTGCACGACCACGATGCAGGGAGAGCAACTGCTGCGCTTCCTTGAGCAATGTGCAACCATCGCTCCGATTCCCATCTCCGGCTTGAAGTTTGGCTTTGACAAGAACCGCAGTGAAGGCTCGCGCCTGATCTTTGCCGAACTGATGGATGGCACCCCGATCCAAAAGGATCAGATGTATGCGGTGACCACCAACAGCTTCCTCAAAGATGGAAAGGACGGATACACGGTCCTCGGTGAGAATACCGGGTGGGTCGACACCTCAGTCTTGATGCGCGATGCGATGACGCAGTACGTCCAGAAGTACGGTACCATTCGCACCGTTCTCGATGGAAGGATCGTGAACCTTACCAAGTAAGCGGAACCCTTGATGGTCCAACCGGTGGCACTGAGCGGCCACCGGTTTTTGATGACGTGGAGAGAAGGGCGATGAACCATAGGGCCACATTTGGAGCAGGAAGGACATATCGCCCGCGCCTTGAAGTTCAACCGCTTCTCCTCTCTTCGATGGACAGGCGCGTGGGGAGAACCCCTTGCCGCAGCGGACAGAGCAGGCTAGAATGATCGTGACCAAGGAGTGGAACAGACCCATGAAGAACTGATGTACAGCCGGAGAACGCAACAACCGTACCGTCGTCGATTGTATTGCGTCACTGCGTGTGCATCGTTGAAAGCGGGTGACGCCTGTAAGGAGGCCCCATGGGTATCCAGACCTTGGAATTCCAACACGTGACATTTCATTATCCCGATCAGAGCATCGATGTCTTCTCAGACCTCGACCTCGTCCTCTCGACCGGCTGGACCGCCGTCATCGGGGCCAACGGTGGGGGCAAGAGCACCCTGCTCATGTTGGCGTCGGGCATCGAGGAGCCGCTTGCGGGCAGGGTGCTGCGTCCCGCATCGGCGGTGTATGTGAGTCAACGCACCGATGATCCGCCGCCCACCTACGATCACTTCGCCTATGCGTGGGATGCGCTTGCCTGCAAGCTGCACGGTCAGCTGGCGATCGGTCGTGATTATCTTGAGCGATGGGAGACCCTCAGCCACGGTGAGCGCAAGCGCGCCCAGATCGGCTGGGCCCTCCATAGCGAGTGTGATCTCTTGTGCATCGATGAACCGACCAACCACCTGGACGGGGAGGCGATGGCGATGGTGGTGGGTGCGTTGGGCCTTTTTCGCGGCATCGGCCTCTTGGTGAGCCACGACCTGGCGACCCTCGACGCACTCTGCACGACCACACTCATCATCTCTTCGCCTCTGGTGCAGAAGATCTCCTGTCCCCCGTCCCAGGCCCTTGAGGAAGTGGCTTCCCGACGCCTTGCCTCCGAGGCCGCATACCGCTCCTTCACCAAGGAGACGCGGCGCATCGAGGGGGAGAAGAGACGACGGGCGTCCATTGCAGGGGAGGTGGATCGTCGCAACACCAAGCGCCACATCGATCGCAAGGACCGGGATGCGAAGGTCCGCGTCGACGCCTACCGCGTCAGCGGGGGCGATAAGCGGGCGGGCACGCTCTCCCGCCAGCTGGATGGGCGCCTGGAGCGCGCCCGCGCCGCCCAGAGCTCCTTGGCCCAAGTGAGGCACACCACCGCGGCGCTTGACGTGACAAAGGAGGGGGGAGGCATCACCATCACCGGAATCTCCCATCCGGCCAAGACCCTCCTGGCCCTCCCGGCGGGGAGCATCGCGGTGGCGCCACTTCGGAGGCTGCACCATCCGCCCTTGGTTCTGGGCAACACCGACCGCGTGGGCATCAGGGGGGCGAACGGCATCGGAAAGAGCACGCTGCTCGCCTCCCTCATCGCTTGCTTGCAGACGACGACGGTACGATTCTGGTATTTGGCACAGGAGTTGGGGGCGGAGGAGAGCAGGGCCGCCTATCAGGAATTCAGTGCACTGGAGGGAGAGAGGAAGGGGCGCATCGTGTCGGCTCTGGTGCGGATGGGCAGCAGCGCCGACCTCTTTCTGTCCTCAGCGCTGCCGAGTCCGGGGGAGATGCGCAAGCTGCTCATCGCCTGGGCGCTGGAGGATGAATATTCGCTCATGATCCTCGATGAGCCGACCAACCACCTGGACCTTCCGTCGCGGCGTGCGCTCGCCGGACAGCTGCAAGGCTTTTCGGGGGCCTTGCTGCTCGTCAGCCACGACCGCTCGTTCCTGGAGGGGATCTGCAGCAGCTGGTGGGACCTCGCCTGGGCAGACGGCCACGGTGATTGCATCCTCACCATCAAATGAGGAGCCGGCATTCTGCATCTAGTGGACATTTTTGGCAAATAGCGGTATTACAGAGAGGTACAGCCAGTACGGATACGAGCGGTATCGCACACCCTTGGAGCACTGAATGAAATCAATGGCATCCCTTCTCAAGGTCAAACGGGATGATGTTTCTCTCATGTACATCATATGCTACGCCTTCTTCGTCAGCGGCCTGATGAACACCCTCGTCGGGACGTTGCTGCCGTTCATGAAGGCGGAGTACGAGATGAGCTATCTGCTCAGCGGCGCAGTAATTTCAGCGCTCCAGATCGGTAACTTCCTCGCCCTCATCATCTCAGGATTCCTGCCGTACCTCATCGGGCGAAAGAAGAGCACCATCACGCTGGGCATGGGCATCGTCATCGGCTTCACCGTGATGACGCTCACCGGCAACCCGGCCCTCCTCCTCATCGCCTTCGCCGCCAGTGGGGTCGGGAGGGGGGTCTACAGCAACATCTCCAACGTGGTGATGAGCGAAATCGCCGAGAACAAGGCAGCGAGTTTGAACCTGCTTCATGCCGTATTCGCCGTAGGAGCGCTTCTCGCCCCGTTCATGGCCATCCTCACCACCGTGGTCCTTAAAATCGACTGGAGAGTCAGTGCATGGGCCCTGGTGGCCTTTGAGCTCATCGCCCTCATCCTCCTAGGCCGTTCTTCGCTCTCCAACACCCCCGGCGAGCGCACCAGAGGGGCCAAGCGGGAGTTTTTGAGAAGCGGGGATTTCTGGCTCAACAGCGTCATTCTCTTCTTCTACCTCTGCGGTGAAGCCGCCATCATGGGGTGGTTGGTCACCTACTTCACCGAACTGGGCCACCTCTCGCCGGCCCTCGCCCAGATGACCAGCAGCGCGCTGTGGGCCTTCATCCTCGCGGGACGGCTGCTCTGCGCCTACCTCTCGACCAAGATGGAGCGCACCATCCTCCTGCTCATCCTCGCCTCCCTGCAGCTCTTCTTCTTCGTCATGATGATCAGCGTCGACTCGATCGCCCTGATCTACCTCTCGATCTTCGGCCTGGGCCTCGCGATGAGCGGGATCTACCCCACGGTCCTCTCCACCGTCGACCCCGCCATCACGGAGAGCACGACCGGCATGGGGGCGATCATCGCGATCGCCACCGTCGGGGGCGTGGCGATGCCGGCCGTGGTCGGTTCGGTCGCCCAAGAAGGGGGGATGGCCGCGGGCTTGGGGACCATCGCGATCGCCATCGGCGCCATGTTCCTCATGCTCATCGTCAAGTTCATCATCGCCAAAAGGAAACAAAGGACAGTTTCATGATCCAATACAACCAAACCATTCGAAACATCGCCATCATCGCCCACGTCGACCATGGCAAGACGACGCTCGTCGACGCGATGCTGCGCCAAAGCGGTACGGTCAGCCAGGCCTCGGGGCGCGTCATGGACAGCGGGGCGCAGGAGAAGGAGCGGGGCATCACCATCAGCGCGAAGAACTGCGCCATCGCCTATAAGGGGGTGCGCATCAACATCATCGATACGCCCGGCCACAGCGACTTCTCCGGCGAGGTCGAGCGCGGCCTCTCCATGGTGGACGGGGTCATACTCCTCGTCGATGCCGCCGAGGGGCCGCTGCCGCAGACGCGGTTCGTGCTCACCAAGGCCTTCGAGCAGCAGCTCTCCCCGATCGTCGTCATCAACAAGGTCGATCGCCAGGATGAGCAGAGCGGCGTCGTGCTGCAGGACGTCTACGACCTCCTGCTCGAGCTCAGCGGTGATGAGCGGATGCTCGAGGTGCCGGTCTTCTACGCCATCGGCAAGGAGGGACGCTGCGGCCTTGCCCCCGACGACCTGCAGGACAACCTCCGCCTCCTGCTCGACGCCATCATAGAGACGATCCCCCCGCCGCACTACGATGACTCACTGCCGTTCCAGATGCTGGTCAGCGACCTCTCCTACAGCGAATACCTTGGCCGCCTCGCCGTGGGGCGGGTGGTCAACGGCTCGGCGTCGGTCCACGACAGCCTCATCTGCATCCAGGAGGGCGGGCGCGAGGTACCGCTGAGGGTCACCAAGCTGCAGACCTACGACGGGCCGCGCTTCGTCGAGGCCCAGCACGTCCAAAGCGGCGAGATCGTCGTCCTCAGCGGCGTGGAGGAGGTGTCCATCGGCGATACCATCTGCACGGTGGGAAATCCCAAACCGCTGGAGCGCATCAAGATCGAAGAACCGACGGTGGCGATGCAGTTCTCCAAGAACATCAGCCCGCTCGCCGGCAGGGAGGGAACGCAGCTGACCAGCGCCAAGATCGGCCAACGACTTGAACGGGAGGCGCTGCGCAACGTCTCCATCAGGGTGGAGAAGAACAAGGACGACTCGTACACCGTCAAGGGGCGCGGGGAGTTCCAGATGGCCATCATCATCGAGGAGATGCGCCGCGAAGGCTTCGAGCTCTGTGTCGGCCGGCCCCGGATCATCATGGGCCGCGACGATGAGGGAAAGATCACCGAACCGATCGAAATCCTCGCGGTCGATGTTCCCGAGGAGTACAGCGGCAGCGTGATGGAGCAACTGGCGCGGCGAAAGGCGGTGATGCGCGACATCACCTATACCGAGAGCGGACGGATGAAGATGCAGTTCGAGATCCCGTCGCGCGGGCTCATCGGCTATCGCGATGAGTTTCTCACCGAGAGCCGCGGCATGGGGGTGATGAACAGCTACCTCAAGGGGTATGAGGTGTACCGGGGCGACCTCGAGGGGCGCCAGAGCGGTTCGCTCATCAGCGACCGGGGCGGCAATGCGGTCGCCTATGCGCTCTGGCAGCTCGAGGATCGCGGTCGGCTCTTCGTCGTGCCTGGCGATCCGGTCTATGAGGGGCAGGTCGTCGGCGAGCACAACCGGGGCGAGGACCTCATGCTCAACCCGACGCGGACCAAGAAACTGACGAACCTGCGGGCCGCGGGCAAGGATGAGGCGGTGAGCCTCACCCCCATCACTCGTCTCGGCCTCGAGCAGGCCATCAGGTTCATCAAGGATGACGAGATGGTCGAGGTGACACCTCACTCCATCCGTCTCTGCAAGCGGATTTTGGATACCGCCCAACGCCACATCTTCGAGAGGCGCGGCGAGATTCCCTCCTACTTGTTCAAGTAGAGGGTCACCGGGGCGTGGTCGCTGCCCATCACATCATCTTCGATGGCGGCGCCGGCGACCCGGCTCTTGAGCGCTTCGCTGACCAACCAGTAGTCGATGCGCCACCCGGTGTTCCGCTCACGGGACTTGAAGCGGTACGACCACCACGAATACGCCCCCTCACGCTCCGGATAGAGGAGGCGATAGGTATCGATGAAGCCGGCATCGAGCAAGGCGCTGAACTTGTCGCGCTCCTCGATGGAGTAGCCGGCGTTCCGCTCATTGGTCTTGGGGTTCTTCAGGTCGATGGGCTTGTGAGCGACGTTGAGGTCGCCGCAGATGATGACCGGCTTGGTCTCAGAGAGCGAGGAGACGTAGGAGCGGAACGCATCGTCCCAATCCATCCGCACCGGGAGGCGGGCCAGCTCATCCTGGCTGTTGGGGGTATAGCAGCAGACGACGTAATAGTCATCGAACTCGGCGCTCACCGTCCGTCCCTCGGTATCGAGTTCGTGGCCGATGCCCTCCTGGACGTCCAGCGGCTCGGCAAGCGAATAGAGGGCCACGCCACTGTACCCCTTGCGCTCGGCGAAGCTGTAGTAGGTGTGGTAGGCTCCGGTATCGAGGTCGACCTGGTCAGCCTGCAACTTGGTCTCCTGCAGGCAGAAGACATCGGCGCCGCTCTGGTGCAGGTACTCCTCGAACCCCTTCTTCAAGATGGCCCTGAGGCCGTTCACATTCCAACTTACCAGCTTCATGGCTCCCCCTATAATAAGAAAATTCCCAAACGCTTCGCTTCTTCACGCACGTCGGTGGGCCAGACCGACGCCTGCACCTCCCCGATGTGGGCCTTCTTGAGCAGGTACATGCAGAGCCGGCTCTGCCCGAATCCTCCCCCGATGGAGAGCGGCAGCTCCCCGCCCAGCAGCCGCTGGTGCCAGTAGAGTGAGGCCCGCTCCTCCATGCCCCGGATGGCGAGCTGGCGTATCAGCGTCTCACGGTCGACGCGGATCCCCATCGAGGAGAGCTCCATGGAATCACCACGAACGCCGTCCCAGACGACGATGTCGCCGTTGAGGCCCGTATAGCCGTTGCCACTGGGGGTCGACCAGTCGTCGTAGTCCGGGGCTCTTCCCCCATGGCTCTTGCCATCGGCGAGCGGCGAGCCGATGCCGATGAGGAAGATCGCCCCATACCGCTTGGCCAGGACGCGCTCCCGATCTTCGGGGGCAAGCTGGGGATATTCGCGTTGGGCATCCTCGGTGTGGATGAATGTGATCTCCTTGGGGAGGAGCGGGCGGCAGACCGGGAACATCTCACTGACGAGGAACTCGGTGCGGATCATCGCCGAATAGATCTTGCGCACCACCGCCTTGAGGAAGTCGAGGTTGCGCTCCGCCTCGGTGATGGTCAGCTCCCAGTCCCACTGGTCGACGTAGATCGAGTGGATGGCATCGAGCACGTCATCCGGGCGGATGGCGTCCATGTCGGTGTAGATGCCGGTGCCGGGGGCGTAGCCGTGGTCGGCGAGCGCCATGCGCTTCCACTTGGCAAGCGACTGCACCACTTCCATCTCCTGGTTGCCCAAATTCCCCACCTCGAAGCGCACCGGGCGCTCGACGCCGTTGAGGTCGTCATTGATGCCCGCCCCAGCTTTGACGAACCGCGGGCTGGTGACCCGGCTCAGGCGCAATCCACCGCTGAGCTCACGCTCGAAGGTGTCCTTGATGAATTTGATGGCTCGTTCAGTCTGTTTCTGTTCCATCAACGGTGTGTAGGATGGGGGGAAGTACTTGGGCATGGCTGACTCCTTATCCGTCTACGATAGCGTATTTGGAGAAAGAGGAAAAGCACTTTCAACAACCTCCGCTTTCCTCTATCATCACGCTATGGACAGAACGATCAGACTCATCGCAAGCGACATGGGGGGCGTATTGGCCCTGCACAGCGACCACAGCCTCGAAGGGCGGCTGCTCAAGGATTTTGGACTCGAAGGGTACCGCAGCTTCGCCGAGGTGGACCCACGGCTCACCCAGCTTCTGGTGCGACACAGCAAGAACGAAATCGATGAAGCGGAGCTCTGGAAGAGCTTCACCGCCATCACGGGGGTGGCGGTACCGCACAGCGGCCAATCGTTCTGGGGCAAGTACTTCTCCCCCGAGCTCGATGAGGCGGTGCTCAGCCTGTATAGAGAGCTCAAGGGAAAAGGCAACCGGATCGTGTGCGCCACCAACGTCGAACCGGCCCACTATGCCCACCATCAAAGAGAAGGGCACTACGACCTCTTTGATGGAGTCTACGCCTCCTGCGTCATGGGGTGGGCGAAGCCAGAGGCGGAGTTCTACACCCACATCATCAAAAAAGAGGAGATCGACTCCTCCCAGATCCTCTTCATCGACGATCATGAGGAGAACTGCGAGGCGGCCCAGAATCTGGGGATGAGAGCATTCCTCTTCAAGGATGTCGTGGAACTGCGATGGGCCTTGGTTGATATGGAACTAATATAAATAATATAAGAAACAACATAAAAGAGAATCTAAATACTATCATAATTATATCGATAAGTTTGTACAATGCTACAACTTTGTTCTGGGAATTACGGAAGCTTGTGTACCCAGAGCCTGCATGGTAGCATCATCATTGAGGGGGCAACATATGAACAAACTACACTTCGACAGTGATTTTCTCTGGGGCTGCGCCACCGCGAGCTACCAGGTAGAGGGCGCCATCACCGAAGATGGACGAGTCCCGTCCATCTGGGATACCTTCACCAACAAGCTTGGGACCATCATGGGGGGTGATGACGGACGATTCGCAGCCGACCAATATCATCGATACAAGGAGGACGTTGCCCTCATGGCCGAGCTCGGCTTCGAGGCGTACCGATTCTCCATCGCCTGGCCAAGGATCATCATAGACGCTGATGGAACGGTCAACGAGAAGGGGTTTGAGTACTACATCAACCTCTGCAAGGAGCTCCATGCACACGGCATCCGGAGCGTGGCGACGCTCTACCACTGGGATCTTCCCCAGTACCTCGAAGACCGAGGAGGATGGGACAACCGGGCGACCGCATATGCGTTTGCCCACTACGCCAAGACGGTCTTCGAGCACTTGGGAAGCCATGTGGATATGTGGATAACGCTCAATGAACCGTTCTGTACGTCCTACCTCGGCTACCTGCAGGGAATCCATGCCCCGGGCATCAAGGATCCAAAGAAAGCATTCAATGCGGTGCATCACCTCAACCTCGCCCACGGCCTCGCCGTCCAGGAGTATCGAAAGACACAGTTGACAGCCCCGATCGGAACGGTGCTCAACCCGAGCTTGCCACGACCGGCTACCAAGCGTAAGGAAGACCAGGACGCCGCCGCGATCGCCCGGGCACTCGATACTGATGTCTTCCTCAAGCCGCTCTTCGGCCAAGGCTATCCTGATGATGTGCTCACCCGCCTTGGCATCGCTCTCCCGATCAAGGACGGCGATCTCAAGATCATCAAAGAGCAGATAGATTTCATCGGTATCAACTATTATGCCGAATACGTGGTAAAGGGTGATGAGACAAAGCCATTCCTCTATGAGAATGTACCGTTCTGGCAGCGGACAACCAATCAAGGGTGGCCGCTGGTCCCGTATGGACTCAATCGCATCTTGACCTATTTCAAGGAAGTGACAGGTAATATCGATCTCTACATAACCGAAAACGGTTGCGCATCGGATGATGAGTTGGTAGATGGGCGAGTGTACGATCAGTTCCGCTGTGATTACATCAACGAGCACCTTGCAGCCTGTGCCCGTGCCATCGATGAAGGGGTCAACCTGAAAGGATACTTCGCATGGTCGCTTCTCGATAACTTTGAATGGGCGTGGGGGTATTCAAGACGCTTTGGCATCGTCTATGTGGACTATGACACACAGAAGCGTTATCCAAAGAACAGTGCCTATATGCTCCG
>ENA-UOUL01005668-UOUL01005668.1-bioreactor-metagenome-genome-assembly--contig:-NODE-5668-length-10651-cov-9.516550_pt1 | contig 10651 bp, 10 predicted proteins | sample MGYA00249838_ERZ747220 | MGnify/ENA primary metagenome ERZ747220 (study PRJEB28778, sample SAMN05720191) | bioreactor metagenome | isolation source: Anaerobic biogas reactor | place: USA:Washington...
GCTGTCGCCGAAATCCCAGGCGTAGGTGACGTAGGTGGCATTGGCGGTCGCCGTGAGCGTGGTCGCGCTGCCGAGCGTCGTCGGGCTGTCGCTGGTCGCCGATACGGAGAGCGCGCCGGGCGCGGTCTGGAAGTCGGTTTCCAGCCAGCCGCTCCAGGGCATGTGGATCCAGCGGCTTGTGGGTCTGTTCAGGGGGTTGCCAGCCCGGTAGCGCAGGCGCACGCGCCAATGATAGGCCGTGCTCGACGCCAGGCCGGTGATGGTCTGGGCGAACGTTGCGCCGGACGCGGTCCAGGCGTCAGAAGCGCCGCTCGTCGTTCCCGGCCCGCCAAAGGGCTGCCCCAACGGCGTGACCTGCCATTCTAGCTTGAGCCGGTCGTATCCCAGGGGCGTTTTGCCGTTCAGGTGTACCCGCACCGAATCGGGGGCGTTCGTCCGTCCCAGAGGCGACAGGTAGGTGGTTCCATTGAGTTCCAGTTGGCGCGGGCGTAAGGCCATGCCGCCGCCGTTGCCGTAGTAGGCGTAGGCGGCGCCGTTGTAGTTAGTTCCAATGATGACATCGTCGAAGCCATCCCCGTTCACATCGCCGGCTTCACTGACGACGATGCCGAACTCTGCGTCCGATATGCCGTTGAGGCTTTCGGTCCAAGCGGCAGTCGCGCTCAGCCCGGTTGCTGCGCCGTAGAAGATGAACGCTTTGCCATCGTTATTGGTCTCAGATCCAGGCGCGCCAACGATAACATCCGCGTAGCCATCGCCATTCACATCCCCCGCAGTACTGACTGAGGTTCCAAAGCGTGCGAAGATCTCATTGATCTCAAGGAAGAGATCCGGCTCAGAATGGATCGTTCCCGATGTCCCATAGTAGAGGAAACTTCTTCCCTCTGTGTCTTGCCCATTGGCATAGCGGGGCGCGCCAACGATGAGATCGCTGTATCCGTCGCCGTTGACGTCGCCGGCAGTGCTGACAGAAGTGCCAAGGCGCGCCTCGGTCTGGTCGGTCTCGGCATGCCAGGCATAGTCGGTACTCATTGCGCCGGCGCCGCCTAAGTATACAAAGGCTGCGCCTTCACGGACTTCGCCGCCGTTGTAACGGGGCGCGCCGACGATGACATCGCTGTATCCGTCGCCGTTGACATCGCCGGCAGTGCCGACGGAGGCGGCAAAGGCAGCGTTGGCTTGATTGGCCTGGCCGACCCAATACGCATTGCCGGGAGTACCGTTTTCCCCCCCCTGATCAACGTCTATGTCGCCAATCCAGATGAAGGCCACCCCTTCCTGAGTCTCTCCATCAGTCTGGACGGGTGCGCCGACGATGACATCGCTGTAGCCGTCGCCGTTGACATCTCCGGCGCAGGCTACCGAGGCTCCCAGTTGGGCGCCGGCCTGGTTGCCCTGCGCATACCACTGGCTTAACTCTTGCACTCCTCCGGGTTCTCCAAAGAAGACAAGGACGCGTCCTCCCCCGGTATATCCAGGCGCGCCGATGATCACATCATCATAGCCATCACCATCGGTGTCGCCGGCGGCGCTTACAGATGAGCCGAAGCCGGCGCCTGCTAAGCCGCCTGCGTAACTCCAGATGGCCGTGGTGCTCAAGCCATTGGCTGAGCCGCGATAGATCAGGGCGCGCCCTTGATATTCTATTCCCCCGTCGTAGCTGGGCGCGCCAACGATGACATCTGCGTAGCCATCGCCGTCAACGTCGCCGGCCGCGCTTACTGCCAGTCCGAATTTTTCACTTGAGTTTCCTTGCGCCGCCCAATTGTGAGTCTGGTTGGGGATATCGGCGTACCCGTAGAAGACGAAAGCGCCGCCTTCGTTGGACTCGCTGTGGCTGTAGCCGAGCGCGCCGACGATGATATCGCTGAAGCCGTCGCCGTTGACATCGCCGGCGCCAGCGACCGCCGAGCCAAAGCCGGCGCTGGCCTGGTTGAGCTGCGGGTCCCAGTTCAGTGCGGTGGTTGTGATGCCGTTGCTCGCGCCGAGGTAGACATAGGCCATGCCTTCATTGGTTTCGCCGTCGCTGAAGCCGGGCGCGCCGACGATGACGTCGGTGTAACCGTCGCCGTCCACGTCTCCGGCCAGCGCCACAGAGGCGCCGACTTTAGTGTCGGGCGCGCTGCCGGTAACACTCCAACCGACCGTTGTCGTCAGCCCGGCGCTCGCGCCCAGGTAGATGTAGACTGCGCCGGCGTCGGTGTTTTCTCCATTAGCGTAGCCGGGTGCGCCAACGATGACGTCGCCGTAGCCATCGCCGTTCGTGTCCCCGTCCAGGCTGACGGATGCGCCCAGGTTGGCGTTTTCCATGTCGCTTTCGACCACCCAATGGGCCGTGGCGCTGACGCTGCCCGCCGTCCCCAGGTAGACGAACGCGCGGCCCTCGTCGGTCTCCCCGTTATCGTAGCCGGGCGCGCCGATGATCACATCTGCGTAGCCGTTGCCGTCCACGTCCCCGGCGCAGCCCACGGACGCTCCAAAGCGCGCGGTTGCCAGGTCGCCCTCGGCAGACCAATCCGGGGCGACGCTCAGACCGCTGCCTGAACCGTAGAAGATGAAGGCCATGCCTTCGTTGGCCTGCCCGTTGTTGTACTCCGGGGCGCCGACGAGGACGCTGGTGTAGCTGCTGCTGTGGGCGTAGCCGGCGCTGCTCACGGCTGCGCCGAGGTGCGCGCCCGCCTTGTCGCTTTCATACTGCCAGTTCGCCGCGGCGCTCAAGCCGCTCGCGGAGCCGTGGTAGACGAAGGCGGCGCCTTCTTGCGCCTGGCCGTTGGCGTAGTTGGGCGCGCCGACGATCACATCGGCGTAGCCGTCGCCGTTGACGTCGCCAGCGCTGCTGACCGCCGCGCCGAATTGCGCGCCGGCCAGGTCAATCTCTTGGGTCCAGACAGCGCCGGCGCTGAGTCCGCTGACGGCGCCGTAGTAGGCGTAGACGCGACCTTCGTTGTCGGCGCCGCCGTCGTAGGTGGGCGCGCCGACGAGGACGTCGCTGAACCCATCGCCGTTGACATCGCCGGCGCCGGCCACGGAAAAGCCGAGTTGCGCGTCGGCCTGGTTGCTTTCAACATTCCAATCGGCAGCGTTGGGGAGCGCGGTGAGGAGAGCGTGAAAGGTGATGCCTGAAACGTGCTGCGTGATGCGTGAAGCGTGAAGTGCGAAGCGGAGGTGAGCGGCGTCCGATTGTGAGATTTGAACAGATACGTTTTGTCCGGCGGAGAAGTCACCGTAGCGCAGGACGGGGACGCCGGAAGCGGTGCGGAATTCGACGGATTGCCCGTCGGCGGCGATGTGCGGGGTGAGGTTGCCGCTGAGAGCCATGTCGAAGGCGCCGTTGCCGTCCAGAGCGATTTCGTGCTGCAGGCCGGCTTCGGTGTTGGCGAAGCTCTCGGTAAAGGCGTCGCGGTGGTAGGTGATGCGCTGCTCTTGGGCGGACAGTTCTGCCGGGCCGGCATCGTGCATGCCCAGGCCGAGTTCCCAGGTCGCGTTGCCGGTGCGGGGGATAACGCGGACGCCCTCTGGGGTGAAGTAGAAGCGCAGGTTCTGGGCGCGGTTGGGCGCTTGATAGGCGGCATCGAGGCCGGGCAGGGCGGTGTGATCCTGCCAGGTGATGTGGTATTCGGATTGCCGGATATCCTCCTGGACTTGCGCCCACCAGTCGGCGGGGATATCTTCGGCGGGCGCCGGCGCGGCCGTCGTCACCACTGGCACGCTTGCCCACTGCAAGGCCAGGAGGCCCGCCAAAATCAACAGTCGTAAAAGTCTTAATCGTCTTTTCATCTTACACTCCTTAAGGTAAATGCTGACCTATGATATACCGGGTTGGCTCAGGAACGAGTCTGCTGATTGCCCACAGTTTGGTATAATGAGCATGCCCGGCGCAAAGAATAACCAGTGAATAGTGTAGCAGACAACTATCACAAAAACATCACAAGACAGGAATTCCGCGCCCGGCCGATTGGCCGGAGAGTGTCCACCTCACCGAGTACTGGTTCCAGGAGACGCACTCCGCCTGGCAGCCTCCCGCCGACCTGCAAGCCTTCCTCGAGCAGGGCGAGCCGCCGGTCTACGTCGGATTTGGCAGTATGGCGGGGCGCAATCCACGCCATTTCGCTGAGATTGTGCTGGCAGCCCTGGCGCACAGCGGACAACGCGGTATCCTGGCGACCGGTTGGGGCGGGTTGGGGGTGCTGGATGTGCCGGAAAATGTCTTTGTTCTGCAAGAAGCGCCGCACGGCTGGCTGTTCCCGCGCATGGCGGCCGTTGCCCATCACGGCGGCGCGGGGACGACGGCGGAGGGGTTGCGCGCCGGGAAGCCCACCGTGATTGTCCCGTTTATCGTGGACCAGCTTTTTTGGAGCAAGCGCGTCCAGGGCTTGGGCGCCGGCCCGGCGCCAATCGCAGCCAAACGATTGACCTCCGCCAGTTTTGCGGCAGCCATTCACCGGGCAGCCAGCGATCCGACCATCCGTGAGCGGGCGGACGCACTGGGGAGCGCTATCCGCGCTGAGGATGGCGTGCATAGCGCCGTCGCCATCATCCAACAACACTTTGGAGTGTAAAGATGACCAACACGGGATTTGAAGTCCTACCTTTTCCCAAAATCCGCCGTCTGATGGAAGATGGCGGGCGGCTAGGCCGCGAGAAGCACCTGGTTCACGGCCTGTTCGAGATGGATGTGACCGAGGCGCGCCAGGCCATCCGCGCATATCGCGCCCACACTGGCGAGAGCCTTTCGTTCATGGCTTTTGTCGTGGCCTGCGTGGGGCGGGCAGTGGAGCAGCACAAGCCCGTCCAGGCCTGCCGCGCCTGGGGCGAAAAACTCGTCTTGTTCGACGACGTGGATGTCAATACCATGTTCGAGGTCAAGGCGGATGGACAGAAAATCATCCGCCCGCATATCCTGCGTGCTGTCAATAAAAAAGTCCGCGCGAGATTCACGCCGAAATTCAAGCCTTCCAGGACAACCCGCAAGGCCGTGAAGCCAGGTTCATTGAGTGGTTCGTTTTGTTACCTGGCTTCCTGCGGCGTTTCTTTTTACGGATGCTGTTCAGAAACCCGCACTGGCTGAAGGAGATGAACGGCACAGTCGCACTCACCTCGGTGGGGATGTTCGGCTCAGGCGGTGGGTGGGGAAGGAACCAATCCCAACCCATGACTACTCTAAAAATTGTAGCTAATTGAAAAACTTTCCCTTATAAAAATTCTCATTTCCAAGTTTCTTTGCGGTCATCCTAAACATAACGCAACCGTCTGGGCATACAACTTCCTTGCTATGTTTGCTATTTCCACCGATGTTCTCTAAATCTCCGCCACTTCTGACCGCTTCCATGATTGGGAACATAATCATCATAACTTTAGAGCAAATTCCCTGACCATCCTGATTTACAGGACAGCCATAAGTGCAGGTGTACTTATCTCCTATTTCCTCACCGTTTCGGCAATACCTCTCTGTGTGGTCGCCTCGAAGAAAACCTGTTACCTCGATTTCCCATTCATACTCCTCATCATACCATTTCTTCATAATCAACCTCCTAACTCGACTGTTATATTTTAACATTTTAGACGCAAAGTGCTAACTTACCATCGACAACACATCTAGCGTTAAGGTTGGTAAAAACCATTGTCAATGACATCGGCCCACTTTCGATTTGCAGTTCAAAGCGTCAAAGCCGAAATCCAGATATGGGCGACGCCAAACAGCAACGAAGCGCCAAACATCCACCAGGAACTCATCAGATAGGACGAAAGGATAAAAAACGCGATGGGCGCTATCGCCATGGGGATGGGAATCCCCAGGAAAGGCGCACCGAGCAATGTGCTGACCCTACCGCCCGCGAAATACCGGATCCAGCAGGCGTAATAAACCGCCAGCGCCAGTCCCATGCCAATCGCAACCGGCAGCGAGAGTTTCCTGTGCATATCCAACGAGAAAAAGAACGGCAAGATCAGCGTCGCAAATCTGCCCACGTTTTCCAAGATCGTCAGGAACAACGGCTCAGAAGGGGGCGCGCTCGCGTTCGTTTTGGGCGACAACATCCACACCACATTTGGAAGCATAATCAGCAGTGGGATCAGTGCGCCGGATTTGATCGTAATACTCAGATTACCCAGGTTCAGATGCATGGTTTGTCCTCCTCGCGGATCAGCTTCATGGCTCGACAAACGGCTGCGCAAACCGCTGCTCGTACACGCCGTTTGCCTTCAGTTGATTGTCCCAATACATCGCCAAGAACGGCGTCTTGACCAGCAACTTGAACACCGGGATCAAATACGCCGGGTAACGCTCCGGCTTCGCCAGCTTTTGCACGGCGTCCGGCGCAAATTGGCCGGTGGTGCGCAGGCTTTGACCAAGCGCAATCAGCTGGTCGAACAGCTTGCGGTTCATCTTGTCCGTCATTAGGCGGATGCCCTCGCCGCCGCCTTTGATGAGCGCGCCGAGATACGGGCTGCCGAGCCGCGCCACCAGCTTCGCCAGATAACGCTCGATGTGGCGCATGTGGGCGGACTCCGGGAAGCCCGACTGCATCACGAAGCCGAGCGGTGGATTGTTGCTCCGCCCGCGCAGCGGCTCCAACGCCTCGATGAACGTCTTGACGATCCCCGGCATCGCGTCCGTGTAGAGCGGGAAGCCCACCAGCACCGCCTCGGCAGCGGCGAAGGCATCCCGGTACTGGTCGAGATCGGTTTGGCGGACCAGGTGAAACATGTCGGTGACAATCCCTCCAGCAGCGGTGAAGCCCTTGGCAACCTGCGCCAGCATCACCGGCGTATTGCCCTTCGCGCCGCGCGGCGAGCCGTTGAAGAGCGTGAGTTGGGCAGGCGGTGTGATGCGCACACCGGGGAGCGGCGGCAGATTGCGGTCAAAGGGAACGCCCTCTCCCCCCTTAACGATGGCACGCGCAATGTCGTCTACCGGCTTCTCCGTCGTGAAGGTAAACTCCAGACGGCTCTTTAGGTTCAACGCGGTACGGCTGAGAATGTCGCTCACGATGCGCAGATCCTCGGCGTCCGTGTCGGCCTCCTTTTCCAGCAACAGCCCGACGCGCGGATAGTGCTCATAGCGCGGGCGGTGATGTGCCTCGCCGTGATCCACCACAAAGTACGGATGAACGAGCGGAATAGATTTGTCGAACATCTTCTTCAGTGTGGCGTCGAGGAAGCCCATGCGCAGCGGCGCGGCCCACAGCAGAAAATCGCTGTTGATGACCGCCCGGCACACATCGTGCGAGGCATCCTTGATGACACATTGCCCCGGCGTCTTCACCCAGCAGCCGAAGCAGCCAGTACAGAACTTGATATCCAGATCGCGCAAAGTAAACGCCGTGACCGTGTGCTGTTCCGCCGACAACGCTGCACTGAGTTGAACAATGTACTCATCAAACCTCTGGTTCAGAAAATCGCCATTGCCATTCAGAATAGTCACTTTCATCTTTTGCTTCCTTCCTTAAATATTGAACGAATCAACAAATAAGCGAATCAACGGGAAATGCCTTGTTTCCCTTCCACATCTTCCGGCTACCTTTCCGGCATTTCCCCATTCTTGACACGCCGGATCACGTCTTCTAGCCAATCCAGAGTAGCCTGCGCTGATTTGAAACCCGCCTCCAGGGTTAACATCCAACAATAGAACTCGCGGGGTGATTCTATATAGTCTTGATACTCTGCAACTTGTTGCGGAATTTGCTTATAGCGCGCCATAACGACACGAATGTGCTCAGCAGCACGCTCAAACATGGCCACGATTTCATCATCGGATAATTGCCCGGCGAAAAACACCTGGATGAGCGCAGCATTACGTGGGATGTGAGGCGACGCCGGAGTCAGCAACCATTGGTGCAGCGCCTCGCGCCCGGCCTCGGTGATGTGGTACACCTTGCGGTCAGGGCGGTCGCTCTGCTCGACGATTGCCATCTCCGCCCGCCCCTGCTCGGTGAGGCGGGTCAACGTGCGGTAAATCTGGCTTTGATCGGCAGACCAGAAATGCTGCACGGACGTATCGAAGATCTTCTTCAAGTCATAGCCGCTGAGCGGTTTATAGTTCAGAAACCCTAAAATCGCATATTCGAGAGACATAGTCGTTTTCCTATATAAGATTTATCCTTTATGTGACTATTAATATATATGACTAATCATATAATATCTATATCGCAAGATTTGTCAAGAGGGGATATTGTCATTCTCTCGGCCCAATGTGCCTAGAGTTTCTGCCCGATATAAATGCGGTCTAGAGGTCGGGGAGCAAATGGGTATTTTGGGGATAGGACTTTACCCCATCCCCAAAATACCCACTAAAAACCGCTTTAGTGGAAAAATGATGCGCAAATGTCTCTTGGTTTCCGAGAACGATAAAGCCCTGTATCGTCGATGGATTGCATGGCTATTGTTATACAATCACATCAAGTACACGTGATCGCATAATGGAGAAAAGTGAGGATTTTGACAAAAAATCGCCGAGGGTGGTCCCACGCACCCTCGGCTACTCAGAAGGAGGAGAAAGTCTCTTTTGAAACGCAACTATAAGATACCACATTTTGGCATCGCTTACTTGACGGAATCCTTACTATATTCTAACGATCTGCGTCAGGTAGGCGTCAGTTTGGATGTTGGGGAGTCAGGTAAATGAAGGAACAGTATCGTGAATCGGCAAAGAATGAAGAGCGCTACACTTGACAAGACACCGCTCTACATCGCGAATGACCTAGATACAGCACAAATGGCAAAGCGCGTTTCCGGCTTTGCCATTTGTGCTTTTTTCATCAAAAGATGCCTGACAGTAACATCATGATGAAGGCCGGGCCGAGCAAAATGAGCAGTATGGCGGGGAAAACGAGAAACGCAATCGTACCGACCAGATATAACCTGCTTCGCAGAGGGATGCTTTGTACGACACCGGTAGACGTGCCCATCGGTGTTGAGCGCAGGATCTTGCGTTGAACCACGTAAGCCGCAACCACAAGTCCCACGACGGCTGCCGTCATCAGCCAGCCGACCGGTTGCGCTGCACTGGGCGCTACCAGGTGTAACATAAACTTAGGGTTGATCAACAAGAGCATAAGACCCAACGCAAGCGGCAACCCCGACAGAAACAAAATCAGATACTGATGTTGCTTGCTCATCGTGTAGACTCCTTTCTCTAATGCGTGAATGTATTCGACGGCTGCCGTGACGACCGTATCCGCCAACACCCGCTGCCACAATCGCGCCAGCCCCACACGGCCATGTTGACGGTAAGCGTCACGGCATAGATCGCAAAACAATTGCGCCATCGGCGCTGCGTACTCGCGCCGGTAATCCTCTGGATAGAGGCGCAACAGCGCACGATAGATACGCGCTGCGCGCGGGAAGTGGGCCAAAGACGGCAACTGTACCATCAGAGTGCTCCCATCGCACCCAACGCCTTCTTGGTCTGCGCGACTTGAACCAGGGTCGATAGGCGCTGCGTCTCGGCCGCCAGGACTTGCCCTCCCCAATCGGTCAGCCGGTAATAGCGGCGGCGTTCGTCGTCCAGATCGGGGTCGGGCCGTTCATCGGACTCCGAGATGAACCGCGCTGCCAGCATGCGCTTGATCGTGCCGTAGAGCGTCCCCGGCCCCATCTGGATCTGGTTGCGCGTCATCGTTGCTACTTCTTGCATGATGCCGTAACCGTGACGTTCCTGGTCGGCCAAAGCCAACAGGATGTGAAATACGGCAGGCGTCAAGGGTAAGATTTGGTCCAGGTCAGGTGTGATTTGATCCACGAGTCAATGCTCCAATCTATATCCGTATCAGTTATATCCGTTATGGATATATAATAGCAGATTCGAGGATTTTTGTCAAGAGGCAAATCATAAACACAAATCGCAAAGCACGATTCGGCTTTGCGATTTGTGATAAGCGGTCATTTGAAGGTATGCGGGATTCAGGATTCGCGATCTCTCACCATGCCCAAACCATAGACATAGCCTGGCGGTCTCTCCGTGCGAACATAATTATCCGACGTTTCAAGGTAGAGCGAGGGGATCTTTTCGACGATGAGGTCTTCTCTCCCGGCAGAACGCAGAAGGCCCGCAATGGATAAATCTTCATCCAAAACCGGCCAGTAAATACCCAGGCCATCGGCGTCAAGCTCGAAAATATGCACATGCTCCGGTTTTGCCCCTGGGAGCACAAGAGAACCAGAGCGGCTCAAGGGAACGGTAATCTTTTCGCCGGCCAATTCAAAGCGAATCGTTTCCCGGTCTACGGATAGACACTTCACATCATAAATCTTACCCATCACTTCACCCTCTCTTGAAATCCCTTCCAGGCTTCGATGATCTCATCAAAATGCTCGAAAAGAATCCTCCGAATTTCACGCTCTTGAGCGTGTCATCCAGCGAGCCGCCGACTTCACCGGCACCCCTGCTGTTCCTGGCGTTGCCTATGCGCCTGTCATCTGGACGTCACCGCGGCCTGAGTTGGTCACGGGCCGGCCCGGGTGCCGGAAGCCGATCGCGACGATCAGAAGACTGCGCTGCGGAGCGCGGCGGCCACTGTCGCCGGCCGGATTCGCGACCGGGGATCGGCGGCGAGCGGCGTGGCCGCGGAGGTCCTGACGGCGAACGCGGCCCTGGCCGAAGACCGAGGCTGGCTCGGTGCGGTGGAGAAGCTGATCGCTACCGGAACTCCGG
>ENA-UOUL01005673-UOUL01005673.1-bioreactor-metagenome-genome-assembly--contig:-NODE-5673-length-10641-cov-6.339171_pt1 | contig 10641 bp, 1 predicted proteins | sample MGYA00249838_ERZ747220 | MGnify/ENA primary metagenome ERZ747220 (study PRJEB28778, sample SAMN05720191) | bioreactor metagenome | isolation source: Anaerobic biogas reactor | place: USA:Washington...
CAGATCTTCGTTACACCGGTGACGTTGTCCACGCCGACAGCAAAAGTGCCGGGCTGCCCGGAGGTCAGCGTGCCGGAGGGTGCCCGGATCGTTGAGGGGTTCCTGACCGCTATCGATCCTGCATAAGCCCAATCAAAATCCCCCGGCATGAAATCCTCGCCCTGGCTGTACGTCGGGGTGCCCGAAAACCCTATTGCCGATACTCCCTCGCTCCCGGTGGAACGGAACGTGATATCGACAAGCGGGGGTAACGGCCAGATATCTCCAGCAGTTATGCCATTCGTGTTCGTGACGGCCACCTGCACCCACCCGTTTTCGTTATCGATGTTTGCAGTGGCGTTGGAACCAGGGATCGTAGTATTGGTCGAGACGCTCTCGATTGACAACAGGGTGCTGTCAAATGTCAGGTTAAAGTGAATCCCCCAGGCATCCATCAGACCGCCGACACAGACCGGGTAGACCCCGGCCGAACCCGGGGGCAGGATCTCCTCCTGGGGATATCCCGGAGCGACGATCGTTGCAGCACCCGCGGCCGTAACCAGCATGCAGAGTGCGAAAAGTAATATTGATAGTGAATACTTCTTCACAGATATCAGCCTCATTCACGAGAACAGTTTGCGTGTTTCTCCATGTGTGCTTCGACTCACAGATCGTGTGTTTTTGGGAATTTTTGCGAGGCTGTATTACTCGCTGACCGGCGATCGAGCCGCTCGGAATGGGGTGTTACCAGGACCTCGCTCTTCTGCACCAGCCTTACTCAAACAGGCTATGCAGGAATGGTTCTATTATGATTATTTAAACCTATCCAAACCTTACGAGCTGTTTCATTCGTGCTTTTGAAAAAATATTTTACGAATGGAACGTACCTGCATTGCAAGGCTCTCTCCAACTTCTCCTGGCTTTTTACGCTGTCGACATATATCGGCATTCGATCTTACCCGGGTCGACGCCGGGTTCATACACCCCGGTGGCGTCGTACGGGTGCAATGGTGATCGGAGCCGACTGGAAGATGTGATGCCACGATATCGTTGAGCAACCCGGTAGATCGCAGACAGCGATTAGATCCAGGGTTCGGCCGAGGATATCGTTGTCGAGCCGTGTGTGATGCCCTCCCCCGGGGATGCCCGGCGGCAGCATCATCGATGGTGTAAAATGGTTCAGGGGAGGGTGATGGTGCAGTCCCGTATCACCGCACCCCAGTAACCTTCGCCCGGCCGTAACTCAGTAATCTGGACATAATTTTCCACCTGTGGGTCGTATCCATACACAAACGATGCCGCCCACGAGCCGGCAGGGGTTATTGTGATATTCTCAAAGGTATTCTGGTCGGCCGTGCTCCCGATCAGGTTCCACCCTGACTTGAGCTCTGCCGTGATCGGGTTTACCGGCGCTCCGATCATGGTGACGGTGCAGTTACGACCTGCAGCGATCCAGTACGCCCTGCCGGGTACCAGCGACTCGATCCGGGGCACGGTCTCGTAGCCTTCCGACGATGTGTTGTAGCCGTAGATCACAACGATGGAATCAGGGGGAACGGTATACGTAGCATTGCTGAAAGGAGTGGAGACCAGGTTCCAGCCCGCCTGCAGGGAGAGATTCATCTGCCGGGTGGTGCCGGCAGTGATGGTGACGCTGTAGTTTCCTGCCGGGAGGGTGGTGCCGTTCATCGCCTTCATCGCGATGGTGCTCGCCCCGTCGTCCCAGGTCAGGAAGAGATCGCTGCCGGTGAGGAGCGTCGCATCCCACGTAACCTGCACCGGTTCATCGGAGCGGATGGCGAGTGTCCAGGACTCTTCGGGGTTGGTGGTATCGATCGGGGGCCTGTAGTCAGTGACAAGCTCTCTGAATGTCGGGCCCGTGCAGGTGAAGTAGGCTGATTTCTTTGCTCCCGGGGGTTCCGGGGGTGTGGGGACATCCAATTCCGCATCGAATCCACGGGTGGCTGATTCTGCCGAGCCCAGGGTTAGCATCTGGCTAAAGGTTCCGCTGGTAACGCTCAGGGGGACGCTCCAGAGGATACCATATTCGGGTGCCGGAACGACCGTGATGTAGCCGGCCCGGGTTGTGGTGTTCGATCCGGCGCTGTTCGTCGCGGTGAGACTGACGTTGTAGATGCCGGGGACCGTGTAGGTGTGGGTTGGGTTCTGTTCGGTGGAGGTATTACTGTCACCAAAGGACCAAGACCAGGCGGTCGGCGACCCGGTTGAGGTATCGGTGAACCGGACGGTGAGCGGGGCGTTGCCGGTGGTGACGTTCGCGGTGAAGTTTGCGGCCGGGGCAACGGGCGCGGCGGTGACGGTGATGTAGTTTGCCTTCACTACCGAGTCGCTGCCGGCGGCGTTCTCGACGGTCAGGTTGACGGTGTAGGTGCCGGCCGCGGTGTAGGTGTGGGTCGCGTTCCGTTCAGTCGAGGTTGCGCCGTCCCCAAAGGACCAGAGCCATGCGGTCGGGTTCCCGGTCGATGTGTCGGTGAACCGGACGGTGAGCGGGGCGGGGCCAGCAGTGGTGTTCGCGGTGAAGTTGACAACGGGAGGGGTAGTATTCAAGATGATCTCAAACGATACGGTGTTTGAGTCGTATCCCTTTCCGGCAAAGTCGCTTATCGACGGCCAGACCGCTTGCGCAGTATAGATCCCGGGTTCAGTGCTGTTCAGGGGAATCCCGCGGATATATGTTGCTGAAGTATTGATAGGAATGCCCCTCAGATCCCTACCGCCAAACTGCATCACCACTCCGCCATCGGGTGTTGTGACCAGGATATCTATAAAAATGGCTGGGGGGGTTGCGTGGAGACTTTCAAGGTTATTCTCCAGCGCAAAGTCGATAACGGCATCACGAGTGAGGGAGGCGCCGTGGGCGGAGGTGTTCGTGCCACTCAGGAGGATATCCAGACCGATATGCGGCCTTTGGATCTCAACCCAGGGTCTGCCGTTGAGAAGACCGTCGTCTCCCCGGGCGTAGTAGCGCCCGGGGATCGGATTCACCGCAGGTACCAGATCAAAGGAGCGGTAGTCGGGTACGGAGATGACTGCATCCACGGCACCGGCCGAGAAGTTGCTGTAGTGGACCAGTTGCTCTACGCTGCCGAGGCGGGTGAGGTTCAACCCCTCTTCACCGATGTAGAGCGTGTTCCCGCTCCGGATGCCCTTGTAGAGGCCGCCGGTGTCGATGTATCGGATGGGATCAGAGGTATCTGGATACAGCACCTCAAACGCGCCGGGGATCGGCCGGGCGGCAAAAGTACGGTCTTTGTCAAAATCACCTGAAAGGTAGTCTACAGTGATGTTCAGCGGGCTGAAGTCACCGGGTTCCCCGACTGCTCTCAGCGTCACGGTGCAGATGAGCACATCCCCGCTTGGACAGTGGGCGGCTGAACGGGCATAATAGCCCAGACGTATCTTCCCATTCGTGTTGTTGATGTTCGAAGCACCCTCCCAGGGTGATGCAAAATTCACCGCATCCACCGTTACGACAGCAGGATCGTAAGTCAGGTCGAGGCCTCCTCCAGCAACAGACGATGCGTTGTGGATGATCAGCGATGCCTGCGTGGTCTGTCCCTTTGCCGCTCCGATGTCACCGATACTGATCGGCATAACGTTGACAGCGGTGACGTACAACAAACGTGAGAGGGTGTCGCTGCCGCCGTCATTGCCGGCGGTGAGGCTGACGTTGTAGGTGCCTGCCGTAGTGTAGGTATGAACCGGGTGCTGCTCAGTGGAGGTCGTGTTGTCGCCGAAGTCCCAGAGCCATGCGGTCGGCGACCCGGCAGAGGTGTCGGTGAACCGGACGGCAAGCGGCGCCAGGCCGATGGTAGCGTTCGCAGTGAAACTGGCATTGGGAATGCTGGAATGCAACACCTCAAACACACCGGGGATTGGCAGGACAGCAAATGTAAGGTCTTCGCCATCATTATCTATAAGCTCAGCTACGTTAATGTCCAGCGGGCTAATGTCGCCGGGTTCCCCGACTGCTCTCAGCGTCACGGTACAGATGGGCACATCCCCGCTCTGGCCATGGAGAGAGAGGTAGACCAACTGAGTCTTTCCGTTCGTGTTGTTGATGTTCAAGCTACCCCACCAGGGTGATGCAAAATTCACCGCATCCACCGTTACGACAGCAGGATCGTAGGTCAAGATGAGATGTCCTCCAGCAACAGACGATGCGTTGTGGATGATCAGCGATGCCTGCGTGGTCTGTCCCTTTGCCGCTCCGACATCACCGATACTGATCGGCATAACGTTGACAACAGTGACGTACAACAAACGTGAGAGGGTATCCAACCCGACGGCATTCGTGACGGTCAGGTTTACCGTGTAGGTGCCTGCTGTAGTGTAGGTATGAACCGGGTGCTGCTCGGCGGAGGTTGCGTTGTCGCCGAAGTCCCAGAACCATCCTGTGGGTTCACCCACGGAGGTGTCGGTGAATTGCACCGTGAGCGGGGTGACGCCGGTGGTGATGTTCGCGGTAAAGCTGGCCGAGATGCGTTCCGGCGTGGTTGTGTTAATGACCCCGATATAGTCCCAGTCGGCATGCGTTCCGGCCGGCGCCCATTCTCCTCCCTCGAGGTAAATTCTCTGTGATGTGCCGATATCGGGTGCAAGGGTAAAGGAAGTCGCCAGGGTATAGTTGAGACCGTCGTAACTATAGAAGACATCGACATCCTGTGCATTCCGCTCAATCCGATACCAGTAGGCGTGGTGGAACCATCCGTCCGTTTCGATATCGTCGGGTGCGATGATGTTTATATCAGCAACTGCTTCGGGTGAACCACCCGCATTATCGACATGGATGCCTACTATATTTCCTTCGTACCAGGCATCGGTGTTCCTCCAGATACGGATATACTGCTGGTTTTCCTCACCGAATGCAAGCCAGAAATCAACACACTGAGCCCCGGTTGAGCCCGCGGGGATCCGGGAGTGGATGTGGTAGTTCACCGAGGTCTCAAGAGCCCAGTGATCACTCTCGAATGAACGTACGAGCGTCGTTGCCGGGCTCCAACCGTCAGGATTTGCGGTATAATTCTCCCGCCATCTGCCGGAAGCGGTACGGTACCCTCCCGGGTAATATCTCAGGTACCCAGGATTCTCGGTGAGCGAATAACTCCCCCGGTCGGTAAACGGGACGACTATCCATTGGTCCCCTAACTGAGTACCAGAGAAATTCTCAAGGAAGATATCCTGCCTGCCGTCAGGCATGCCAGTGATCGTGATATACTCCTGTTTTATCGCAGTATCGCTCCCGGCGCTGTTCGTCGCGGTCAGGCTGACCGTGTAGGTGCCTGCCGTCGTGTAGGTGTGGATGGGGTTCTGGTCGGTCGAGGTGTTGCCGTCGCCAAAGTCCCAGAACCATTCGCTCGGGTTGCCGGTCGAGGTGTCGGTGAACTGGACGGCGAGCGGTGCCAGGCCAGCGGTCACGTTCGCGGTGAAGTTTGCGGTTGGCGGATATATCAGTTCGATGCTGCCAAACTTCACGATGAAGGCATCCCAATCCCCTCCAGAGGTGTCCTGGTATGCGTTCAGGACCGGGAAGTTGGTCGAGGGCGTCTCTCCCGTGACCCATACCCCTCCGGCGCCGTCACTCGCGAGGGCCGGGTAGGAATCCGCATTCGGCCCGCTCAGGTAGGTAGATAAGAGGAGGGTGCCGGATGACGAAAAGTGGGAGACGAAGGCATCGCAATCCCCTCCAAAGGAGTCCTGGTATGCGTTTTTGACCGGGAAGTCGGAAGACCCTGTTACCCCCATGACCCATACCCCTCCGGCGACGTCACCCGCAAGGGCCCTTCCGTACTCATTGCCCCCTCCGCCCAGGTAGGTTGACGATTGGAGGGTGCCGGATGACGAGAAGTGAGCGACGAAGGCATCGCCAATCCCTCCTCCATGGCTGCTCTGGTGTGCGTTTTTGATCGGGAAGTTGGACGACCATGTATATCCTGCGACCCAGGATCCTCCGTTGCTGTCACCCGCAAAGCCACATACGCAATCCAAATCCCCTCCACCCAGGTAGGTTGACGAGAGGAGGGTGCCGGACGACGAGAAGTGGGCGACGAAGACATCCTCACCACCTCCTCCATAGCTGCTCTGGTATGCGTTTTTGACCGGGAAGTCGGTGGATCTCGTCTCCCCCGCGACCCATACCCCTCCAGAGCCGTCACCCGTAAGGCTGCCCATGAGAGTACCATCATAACCCCCTCCACCCAGGTAGGTTGACGAGAGGAGGGTGCCGGATGACGAGAAGTGAGCGATGAAGGCATCGCCACCCCCTCCTCCATAGCTGCTCTGGTGTGCGTTTTTGACCGGGAAGTTGGTAGATTGCGTCACCCCTGTGACCCAGGCCCCTCCGGCGCCGTCACCCGTAAGGCTGCCCATGAGAGTACCATCATAACCCCCTCCACCCAGGTAGGTTGACGAGAGGAGGTTGCCGGACGACGAGAAGTGAGCGATGAAGGCATCGCCACCCCCTCCATGGTTGCTCTGGTGCTCGTTTAAGACCGGGAAGTTGGTTGAGGATGTCTCACCCGTGACCCAGACCCCTCCGGAACCGTCACCCGCAAGGGCATATCCGGTCTCATAACCCCCCCCACCCAGGTAGGTTGATGAAAGGAGTTTGCCGGTCGATGAGAAGTGAGCGACGAAGACATCGCCAGCCCCTCCTCCATGGTTGCTCTGGTATGCGTTTCTGACCGGGAAGTCGGTGGATCTCGTCTCCCCTGCGACCCAAACCCCGCCGGCGCCGTCACCCGCAAGAGCATGTGTATACTCATAACCCTCTCCGCCCAGGTAGGTCGATGAAAGGAGTTTGCCGGACGATGAGAAGTGGGAGATGAAGATATCGTCACCCACTCCAGAAGCGTCCTGGTACGCGTTTTTGACCGGGAAGTCGGTCGAGGTCGTCATCCCCGTGACCCATACCCCTCCGGCACCGTCATCCGCAAGGGCGCTTCCTCCATCTTTGCCCGATCCGCCCAGGTAACTCGCGTAGACCAGTTCGGGATCGATGATCAACTCATGCCCGGCGTCGTACTCCGCCACGGCGATGCGGACCGATCCGTAATCGACGACGTACTCCGCGACCCGGTCGATTTTCTCGTCATCGATCACCTGCCAGCAGACGAGAGGGCTCTCAAGCATCTCCCCTGCCGGCGACGCGAACCGGAGCACGCCGTCTTCATCCACGCGAGGCGCGCTCTCCCCTTCGTAGAGGAGTTCTATCTGCGAGGGGTCCGCGCCGGGGGAGATGTGGAACTCGCGCTTCAGCCGGCCGTCTTTCTCGGTGTACACGAGATCGATACCGGTATAGAGGTCTTCGTATACGACCTCTGAATACACCGGGATACCGCTCAGCCACTTCGATGAGTCGTTCCCGACGTAGTAGTTCACGACCCCCGCACGCTGACCGCCTGCCGAGAGGTGCACTTCAGGTGATGCGCCGGCAAATGACTGCCGGATAACGTCTCCTGATGTATGGGCCAGCACGAGACCGCCCCGCGTAAAGAAGATCGTCGTTCCCCCGTGCTGCAGGATGTACTCCACATCGGGGTCACACTGGCCGACGTTCGGGATGAGACCTGAGCTGAGGAGTTGATAGTCCGTTTCACTGTCAATCCCCGGGGGTGCACCGCCTGTCTCCGCTAACGCTGCCGCCGGCAGCAACGCTATCAATACAATAAGAACCACGAGAATCTGCTTCATCATGACCACGCATCCGCGATGCCGATCCTGCCGGCGAGCTCCTGCCTGGCCGGGAGTCAAGAGGAGTATCAGGATGCTGGAAAAGCCGGGATGGCTGCAACGGTCGGTGAACGCCCCTCGATCGAGATAGTCAGTCCCTCGTAATGCCGGATCGACGATCTGGCTATGCACGATACTATTCTTCCGGAGATGAAAAACGTTTCCTTCCTGTCATCAGGGTGAAAAGTCTGTTTCATCGAAACCACTTACACAAAATAATTTTTTGCTCGAAAAAGAGCAGAGGGGTTTTCTGTTGATTGCCAGGAGGGCTTCTCTCCCCTGCGCGCTCCTGCCGGCAGGGCAACCCGATCCCCCGGGATGCCGCTCTCTGGGCCGGATGGGCATGGGATCGGGGCCTTATCCAGAAAATCATCGGCAAAGTGCCCTGATCCTCCAGGCCTCTGTAGACCGCATGCCCGGTGCCGGCAGTCCCGGTTGATAGGGGAACCGTTTATCTTGAATATGTTGCCCATCACAGCGTTTTTTCGTGGTCGAAAATAGTTCAGGGGAGGGTGATGGTGCAGTCCTGTACCACCGCACCCCAGTAGCCTTCCCCTGGTTGTAACTCGGTAACCTGGATGTAACCCTTTGTCTGCGGGTTATATTTATGCATAAACGGCGTCGCCCACGAGTCAGCAGGGATTATTATAATATTGGCAAAGGTGTTTCTGCTGGCCGTGTTTCCTATCAGGTTCCACCCCGACTTGAGCTCTGCCGTGATCGGGCTTGCCGGTGCTCCCGTCACGGTGACGGTGCAGTTACGATCCGAGGCGATCCAGTAGGCTTTGCCGGGTACGAACGACTCGATCCGTGATACGATCTCATATCGCCTCGCTGATGTGTTGTAACCGTAGATCGCCACGATGGGGTCTTCGGGAACGGTATACGTAGCATTGCTGAAGGGGGTGGAGACCAGGTTCCAGCCTGCCTGCAGGGGAAGATCCATCTGCCCGGCGATGCTGGCAGATATGGCGATGCTGTAATTCCCTGCCGGGAGGGTGGTACCGTTCGCCGTCCTCATCGCGATGGTGTTCGTCCCGTCGTCCCAGGTCAGGATGAGCTCGCTATCGGAAAGGCGCACTGTGTCCCATGCAATCTGCACCGGTTCGTCGGAGCGGATGGAGAGTGTCCAGGACTCTTCGGGGTTGGTGGTATCGATTGGCGGCCTGTAGTCAGTGACGAGCTCTCCAAATGTTGGATCTGCGCAGGTGAAATAGACTGATTTCCTTGCTCCCGGAGGATCCGGGGGTATGGGGATGTCCAATCCCGTGTCGAATTCACGGGTGGCCGATTCTGCCAGACCCAGGGTCAGCACCTGGCTGAAGGTTCCACTGGTGATGCTCAGGGGGACGCTCCAGAGGATACCCTGTCCGGGTTCCGGAACGACCGTGATGTAGCCGGTCCGGGTCGTGGTATCTGACCCTGCGCTGTTCGTCGCGGTGAGGCTGACCGTGTAGTTGCCCGGAGCGGTGTAGGTGTGGGTCGGATTCTGCTCGGTCGATGTCGCGCCGTCACCAAAGCTCCAGGACCACGACGTCGGGTTGCCGGCCGAGGTATCGGCGAACCGGACGGTGAGTGGTGCCGGGCCGGCGGTGGTACTCGCGGTGAAGTTGGCGACCAGGGTTGTGGTCGTGAGGGTGATGGCGGTCTCGCTGTACGATGCAACACTGTCTTCATCCTCAAGGAACATGTACACACGATACTTCCCGGGGTGCAGGTTATGCGTGGGGATGTTGATGCTCGTTGTGTTTCTTTCCGTGCCTGCACTGCCATAGCCATCCGTCAGCCAGAGGTCAGCTTTGCTGTAGGGCTTCACAACCGTCTGATTGCCGTAGGCAAAGAGGTATGCGGACTTAAACGTCTCCTTCCCGTGCGTGGTGAATTCCAGCGTCACGTTGCCGGTGTAGGTCACGGCGCTGTTGAGCACCACTGCTGAAAGAACCTCGCCGGCCTGTGCCGAGTTCACAACCACGGGATCTCCGATGGTGTAGGTTCCGGCGGTTGTCGAGAGCATCCCTGCCGCTTCGGTGACCGTGAAGCTCGTTGCTGCAATGATTGCAAAGCGGTCGTCATCCATGCAGACCGCGAGGAGGGCGTATTCCCCCTGACCGAGCTTGCTGATCTGAAGCGGAGTTGATCCATACGGCGTAGTTGCAGTGTTAAATCCGGCGTTCAGGTCGACATAGTTGGCGCGGATGGTCTTTGGCAGGTTGCCTGGCGTCACCTGGATAATACCTACACTCTCAAAGGAGTTGTCATCAACGTTGATGATGGCATAACCCTCTTTGCCATAGAGCACGATCTTCTTTGAGTCCAGGAGATCCTTGAGCATACCCGGCGTCAGCGCGCCCTGTGCCGGGCTCTTGATCAGCTGATCGATGAGCGCACTATCTGCTCTCGCGATCATCAGGGTTGCGCTGGTGACGTTCGATACGCTGGCGGCAAAGTCAAGTGTGCCTGATGGCGATGTGTAAATGCCGGCGGTGCCCGGCAGTGAACCGGCGGGGATCGGATCGCTTCTGCGGTTGTCGAGGGTGACGTTGCTGTCGGTAATGATGGTCTTATCGAGTCGGCCGATATTCGGCATCGTCATCTGTGCGTTCGGGCCGGAGAGGTTGAAATCTCTGGCGGTCGAGAAGGTGTCGTACAGTGCTGTCTTTGTCAGGTCCAGGCCGGCGAAGGATCCGAGCGACGGGTCATCGAAGTACGCAAGGTTGTTGTTGTAGATGTGAACCGGCGTACTGTTGCCGATGTTCCCGGCACGATCTTCTGCATATGCGACCATTTCCTTGTTGCCGGTGAGAATGTTCGCTATGACAAACCCGTCGCGTATGCCCGTCGTGTTGCACCCGTTGTCGAACCACACGTCGCCGAGGTTAGCATCGATTGCGGTGTAGTAGACGTAGAGCC
>ENA-UOUL01005674-UOUL01005674.1-bioreactor-metagenome-genome-assembly--contig:-NODE-5674-length-10637-cov-50.165814_pt1 | contig 10637 bp, 10 predicted proteins | sample MGYA00249838_ERZ747220 | MGnify/ENA primary metagenome ERZ747220 (study PRJEB28778, sample SAMN05720191) | bioreactor metagenome | isolation source: Anaerobic biogas reactor | place: USA:Washington...
TTTGCAAACTCAACACAAGGAATATTATGGCACCAGAATGGATCCGCGGACGAGGTCCTGTCGTCCTCCTCGCCCTCTGCCTCCTTGCCCTCTGTGCCGGAGATGCAGGGGCCCGCGGCCCGACGATCAGCGATATCCAGCCCTACGACACGATCTTCGTAGATGAGGAGGGGCTCAACCTCTCGCAGCTCAGGAACGCGACCACCAACAACCCCATCACGGCGCTCCAGAGGTACCAGGACGACAACCCCGGAAAATCGCTCGTAAAGAGCATCCCGGTCGCCGACGACACCGACTTTGAGGTGCAGGAGTTCCTCGTGGGCCGTGAGTACGGGACCTACTACGCCTTCAACCCCGCCGACGGCACGACGGCATCCGTCTTCATCCGCAAACCGGAGGTCTTCCTCGACATCGTACTTGCAAACCCCTACCACAACGAACCGCTGACCGGCCTCACGGTATCCCCGAACACCCGGATAGCGTTCCGGGTGGCCGCCCCCGACGTCGGGGCATCCTACCATGTGGGCAACGTCTACCCGGCGACGATCGATATCGTGCTCACCCACCCGGGCGGCGCGGAGACCACCCTCGTCGGCGGGATCAACCTTGCCGGATTGAACATCACCTCGACCCGGTTCTACACCGACGATCCGGGTAAACCCGGTGCGGTCCGGATCGGCGACCTCGGTAAGCCGGGGGACTACACCGCCCGGGCCGTCTGGAGGATGCCGGCCGGTTTCGATACTCGGGCTTCCGACTCCGAACTCATAACGTTCACGGTCGGGAATCGGATCGGTATCGATACGACCCCCACGCCGACGCCGACCGCGACGCCGACCGCACCGCCCACGACCGTGGCCACGCCGACCCCCACACCGGTCCCGACCGTGACCGCGACCGCGACGCCGACCGTGACCGCGACGACGGCGCCGGCAACTCCCACGCCGACCGTAACGCCGCTCCCGGTCGCCCTGGCCGTCGGGGCGCTCGCCATCGCCCTTATCGGCAGGCGCCGGAAAGGGTGATCAGCAGAACCGGCAGCCGCCGGCCGCACCCCGGATGTTCCGGAGGGCCGCGGCCGCCCACTTTACAACGCCCGGATCGCCGTCTTCAAGCGCCGAAAGGAGCGCCGGGACCGCTTCCGGGTTCCTGGTAAGGCCGAGGGTGTAGGCCGCCCACATCCTGAGGCGGGGATCGGGGTCGGCAAGTGCCGAAAGAAGCGCCGGGAGGGTGGCCGGGCCGAGCGCGGCGAGGGCCTCCGCCGCCGCCATCCGGTCGGCACTCCCGCCGTGACGGAGGATACGGATCAGGCCCTCCGTCACGGCGACTCCTTCTCCTCATCCTCGGTCCCGACGAGGATCTCGTCGAGGCCCACGTAGATCGGGAAGACTTCGTGCACCCCCGCGAGCAAGAAGACCTGGTAGACGTCGGGCTGGAGCGAGCAGAGCGCCATCTCCCCATCAACTCCCTTCAGGGCACGAAGCTTGCCGAGCAGCACCCGCAAACCGCTGCTGCTCATGTAGGCCGCCTTCTCCAGGTTCACGAGCACCCGCCGCCCTCCCCGGGCCAGCACCCCGGATATCGCCGTATCCAGGTTTTCCGCCGATTCTGCATCGATCCTGCCGTCGACCGACACGATTGCCGTATCGTCACGTTCGCTGACCGTTACATCCATAATCTCCTTTCGGCGCGGGAAGGGAAAAAGCCGCCCGTCTCAGACCGGGGGGAGAGGGACGGTCGTACGGGATCGCGCGAAGGGGGGGTGCAGGTGCCCGGGCAGGACTTCGCACCCTTCGCGGCAACGCGGGATCTCGAGGGTATGAGCGATGAAACGGCCTCGCGCAAAGAGAGGGAGGGGGAGAACCCTGTAGAGAGCCTCAGTGGTTCTGCCGGTAATAGTCCCACTCATCGATCACGGTGCCGTTTGCGAAGATGCAGACACCGTACTCGCTGCCGTCGGGGTTCTTCCGGATCTCGTAGGCGTGGCCCTGCGCGAGGCACCAGGCCGCGGCAGGGTTTGCGATGCCGGCGCTCCCGCCACAGGATGAGCAGGCCCACGGGACGGCGAGGATCTTCACCGGTGTTCCCCACTGCTGGATGGTCACGATGTCGCGCGCGATCTTCCCCGCAAAGGCGACCCGCATGCCGTCGACGCGATAGCGCTCCTCAAGCCCGAGCGGGAGGTAGTGCCGGCCGCCATCGGCGATGATCCCATAGAACCCGCCCTCGAGGTCGATATACGTGACCGTGCCGTTTTCAGCGACAAACGTTGCGCTCCCCGCCTTATCGATGGCGATGACATCGACCGGAGCCCCCCACTGCCCGATGGCCGCGACATCCTCCCTTGCCCGGGCAACGAACGCCACGTCCATGCCGTCGACCAGCCAGGCTTCACTGAGGCCGAGCGGGAAATACTGTTCGCCGTCGTCCGCGACGATCCCGTAAAACCCGCCCTCGAGATCGACGTAGGTGATCGTCCCGTTCCCGGCGACAAGACGGACACCGCCGGAGGGTTCGATGGTCCGGATATTCACGGGTATCCCCCACATAGGGAACCCCACGACATCTTCCTCCAGGTCGGCGCTGAACCGCACAGAAAGACCGTCGATCCGGTACTCCTCCGGGAGGTTCGCAGGAAGACAGTTCATGCCGTCCTCCGCGATGATACCGTAAAACCCGCCCTCGAGATCGATGTAGGTGACCGTTCCGTTCGCCGTGACCGTCCGGCGGGCGTCGCCCTTCTCCATGCTGACGATATCGACCGGCGTTCCCCACTGCTGGATGGTCGCTGTCTCCTCTGCTCTATCAACGACGAACGCGACCCGGAGGCCATCCTGCCGGAAGTCCGCCGGAAGGTCGGCGGGGAGATAACGGCTCCCGTCGTCGGCGACGATACCGTAGAAACCGCCCTCGAGATCGAGATACGTGATCGTCCCGTTTCCGGATATGCGGTCGCGAGTGTCGTCCTTCTCCCCGCCGGCCATGCACCCGCAGGCGACGGCGACTGAAAGGAGCGCGAGGACGACGGCTGAATAGTTCAGATAGGATCCCCTCATAGGCATCACTACCCGTACATTCTCGCGCCGGATGTAAGTAGATTACCTTAACTACGAACAGATTCGGACCTATCCGGCCGGCGGGGCAGAAAAAAGGGTATTATCGTCCCCCGACGCCGCCGCCGCCAAACCCACCGCCGCCACCGAAGGATCCGCCGCCACCGAATCCACCATGGCCACCGCCCGACGACGGCGGCGAGTAGAAGACGATCGGGGCAAAGATCACCGGCATGTTCGAGTAGAGCGGCATCCCGACGTCCGGGAGGCTGATGTTTAAGTTCTTCATCGCCTGCTCGACCTTATCGCCGAGGCCGAGCGCGGTCCCGTAGACCAGCCACTCCCCCCACATCGAGAGGTCGGCAGGGGAGTACTGCCGGATCAGAGCGAGGTCCGAGAGGAAGTGAGCAAACGCATCCCACTCGAGCTTCTCCCGGTAGCGATCGCCCTTCCAGACCCCAAAGAGGGTCGAGGGGAAGAGGGCCGCTATCCCCACCTGGACCGCGACGATGAAAGAGAGGATCCCGGCCGGTATGAGGAGGTAGGCCGCGCCCGGCGCGAATATGATCGTGAGGATCGCAAGCCCGCAGGGGATGGCGCCAAGGAAGATGAGCGGGAGGATGAGTCCCCTCCCATCACTGACATACTGCCGGGCAAGCGTCGTATCCACATTCCGGGTGAGAGCGGCAAGCGACTGCTGGTACTGCAGGATCCGGTGCTGGTAACCCGGGCTCCGTCGGGCGGTCTCGGCGAACGTCTCGAGATCGGCGGTATCCACGACATGGTCGTCGGCTATGTTGGCAAGGAAGTTGAGCACCCGCTGCTCGTAGGGGTCGGAGGACTCCCCCGAGACGATCCGGACCGTGACACCGTTGCCGCCCGATTTTTCGGTCACGACGATCTTCTTCTGCCGGTGGAGGTCGAGGACCGTCGCGTAGAACCCGTTATCGTCGAACTCAAGGGCGTCGCCCTTGAAGAGGAGGTTCACCTGCCAGGGTTTGAGCGCGGTATTCGGCGTGAAACTCAGGTATTCCGGCACCGTGAACGGTTTCTCTCTGCCGTAGCGGAGGTAGACGCCAAGGAGGATGAACGGCGTCGCGAGGACGAGGAGGATCGAGAGGCCGTAAAGGATATTCGCGGCCCCGTAGAGGAGGGGGGGCCAGCGATTCGCGTCGGCCGCCTTCTGCCGCACGTCGGGGACGAACTCCCCAAATCCGCCGACCTTCTCGGTGAACGCCGGAACGAGGATCAGTTCGACGTTCAGCGCGTCGTTCTGGGATGCGCTCCCCGTTATGACGACGGCGTCCGCCGTTCGCTCGATATCAAGGGTAGGGGGGTGCGTGTAGACCTCCTCGATATCCCCGGCAAACGGGAGGGTGATCCGGAGGTTCCGGAAGGGGACGTGCTCGTCCACGAGTTTCAGGTTCAGGTGCGCCCACTGGCTGTCGTACTCGACCGGCGGCCGGACCAGGTAACGGTATTCCACCGTGTAGGTGCCCGGGGCAAAGTAGCCGGGGTTGAAGATACCCACTTCGCTATCGAGTGCAAGGTTCCGGATCGTGGCAAGATCCGATGGGGTCGCACTCCCGGCGGCCGTCCGGACCTCGCCTCCGGAATCCCTGGCGTAGCCGATGACCCCGGGTGGTGCGGTCATACCGAGGAACTCTACGTGCGGCCGGTCGATGGCCGCAAAGGTGAGCGGCGCATCCCAGTAGCGAAAGAGCATCCGGTACTCGCCTGCGGCGCGGACATCGTAGGTGTAGCGCTCGATGAGGGTCCCGTTCTCGTAGAAGACGGCGTCGTAGTGCCCGACGTCCAGGTCTCCCTGGAGGAGACCGGGGAGCGCGACAGCTCCGGCGACCGCCAGGACCCCGATAAGCAGGGTGATGGCAACAAGGATGAGGATCTGCTGCTGTTCAGTCACGCGCATGATCTATCAAAACGCTATCGTCGGAACCCGCTCGATATCCTCGCCGAACTCCAGGTATTCCAGTTTCTTAAAGCCCATGACGCTCGCAACCAGGTTTGAAGGGATCGTGTCGGTCATGGTGTTGTATTGCTGGGCGATGTTGTTATAGGTGTAGCGGTGCCGGGCGATCTCATCCTCGATTCCCTTCACCGCGCCCATCAGGTCCTGCACCGTCTGAGATGTCTTGAGGTTGGGATAGTTCTCCGCGACGGCAATCAGCCGGCCGAGGACCGACCGCGACTCGCGCTCAAGCTCGTTTAAGTCGCCGGGGCCGGCGCTCCCGATGCGGGCCCGCATCGCGGTCACCCCGGTCAGGGTATCCTTCTCAAACGCCGCGTAGCTCTTCACCGCGCCGAGGAGCTGCTCGATCATATCCAGTCGCTTCTTCATGGCGACCTTCACCTGCCCGACCGTCGCGTCGGCCGAGTTTTTGAGGGAGAAGAATCGGTTGTAGATGCCTATCATGACCGCCACGATGCCGATGACGATCAGCACCACGACGGCGATAAGGACAAGGGAGATGATGTCCACCAAAGTTGTCACCATATAGTGTATGTACTATAAGGCGTATTTAAGAGATAACCCTCAAATGCGCGGGTATGGCCGAATCCATCCGGATTTCCCATACCGGCAGGGAGGATCCAGCTACCCCGCGGGCTCCTCCCCGGAGCTCACCATCGCCACGACCTTCCCATCTGCATCCCGGAGGAGAGCGTTGTGCCAGCGGATCAACCGTTCCTGGCCGTCCCGGGTGACGACCGGGCTCTCTTCGAAGGCGGGCGGCTCGATCCTGCCGGCCACGAGGCGGGCGAAGTTCCGGGCGAGCGGATCGCGCAGGCGCTCCGGGACAACCGTTCTAAACCAGTTCTTCCCGGCGAGATCGTCCCCGGCATACCCGAGGAGCTCGCTCCCCCGCCGGTTGATGAGATCGATGGTCCCGTCCGCCCCGATCACCGCAATCATCACGCCGGCCGCGTCCAGGTAGCCCTGCGCCCGGTCGCGTTCGGCGACCAGAAGGTCCTCGGCGGCAGAACGATCGGTGATGTCCTCGGCGATCCCGAGCATGTAACGGAGCACGCCCCGGGAGTTGAATATCGGGATCTTCTTCATGGAAAGCGTCCGCCCGCCTGATATCCGGATCTCCTTCTCAAGGGCGGCCGCCCGCTCCACGAGTTCCCGGTCGCCATCGGCAAAGAAGACGGCCATCTCCGGCGGGAATATATCCGCGGCCTGCCTGCCCGCCATCTCATCCTGCGTCATGCCAAGGAAGATCTCCGCAGCCCGGTTTGCGAAGACGAACGTGTTCCCTTCCACTTCCCGGACGAAGACCATGCCCGGGACGTTGTTGACGACCGAGTAGAGGAACGACTTCCACTGGGCCACCCGCTTTGCGGCACGCGCCCGCTCGGTGACGTCGCGGCAGACCACCCGGTAGCCGGTGAAGTCGCCGATCACATCGTATACCGGCGTCCCGCTCACGTCGAGGATGACGTCGCTTTCGTCCCGATGGAGCATCGTCCACTCAAAGAGAATCCGGGGCTCCGGGTCGGCGAGCAGCGCGGAGAACTGTGCCCTGGCCCGTTCGGCATTTTCAGGGGCCATGAAGTCGCAGGGAGTCTTGTGAAGCATCTCCTCGGGCGCATAACCAAGGATCTCCCGGCTTTTCGGGCTGACGTAGGTGAACCGAAAGGTCTCGTCGACGTTCAGGATCAGGTCGCTGATGTTCTCGACGAGGCTCCGGAAGAGCAGTTCGCTCTCGCGCAGGGCCTCCTCCGCCCGGCGCTCCTCGGTGATATCCTCGAGTATGATGGTGACTCCCGGCGCCCCGTCGTTGAAGACGGTGGGGAGGAACTTGGCACGGAAGAAGAGTTCCCGGTCGTGCCGCAGGAAGCGGAGCTCCTCGGTGACCTCGCGGCCGTTCAGGGCATCGGTGATCCGGCCCCGTATCAGCGGGTGGTCGAACGCCGCAAGCGGTGATGCCTCGATGCCGTTCCCGATGATATCATCCCGCTCCCTTCCCGCAAACGCGCAAACGGCATCGTTTGCCTGGACAATCCGGAGCTCGCGGTCGAGGCTCAGCACGAGATCGGATGAGAAGTTGAGCATGGCGGCGATGGGGACGCGTTGCGAGAGGTAGAAGACCTTGGCCTTCCCGTAGGTCTCCATCTCCACCTGGCCCGAGACGAGGAGGACGTCGAGGTACCGGGAGACGGTGTTCCGGTTGATTCCAACGGCGGCAGCAAGATCGGAGACCGACATGCCCCGCGGATGCTCTTTTAAATTGCTGAGCAGGAGAGAGAGTGCGCCGGTAGTGGGATCCATGTGCGAACAGAGTTTCGCGCCGGACGATATAGTGTTTTGCAGTGCTGCATGTCATGATGCTCTATGCAATGCCACACCACAATGCAAGGCATTAAAGAGAAAGTATATATACTCTATTGATCAACGCATGATCCCCAGAGTCGGCAGAGACGGGGAAACTCTGCCGGCGACCCGGGCCACACGGGCACAGGTGGTCCGGACCGGCACAAGAACGGCTGGGGTCGGTGAACGGAACATTCACCACGCTGATTGCACCAACGTCAAGATTCACGTCCACACCGGGGGCACCCCGGTGAATATGATCGGGCACACCTCTCTGAACACTCATACCGGCACGCGGAACAGGACACCGGCGCGGACGGCACAACCGCACCGGGACTGCCCAAATACCCCGTATGGTTATCACACACCCGACAATACACCCTCATTTTTTTTGCTTCCTTCTCAGAAACCCCGGAACAGAGAGTAACATCTATCTTTCACCAGATCGAATATCCATTCAATGAGCGAGCGTGTTGATATACTCGAAAGGAGAGCGGGCGCCGTCGACATCATTGCGGTGAAAGGAAGGCTCGACGCAGGCTCTTCGGAGAAAGCGGAAGAACGGATCAACAGGGTGCTCGATGCCGGAGGGAGATATCTCCTCATCAACCTCTGCGATCTCGACTACATCAGCAGCTCCGGCCTCCGGGTACTGCTTGCCGCACTGAAACGTCTGAAGAAAGATGGCGGAGCGCTCAGGATAGCCTGTGCACAGCCGCAGATACTTGAGGTCTTCACGATGGCGGGCTTTCACCGGATCTTCTCCCTCTCCCCCGACGAGGCGACGGCGCTTGCCGGGTTCCCGGCGGGGCCCTGAACAATATGGCGTTCTCCGAATTTGGGGATCTCTTTTTTGTGCTCTTCCAGATGATCTGCGTCATCCTGGTGGCCGCCTACCTGATCACCCGGACAGCGTCGTTTACCCGGGTGCTCGACGGCCTCGTGACCTGGAAGAGCCAGGCGATCCTCATCCTCCTCTTTGGGGCGCTCTCCATCTACGGCACCGAGAGCGGCATCACCATCCTCGGCGCCACTGCAAACGTCCGCGACCTCGGCCCCATGGTCGGGGGGCTCGCGTGCGGCCCGGTGGTGGGGCTCGGCGCCGGCCTGATCGGCGCCGCTTACCGCTTCTCCCTTGCGGGGTTCACCGCCGTCCCGTGCTCGGCAGCAACCATCCTTGCGGGCCTCTTCGGGGGGTTGATCTTCCTCCTCTCCGGACGGAAGTTCGTCGGGATACACGGCGCGGTCCTCTTTGCCATCGGCATGGAGGCGTTTCACATGGGCATCACCCTCCTCCTCTGCCGGCCGTTCGACCAGGCGCTCACCGTCGTCAGAGAGGTGGCCCTTCCGATGATCATCGCAAACGCCATCGGGGTCTTCATATTCGCGCTCATCATCGGGAACCTGATCACTGAACGGCAGACGAAAGCGGAGCGGGATGCTTACCTCTCGGAACTCGAGCGGAAGAAGGCCGAGCTCCGGATTGCGCACGATATCCAGATGAGCTTCCTCCCCGAACGGCTGCCCGATGTCCCGGGCCTCGATATCGCCGCCTTCTCGCTCCCGGCAAAAGAGGTCGGCGGGGACTTCTATGACGCAATCCCCCTCTCCGGGCAGCGAATTGCCTTCGTCATCGCCGACGTCGCGGGGAAGGGCGTTCCCGCGGCGCTCTTTATGGCGCTCTCGCGGACGGTGCTCCGGGCGAACGCTCTGATCCCACGGAGCGCCCGCGATGCCGTCCGCGAGGCGAACGCCCTGATCGCCGCAGACGCAAAGTCCGGCATGTTCGTCACCCTCTTCTACGCGGTCGTCGATCCGGTGAAGAAGACGCTTACCTACGTCAACGCGGGGCATAACCCTCCCCTCCTCTTCCGGTCAGGCAGCGAACGGGTGCTCGAGCTGAAAGGGACCGGTATCATCCTCGGTGTCATGCCGGATGCCGACTACGGGGAGGAGACCCTCGCGCTTGAGAAGAACGACCTCGTCCTCCTCTACACCGACGGGGTCACCGAGGCGATCGACTCCCATGAGAAGCAGTTTGGTGAGCAGCGACTGATCGAGACCGTCACGGGCTGCCACGACCTCCCCTCAAGGGAGATCGTCGATCGTATCCGCCGGGCGGTCGCTGATTTCTCGGGGGACGAACCGCAGTTTGACGACCAGACGCTCATGGTGCTCCGGGTGGTGTGATGGCGGAACTCACGGTGCGGGCAGAGCTCGGGGCTCTCACGGCGATCGCCGATTTCCTTGCCGGAACACTCGCCGGGAGCGCCGACGATATGGTCTTTTCGGTCCAGCTTGCCGTGGACGAGGCCTGCAGCAACACCATCCTCTACGGCTACCCGAACCGGGAGGCAGGAGCGATCACGATCGCCTGCACCGTGGACGACGACGTCATCCGCGTGACGATCACCGACGACGGCGTTGCGTTCGATCCTCTGACCGCCCCGCCGCCGCTCCTTGATATCCCCGCGGAAGAGCGGCCGATCGGGGGCCTTGGTATCCACTTCATCCGGACGGTGATGGATAGCGTGGCGTATGCCCGCAGGGACGACAGAAACGTCCTCTCGATGGAGAAGAGGCGGCCGGCGTCAGGGTGACGCCGGGAGAAGCGACCCGAGCGCCCGGGGAAGATCCTCCTTCTTCGTGACGACCGCGGCCGACTCCTCGAGCATCAGGTTGACCCGCTCGTGGTGGCCGACGACCCGGAAATCGGTCCGGAGAGCGACAATCTTCTTCTTCAGGGCATAGGCATACCCCATCTCCCAGGATGTCCCGGAGTCGGCATCCGCACCATCGATGACCGCGACGACGATATCGGCGTCGTGGAGGGCCTGAAGGTTCTGTGCAAATATGGCCCCATGCTCCTCGCCGCACCGGGCGGGGTCCGTATCCCCGGCCTCCTGGGGAAGATAGACGTCGAAGAGGTGCGCCATGAGGAGGTCGTGGAGGATGAGGTTGTAGGCCCGTTCAGCCTCGGAGAAGAGGGGGCCTGCGAGGTAGATCCGGTAACGGGCGAACTCCTTCACGTCGATGGCCGGTATATCCGGGAACCGGGCGAGGAACGCGCCGCGCCCGGGCTGTTTTACGGATGAATAGTAGGTGGCCGTCACCCCGCAGGCAGGGGAGGAGTCCACACCGACGAGAGCAAGAGGCGCCTCGCCCCGCTCGCGGATGACGGCGCGGACCTCCGCCTCGAGCCGGTCGAGGAGAGCGGCAAACGCGGGGGTCGCGAGGCGGTCGAGGTACGA
>ENA-UOUL01005675-UOUL01005675.1-bioreactor-metagenome-genome-assembly--contig:-NODE-5675-length-10637-cov-2.628220_pt1 | contig 10637 bp, 11 predicted proteins | sample MGYA00249838_ERZ747220 | MGnify/ENA primary metagenome ERZ747220 (study PRJEB28778, sample SAMN05720191) | bioreactor metagenome | isolation source: Anaerobic biogas reactor | place: USA:Washington...
CTCGGTAGCCGCCATGCAATAGATCCTGGAGGCGCTGGGGCCCATCCTAGATGGAGGCGCTCCGTGAGGCGTTCACGATGGGCACGCTGGCTGGTAGCTCTGCTGGCCGCGACGCTCAGCCTCGGCTGCACGCAGACTGTGCCAACGCCGGTGCCGGCCTTTGTCTCCGCTACCCCGACCGCGGCGGCCACCTTGGCGTCCAGCCCGACCCCGCCTCGTAGCCCAACACCAACCCCCACGCCAACGCCCGAAGAGCCCTGGATCGTGGGGCGTGTGCCCCTGTACCATCTGCCCGGCCAAGGCATAGAGCCCCGGGCCATCGCTGCGACCGAGGGCAGGTTGTACGTCGCCAATGCCCAATCCGCCAACCTATCGGTGATCGAGGGCGGCCAGGTGGTGGCCACGATCGCGGCGGGCGCCGAGCCAATCGCTCTCGCCGCCGATAGAGCCGGCCGCGTCTATGTGCTGGATGGACGCGAGTCCCAGCTGCTCGTCATCGAGGGCGCAGCCGTGGTGCAGCGCTGGACCATCCCTCCTGGCAGCGGATCCCTGGCGGTCGTGGGCGATGCGCTCTGGGTCGGCACCGGCGATGGTCGCCTGCTGGCCCTCTCACCTGAAGGCGGCAGTGAGCTGGGCGCGATCTCGCTCTCGCAGAATGCGCCGGTCTTGCGGATCGTGCCCGACCTCGCCGACGCCCGCTGGGCCGCCGCAGTGACCTATGGGCGCATCCATCGCGTCGACCTGAACCTGGGCGTCGAGACCGCCGTAGCCGAGATCGGCATCTGGCGAGCCCTGGCCTATTCCCATGATGGCGCTCATCTATATGCCGGTGTCTACCGGGCCGAGGCCGACGAGCATCACCTGCTCAAGCTCACCGCCTCTGATCTCGCCCTGCTCGACGAATACGGACGGTTGGCCGAGGCTTTCGAACGGCGCGGCGGCTACGAACGCGAGCAGCGCATGGCCCAGGTTATGGCCGGGCTGGAGCTGGACGACCTGCCGCGCGACCCGGTCGCCGGGATGGACCCGGTGATCGCGCGCGCCATCGCGGTGAAGATCGCGGTCGTGAACCAGGACCGGCTCGAACATGGCCCGCGCGCCTACCTGAACCTAGGCCACACCTTCGCCCACGCCATCGAGCAGGTCAGCGGCTACGCGTGGAAGCACGGGCAGGCGGTCGCTGTAGGAATGGTGGCAGCGGCGCGGCTGGCGGAGCGCCGGGGCGTGGCTCGCGCCGGGCTGGCCGGTCGGGTCGAGGTCGCGACGGCCGCGCTGGGCCTGCCGGTCAGTCTGGCCGGGCTGGAGCCGGCCGATCTGTGGGACGCGATGGGCCACGACAAGAAATGGCGCGACGGCGCGGCGGCATTCGTGCTCTTGGAAGAGGTCGGCAGGCCGGTCATCGCCCGCGACGTGCCGCGCGCGGATGTGCTGGCTGTATTGGACGGGCTGCGGGAGGACGCATGAACATCCTGGTGCTGCATGGCCCCAACCTGAACCTGCTCGGCACGCGCGAGCCGGAGGTCTATGGCCGGGTGACGCTCGACGAGATCAACGAGCGGCTGGGCGAGACCGCCGCCCAACACGGCGCGGCGCTGCGCATCGCCCAGAGCAACCACGAAGGCGGCTTGATCGACGCGATCCACGAGGCGCGCGGCTGGGCCGAAGGGATCATCATCAACCCCGGCGGCTATACGCACACCAGCGTGGCCCTGCGCGACGCCATCAGTGCGGTCGCCCTGCCCATCATCGAAGTACACCTCTCGAACATTTACGCGCGCGAGCCGTTCCGCCACACGTCCCTGATCGCGCCGGTCTGCCTGGGGCAGATCGGCGGGCTGGGGTGGCTGGGCTACCGGCTGGCGCTCGAAGCGCTGCTTGAACTGCACAGGAGGACGTCCGGTTGAGCGAGCAGATCATCGCCTTTCAGGGCGAGCACGGAGCCTACAGCGAGGAAGCGATTCACCACCATTTCGGGGACGGCGTGACCACGCTGCCCTGCGAGACGTTCCAGGGCATCTTCGACGCCATCCAGCGCGGCAAAGCCACCCACGGCATGCTGCCGGTCGAAAACGCGGTGGCGGGAACCGTCGCCCAGGCGTACGAACTGCTGATGGAGTACGATTTTCGCGTGCAGGCCGAGCACATCCTGCCGGTGCAGCACTGCCTGCTGGCGCCGGACGGGGCCAGCCTGGACGCGATCAAGCAGGTGAAGTCGCACCCCCAGGCGCTGGCCCAGTGCTCGGACTACATCCGGCGGCGGGGGTGGGAGCCGCTCGCCACCTACGATACCGCCGGGGCCGCGCGCGATCTGGCCGCCCATCCGGACTCCGAAACGGCCGTCATCGCCAGCGCGCTGGCGGGCGTTCTGTACGGTTTGAGCGTGTTGGAGAGCGGCATCGAAAACGATCCGAGCAACTCGACGCGTTTTTTCGTGATCGGCCTGGACGACGCGGTCCGGCGCGATCCGAGCAAGACGTCGTTGGTGTTCGCCGTGCGCCACCGCCCACGCGCGCTTTACGACGCTCTGGGTGCGTTCGCGCTGCGCAACATCAACCTGACCAAGATCGAATCGCGCCCGATGCGCGGGCGCCCGTGGCAGTACTGGTTCTATCTGGACTTCGAGGGCCACTGGAAAGACCCCGCCGCCGAGGCCGCGCTGGTGGACCTACTGCGCCAGGCGTCAATCGTCAAGATGCTCGGCTCGTACCCCGCCGCGCTGGACGGCCTGCCCAACCGGTCGTGAGCGCCCGATCGCCCACCTAGCCCTCGCGCAACCGGCGGGCGACAGCGGGCAGGACCTCGAATACGCGCTCGGCAACCTCGACCGTCTGCGGGCCGAGGCCGCAGCTCGGCATGACCATCGCGCGCGCGGCCAGCTCCTCGACCCCGATCGCGATGCCGCGCGCCGCCGCTTTCTGGCCGATCAGCGCGAAGCCGTCCCACAGGCGCCGGGCGATGTCGTCCGGCGTTACGTCGAAGATTACCTCGGTGTTGGGCACGATGCCCCACGCCACCACGCCGCCCCGGTCGAGAAATGCGCGCAGCTCCGCCGGGTAGAGCGCCAGATTGTCCAGGTACCCATAAGCGTCCAGGTTCAGAATATCGACCGAGGTCGCCAACAGCACGGCCCAGTCGGTGTTGGCGCAGCAGTGCACCCCGGCCAGCCCGCCCTCCTGGTGGATCGCGGCGAAGACCGTGTCGAGCATGGCGATCACATCCTCGCGGCTCAGGCTGATGAAGGCCGACCCGAACGACGCCATATACGGCTCGTCGACGAAGATGATCGTCTGCGGGCGAGCGGCGCGCAACTAGCGGACCTGCCAGCGGGCGTTCATCGCCAGTTGGGTCACGATCGGGTCGGCCAGCCGCTCGGCCAGGCCATCGACTCCCGTATAGGGCACGCTGCCCAGGTGGCTCGTCCAGGAGTCGGGTGCAAACGTCATACGCGGCTCCCCTGGCTATTTCACGCGTCCAGCAGGCCCACACTCACCAGCAGCGCCCGCAGCTCGGCGCGCTGATCGTCGCGCAGCGGCAGGATTGGCTTGCGCGTCGGGCCGGCGGGCAGGCCCTGCAGGGCCATCGCCTCTTTGACCCAGACCGGGTACGAGCCGAAACGGGGCAGCCCCTCGCGCAGGATGGACAGGCGCTCTTGCAGCGCGCGCGCCCGCGCGTGGTCGCCCGCCTGGAATGCCTCGTAGATGCCCACCGCCAGCCGGGGCGCCACGTTCACCGTCAGCGCGACCGTTCCCGCCGCCCCGATGCACAGCGAGGGATAGATCAGCGTGTCGCGCCCGACGAACACCTTGAACTCGGGCGGACAGGCGCGGATGATCGCGGCAGTTTCGGCCACGTCGCCGCTCGAATCCTTGACACCAATGAAGTGCGGGATGTCCCTTGCCAGCCGGCCCAGCGTGGCGGGCGCGATCTTGACCACGGCGCGCTGGGGGTTGGAGTAGCCCAGGATCGGCAGCGACACCGCCGCCGCGATGTCGGCGTAGTAGGCGTAGATCTCGTCCTGGGACGGCGTGATGAAATAGGGCGTCAGGATCGACAGGGCATCGACCCCGGCGCGCTCGGCCCGCTGCGAATGGGCGATGGCGTCGCGGGTGGTGATCGCGCCCGAGCCCGCGATGACCGGGACGCGTCCATTCACCGCCTCCAGCGCGGCGTCGATTACCTGGGCGCGCTCGTCGGCGCTGAGCGCATAGGCTTCGCTCTGGCTGCCCGGCGTGAAAACCGCGTGCACGCCCGCGTCGAGCATCGCCTCGACCAGCGTGGGCATGGCCGCCAGGTTCAACGAGCCGTCGGGGTGCATGGGCGTGACCAGCGGCGGGATCACGCCGTGCAGGTGGGATACGTCAAATGCCATGGGGTGCCAATCTCCTCGCGTGTGGGATAGATTATTTGTGGTAAGTGCCCATCAACTGGCCCTGCGCCAGGATGTGCCCCTCCATTGCCCGGAGCACATCCTCTTTGGAAGCCCCGGCTTTCAGATTCAGCGCCGTATCGAGCACGTAGAGCTTGAAGAAATAGCGGTGCGTGCCGCTCGGCGGGCACGGACCACCGTAGCCGGTCCGGCCCCAGGAGTTGGTGCCTTGCACGCCGGCAGCCTGGCCCACAGCCTCCGGCAGGTCGGACCGGTCGCCGGGCAGGTTGAAGACGACCCAGTGCACCCACGTGCCGCGCGGCGCGTCGGGATCGTCCATAATCAGGGCGCAGGATCGCACGCCGTCGGGCGCGCCGGTCCACGCCAGGGCGGGCGAGACGTTCTCGCCGGTGCAGGTGAACTTCGCGGGAATCGACCCACCTTCGCTAAATGCCGGGCTGGTGATGTGCAGCGCCATAGCGGCCTCCTCGCTTACTCCAGATCGCGCGCTCACCCCTCATCTTAGCACGGAATCGCGCTGCCCGGCGCGGTCAGTCGCCCGCCAGCCGCAGCCGCTCGCCGGTCTGGACGCGCCATAGCGTCGCGTAGATGCCGTTATCGCGCAGAAGGTCTTCGTGGCGCCCCTGCTCGCGCAGGATGCCGTTCTCCAGCACGAAGATCCGATCGGCGTTTCGCACAGTCGAGAGCCGGTGCGCGATCACGATCGTGGTGCGCCCCACCGTGATCCGCTCCATCGAGCGCTGGATGGCCGCCTCGGTCTCGTTGTCCACTGATGACGTCGCCTCGTCGAGAATCAGCACCGGCGGGTCTTTGAGCACCGCCCGCGCGATCGAGATGCGCTGGCGCTGGCCGCCGCTCAGCTTCTGGCCGCGCTCCCCCACGATGGTATCGTACCCTTGCGGCAGGTCCATGATGAAATCGTGCGCCTCGGCGATCTTGGCCGCCGCGACAATCTGCTCGTCGGTGGCGTCGAACGTGCCATAGGCGATGTTCTCGCGCACGGTGCCGTGAAACAGGAACACGTCCTGGCTCACCAGCCCAATGGCGCCGCGCAGATCGCGCAGGTTGAACTCGCGGATGTCCTGGTCGTCGAGCAGCACGCGCCCGCGCTGGATGTCGTAGAAGCGCAGCAGCAGCTTGATCACCGTGCTCTTGCCCGCGCCCGTCGCGCCGACGATGGCCGCCGTCTCGCCCGCCGGGATGTGCAGCGACAGGCCGCGCACCACGTGCTGTCCGTTGCCGTAGTTGAAATGCACGTCCTCGAAGGTCACCTCGCCGCGCACGGACTCGACCGGCACGCGGCGCGGGCCATCGACGATCTGCGGCTCCACATCGAGCAGGTCCAGGATACGCGTCGTCGAGGCCATGGCGCGCTGGTACAGGTCGAAGGTCTCGCCCAGGCGGGTCAGCGGCCACAGCAGGCGCTGCGTCATGAACACCAGGACGCTGTACGCGCCGATGTTGAGCGTGCCATCCAGCGCCAGCCGCCCGCCAAACACCATGATCGCGATGAAACCGGCCACGATCACCATGCGGATCAGCGGCGAAAAGGCCGAGCTGAGCGCGATCGCGTCCTTGTTGCGCTGGCGGTAGATGTCGCTTTCGGCGCGCATCCGCTCGACCTCGTGGCTCTCGGACGTGAAGCTCTTGATCGTGGCAATGCCGCTCAGGTTGTTGGAAAGCTGGCTGTTGAGGATGCCCACCTGCTCGCGCACGGCTGTGTAGCGCGGCGCCAGCTTGCGCTGGAACCACACCGAGCCGTAGATCACCACCGGGACCGGCAGCAGCGCCATCCACGCTACGCTGGGCGTCACCACGACGAAGATGCCGCCGATGACGATCACGGTGGTCAACACCTGAATCAGATCGTTGGCGCCCACGTCCAGAAAGCGCTCCAACTGGTTGATGTCGTCGTTGAGGATCGACATCAGCCCGCCCGTGCTGCGGTCTTCGTAGTAGGCCAGCTCCAGATCCTGGACGTGCGCGTAGGCGTCGATGCGCAGGTCGTGCTCGATCACCTGGGCCAGGTTGCGCCACAGCACGCGGTGCACGTATTCGAACACGGACTCCAGAATCCAGATGATCAACGTCAGGCCAGCCAGCACGATCAACTGGTCCGCCGGATCGCTGACGCCCAGCCGGGCGATGAACGAGTCGTCCTGCTTGACGACGATATCGACCGCCGCGCCGATCAGCGCCGGGGGCGCGATGTCGAAGATCTTGTTGAGCACGGAAAACAGGCTGGCGACGATCACGCGGCGCCGGTGGCGGCGCGAATAGCTGACCAGCCGGAACAGCGGATGGCGGTGGGAAGATGATGTCATGGTGCTTTCTCGGGACTATGGACTTACGGCAGCCAAAGGACGAATTGTAGCGTACCTGGCGCGGATTTCCATAAACGGGGTTTGTGATTGATAATACAAATAACTAGTTGTTTTGAGGAGGGTCCCCCTATGGCTTCACGCAAAAAGATTACACTTCCCTATCTGTTCGACAAACGCACCCGCGGCGAGCCCATCACCATGCTGACCTGCTACGATTATCCGACCGCCTATCTGCAGGAGGAGGCCGGCGTCGAGATGATCCTGGTGGGCGACAGCCTGGGCATGACGATCCTCGGCTATGAGTCCACGCTGCCGGTCACCATGGAGGACATGATCCGCCACGCGCAGGCCGTGCGGCGCGGCGCCCCGACCGCCTGGCTGATCGGCGACATGCCGTACATGAGCTACCAGCCCTCGGTCGAGACCGCCATCCGCAGCGCCGGGCGCTTCATGGCCGAGGCGAGCTGCGACGCCGTCAAGTTGGAAGGCGGGCGCGAGATGGCCGACCGCATGGCGGGCATCGTGGCGGCGGGCATCCCCTGCATGGGCCACCTCGGCCTGACGCCGCAGAGCGCCTCCAGCCTGGGCGGTTTCCGCGTCCAGGGCCGGGACTCGGCGCGCGCCCTGCGCATCGTCGAGGACGCCCGGATCCTCGAACAAGCCGGGGCGTATTCCATCCTGCTGGAGATGGTGCCGGACCGCGTTTGCCAGATCATCACCGAGCGCGCCCACATCCCGATCATCAGCCTCGGCTCCGGCCCGCATGCCGACGGGCAATTGTTGATCTTCCACGATATGTTCGGGCTCTACCCGCGCTTCAAGCCGAAAATGGCGAAGGTTTACGGGGACGCGGGCGAGGTGATCCTCAACGGCGTGAAGCAGTACGTGCAAGAAGTCCAGGACCGCGCGTTTCCCCAGCCGGAGCACTGGTTCAGCATCAAAGATGACGATTACAATGAGCTTCTCGACCAATTGAAAGATTAGATATTACGTTTTTGGCGAAAGGAAAACCTCAAAATGCGCAGCTTAAAGGACATCCAAAACCTGATCCAGGCCATCGGCATACCGGGCCGGGACGCCTACGATCTGCCGTCATCCGACAAAACGTTCCCCGACGGGGGACACTACCGCATGGAGATCTCCGGCGTCGAGCGCCCGAACGTGCTCGAAGCGGTGATCGACGAGATGGACAAGCGCAAGATCGACCTGCACCGCATGATCTCGGTGGTGATGGGCTCCACGCTGCTCGACGACGCCGAGCTGCGTGATTTCGCGCAGATGGCCGCCGACGCGGGTCTCGAGGTGATCATGACGCCCGGCCCGCGCTCCGGCTGGGACGTGGGGCGCCAGCTCGTCACGCCCGAAGGGGGCCTGTCGGGCCTGCGCTTCCGGGGCTCGGACCAGCTCAGCTTTGTCGTGGCCGAGATCATGCGCTGCATAGACCTCGGTTTTCGCGGCTTCCTGGTGATCGACGAGGGCCTGCTGTGGCTGCTCAACGAGCTGAAGCGGCGCGGCTACATTCCGCAGGACGTGATCTTCAAGGTGAGCATCTTCGCCGGGCACGCGTCCGCGGCGGGTGGGCACGTGCTGCAGATGTTGGGCGCGGGCACGTTCAACCCGCTGGGCGACCTGTCGCTGCCGCAGCTTGCCAGCATCCGCCAGGGGGTAGACATCCCGCTCGACCTGCACATTTACCTGTCGGACTCGTTCGGGGGCTTCAACCGCTTCTACGAGGCGGCGGAGATGGCGCGCGTGTGCTCGCCGTGCTACTTCAAGATCGAGCCGGGTCCGGCGCTGGTGTCGGGCGGGGGCGCCATGTACAAGCCCTGGTCCAGCCCTGAGTCGCTGGCCTCCTTTGCCCGCGAGAAAGTCAAATACGCCCAGATCATCCACGAGATGATCCAGGCCAGCAACCCGCGGCTGTGCCTGTCGCCGACGGGATCGCCCGACCTGGCGATTCCCAAGCCATAGCGCGTGCTCTACGGGCCTCGGCCACCCGGCTGAGGCCCGTTTCCGTGCGCCGCTTTAACGTCCAGGGAACGCAACCGCGCGCCCTGGCGAGTACGGCTGCGTGTTGCCGGAGCCAGATCCGGGCCACGGCGGGTCAGGTTGTGTACAATCGTCACAGCGTTGAACACACCCTACGGAGACATGTCGCCATGCGCGTCGAAATCGAGCTGCGCATCCTGCCGCGCTTCCGCGTGATGGACTATCTCATCCAGGCGGGAGGCACGCCCACCGAAGCGCTGTGTGTGGCGGGCGAAGGCTGGTCGGCGTGCATCGAGGCGCTGGAGCCGGACCCGTTCGGACTGGTCGACGTCCCTCGTGACCGGCTGGTGATCGAAGGGGACGAACGCGCCGTCGAGCGGGTGCGGGCGTTCATGCAGCTCAAGGTTCAGCAGATGCGGCGCCGGAGATAACCGCGCCGGACACGCAGCAAAAAACGGACAGCCTGGGCGGGCTGTCCGTTTTCGTCATGCGGCACGCGGAGAGGGCGATCAGATTCCCTCACCTTGCTGGCGACGGCGCCGGCGGCGGGAGTATTTCTCGATTTCGACCGCCGGGAAGACCGAGCCAGCCAGGATCCACGCGACGATCAACTCGGCGGCATCCAGCGAGGTCGTGTCGAGAAGATCGTGGGCGAATGGCGCGTAGATCACCAGCATCTGCAGCATGGCGGTCAGCAGCACCGCGACCCACAGCAGCTTGTTGCGCGCCAGCGGCGCCCGCAGGAACGACGCATCCCCCGCATGAATGGCAGACACCTCGAACACCTGCGAGAGCGCCAAAACGCTGAAGGCCACCGTCCGGGCAACTCGGAGCGCTTCCTCGGACGGATCGAACAGCTCGCCGCCGTTGCGGTTGAGTGCCCACACAAAGGCGAGCAGCGTGCACGCTCCGATCCACAGGCCCACCCACAGCACGTGGGTGCCCACCCCCTGCGCAAAGATGCTCTCTTTGGGCGGGCGCGGCTTGCGCTTCATCACGCCCGGCTCGCTAGGCTCGAAGCCCAGCGCAATCGCGGGTAGGCCGTCCGTCACCAGGTTGATCCACAGAATCTGGATGGCCAGCAGCGGCACGCGCAGGCCGATCACCAGCGCGCCGAACATCGCCACGATCTCGCCGGCATTCGTGCTCAACAGGTAGCGAATGAACTTGCGGATGTTGTCGTAGATCGTGCGGCCCTCTTCCACCGCCGCGACGATGCTCGCAAAGTTGTCGTCGGTGAGAACCATGTCCGCCGCGCCCTGGCTGACGTCCGTCCCGGTGATGCCCATCGCCACGCCAATGTCAGCCTGTTTGAGCGCCGGAGCGTCATTCACGCCGTCGCCGGTCATGGCCACGATCTGTCCATGCGATTGCAGGGCCTCGACGACCCGCAGCTTGTGCTCCGGCGAGACGCGCGCGTAGACCGATGTATCGAGCACCACGCCGCGCAGCTCATCGTCGCTCAGCTTGTCCAGCTCGACGCCGGTCAGGGCGCGCTCGTTGGCGTCCATGATGCCCAACTGCCTGGCGATGGCGACCGCCGTCATCTTGTGGTCGCCGGTGATCATGACGGTGCGGATACCGGCGTCGTGCGCCACCGCGATCGCTTCCTGGGCCTCGGTGCGCGGCGGGTCCACGATCCCGACCAGGCCCAGCAGCGTCAGATCGCGCTCGACCGTCTCCGGCGTGATGTCGTCCGGCACGGCGTCCAGCGGGCGATAGCCCACGCCGATCACGCGCAGCCCCTCGGCGGCCATTTTCTCGATCTGCTCGCGCCACACCTGCTGGCGCTCCGTCGTAAGCGGTGACGGACCGGCGGGCATCTGCTCGTGCGTGGCCCAGGCGAGAAGCTGGTCGGGCGCGCCTTTGGTAAACGAGACATAGGGGCCGCCCGGAAAATAGCCGGTTGGCAGATTGCCGTTCGGGTGATGGATCGT